>Ga0335079_10006333_pt1 | contig 13542 bp, 8 predicted proteins | sample Lox_Sample_33_FD_206719 | JGI IMG/M metagenome (GOLD analysis project Ga0335079, IMG submission 206719) | Soil microbial communities from Loxahatchee National Wildlife Refuge, Florida, United States - Lox_Sample_3.3 | ecosystem: Environmental > Terrestrial > Soil > Wetlands | place: USA: Florida... | reverse complement strand
AGGGGAATAGAAGTTGGTGTATGGGGAGAGATGGAAGTGGTAGCAGTCAAAGCCGGACCGGTCGAACTGGATGTTAATCCCTAATCCCGAACCCTGACCCTAGACCCTGTTTACTTCAGCTTTTCGTACTCCACCTTCGCGACCTTCAGAATGGGAACATCAGGCTCGGCGTCCTTCCACAGTGCAAAGAAATCCTGGTAGGCGGTGCGCGCCTTCGCTGCATCTCCCTGCATTGCGTACGCTCGACCCAGATTCAGCTGCGCCAAAGGATATTCAATTCCCCACGAAACTGCTCCGCGACGATCCAGAATCCGTTGAAACTCGGTCGCCGCCTTAGCGCCGTCGTGCAGTTTCAGATATGCCAAGCCGCGCAGAAATACCGGAGTGGCGCCCACTGCGCGCGGCCCGGTTCCAAACTCATAATTCCGAATCGGTTCGAGAGTACTCACGGCATCGGCTCCCTGGTTTCTGCCGAGTTGTTGCATCGCATGTACCTCGGCGCCGATCATCGTCTTGATGAAGACGTTGTCAGGAGCATCTCGCGCGGCGCTTTCCAGCAGCGACGAAGACTTCGCGGTATCCCCTAGCACGGCATATGCGAGCGCTGCGCCCCAACGCGCGTCCGGATCATTGGATATCTCAATAGCCCGGGCGGTTTTTTCCCTCGCTTCACTCTCGTAGCCTAGCTGCGCGTCCTCATAGGCTTCGACCGTCATGACTTGGCTTGCGACTTCCTTGGCTCCTATCCCAATCAAGGCCTGCCGCGCTTGCTGCCACAATTCACTCGATGTTTTCACTTTCCCCAGAGCAGTATTCCATGCGGCGTTGAAGAACATGATAAAAGGACCGAACGACGTGTCCTTCATGACATCGAGCTCGTGCTGGACGGCTGCGTGATCGCCACGATAGTAAGCGACGTCCAGGAGCACAAAGTGTACTCCCGAGCCATCCGCCTTCTTGGCGACCGCTTCCTCGGAGATGCTCTTTGCCTCATCGAAGCGGTTCAACGCTTCATAAGCGCCGGACATGTTGTCGTAGGCATAAACGTCTTGCGGATCAAGGCGATGTGCCTGGCTCGCAAACTCAAGGGCCTTCTCATTTCTTCCCAGAGCAGCAGAGGAAAGCGCGGCATCATCCAATGGCACCGTGTCGCGCGGGTACGTCTGCGCCCACTGCGTGTAAACCGCGAGCGCCTTCTCGAAATCGATGGCCACTTCATCGTAGTAGTGCGCTTCGATGTAGAACCGTTCCCGATCGCTAGCCCGGTCGCGGAGTTCGTACGCTTTCTTGAGAGCACTTACTCCTTCCGCGACCCGGCCCAGATTGAAGCAAGACACTCCCCAAGTCGCATAGGCCGTCGCGAAGTTCGGATCCAGCTCCACCGCCTTTTTCAGAAATGGAATCGCCGCATCATCGCGCATCTTCTGGTGTTCGCTCTGTCCCCGAGTGAACGCCTGCAGCGCTTCCAAAGAAGAAGTCGTGGCCTGCTCCAGAGGCTTGGCAAACTGCTGCACCGAAGCCAGCGATTCCCCCATCTTTTGCCGCAGACTCGATGCAGCCTTATCCAGAGACTTCAATACCTGTTCTTTGTTGTCGACCTCCACCTGCTCCCGGTCCAGAGCGTCACCGGTTGCGCCGTTGAGTGCAGCCAGCGTGATGACATAGTGGTTCCCCAGGCCTGCTATGGACCCCGTCAGCAGTGCTTTGATGCCTTGCCGCTGGCAGATTTCCCGCGCTACGTCATTCGAGATGCGCTCATCTGCGGGCTTTCCCATTAATCGCAATGCGTCACGGATTTTCGAGTCCGGAACAAGATTGAGATATGGCGACTGTTCCAATTGAACTGCGAGCGCCTGCTTCAGTGTGCCGTCAAACACGGGATCTCCGGTGGTGTTCACGAAGTCGGCGAGCAGCACACTGTCTTTCTCAGTGAGCTTTGCCGACGTCCTCGAACGGAGATACATCCCGAGTCCTACCAGTACGACCAGAACTCCCGCAGCGATTGGCAGGATCAGATTCCACTTGATCTTGCGTCTGGTATCGGCGACAGGAGCGGCAGGTGGGTTGAACGCAGGTCGCGACGGAGCGGAGGGTTGAACAGGAATTCTCGATGCGGAAGAAATTCTTGCCGCAGGTGGCACTTCAACCGCAGCCGGCATTGACGCGGAGCTTTGGGCAATGGCTCGACCGCTCTCCGTATCGCGCTTCAGTCGCTGCAGGTCAGCACGGATATCAGCGGCACTCTGGTACCGCAGGTTACGATCTTTCTCCAGCGATTTATTGAGAATGTCCTCGAACTTCACAGGCAAGTCCGCATTCAGACGGATTGGCGCGACTGGCGCACGATTCAGAATCGCATCGAAGATCAGGGCCGACGTATCTCCGCGGAACGGCAACGCGCCCGTTGCCATCTCATAAAGAACCACCCCAAATGAAAAGAGGTCTGTACGGGCATCGAGTTCCTTTCCCTTCGCCTGTTCCGGAGACATATAGGCGACGGTGCCGAGCGTGGACCCGGGGCTGGTCAAATGCTCTTCCACCACGACCGAGGTTGGCGCCGTGACGTCGGCAGGTTCGGAAGACGACCGCGAATCCGACTTTACCTTCGCTAAACCAAAGTCAAGGATCTTGGCATGTCCACGCTTGGTCACAAAGATGTTTGCGGGCTTGATATCGCGGTGAACAATCCCGCCCGCGTGTGCCGCATCAAGAGCGTCAGCGATCTCGATCCCCAGCGACAGAATGGTCTCGAGTTCCATCGGACGGCCCGCAATCAGGTGCTTGAGAGTGGCCCCGTCCAGAAATTCCATTACCAGAAATGTGCGGTTAGCCTCTTCCCCAATGTCATAAATGGTGCAGATGTTCGGATGATTAAGAGCGGAAGCTGCCTTCGCTTCGCGGCGGAAACGCTCCAGCGCCTGACGATCCTGCGCGAGGTCCTCGGGCAGAAACTTGAGCGCGACGAAGCGGCCAAGGCGCGTGTCTTCCGCCTTGTAGACGACCCCCATGCCGCCGCCGCCCAGTTTTTCGACGATCCGATAATGAGAAATGTTTTGATCGAGCAAGTGAACCCCGAATCCCCGTTGGCCAGTAATGCTACGGGTCAGTCACTGCTAAGTCAAAACCAGATTTCGGCTCTTGGCTGCTCCACTCCCGCATGCCGCGCGCGAAAGGCGGAGTTCGGCGCTGACCTCAACCCCGCCGTGCCGCCTCGATCGCGGCGACGTCAATCCTTTTCATCGTCATCATTGCCTCAAAGGCACGCTTCGCCTCGCTGCCGCCCGCGGCGAGCGCATCGGTCAGCGCCCGCGGTGTGATCTGCCACGAGAGACCCCATCGGTCCTTACACCAGCCGCACGCGCTCTCCATACCGCCATTCCCGATGATTGCGTTCCAGTACCGATCCGTCTCTTCCTGATTCTCCGTCGCGATCTGGAAGGAAAAGGCCTCGGTATGCTTAAACGCCGGGCCGCCATTCAGGCCGAGACAGGGAATGCCTACCACTGTGAACTCCACAGTGAGCACATCGTCCTTCTTTCCGCTCGGATAGTCGGCGGGAGCTTTGTGAACAGCAGTTACTTTGCTATCCGGAAAAGTCGCCGCATAAAAGCGGGCCGCGTCATGCGCGTCTTTGTCGAACCAGAGGCAGATCGTATTCTTTGGCTTCATGATTCCAATGCTCCTCATTCAATGATATCGCCTGCCAATGGATTTCGAAGGACCAGCTTCCTGTCCGGTTTCGGACATTTTCGACTAACACTGGACAATTCCCGAATGTCAGCGGTCGATAAATACAACAAAGCTCAGGCGATCTACCGTATGAATGTTGGCGACCGGTGTGCTCACGAATTGTTTGGGATAAACCTGATTTTGTTCGTGCAGAACGAGGAACGATGGAAACTCTCTTCCAGGATCTTCGCTATGGCGTGCGGATGGCGTTGAAGTCGCCGGGCTTTACAGCGGTTGCCGTGATTACTCTTGCGCTCGGCATTGGCGCGAATACGGCCGTCTTCTCCATCGTGAATGGCGTACTACTGAATCCACTGCCCTTCCCGCACTCCGATCAGTTAGTCGCATTGGGAGAGAACAAGCCTAATTTTGAAAATGGCTCGATCTCGTACCCGAATTTTTTCGACTGGCAGAAAGACAATCGTTCTTTCTCCTCCATGGCGGTCTCGCGCGTTTTTTCCTTCAGCCTGATCGGCGCGGGAGAGCCCGAGCAAATTGATGGTGATCTTGTTTCTTCGGACTTCTTCTCGATCCTTGGTGTGAAGCCCGTCACGGGCAGACTCTTCCTGGCGGGGGAAGACAAGCCCGGCGCGGCGCCTGTTGTCCTGATTGGCGAGGACCTGTGGCGCAGAAAATTCAGTTCCTCTCCCGACATTCTCGGCAAGAGCATCACTCTTGGACCAAAGGACTATACCGTCGTCGGAATCATTCCCGCGAGCTTCCATCTCAGGCTTCCCAGCTTTCGGGATGGCGAGATTTTCGTGCCCGCGGGCCAATGGAACAATCCATTGCTGATGAACCGCGGCGCGGGGCTGGGCTTCCACGGCATCGCTCGTCTCAAGCCCGGAGTAACCGTGCAGCAGGCGCGCCCCGATATGGACGCGCTGTCACGAAACTTGGCGGCTGCTTTTCCGGATACGGATAAAGGCATCAGCGCAAACCTTGTTCCTCTGAAGCAACAGATGGTCGGCGACGTACGGCCTCTGTTGCTGGTCCTGCTGGCCGCAGTGGGTTTTGTATTGCTGATCGCCTGTTTGAATGTAGCCAACCTGATGTTGGCGCGGTCTGCGGTCCGCGCACGCGAATTTGCGATTCGCGCTGCCTTGGGTGCAACTCAGGCGCGGGTGGTCGGTCAACTCCTTTCGGAAAGCGTGCTGCTCGGCCTCGTCGGCGGAGCGATTGGCTTGCTGTTAGCGAGCTGGGGCACGCGCGCTGCTCTCGCCACACTGCCCAGCACGTTGCCCCGATCGGAGCAGATCGGGCTCGATACGCATGTTCTGATCTTTACCGTGGCGGTGGCTCTGATGTCAGGAATTCTCTTCGGACTGACGCCCGCGCTGAAAATGTCCCGCACGGCAAGCAACGAGACCCTCAAGGAAGGTGGCCGGAGCGGCAGTGGCACACGGTACCGGGCGCAAGGTGCATTCGTCGTAGCAGAGATGGCGATGGCCCTGGTCTTGTTGTCCGGGGCCGGACTGATGGTTCGCAGCCTTCTGATGCTCTGGCAAGTCGATCCTGGCTTCGATCCGCATCATGTCATGTCTTTCGGCCTTACACCCCCGCCACAGGTAGTGACCGCAAATGCCGATGGAATTCGCGCTCACTTTCGCGAATTGAGCCGCAGGCTGAGCGCGATCCCGGGGGTCGAGGCAGTGTCCCAGACTTCAGGGGCCGCGCCTCTCGACTACGACGACGAACAATTGTTCTGGCTCGAAGGCCAGTCCAGGCCGGCCAACGACAACGACATGAATTGGGCCATCGATTACATCGTCGATGCGGACTATCTCAAGATCATGAAAACTCCGCTGCTGGCCGGTCGTTTTTTCACCGAGCAGGACGATGAGCACTCGCCAATGGTGGCTGTCGTCGACGAGGTCTTTGCGAAAAAGTTTTTCCCCGGTCAAGATGCGATTGGAAAACGCATCTATCTGAAAACCGGCGACCGATTAGCCGAAATTGTCGGCGTCGTCCGCCACGTTAAGCAGTGGGGCCTCGACACCGACGACACGCAGCAGTTGAGAGCCGAACTCTATCTTCCCGAGGTGCAAATGCCCGACGACTATATCAAGGCCGTAAGTTCGACGGCCTTTGTCATTCGGGTGGCTGGGGATCCCGCGGCTTCATTCGGATCCATCCGCCGCGTGGCCGAGGGAATGAGCAATCAGCAGGTGATTTACGGCGAAGAGACCATGGAGCGGGTAGTCTCCCGCTCGATTGGAAGTCATCGATTCGTGATGATTCTGCTGGCAGCTTTCGCGACTCTTGCAGTCATCCTCGCGAGCGTCGGCATCTACGGCGTTGTTTCTTATGTGGTCGGTCAACGCACCCATGAAATCGGCGTTCGCCTGGCGCTGGGGGCCCAAAGGACCGATGTGCTTCGCCTCATCCTCGGCGGGGGGTTGCGGTTGGTCGTAACTGGGATCGTCATTGGAATGTTTGGAGCCTTCGCTCTGACCCGTGTCATGGCAACTCAGTTATTCATGGTCTCAGCCAGCGATCCTCTCACGTTCGCAGCCGTGTCGCTGTTGCTGGTCTTGGTTGCATTGATGGCCTGTTACCTTCCCGCGCAACGGGCCGCTCATGTGGATCCGATGGAGGCGCTGCGATACGAGTGAAGACGCGTCAATCTCCAAGACTCGTTATAGCGAATAAAAAGCGAAAATGATACACTGCTTTCCGCTATGGCGCGGCGGCCAGATCCCGGAAGAAAGGAAGACATCTGGACCCGCAAAGACTTGGACGAGATGTCCCGCAATCTCTCACTCCTCAGTGAGCATGGCGTGCGGGAGTTCTATCAAAGAGCCTACCGCCAGTGCGCCATCATCAACTCTTCTACATTTCCTCCAGCCCGCGCGATCCAGGAATTGGTACAGGCTTGGAAGCAATTGAGAAAGTGGCGAAGACCATAGCCCCTAAGAACTCAAGATTTTTGGATACCAACCTTCGTCGGCAGGTTCTGCCTGCGAGTGGCGGGTTCGTATCGGCGTACGGATCCAGGCGCGCGGAACGGTTCGTATCAGGGCACGGCTTTAGCCGTGCCGAAAGCGTGCAGAAATAATGGGCTTTAGCACCTGAGTCAGGCGTTCGGCCGCCAAAACTTCCGTTACCACAAAGGGGTTCCGCCACCTCTATATTCCCGGATATAATCAATTAGATGTCGTTCGACTGCGATGCTGCTGAAGAATTCCAACTCGCATTTGCCCGAGTGCTGGCTGCACTGCCTGGTGTGTCCACGGCGCTATCGGGCCAATTTGCCATCGCGGCTTCGTCCTTCTCTCTTCGGTAGCGACTAGTTCTTCCTCCGCCAGAAAGCGCCTCGGCTCACTTCGCCTCACGCACGCTTCAACCAGAGCTGCACCCGAGGTCCCACTCACTGCCGAACTAGCCAATAACCATTGGCTGCAGTCTTACGGAGGAAATTCCCATGAGTACCAAGACCATGCCGACCAAGACTATGACCGCGACAATCGGTCCCAAAATCATCACCGCCCTGCCGGGCCCCAACGCCAAGCGCGTCCTCGAAGGCGATGAGAAATACATTTCGCCGTCCTACACCCGCTCCTATCCCATGGTCGCCAAGAGCGGCAAGGGAATCATTGTCACCGACGTTGACGGCAACGAATTCTTCGATTTCTCCGCCGGCATTGCCGTGACGTCAACCGGCCATTGCCATCCCCATGTCGTCGCCGCCATTCAAAAGCAGGCAGGCGAACTCATCCACATGTCGGGAACAGATTTCTATTACGAAAACATGGTGGACCTCGCTGCACGCCTGACGAAAATCGCGCCCATGAAAGGCCCGCACAAGATTTACTACGGCAACTCCGGCGCGGAAGCCATTGAGTGCGCGCTGAAGCTCGCTCGCTATCACACCAAGCGGCAGCAAGTCATCGCATTCTTCGGCGCGTTCCACGGACGCACCATGGGCGCTCTCTCTCTGACTGCTTCCAAGCCGCAGCAGAAGCGCCGTTTCTCTCCGCTTGTTCCCGGAGTGACCCATGTCCGCTATCCCGACATCTATCGCGGATGCGTTGGCGGACAGCAGGAAGGCGAAGCCTTCGCTCTTGGCTGCGCCCGCTTCATCGAAGAAAAACTCTTCAAGACCACCTTGGCTCCCGAAGAAGTCGCAGCAATTTTCGTGGAACCAATTCAGGGCGAAGGCGGATACGTTGTCGCTCCCACGGTCTTCATGCAGGAGCTGCGCCGCATCTGCGATCGTCACGGCATCATGCTGGTCGTCGACGAAGTCCAAAGCGGCATTGCCCGCACCGGCAAGTGGTTTGCCGTCGAGCATACCGGCGTCGAGCCTGACATGGTCTGCATGGCGAAGGGCATCGCGTCTGGTATGCCGCTAGGTATCACGATGACGAAAGCCGAAGTGATGGACTGGGTCCCTGGGTCCCACGCGTCCACCTTCGGCGGAAACCCGGTCTCGATCGCCGCTGCTTTAGCCACGCTCGACGTGATTGAGAAAGAGCGCCTGCTCGAGAACTCCGAGCGCGTCGGCAACCACATACTCTCGCGTATGGCGGACTGGCCTTCGAAACTGAAGCTGGTCGGCGATGTGCGCGGCCGCGGCCTGATGATCGGCGTCGACATCGTCCGCGATAAGGTCACCAAGGAGTATGCGAACGTCGAACGCGATCGCATCGTCGAGATGGCCTTCGAAAAAGGCATTCTGTTCCTTGGCTGCGGACCGAGCACTGTCCGCCTGTGTCCGCCACTGGTCGTAACGAAGGAAGAAGCCGATATTGCGGTGGATGTGCTGGAAGAGTGCATCGCCGAAGTAGGCAAGAGCGCGTAGCTGTTTGCGAACTGTTCTTGGCCCAGCTCTCGAGCTGGGCTTTCCTTTTGGGCCTTCGTGTCCTTTGTGGTTAATGCTTTTGATGTTAGGTTCTTACTTCACCACCACCGCGACTTCTCCATGCTTCTCGTTAACCTGTACTCGTACCGGCCCGGAATCGCGTTCAAGGAACAATCCAATCCTGCAATCCTCAATGCGAAGATCGTTGATCGTAAGTTGCGGGATTCCTTGCGGCAAATAAGGCCGGTCGAACACTACTCTTCTCTTTTGCGCGTCGATTGAGATTCCCAGGCACCCCTGCAATAGCATGAATACCGAACCGGCGGCCCATGCTTGCGGAGAACAGGCGACAGGATAAAGAGTGGGTCCCTGTCCATTTCGCCGTTCAACTCCGCAAATCAGTTCGGGGAGTCGTTGAAGTTCGACGGCGCTGCTCAAATCCAGCAGGCTCATCAGCACGCGCCCGGCAAATTCCCGGAAACCGTAGCGCGCCATTCCTGCAGCAATGATGGCGTTGTCATGCGGCCACACCGAACCGTTGTGATAGGAAAGCGGATTGTAACGCGACTCGTGACAGCCGACCGTACGAATGCCCCACCCGCTGAAAAAGTCATGACTGACCAGAGTGTGTGCCACCAGGTTCGCATGCTCGGCACTCGCAATCCCCGTGTAAAGACAGTGACCGGGATTGGAGGTGCGCACCCGGCATGGCTTCTTGTGCCCATCGAGCGCGATCGCATAGGTAGAGATCTCATCGCACCAGAAAGCCTGCTCGAAGCGCTCCTGCAGTTCCGCTGCTTCGTTCTCAAGCTCAGTCTTTCGTTTCTCGTCCCCCCATGCGGCGTAGATTCGTGCGGCTGCCATTTTCGCCGCGTAGACATATCCTTGCACTTCGCACAACGCAATCGGCGCTTCGGCAATCTGGCCATCGGCATGAAACACGGAGTCATTCGAGTCTTTCCACCCCTGCTGGATCAGGCCCTTGTCGCCGTGCGGCGCGTATTCGACGAATCCATCCCCATCGACGTCACCGTAGCGGTCGATCCATTCCAGCGCGAGTTCGATGTGCGGTCGCAAATGCTTCAGGAGCTCAATGTCGCCTGTGAAATCAAGGTACGTCCCCGCTAACATGAGGAATAACGGAGTGCTGTCGATGCTGCCGTAATATCGACCGAATGGGACTTCGCCAAGATTGGCCATCTCGCCACGCCGGGTCTCATGGATGATCTTCCCCGGCTGCGCTTCGTTCTTGTCGTCGATTTCGGTGGCTTGTGTCGCCGCGAGATACTGGAGAACTCCCTTCCCAATTTGCGGCGCAATCCAGATCATCTGCAGCGCAGTGATGATGCCATCGCGACCGAACACGGTGCTGAACCACGGGACGCCCGCGTAGGGATAATTCGTCTCTGGATTCCCCATGGTCATCATCTCGACATCCGCCTTGGAGCGCCGGATCCAGCGGCTCAAACGGTCATTGGAACTGGAGATTTCACAGACCTTTGATGCGACCGCCTTCAGTTCAGCCTCGGCACCCGCCATGGCACGGTTATATCCAAGCACGGAATGCGGAAGCTCGGGATTGCAGGCGATGGAAAACTGGAAATCGGTAGCCTTACCCGGGCGAAGATCCGCTTCGAAATACAATTCCGAGGAAGTGACTTTGATCGGCTCTGGATCGCACTCAATACGGGTCCGGCGCTGTTCCCCATCAAGACCCTCATAGGTCATGAGGATTGAGTTCGTTTTGATTTCATCTTCAAGACGCCGGCCCCGCCGCTCACGGCGCATCCCGCGCACTTCGAAGAGATCGATGAAATCGGCGGCAAATGAGAGCCTGAGTGGCACCCTCAAAGGTTCCAGCGCATAGTTCACCATGCGCACTTGCTCGTACGCCACGTCATGCCACAGAAACCGCGAACGGATGATGTGCAAGGTGCCGCGATGCACAATCACCTGCTGACCGTCGCTGACATCAACATTGGCCATGTCCGCGAGGAAGGCAAAATTGTCGGATTTCACGGTCGAACTCAACAGCAGCGGCCGCGCATCCCACAGCGCCAGCATCCACTCGGACAAGTGCCTCGTCCCGCGGAAGAAGATTCCGTGCTCGCCCAGGCCGAGAGGTTCAATGTCGCCGTACCGGTTAAACACGGCGAAACATTTTCCATACTTCAGGACCCGTGCACGATCGTCTGAAGGGGACGATCCCGCTGCTATGTAGTACTGCTGGGTGGTTCCAATTTCATCCACCGGAGATCTCCGTCGGTTAGGGCAATGGTCTCTGCTTCTGGTTTGGCAATCCGCTGATAAATGTTGAGATAGTCTTGCGCCATCCGCTTGGCCGAGAAGCGGAGTTCAAAAGCCTCGCGACATTTCCTGCGGTCGATTACGTCTATGTTTTTGATGGCAGACACAGCTTCGTCGACGCTATTTACTAGAAAACCCGAGACACCATCCTCGACTATCTCTGGAACTGATCCGCGTGGAAATGCGATCACAGGAACGCCGCAGGCGAGCGATTCTATCAAGACAATTCCAAACGGCTCAGACCAGTTGATTGGAAACAGAAAGGCAAGGGCTTTGCTGAAGAACTCGTTCTTCTCCAAGTCGCTGATCTCGCCCACAAATTCAATCAGATCGTTGTTTAGCAGCGGTTTGATCTCGGACTCGAAATACTCTTTGTCTGTGCGATCCACTTTTGCCGCAATCTTAAGAGGAATTTCAGCCCGAAGGGCGATTTCAATCGCTTTGTCCAGCCCCTTCTCGGGCGACACTCTGCCCAGAAAAGCCAAATACTCGCCAGGTTCCAGGCCTGGCCGAAGTCTTTGTTCCGGCAAGCCGTGGTGTACCGTGCCGTGCCAGTTCAGCCAGGGCAATGGAGCACGCTGCGAGTCCGAAATCGAGACAACGGGCATTTCGTAAAATTCTCGATACAAGGGAACGAGATCCGGAATATCAAGTCGTCCGTGCAGTGTCGTGACCTGTGGCAACCGTTCCCGCCGGCTCATGCAAAAGTGCAGGTAGTCGATATGGAAGTGAATAATGTCGAAGTCATCTTTGGCTTGCAGTACGCGCTCGATCAGGTTCATGTGATGAGCCAACGGGTCGATGCAGCTTGGATCAAGACGGAGAGCGCGTGCGCACATCGGTACTAATCGTGCATTGGTGAGCGAGTCGCCGCTCGCAAATAGAGTGACATCATGGCCTTCTCGCACTAACTCTTCGGTCAGCCATGAGACGACTCGTTCTGTACCCCCGTAAAGCCTGGGCGGAACGCTTTCATAGAGTGGCGCTACTTGAGCAATTCTCATTCGGGCTCCGGAAATCAGATTTGCGAAACAACGATCTCAGAACTTTCGTTCTCCGCTTTCACGCTCGTTGTGACATCCACTGCCAGTTGCGCAGTTTTCCTTCCTCGTACTTAATTCGTCCTATGTATTCTTCCTTTTTAGGTTAAGCGCCGAAGCGCATAGCGACCATCAGGTGTTCCCTGCAAGGGTTATGGATGGAAGCGAGCAAAGTTAGGTGATTGAAATTACAAATTACAAGAATTCCCGAATCAGAACTCGTCAGTAATTTTCCGGAAATTGTGCGGCGCATCACTGCCTCGAGGCAGCGGAGATCGTAAGGTCTCAGTGTTCCCGATGATTTCCTGTCGCTTTACCCAAGCTATTCTGAAAATTTTGGATTGCTGCGCCACCCGGGTTCTCTCTTCAGACACGTTGCCCAATCACTTGCGTATTGGCGCGCACGGGGAAGAGGATGCGTACTTTCACTTGCGCAAAATCGGGTACGTCATGGTTGCCAGAAATTTTCGCTCGCCGCGGTGCCGTGGAGAAATTGACTTGATCGGTTGGGACAAGGATGTGCTTTGTTTCATGGAAGTTAAGACGAGGACAACCAAGGATGTGAAAACCGCAGAAGCCGCAGTCGATCGCCACAAAAGGCGGGAAATCGCGCAGGTGGCGCGAGACTACCTGCGCCGCTTGCCTAGCTGTCAATGGAGGTTCGACGTGGTGAGCGTGTACTATGACAGTCGTAACTCCCGCCCGCAGATCGAAGTCTTTCGCAATGCTTCCTTAGCGGCGTAAAATATAAAGTTTGCGCAGTTCTGTCGAGGGGATTCTATAGTGCCTGAGCTTAGAAAAGACCCCATCGTTGGGCGATGGGTGATTATTTCCACGGACCGGGCGAAGCGCCCAACCGATTTCGTCCGCGAAAACATGAAAATCAAGGGCGGCTTTTGTCCCTTTTGCTACGGCAACGAGGGCAAGACACCTCCTGAGATCCAAGCGTATCGTCCCAATCCAAATGGCGGAGGAGCTCAGCGCGACACGCCAGGTTGGACCGTTCGTGTGGTGCCCAACAAATTTCCGGCACTCGGTATTGAAGGAACTCTGAACCGCCAAGCCGAAGGCATGTTCGACCGCATGAACGGCATCGGCGCCCACGAAGTCATCGTCGAAACCCCCGATCACAACGCGATGCTCGCATCATTGCCGCCAAAAAGAATTGAGGATGTTCTCTGGACATTTCGCGACCGCATCCTCGATCTCAAGAAAGACCGGCGCTTCAAGTACATCCTCATTTTCAAGAATCATGGCGAGGCCGCCGGGGCTTCCCTGGAGCATTCGCATTCGCAACTTATCGCGTTGCCGATTCTTCCAATTAACGTGACTCAGGAACTCGAGGGCGCAAAGCAGTATTTCCTCTACAAGGAACGCTGCGTGTTCTGCGACATCATTCGCCAGGAAATGGACGCCGGCACTCGGGTCGTTGCTGAGAATGAAGACTTCCTGACGCTGGCTCCATACGCGCCGCGCTTTCCATTCGAGACATGGATTTTGCCAAAGCAGCACGAGTCGGCATTCGAGAACTCGTCATCGCACATGTTCGAAAATCTCGCCCGTGCGTTGAAGAATCTTTTGGGGCGCGCGGATCGCGTGCTCGACAATCCTCCATACAATCTGGTGATTCACAGTTCGCCGGTGCAGGATCCAACCAACGAT
>Ga0335079_10006332_pt1 | contig 13543 bp, 12 predicted proteins | sample Lox_Sample_33_FD_206719 | JGI IMG/M metagenome (GOLD analysis project Ga0335079, IMG submission 206719) | Soil microbial communities from Loxahatchee National Wildlife Refuge, Florida, United States - Lox_Sample_3.3 | ecosystem: Environmental > Terrestrial > Soil > Wetlands | place: USA... | reverse complement strand
ACCGTTTCGGGCAGCAGCAATTCGCTTCACGCTGGCGGCCGCAATAGTGGTCGCGGTTGGAACCGCAATGAAACTGCAGCTCCCGCGTTCAGCGCGCGAATGGCGCAATCAGGTGTTTCTCGGCATCACCATGATGAGCATCCCGTACGGCGCGGTGTTCTGGGCCGAGCAGCACATCAACGCCTCGCTGACCGCGCTGCTGTTCGCCTCGTTCCCGCTGGTGGTGGCGATCTGGAGTCCGATCTTGACCGGCCAGACCGTGCCACGCCGCGCACTGCTCAGCATTGTGGTCGGGTTTGGAGGAATGGCTTTTCTTTTCTTTCATGGGGTGCCTTATTCGCGCCTGGGGCGCCTGAGCGCCATCGCGGTGCTGGTGGGCGTGGTTTCGTCCGCCTGGGCAACTGTATCGGCCAAACGCCAGGCCTCCGGCACCAATCCACTGGTCAGCACCGGTATCCAGATGGCTGTGGCTGCGGTGTTGACCACGGCCGCCAGCCTCACGCTCGAACGTGGACAGGAATCGCACTGGACGGCGGTATCGTTCTCCATGCTCGTGCTGCTGGCGGTATTCGGATCGGCGGTAGCGTTTTCGCTGTACTACTGGCTGCTGCGCGACATTACCGCCTACCAGTTGGGCACCATCGATCTGGTCGTGCCGCTGGTGGCGACCAGCGAAGGGGCACTGCTTCTTAGGGAATCGATTCCCCCGCTGATGATCGCCGCCATGGTCGTAGTTCTCGGTGCCGTGTTGGTGGTGATCCGCGGCGAGAGGCCGGAACAGGTGATTTCTCTCTCCGGCCGGACTGAAGCGTAACGAGGAAGTGTACTCGCGAGCGCCGTGATGTATTCGGCAAACTTTCTCGCCGAAAGCGTTCCGTTTTTCTTGATTGCTTGGAATCGACACTTCACGCCTGTGCACTCCGCGTCGCGGAAGATTCATGCACATCGGTGCGCACCCGGTTTTTAAGCCACGCGATTTCCCCAGCTCCCGGCGCGACCACAGCGCCTCTCGATCTGCCTTGCAGCCTTCCCCGGCGATAGATTTAACTTCTAGAGACTATAGATTTAAGTTTTGAAGGTATCCGTGATGATAGCTAGCGGAAAAATGCATTGGACTGTGACCGGCATCGCCGCTAGGTTACCTCTCAGCCGCACCACTTCTGCCATTCAGAAAGAGGAAAACGGCCAATGTTAGGAATGACGCCCGCGCCATCTGTCTGATTATCCCGCCCTCTAGTTCAGTGAAGTGAACCGCAGCACTTTCACCGGAGAAATCCTGGAGGAGATCGGCACGTGAAGACCATGAAAACTCTGTTACTTAAGACCGCAGCGATGGCAGCTTTTCCGGTGATGCTGGTTTTGAGTCTCACATTGGCTCTGGCCCAGCGCGGTTACGGCCAGACTCAGGAACAACCTCCGGCTTCGACGAAGCCGGCAGGCCCGCGCGAAATCGCAGAAGCGTCGCCGGTGGGGTCCGTTCAGGGCGTGGGGGAGAGCAGCAGCAAGTCGTCCAGCCGGTCAACCGGTGCCGCCGATGCGGAGATTCCGCCCGCCGTCGCAAGAGAGCTGCAGGAGATGAGAGAGAGCATCGAGCAGCTCAAAGCGGAACTGCGAGCGAGGAAGGCGCAAGAACAGGCAACGCCCGCGCTGGTTACGGCGGAATTCAAGACGCAGCGGGCGGCAGAAGCGGCAGCCCCGGCCACGGTGGCCGCAACCTCCGCGGCTCAAACCAACCCGCCCGAACCAACGCCGCCGGCGGAGCCCTTTGCTTATGCCGACTGGACCTGGCTCAACGGCACCGCGCGCAACAAGGACGCGGTATGGGACTCGAAATTCTTTACCCCGGAAGTGAGATTCGATACTCACTTTGTCCACAGTTTCAACCATCCGCGAGACGATACGCTCGGCGGATCGACCGAAATCTTTCGGAGCAACGAAATCCAGGTGGAGCAGATCAGCGTCGGCGGCGATTTCCACTGGCAAAATGTTCGCGGCAGAATCTTGACCATGGACGGGATGTTTGCCGTCACCACGCCCCGCAATGACGCCAGCGAAGGACGCGGGCAATGGGACCTCCGCGGCGCCTACAAATACGTCTCGGAAGCTTACGGCGGGTACCACTTCAACGTGAACCACGGGCTCAACATCGACGCCGGAATCTTCGTTTCCTACATCGGTCTGTTCAGCTACTACAACTTTGATAACTGGGCTTACCAACCGTCGTATGTGTCCTCGAACACGCCATGGTTCTTCAACGGACTGCGAATTCAGTGGTTCCCCACCGACAAGCTGAAGATCGAGCCGTGGATCATCAACGGATGGCAGTCCTATGGCCGGTATGGTTCGAAGCCGGGCTTGGGAGGACAGATTCTGTATCGTCCGAAGCCATGGCTCTCTCTGGTCTTCAACAACTATGGCATGGGCGAAGATACGCTGGGTTTTGTTCCGGGCAGCAGCCCCCAGTTTGGCTTGGAGGGGGCTAACGGTGCTGGCCGTTCGCGCATCCACACCGACGACAGCATCGAGGTCAAGTACTACGACAACAAATATAAAACCCTCGACAAAATGGCGTTCTCCCTCACCGGCGATCTGGGATGCGAATACGGCGCCGGCGTGACTTGCATGGGCCACAGCGTCCATAACGGGGTGGTCTGGCCGCAGCAGAGCTTCCAGGGCTGGATGGGCTATAACCGCTTCTGGTTCAAGAAGGATCTGTACGCCGTCACAGTCGGCTATGGCGCGATGGCGAACCCAGGGCGCTATCTAACCTTGCTTCCGCCCATCGATGGAGCGGATGCGATCTCCGGTTCGCCCTACTTCCCGACGGGCCCCCAGTTTAACTCCAACGGCACCATCACCCAGACCCATTTCAAAGGCTGGGACACCTTAATCACTTTCGATTGGATGCCCAAACAGTACATTACTTTTCGCACGGAGTTTGGCTATCGCCACTCCGACCAACCCTACTGGACCGGCCGTGGCGGGATAACCCCTCCGGGCGGAAACAATGGCTTCCCCGGCCAGTTCGCGTGCAATAACGGGGCGGCTGCAGGTACCGATCCTACTGCCGCCGTTGCCGCGTGTGCTGGAAATGGCGGAGTCTGGTTCCCGGATATGCGCAAGGATGAACCCAGTACCAGATTTGCCATTATGGTCAAGTTCTAGTTTGCCCGAAAAAGAGGACCACAATTTCAAAGCGCACCGATTTGGATGTGGGGCGCAGTGACGGAGGCCGAAAATGATGGCGGATATGCATGTGCTCTTGCGGAGCTTGCTCGAAAGAGTGAAGGAACGCGGTTGCTCCGACCATGACATCCTCCGCGTTGCCACCGCCCAAGGAGACAACCTGCTCGAAAAGTTTGCCGATGTCGTCGCCGATGCGGCCAGCAGGCCGAGAGATATCTTCCCGGTCGCGGTGAACTACGATCTCCCGGTGGAGGAAGCGGTCCAGGCCGGAGATTATCAAGCGGTGCACGCGGGGATCGTGAGCAAGAACTTTCCGTCCAGAAAGAAGGGCCAGGCTGAGTTGGAGATCGTTCTCGTTCGCTTTGACCGGCGCATGGCGTCAGAGGACGTGGTCCGTGAGCTCGACGAGGAAGGCTTGCGGGCGGCTGAAATGCACGAGTTTCTGGCCTTTGGCGCGAAGTATCCGGAGGTGCAGCGGAAATGCTCCGTGGTCGGCCTGGGCTCGGTGTGGCGGGACCGGAAGAGATACCGCAATGTCCCGTGCCTGTATACCGCCTCGGAAGGGCGTTACCTCGACCTGCGTTGGTGGGACGACGCCTGGTACTCGTATAGCCGCTTTGCTGCGGTGCGCAAATAAGAGCCTTGTTCTTGCTGTTCGCCTTTGGGACAGGGATGAAAGGTAGGCGTCGCCATGAATGTCAACATCCTGAACTCGATGGCAGTGGGGATGGTGTTTATGCTGGTAGCGGGCGCCCTGGTCGTGCTGGCCGCCATGATCGGAGACCTGCTGTGTCGGGTTACTCAGCGGCGTTCCAGTATTCACGGCCGGTTTGCTTGCGCTGGAGATCCACCCCACAGCGGGCGTGCTGGTCATTCTGGCCGCGACGGCACTACTGCTGTCTGCGACAACTGGGGTGTGCGAGGCGCCGGGAATTCAGGAACCGGGATCTGCGAGGAAAACAGTAATTGAGGAGAACAGACACGGCGGCTGACGCGGCTGCAACTCGACTTTCCGGGCTCGGCCTTGTTTGCTCTGCTACACTCCTTTCCTTCTGTGGCCCAGTTTTCAGGTTCGCAAACAAAGGAGCGCTTAGACATGAAGCGTATTGATGCCGTGATTCGGCCTGCCAAGCTGAATGAGGTCAAGGATCGCCTCCACGTTCTGGGAGTTACCGGCCTCACGGTTTTTGAAGTCCGGGGGTTTGGCCGACAAAAGGGACACACCGAAACCTACCGTGGTACGGAGTACGCGCTGGATTTCACGCCGAAGTTGCTGATCAGCGCTGTGGTCGCTGAAGAGATTCTGCAGAAAGTCGTTGAAGCGATCTGCGATGCCGCCCGCACGGGCGAAATCGGGGACGGAAAGATTTTCGTCTCGTCTCTGGATGAGGTGGTGCGCATTCGCACCGGCGAAAAAGGTCCCATCGCCATCTGATTGGGTCGACGGCTGATAATCCACGGAGCGGATATCCGCCTCCGTCATTCATGAGAGGAGTTCAAGATGTCCTCGGCATTGGTCAGCAGCTCAAGGCAGTGGACGCGATATGCAGTCGCCGCTTTTGTCCTCGCATTGATCGTGAGTGGTTCGGCGAGCGCCCAGCAATCTCAGCCGCCGCCGCCCGACCCGGCGGGTATTGCCACCGGCGACAAAACCGCGGTCTCCGACGCTGCCGGCAATCCTCTTATCGTTGCTGAACCCACCGACAAGAGCGCCCCGGACTATCAGCAAAACAAGAAGGCGTTCGACGACTACCAGGCGCAGGCCGCCAAAGAACCCATCGCCCTGCGGCTGGCCGACAGCGTGGGCCACCTGCGGATCTCCACCAACTTCTCCTGGACGCTGCTTACCGGATACCTGGTGTTATTCATGCAGGCCGGCTTTGCCCTGCTGACGTGCGGGTTGGTGCGAAAGAAGAACGCAGCTCATCTCATGATGCTGAACTTCGCGGCGTATGTCTTTGCCTTTCTGGCGTACTACGTCTGCGGCTTTGCTTTTCAATACGGCGGTACAGCGATCAATGCCGCTCCCAGCAATCTCGGCGGTACGCCCACGCTTAATCATTTCTTGCTTGGCCACGGCTTATGGGGCTTCCTGGGCGGCAAGGGATTTTTTCTAAGTGGCCCTGCCTACGACGCCGGCAGCCTTTGCTTAACCCTCTTCGAAGTCGTGTTTATGGAGACCGCCGGTTACATCATTGTGGGCGCGATCTGTGAGCGCATCACCTTCTGGGCGTTTCTCCTGTGCGAAATTTTCATCGGCGGCTTCCTCTATCCTATTTTCGGTTGCTGGGTCTGGGGCGGCGGGTGGCTATCGCAAGTGGGTACGACCCTGCACCTTGGCCACGGCTACGTGGATTTCGCCGGCTCGACGGTGGTCCACGGTGTGGGCGGTTTCTGCGCTCTGGCGCTGGCCGTTATCCTTGGCCCCCGGCTGGGCAAGTTCGGGCCGGACGGCAAACCTCGAGCCTTCCCCGCGCACAACCTGGTCTACGTGGTGACCGGCACCTTCATTCTTCTGTTCGGCTGGATGGGGTTTAATCCGGGTTCCACGCTGGGGGCGAGCGACCTGCGCATCTCGGTAATCGCGGTCAACACCAATCTCTCTGCGGTCGCAGGCGCTGCCTCGGCGCTGTTTCTCTGGTACCTCCTGTTCGGCAAGCCAGACGTTACCATGGCCTGCAACGGCATGCTGGCCGGGCTGGTGGCCATCACCGCTCCCTGCGCCTTCGTGTCACCCAACTCGGCGGTCATCATTGGCATTCTGGCCGGCCTCCTGGTGGATGCAGGCGTCCTCTTCAATGAACGCGTGCTCAAGGTTGATGATCCCTGCGGCGCCGTCTCGGTTCACGGCTACTGCGGTTGGTTCGGTGCGGTATGTGTCGGCATCTTCGCGGACGGCACCTATGGCGCCGGTTGGAACGGCGTGGGTGCCACCACCTATCTCGGGAAGGCAGGCCAGGGCGTGACCGGCTTGCTGCACGGAGACTCGTCGCAATTCTTGACTCAGCTCGGCGGCGCCACGCTCACGGCGATCTATGCGTTTGGAGGCACCTACGTGGTTTTCAAGATCGTCAACAGTATCCGCTCCATGCGCGTGTCGAAGGATTCGGAACGGAGCGGTTTGGACGTGCCGGAGTTTGGCATGATGGCCTACCCTGAAGACGCGGTGGAGTTGCTCGCCGCCGGATCGCAGGAGTAGCTGGACGAAGTCTCCACGCTGGGAGTGATGCTGTACGAGATATCCCTGCCAAGCGAATCCGCAGATGAAGTACACCAGTGCGGCTACCGCGACGACGCACAGCGAAGCCAGCATGGAGTGAGCCGCGCTGCGGGAACGGCACAGGCCAGTTAATCAGGGCGATCCCGGCGCCAGCCAGTGGAACCAGCAGAATGAAGAGAATGCATGCCGCGGTCCCAGCTTCGGAGAGCACAGGAGGCGGCAAGGCCATCATTGGTCCTCTGTGGCGGCCAGGTGGGAGCGGAAGGCGAGGACGAGCCCGAGAGCCTCAACACCGAGTCCAGCCACCGTAAAGCCGGCGCGTTGCGCTGCCGAGGCCAACAGCGCGACCGCGAAGATCACGATGGCCCAGCCGGCCAGGAGCAGCAGAAAACCCGCGAGTTTCATCGAAATGAGTCCTCCCGTGAGCTCCTGGGAGAAGAGACACAACTTTGTGGCCGTCTAAGCGCCAGCCAACCCCTGAGGTTGGGCTCGCCGGGCGAATCCGTCCAATCGTTTTTTTTATCATGGGTAGAAATCATCCAAGGACTAGAACATCCACCACCAGAGCAGCGGCGCTAGGCCGCAGAGAGCCAATGCCCACAATAGACCTGCGCCTCGCTGCCCGGTCGCGCGATCGGCAAACATATAGGCGTAGATTCCCTTCACCACATTGTTGCTGGCGGCCGCGATCAGAATGGCCGTTGCTGTCAGGGGCACGGAGGTGTTGGAAGATTGCGTCAAGCCAAGAATGAACGGGTCGACGTCGGTCACGCCCATGATGGCGGCCAGCGTGTACACGCCGCTGTTGCCGAAATGGTGAAGCACCAGCTGGGTGATTATTACAATGGCTACGAACAGCAGCGCGAACAGGAATGCGGCGCGCAGTTCCAAGGGATTCTTAGGCATAAACTCTTTGTGGATCGCGTCGGAGCTGCGGTCCGGCAGGCGCGACCACAGCCATCCGCACAGCATGCCTGCCGCCGCCAGCGCCAGAAACGCCGGTAAGAGGCGCAAGAACAATGCGCGATTGAAAATGCCCACCAGCGCCGCCAGACGAAGGTACATCACGCCCGACGCCATCAGAATTGCGCCGGAAAAAAGATGCGCGCGTTCCTCGTGGGCCGCGCGCTTGGCAAGCACAACCGTGGTGACGGTGGAGGAATATGCGCCCCCAAGAAGCGCAGCCAGAATCGCGCCGCCGCGCTCTTTGGTCACCGTCTGCAGAACATAACTGCCGTAGGAAACCGCGCTGACAGCGACCACGATCACCCAGGTCTTGAAGGGATTGATATGAAAGCGCCCGATATCTTGATGCGGCAGCACCGGTAAAATCACCGCCGTAAGAACCAGGAACTTGGTGAAGGTAAGGATCTCCGCCCGAGGAACGCGCTTCGTGATTCCCTCCAGCGCGGTTTTCAACCCCAGCAGGAGCATGCTGATTACCACTAGAGTCGTGGCAATCCAGAATTGATCACGATAGACCAGGGCCCCGATCAGGTAGGTGGCGAGTCCGGACATCTCCGTGGTCACGCCGGCCATCTTGAAGGTGCGCAGTTTGTAGCGATAGGAGAGCCACAGAAAGGCCCCGACTACGGCGAAGCCGAGCGCCAGCGGCATCACTTGCTCGCCGGAGAGCAGCGCCATCGCGTAGCCGATCAGCCCGATCAGGGGAAAGGTGCGCACTCCGCCGAAGGCGTAATACTCGGTGCCGAGCTTCTGCTCCTCGCGCTCCAGGCCAAGCAGGAACGATAGAAACAAAACCAGCAGAATCTTCCACGCCTCGGCAGGCAAGAGATGGAAAATAGACGCCAATACGCCGGAGTCGCTCACGCCCGAGACCTGTACCGCCAGCGATAGAGCCGTGTCAACACATTTTCGGCTGATACGGCCCTATAATAGCGTTCATCTTCGATGACCAATTTGTCCGATTCCTGAAGAATCCCTTGCCACAACAGGCGTTTATTTACGACGTACTACGCACTCCGATCGGTCGCCATGCCGGCAAGCTCGCCCCCGTGCGTCCGGATGATCTGGCGGCGATGGTTCTGCAAGAGCTGGTGCGGCGGAATCCGTTTCCACCCTCCGCCTACGAAGATGTGGTGCTCGGCTGCACCAACCAGGCGGGCGAAGACTGCCGCAATGTGGCCCGCCACGCCGGCCTGCTGGCGGGACTTCCCACCGAGGTGGCCGGCCAGACCGTCAACCGGCTCTGCTCCTCCGGACTGGCGGCGGTGGTTACGGCGGCGCACGTCGTCCGCTGCGGTGAGGGAGATCTGTTTCTTGCCGGGGGCGTGGAAAGCATGAGCCGCGCTCCCTTTGCCATGGCGAAGGCCGAAGCGCCATATGGCCGAGAGGTGAAGGTTTTCGATACCACCATCGGTGCGCGCTTTTCCAACCCGTGCTTTACCGCTGCATTCGGCAGCGACAGCCTAGCGGAAACTGCCGACAATGTGGCCCGCGAGGTTGGGGTTACCCGCGCGCAGTCGGATGCCTTCGCCTTGGAGTCGCAGCAACGTTACGCCCGCGCCAAGAATAATGGCTACTACAAGGACGAGCTTCTGGCGGTGTCCATCCCTAACAAGAAAGGTCCGCCGCTCGTCGTGAATGAAGACGAGCACCCGCGTCCGGAGACGACGCTCGAAGCTCTTGCCAAATTGCATCCTTTGTACGAAGGCGGAGTCACCACTGCCGGCAGCGCTTCGGGCATAAACGATGGCGCCGCCGCCCTCATCGTGGGATCGAGACAAGCGGGAGAGAAGTTTGGAGTTGAGCCTCGCGCACGCGTGGTCGCGGCGGCCGTGGCCGGAGTTCCCCCCAGGCTCATGGGTCTGGGGCCCGTGCCGGCAACCAGGAAATGTCTGGAGCGGGCCCGGCTCTCGCTCGAGGACGTCGCTCTGATCGAGATCAACGAAGCGTTTGCCGCGCAGGTGTTGGGCTGCCTCAAGCAGTTGGGAATCGCGTACGACGATTCCCGGGTTAACCCTAATGGTGGCGCCATTGCCATCGGACATCCGCTCGGCGCCTCGGGGGCGCGTCTGGCGGTGACCGCGTTGCGCCAACTCGAAATGCTGGATGGCCGCTATGCGCTGATCACTTTGTGCATCGGTGTCGGCCAGGGCATGGCAGTGATTCTGGAGCGCGCCTAGCAGCCCATTTTCTATGTCCTCAGAATTTCCAGCCCAGCCCCACAATGGGTTCCTGGATGTGCGCCACGGCGGCATGAAAATGGGAGTCTCCGTAATTGGTGTTGCGAAAGATGTGGAATCGGAAACCAGTTCTCACGGCCAGATGTTTGCTGAGCGGAGTATCGACGCCACAGCCAAGAACGGCCTCGGGGCTGGCAGACCATCCCACATCACCGCCCGGCGCATAGCCCCCGTCGAACAACAGAATGCCCGGACCCACATTGAAGAACGGCCGCAACCTTGATTCGGAAGGTCCGAAATAGCGGATGAAGGCCCCGCTGATTTCGTGGCGGGCTACCGGAAAAGTGACTGAGGAATTGGAAACCAGGGACTGAAAGGTCGCGTTTGTGCTGGTGCGGTCGTAATCCAGCTGAAACGCATATCGACGATTAAATGAATGTCGATATTCGAGTCCGACGGCGGTGCCATCCCTTGCCGATTGCAGCTGATCCCAGGTGGTGCTTCCGTAGGTGGTGCTTCCCCCGGCAGAGCCGACCATGGGGCGGGCTATCAGGACTGTGACGTCGTCTCCAGCCCATGCCGGAATTGAAAGCAGCAGCGCCACAACCAGAGCCGGCAACAGGCGCGCGAAACGACTGCGGAAGGCAGTGCGTATAGCAGTATGGACGTTCATATGTTTGTGAACCAGTAATTGAGCAGGAGAAGCGCCTGGGTTCGGGGGAGGAGCCCGGAGACTAAAAAAACGCGGGAGCCGGGGGGAGTTGACCGCGAACCCTATCAGTCGGGGAACGAACAGTCAAGAAAAAAGCGACGGAGATCCGCACCCCATGGGCGTTTCCGGAGATTCAGTTGTCGGAATGGTTCCCCAGGGGCGGTCAGTGGGTGCCGGCCGCAGCGGCGACCTGTGGCTGGGCGCAATGAGATTTCCACCACCACGCAAAAGCGGTAAGAAACACAACGTTCAGCAGAAGACCAAGAAAGCCAACTTCCGGACCATAGAGGGCTGTATTTTTTACGCCAAGCGCGCCCGCTCTCGTCCCGAAGCCGAACAGTACATAGTCCAGGCCGTTCCAAACGCCGTGGCTCAGGCTGGAGACGAGAATCGAACCAGAGATCCAGCGCATCAATCCCCAAATCGCTCCGATTACCGCCGCGTTGAGCATAAAGCCGGGAATCTGTGCTCTCGGAATGTCGAAACCGGTCTTCAGCGCCACGGCGGATAGATGCCACAGCGAGAAGGCGATGCTGCTCCAGATCAATACCGTGCGAGGTCTCTTGCCGGCGCGCTCCAGAGAAGCCCAGAGCCAGCCGCGAAAGAACCCCTCCTCCGTTATGATCGCCACCAGGAAGGTCGATACGGAGAGCAACACCAGATTGATTACCACCTTTCGCCACTGCGCATGAGAAAGATCAATGGCGCCCGCCAGTGTGCAGATGATTGTCATCGCACCCAGTACGCAGACAGGGTAGAGCACTGCCAGGCCGCAGTGGCGCGCACGCGCCCACACAAATCCGACGCTCTGCCGCGGCAGACGCTCGAGATACCAGAGTAAAGCCAGCAGGGGAAACAGCGGCAGTGCGCTGAACGCCGCGCGACCGGTTGCGTCCATGGTGGCTGTGACGGCGATTGCACCCAGCACGCCGATTGCCGGCCAGCGCAAACTTCCCGATTGGATTGATTTCATTGGCTCACTATTGGACGAGTTCCTTCGAAAATTGTTAGAGGAAAAGGTGCGCGCGCCGCGCTCGACCGATGACTCTAAAACGAATAAGATTTCCTCAGGGCGGACTGGCGGCCTGGAAGGCCAAGGGCTATCCCGTGGAGCCCTACGAGAAGTCCTTTCACCTCGATACAAGGAACTGATCTTAACAGCGCAATAAATCAATGGCTTAAGACGGGACGTCGGAAGTAACCAGGTAACTCTCTCGGGGGTTCGGCAGCCCATCGTCTTAACCGAACTGGCCTTCCGGAACCTTCCTCGGTCTGACCTGCGCACATACTCTATCCGCATGTGGCGAGGCTTTACGTTCTGGTCCGCGCAGGTCTTACTCTTGACTTTGCTGATCGGGTGCAGCCTGCAGCAGCCCTCGACTGGGCTTGGCCCCAACCCACCCGCATCGCCCGCTTATTTCGCGACAGAGCCCGCCCACGCGACCTATCTGCCGCGCTCGGATGCCTACTGCGCATCTGCCGTGAAACCGAACTCATGGGAGCCGCGGGCGGATAACAACCAGGCCAACCACACCGTGGTTTCCCCGCCCCACAACTGGTCAGTCGAGAATTACTGGACGAAGTGGCGTGACAAACGCGACCAGGTTACCGGCAACTTTACGGGCACTACTACCGAGATCATTCAATGGGCCGCCTGCAAATGGGGCATCGATGAGGACACCATCCGGGCTGCAGCCGTGCAGGAGTCGTACTGGCACCAGAGCACCGTGGGTGATGTGTGCGGTCCGGTGGGAGAAGGTTCCTATGGCCTGCTGCAGATCAAGAATGAAGACTGCACCGGCGCGGTGATTCACGGCGGCTATCCGCATACGCAGCAGTCAACGGCGCTGAATGCCGACTGGTACGCAGCCCACATCCGATCCTGCTACGACGGTGATTTTTATGACGGCGGAAACTGGCTCTACTTGGGCCAGACGGTTGACCAGATTGCCGCGCAGAATGGATGGAACTTCGTTTTCTGGACCTGCATCGGCGCCCACTTCTCCGGCAACTGGTCTCCTGGCCAGCCGTACGAGCTGCAGGTGAAACAGATCCTGGCGAACCGGACGTGGGAGACAACAGGTTTTTAGCGTTGTTGCCGAAGGATCAGCTACAAACCCAGGTAGGCCTTCCGCACTTCATCCATCTTGGCGACCTCGTCGGATTGCCCATGGATGTGAATTCGGCCCTCGGCAAAGACGTAGGTGTAGTCGCTCATGGCCAATGCGAGGTGTACGTTCTGCTCCACCAGCACGATGGTCATGCCCTGGCCCCGCAGTTTCTTTAACGAGAGAAAGAGCTGCTGCGCCAGCACCGGCGCCAGCCCCAGTGATAGTTCGTCGATCATCAGGACTTCGGGCTCCTGCATCAGCCCGCGGCCCATGGCCAGCATCTGCTGTTCGCCTCCTGAGAGTGTGGACGACTTTTGCGTGCGGCGCTCCTTCAGGCGCGGAAACAATTCGTAGACGCGCTCCAGGTTCTGTTTTTCTTTCTTACGGGCGCGATGCGAATATCCGCCCATCTCCAGATTTTCTTCCACGGACATGTCGGGGAAGAGTTGCCGCCCTTCCGGCACCAGGACCATGCCGCGCTTGGCTTTGGCGTTCGGAGGCAACTTGGTTACGTCACTACCGTCGAGCAAAATGCGGCCTTTCCAGGTGCGTACGCTGCCCATGACCGTTCGCAATGCGGTGCTCTTGCCGGCGCCGTTGGCGCCCACGATGGTCGTCATCTTCCCTTGCTGGACTTGGACACTCAGGCCCCAGAGCACTTGCACCTCGCCATAGCCGGACTTCAGGCCATCAATTTCGAGCAGGGCAGCCATTAATGCTTCTCCATCAGCTTCTCGGCAATTTCCGCATCGCCCAGGTACGCCTCGATGACCTGCGGGTTCGCCGCGACTTCCGTCGGGCTCCCCTCAGCGAGCTTCTGCCCGAAATTCAACACGACAATACGATCGGACAGCTTCATGATGGCCTGCATGACGTGCTCGATCATGAACACCGACACGCCGCTTTCTTTTATTTCGCGGATGAGGTCGATCATCTGCGCCACTTCCGTCGGGTTCAGCCCAGCGAGCACTTCGTCGAGCAGAAGCAGCTTCGGTTTCGCGGCGAGAGCGCGCGCCACCTCCAGCCGCTTTTTTCCGGCAAGCGTCAGGCTGCGTGCAGGAGACTTGGCCCGCTCGTCCATGTGGACCCGCTTCAGGACCTCGTGCGCCGCTTCACGCGCGGCATTCAGGCCCAGCGATTCGCGTCCGAAGCATGCGCCAACTGTGAC
>Ga0335079_10006330_pt1 | contig 13545 bp, 12 predicted proteins | sample Lox_Sample_33_FD_206719 | JGI IMG/M metagenome (GOLD analysis project Ga0335079, IMG submission 206719) | Soil microbial communities from Loxahatchee National Wildlife Refuge, Florida, United States - Lox_Sample_3.3 | ecosystem: Environmental > Terrestrial > Soil > Wetlands | place: USA... | reverse complement strand
AGCGCCCGCTGCAGGTCGTCGGAGCGATCAACGCCTTTGCGGCGCTGCTCGCCGAGCGCGCCGGCTTTCGCGCCATCTACCTCTCGGGCGCGGGGGTGGCGAATGCCTCCTTCGGGCTGCCGGACTTGGGCGTCACCACGCTCAACGACGTGTGCGAGGACGTGCGGCGCATCAGCGGCGCGTGCGCGCTGCCGCTGCTGGTCGACGCCGACACCGGCTTTGGCACCGCGCTCAACATCGCGCGTACCACGCGCGAGCTGATCCGCGCCGGCGCGGCCGGCATGCACCTCGAGGACCAGGTGAGCGCCAAGCGCTGCGGTCACCGCCCCGGCAAGGCGCTGGTGGCGGCGGGCGAGATGGTCGATCGCCTCAGGGCGGCGGTCGATGCGCGCAGCGATCCGACCTTCATCATCATGGCACGCACCGATGCGCATGCGGTCGAGGGGCTGCCCGGCGCCCTCGAGCGCGCCGCGGCCTACGTGGCGGCCGGCGCCGACATGATCTTCGCCGAGGCCCTGAAGAGCCTCGAGGAATACCGCCAGATCGTCGCCACCGCGCGCGTACCGGTCCTCGCCAATATCACCGAGTTCGGGCAGACACCGCTCTACACCCTGGCGGAGCTCGCCGCGGCCGGAGTGCGGCTGGTGCTCTACCCGCTGTCGGCGTTCCGCGCCGCGGCCCAGGCCCACGTCGTCGTCTACGACGCCATCCGCAGGGAAGGGACGCAGAAGGGCGTCGTGCCTTACATGCAGACGCGCGATGAGCTCTACGAGGTGCTCGGCTACCACGATTACGAGAAGAAGCTCGACGAGCTGTTCGGGAACGGGAAGTCATGAACGAGACGGGCGCTTTCAAACCGAAGAAGTCCGTCGCCCTCTCGGGGGTGACGGCCGGCAACACTGCGCTGTGCACCGTGGGACGTACCGGCAACGACCTGCACTACCGCGGCTACGACATTCTCGAGATCGCGACCGTATGCGAGTTCGAGGAGATCGCCCATCTCCTCATTCACGAGAAGCTGCCGAACCACGCCGAGCTCGACGCCTACAAGGTGAAGCTGCGCTCGCTGCGCGCGCTGCCGGCGACGCTGCGCAGTGTGCTCGAGCTGCTGCCCGCCTCGAGCCACCCGATGGACGTGCTGCGCACCGCCGCCTCGGCGCTCGGCTGCACGCTGCCGGAGAAGGACGGGCACCCCGTGGCCGGCGCCCGCGACATCGCCGATCAGCTGGTCGCCTCCTTCGGCTCGATGCTCCTCTACTGGTACCACTTCAGCCACTCGGGCGAGCGCATCGACGTCGAGACCGCGGACGATTCGGTCGGCGGACATTTCCTGCACCTGCTGCACCGCCGCCCGCCGCCCGCCTCCTGGGTGCGCGCCATGCACACCTCGCTCATCCTCTACGCCGAGCACGAGTTCAACGCCTCGACCTTCACCGCGCGCGTCATCGCCGGCACCGGCGCGGACATGCACTCGTGCATCACCGGCGCCATCGGCGCGCTGCGCGGGCCGAAGCACGGCGGCGCCAACGAGGCCGCCTGCGAGATCCAGCAGCGTTACGACACGGTGCAGGCGGCCGACGCCGACATCCGCGCCCGCGTCGCCAACCACGAGGTGATCATCGGCTTCGGCCACCCGGTGTACACGCTCGCCGATCCGCGCAACCAGGTGATCAAGGAGGTGGCACGGAGCCTTGCGCAGGAGGCGGGCGACCTGCGGATGTTCGACGTCGCGCAGCGCATCGAGTCGGTGCTGCACGAGACCAAGAACATGTTCGCCAACCTCGACTGGTTCTCGGCCGTCGCCTATCACATGATGGGCGTGCCGACGCAGATGTTCACGCCGCTGTTCGTCATCGCCCGCACCACCGGCTGGGCGGCGCACGTGATCGAGCAGCGCATCGACGGCAAGATCATCCGCCCGACGGCCAACTACGTCGGTCCCGAGGACCTGCGCTTCGTACCGCTCGCCGAGCGCACCTGAGGCCGCCATGTCCGCACACGACACGAAGTCCGCCGAGCGCCCGCAGCCGGACGCCGCGCTGGTCGCGATCGCCGCCTATGCCCGCGACTTCCGTATCACCAGCGAGAGTGCCTACGAGACCGCGCGCTACTGCCTCATGGACACGCTCGCCTGCGGCTTCCAGGCGCTCAATTACCCCGCCTGCCGCAAGCTCTTAGGCCCCGTCGTTCCGGGCGCGGTCATGACCGGGGGGGCACGGGTTCCCGGCACCTCCTTCGAGCTCGATCCGGTGCAGGCGGCCTTCAACATCGGCGCGATGATCCGCTGGCTCGACTTCAACGACACCTGGCTCGCGGCGGAATGGGGTCACCCGTCCGACAACCTCGGCGGCATCCTCGCAGTGGCGGACTACCTGGCGAGGCTCGCCGTGATGTCGGGCCGCACGCCGCTCACGGTGCGCGAGCTGCTCGGCGCGATGATCAAGGCGCACGAGATCCAGGGGGTGCTGGCGCTCGAGAACAGCTTCAACCGCGTCGGGCTCGATCACGTGCTGCTGGTGCGCGTCGCGACCACCGCGGTCGTCGCCGGCATGCTCGGCGGCAGCCAGAGCCAGGTGGTGAATGCCGTCTCCAACGCCTGGATCGACGGCGGGGCGCTGCGCACCTACCGTCACGCGCCCAACACCGGCTCGCGCAAGAGCTGGGCGGCCGGCGATGCCACCAGCCGCGGCGTGCGCCTCGCGCTCATCGCGCTCACCGGCGAGATGGGGTACCCCTCGGCGCTCTCGGCCAAGACCTGGGGCTTCAGCGACGTGCTGTTTCGCGGCCAGCCGCTGTCGCTGCCGCAGCCCTTCGGCAGCTACGTGATGGAGAACGTGCTCTTCAAGATCTCCTATCCGGCGGAGTTTCACGCGCAGACCGCCGTCGAGGCGGCGATGACGCTGCACCCCAAAGTCCGCGAGCGTCTCGCCGATATCGACCACGTGGTCATCGAGACGCAGGAACCGGGCGTGCGCATCATCGACAAGGTCGGACCGCTCGCGAATCCGGCCGATCGCGATCACTGCATCCAATACATGGTGGCGATCCCGCTGATCTTCGGCCGGCTCACCGCCGCGGACTACGAGGATGGGGTAGCCGCCGACCCACGCATCGATGCCCTGCGCGCGAAGATGCAGGTGCGCGAGAACCCCGCCTTCACGCGCGAGTACTATGCCCCCGATAAGCGCTACATCGGCAACGCCGTGCAGGTGTTTTTCCGCAACGGCGAGGCGAGCGAGCGTGTGCAGGTCGATTTCCCGATCGGCCACCGCAAACGCCGCGCGGAAGGCATGCCCGTGCTGGTGAGGAAGTTCGAGACATCGGTAGAGGCGCACTTCGGCGCCAAGCAGGCGGAGCGCATCAAGGCGCTGTTTGCAAAGTCCCGGCAGCTCGATGCGCTGCCGGTGAACGAGCTGATGGCGGCGCTCGTCACCAACGGTTCGGCCGCGGCCGCGTGACCAGCGGGCGGCGCGCGGCCGCGCCGACCGGCTGAGCTCAGACGCTGATCGCTTACCCGACCCTCACCGGCACGAAGAGCCGCGTATCGCCGCGCTGGATCAGCAGCGCGATGTGGCCCTTGGATTTCTCCACTGCCCCGCGCAGGTCATCGGCGTTCATCACCGGCGCGCCGTTGGCGGCGAGCACCACGTCACCGTGCTGAATCCCCGCCTCGGCCGCAGGCCCGCTCGAGCGCTCGACGAATAGTCCGCCCTTGGTGTTGCCCTGGCTCTGCTCCTCGGGTGTGAGCGGGCGCACCGACAGCCCGAGCTTGCCACCCTCCGGGTGCGAGCTCTCGCGGGCGGCAGAGCGCTTGTCCTCCATCGCTCCGAGCTTCACGCTGATGCCGCGCGTCGCGTGGTTGCGCCAGACCTCGAGGTCGACGCTGGTGCCGGGGCTGATGCTGGCGATCTGTACCGGCAGCTCGGTCGAATCCTTCAGCGGCTGGCCGTTGAGCTTGAGGATGACATCCCCGGGCTCGATGCCGGCGTGCTCCGCGGGTCCGCCCTTCTCGACGCTCGACACCAGCGCGCCTTCGGGCTGCGGCAGGCCGAAGGAATCGGCCAGCCCCTGGGTGACGTTCTGGATCACGACACCGAGCTTGCCGCGGGTAACGTGCCCGGTGGTCTCGAGCTGCTGCCCGACCTGCATGGCGACGTCGATCGGAATCGAGAACGACACGCCCATGTAGCCACCGCTGCGGCTGTAGATCTGCGAGTTGATGCCGATCACCTCGCCGCGCATGTTGAAGAGCGGCCCACCGGAGTTACCAGGGTTGATCGGCACGTCGGTCTGGATGAAGGGCACGTAGCCGGTATCGAGGGTGCGGCCCTTGGCGCTGACGATGCCGGCGGTCGCGCTGTTCTCGAAGCCGAACGGCGCACCGATGGCGAGCACCCACTCACCGACCTTGAGCGAGCGGGAGTCGCCGATCTTCACCGTCGGCAGGTCGTGGGCGTTGATCTTGATGATGGCGATGTCCGACTTGGTGTCGACGCCGATCACCTTGGCGGTGTACTCGCGCCGGTCGGTCATGCGCACCGTCACGTCGCTGGCGCCGCTCACGACGTGCGCGTTGGTCATGATGAAGCCGTCCGGGCGGATGATGAATCCGGAGCCCTCGCCGTGCCGAGGCTGCGGCGGTGGCATCGGCATGCCGCGGAAGAAGGGCGCGAACGGGCTGTTGGGTCCGAAGGGATTCTGATTGCCGCTGTCATCGCCGTTGTCATCGCCGCTGTCATCGCCCTGGTTGTAGCTCGCCGGCACTTTCTCGGTGACGGTGATGTTGACGACCGCGGGACCGTACCTCTGCACCATGGTGCTGAAGTCCGGCAGCGTCGCGCCGGAGCTCGCGGCCGCGGGCACCGCCGTCACCGGGGCCGGGGCGGCTGCCGCCGCCGCCGGCGCGGCCGCGCGCGCCGCCTCCGCCACGTAGAGCGCCCCGACCGGGGCAGCGATGGCGCTGGCGCCGACGATTGCCGCAAACAGCGGCTTCCTGATGAGACTCGGCAGGTTCATGGATCTATAGCTCCGTCAAGATGAACGCACGGAAGACGTGCCGGCTACGATAGGAAAGGCGCCTTATGGCAGCCTTAAGGGTGGTGCGCGGGCGTTGCGGGCACGCTCGCGTCACCGGTCACCCGGGGGCTTACTCGGCCGTGAAGCGCGTATAGGGGCGCGACTCGGTATGGAGCGATGGGGTGAGGGAGCTGAAGTAGCGGGCGATCGCATCCATGTCGATGTCGGTAAGACTCGCGGCGAAGCCCTTCATGATGGGGTTCTTGCGCCCGCCCTTCTGGTACTCCTCGATGGCGCGCACCAGGTAGTCCTCGTGCTGTCCGGCGAGCGAGGGATACATCGGCACGATGGCGACGCCGTCCTGCCCGTGGCAGGTGGTGCAAAGCGCCGCTGCCTTCGGCACCGCGCCCTCGGGCTTGCCGCCCGACTTGAGCGGTGTGCCGGCGAAGAACGCCGCAATGTCGGCGATGTCCTGATCGGAGAGCGTCGAAGCCTGATCGTGCATCGTCAGGTGCGAGCGATCGCCATCGCGATAGCCGTGCAGCGCCGCGGCGAGATACGCCGGATTCTGACCCTCGAGCTTCGGCACGCTGTACATGGGATAGGCATTCTTGTAGCCGTCGATGCCGTGGCAGCCGAGGCAGGTGTAGGAAATGCGCTTGCCGCGAGCCGCATCGGCCGTGAGTACCGGTGGTTGCGCGGGCGCTGCGGGTGTTGCCGGGGCAGGGGACGAGGTGGGCGGCGGCTGTGCCGCCGGCGGCTGCGCGCCCTGTGCGCTGGCCCAGGCGCACCAGGCGATCCCCGCCATGGCAACCGCCCGGACCAGACCCCTCCGGCCGCAGCCCATTGCGCCTCCTCACCTGAAAAAACGGCCCCGAATCTTACGGACTCGCGGCGGTAATTGCCACACGAGCGCGTTCACACGCGCGCTCTTCGCGTGCTGAGCGACATTGATGCCCGGCGACGGCGCGCGTGGGCCGCACGCCTCGTCGCTGCGCTCGACCTGTTGGTATATTCGCCGCGGACCGACCGATGCACCCCGGGGCGCGGTCGCGCCCTGGCGAGGACCATGATCGCCCTCATCCAGCGTGTCAGCGAGGCACAGGTGCGTGTCGGCGGCGAGCTCATCGCCGCCATCGGCCGCGGCGTGCTCGCGTTTGTCGCCGTCCGGCGCGGCGACGACGCGGCCGCGGTCGAACGGCTGCTCGAGCGTCTGCTTTCCTACCGGGTGTTCCCCGACGAGGACGGGCGCATGAACCGCTCGCTTCGCGAGGTGGGCGGGGGACTGCTGCTCGTGCCGCAGTTCACGCTTGCCGCGGACACGAAGAAGGGCACACGGGCTTCCTTCGGCACGGTGGCCGCACCCGAGGAGGCAAGGACGCGCTTCGCCGCGCTCGTCGAGCGCGCTCAGGCTGCCTATGCCCCTGTTTCCGCAGGTGTATTTGGCGCCGACATGCAGGTCTCGCTGATCAATGACGGACCGGTGACGTTCTGGCTGGAGACCTGAAGGGCGGCGAGCGTGAAGTGCGTCCCGGTCCGCGCGCGAACTTATGGGGCCCACCGGGCTCATTTGACCTATGATTTGGTTCTTCTCCGCCGCGCGGGCGGAGGTCGTGGAGTGGAGCAAGTATGGGCTTAGGAATGCGCGAGCTGGTGATCATCCTGCTCGTGGTGCTCGTTGTGTTCGGCGCCAAGAAGCTGCGCACGGTCGGCTCGGATCTCGGGCACGCGGTGCGCGGTTTCAAGAAGGCCATGAGCGAGGGCGAGGAAGAGCAGAACGCTCCGCCGAAGCAGATCCGCTCCGAGAGCGCGGACGCGGAATTCGCCGATGCGGCGAAGAAGAGCGACGCCAAGAGCGAACGGAGCGGTTGATCTGTTCGAAGGGCGATTCTCGGAGATCCTGATCATCTTCGTCCTGGCACTCATCGTGCTGGGTCCGGAGAAGCTCCCCCGTCTCGTGTCCGAAGTGGGCCGCTGGGTCGGTCGCGCGCGCGTCATGGCGCGCCAGTTCCGCGAGCAGCTCGAGGAGGAGGTGCAGCTCGAGGAGGCGCGCAAGGCGCAGCGCCCCGCCCCGCAACCACCGGCACCACCGGCCGCCGAAGCGGTGCCGGCATCGCCCGCCACCGTGACCCCGCTGCCCGCCGCCGAGCCGGCGCCGGAGGGACTGCCGAGCTTCGCGCACGCTCACGCCGGCGACGCGACCGGCGCCGATCCTGCGGCCGACCACCCGGCAAGCGCTGCGCCGAGCGCCGATGAGCGAGGAACCTGAGAAGCTCGCCGAAGGCAGTCTGATCTCGCATCTGCTCGAGCTGCGGGACCGGCTGCTACGTGCGCTCGTCGCGGTGGGACTCGCCTTCCTGCCGTGCGTGTACTACTCGAACGATCTGTTCACCTTCGTGTCACAGCCGCTGCTCGCGAAGCTTCCGCAGGGCAGCAACCTCATCGCCACGGGAGTGATGTCACCCTTCACCACGCCCTTCAAGCTGTCGTTCTTCGCCGCGCTCATGGTGGCGATGCCCTACGTCATCTATCAGCTGTGGGCGTTCGTCGCGCCGGGCCTGTACCGCAACGAGCGGCGCTTCGCGGTGCCGCTGCTCATCTCCTCGATCCTGCTCTTCTACGTCGGCATCTGCTTCGCCTACTACTTCGTCTTTCCGGTGATGTTCGAGTTCTTTGCCCGCACCACGCCGAAGGGCGTGGCGATGATGACCGACATCAACAACTACCTCGATTTCGTGCTCACCATGTTCTTCTGCTTCGGTCTCGCCTTCGAGGTGCCGGTCGCCGTGGTGCTGCTGGTGCTGATGGGAATCGTGCCGATCGAGAAACTGAAGCGCAACCGCGGTTACGTACTGATCGGCATTTTCATTCTCGCCGCGCTCCTCACCCCGCCGGACGCCATCTCGCAGTGCTCGCTGGCGATCCCGATGTACCTGCTCTACGAGGGCGGCATCCTCATGGCGCGCGTCATGTCGCGCAAGCGCGGCGCGCAGGCCCCCGCCAAGATCGGCGACGGTTGACGCCGCCCCTGCCTGGCACGCGTCACGTTGCAGCTGCCGACGCGTTGCGTGCCCGCCTGCCGTTGGCTCAGACTCGCGCGATGGCTGGCTGCGCCCCTGAGGAGCTGAAGGTCCAACAATGAATCAGGTCGCCGCTGCGTCGCTTGCGGCCAACACGAGCTCGCGGACGCTCTTCGGTCAGCCACGCGGGCTGGCGACGCTCTTCCTCACCGAGATGTGGGAGCGCTTCACCTATTACGGGATGCGCGGCGTGCTCATCCTCTTCATGGTCGAGGCCGTCTCCCGGGGCGGGCTCGGGCTCGACGACCGCACCGCGAGCGCGGTGTACGGCATGTACATCGGCGGCACGTATCTGTTCGGCCTGCTCGGCGGTTGGATCGCGGACCGCCTGATCGGTGCGCAGCGCGCCGTGGTGAGCGGCGCACTGCTGATCATCGCCGGGAACCTCATGCTGACCCTGCCGAAGGCCGAGCTGTTCTACCTCGGGTTGCTCGTGATCACCATCGGCGTCGGGCTCCTCAAGCCCAACGCGAGCGTCATGGTCGCCGCGCTCTACCCCGAAGGTGGCTCGCGCCGCGACGCCGGGTTCTCGATCTTCTACATGGGGATCAATCTCGGAGCACTGATCGGTCCGCTGCTGGTCGGCTGGTTCGCCGACCGCCTCGGCTGGCGCTGGGGGTTCACGCTGCCGGCGCTCGGCATGGCCATCGGCCTCGCCCAGTTCCTGTGGACGCGTCACTACCTCGGAGCCGCCGGCCAGGCCGCGGACATCCGCCCCGCAAGCTCGCGCGTGCTGCTGGCGATCGCCGTCGCGCTCGGCCTGATTGCACTTCTTGCGATGACCGGCGTGCTGAGGATCAACGCCGTGGCCATGGCGGATGGGGCGTCCAAGGCCATGCTCCTGCTCGGAGTGCTGTATTTCCTCTACCTGCTGTTCGTCGCCGGGCTCACGCCCACCGAGCGCAACCGGGTGCTGGTGATGATCGCGCTGGTCGCCGGCTCGGTGACTTTCTGGGCGGGCTACGAGCAGACCGGCGCCTCGATGAACCTGTTCGCCGACCGCTATACCGACCGGCACATTCTCGGCTGGAACATGCCCACGGCCTGGCTGCAGTCGGTGAATCCACTGTTCATCATCGCCTTCGCACCGGTGTTTGCGGCGCTGTGGGTCGCACTCGGCAAGCGCGGCCGTGACTTCAACGCCGCCGCCAAGTTCGGCGCAGGGCTGATCCTCCTCGGGCTCGGCTTCCTCGTGATGTACGTCGCCGCGCTGCACGTGCTCGGCGGCGAGAAGGTGCTCTCGAGCTGGCTGATCGTGGCTTACCTGCTGCACACCTTCGGCGAGCTGAGCCTCTCCCCGGTGGGGCTGTCCTACATGAGCAAGCTCGCGCCGCCGCGCTTCGTCGGCCAGGTCATGGGCATGTGGTTCTTGTCCATGGCGCTTGGCAGCAACCTCGCCGGTGAGCTCTCCGAGCAGTACGACGCGAGTCACCTGGAGTCGCTCCCGGCGCTGTTCCTCAAGATCTTCTGGTACGGAGTAATCGGCGGGGCGTTGATGCTGCTGCTGACGCCGCTCGTCAGACGCATGATGGCGGGTGTGAGGTAAGCCGTGCGCGCCGTGACTTTTGCGGGCGCAGCGGTGGCCGGCGGCGCGTTGATGCTGCTGCTTGCCGGCTGTACGGGCGGCACGGGCCCGCCGGCGGCGCCTGCCGCGCGCCAGGTCGCCTCGAGCGAGAGCGCCGATGAGTTCGTCGCGCGGGTCAACCGCGATCTCGGCGCGCTCGCGCAGGAGGCGCAGGCGGCGGGCTTCACCCAGGACACCTTCATCACCGCCGATACGCAGCTCCTCAACGCCAGGGCCAACGATCGCTACCTCGCCTACTTGAGCAAGGCGGTCGCCGAAGCCAAACGCTATGACGGAGAGCAGCTCTCGTCCTCTTCCGCGCGCGCGTTGCTGCGGCTGCGCTTGAACGTCGCCGCCCCGGCGCCCGATGACCCGGTGAAGCGCGCCCGCCTCACGCAGCTCGAGGCATCGCTCGAGGCGAAGTACGGCGAGGGCAAGTACTGCCCGAGCGGGCCCGCCTCCTGCAAGAACATCGACCAGCTCGAGGAGATCCTCGCCAACAGCCGCAACTACGCCGAGCTCACCGAAGCCTGGAAAGGCTGGCACGGCGTCGGCGCCGGCATGCGCGAGGAATACACGCAGTTCGTCGCGCTCGCCAACGAGGGGGCCCGCTCGCTCGGTTTCCGCGATCTCGGCGTCATGTGGCGCAGCGGCTACGACATGCCGCCCGAGGAGTTCGACGCGCTGTCCGAGCGGCTGTGGCAGCAGGTAAAGCCGCTCTACGACGCGCTGCACTGCTACGCGCGCGCACGGCTCGCGAAACGTTACGGCGAGGACAAGGTGCCTGCGGGCCAGCCGATCCCGGCACAGCTACTCGGCAACATGTGGGCACAGCACTGGAGCAAGATCTACCCTGACCTCCTCAGGCCGTATCCGCTCGCGAGCCTCGAGAGTCCCGACGCACTGCTCAAGGCCCGCAAATGGGACGCTGTGCGCATGACGCGCTCGGCCGAGAGCTTCTACACCTCGCTCGGCTTTCCGCAGCTGCCGCAGTCGTTCTGGCAGCGCTCGATGCTCACCCGCCCGCGCGATCGCGAGGTGGTCTGTCACGCGAGCGCCTGGGACATGGCGAGCGCGGGCGACGTGCGCATCAAGGCGTGTCTCACGCCCACCGAGGAGGACCTCTTCACCATCTATCACGAGCTCGGGCACGTCTACTATTTCGTCAGCTACGCACAGCAGCCGTATCTGTTCCGTGACGGCGCCAACGACGGCTTCCACGAGGCGATCGGCGACACCGTCAACCTGTCCGTGACGCCGGCGTATCTCGCGCGGATCGGGCTGATCCGCCCGGTCACACCGAGCCGCGAGGCGCTCATCAACGAGCAGATGAAGATCGCGCTGGAGAAGGTGGCGTTCCTGCCCTTCGGGCGGCTCATCGACCAGTGGCGCTGGAAGGTATTCGCCGGTGAGATCACGCCGCAGAACTACAACAGCGCCTGGTGGGAGCTGCGGCGGCGCTACCAGGGCATCGCCCCGCCCGTGCCGCGCACTGAGGCGGACTTCGATCCCGGCGCCAAATACCACATCCCTGCCAACACGCCCTACACGCGCTACTTCCTTTCCTACATCCTGCAGTTCCAGTTCCACCGGGCGTTATGCAGGGCCGCCGGCCACCAGGGTCCGCTCTACGAGTGCTCCAACTACGGCAGCGAGGCCGCGGGGAGAAAGTTTGCCGAAATGCTGAAGCTCGGCGCCTCGCAGCCCTGGCAGGATGCGCTCGAGAAGCTCACCGGCACGCGCGACATCGACGCGAGCGCCATCACCGAGTACTTTCAGCCGCTGATCGAGTGGCTCGGTGAGCAGAACCAGAGCCAGCAGTGCACCTGGTGAGCGCGGCGCGCCGCGCGGACCCGGGCTACTGCGGGGTCATCGGCTGGGCCGCCGACGCCACGTCCATCTTCGTCACGAAGTACTCGGTGTCGCCGAAGCAGGAGGTGGGGATCCACTTGCGCTGCTCGTAGTGCACCGACATGCGCTTGCCGATGTTGGCACTGAGTTGCTTGGCGATGTCGTCGTCGCGCACCGTGAAATCGAACTTCTCGGCAACCGTGCCCGGGAGCGTCACGAGTGCCATCTGTCCCTCCCAGGTCTTGCATATCCATCCCTTGCGGGAGAACTTCTGCAGGAACCCGGCGCGCTCGCCGTCGGCGTACGCCCAGTGCAGCGTGAACCAGGTGAAGCCCGCCACGCCGATGATGATCGCGATGAGAAAACCCACGAAGAACTTGAGCATGTTGTTTGTTCCTGCCGGCGGTGCGCGAGGGCTCGCGCCCAGGGGCGGAGCATACCGCGCGAGGGCGCCCACGGCCGCTTTCCCGCAAATCCCGCCGGCACAGGCGCCTTCGGCAGGGCGGGGCTAAGATGGCTTCCCTGATGGATCCCTATCCCTCCCCGCTCGCCGGCCGCACCATTGCCGTGCCCGAAGCACGCGAGCTCGAGGTGTTTGCGGCACTCCTCGAGCGGCGCGGCGCGACCGTGCTGCGCTGCCCGCTCATCGCCATCCGCGATGCGCCCGATCCCACGCCGCTGCTCGCCTTTGCCCGGGCATTCGCGCACGGTTCGTGCGATGACCTGATCCTCACCACCGGCGAGGGGCTGCGGCGGCTGCTCTCGTGCATCGAGCGCCACGAGCCCGCGCTCAGGCCACCCTTCCTCGAATCGCTCGCCCGCGTGCGCAAGATCACCCGGGGCCCGAAGCCCGCGCGGGCGCTGCGCGAGCTCGGGCTCAAGAGCGACCTCGCCGCGGCGCAGCCGACCACCACGGGCATCATGGCGAGCCTTGCGGGTGAGAATCTCAGTGGGCGAGGGGTTGGCGTGCAGCTCTACGGCACCGAGCCCAACCGGCCGCTCATTGAATTTCTCGAGCGCGCGGGCGCCCGGGTGCACACGGTCGCGCCCTACGTCTATGCCGATGCCGCCGACGATGCCGCGGTGCACCGCCTGCTCGAGCGGCTGGCCGCCGGCACGGTGGACGCGATCGCCTTCACCAGCACGCCGCAGGTCGAGCGGTTGTTCGCCGTCGCGCCCGCGGGCGAGGTGAGCGCCGCACTCGCGCGCACGCTGGTCGCGGCGGTCGGCCCGGTGGTGGCCGCGACGCTCAAGCGGCACGGGATCGAGGCGCATCTCACGCCGGAGGAGGCCTTCTTCCTCAAGCCGCTGACCGCGGCGCTCGAGGAGGCGCTGCGCGCGCGCGCCTGACACGCTGGACAAAACATCAATACTGGGGGTCGAGGCTATGAACACGGAATCGAGCGCCGAGCTCAGCCTGCGTGGCGCGACGGAGCAGCGCATCGAGCTGACGCTGCGCGCGTTGGTCATCGGCGTGGTACTCACGGTGGTGTTCACTGCCGCCAACGTCTACTTCGGCCTCAAGGCCGGGCTCACATTCTCCACGTCCATCCCTGCGGTGGTCATCTCCATGGCGATGCTGCGCTGGCTCGGCAACACCAGCGCCCAGGAGAACAACATCGTGCAGACGGTGGCTTCTACCGCCGGCACGCTGTCCTCGATCATCTTCGTGCTGCCCGGTTTCATCATGATCGGCTGGTGGACCGGCTTCCCCTACTGGGAGTCGGTCGCCATCTGCGCCGCGGGCGGCATCCTCGGGGTCATGTACTCCATCCCCCTGCGCCGCGCGCTGGTGACCCAATCAGATCTGCCCTATCCAGAGGGCACCGCCTGCGCCGAGGTCATCAAGGTCGGTTCGGGCGATGTCGCCGACAAGGATTCGGTGGAATCCAGTGGCAAGGGCCTGAAGGCCGTGCTGATGGGTTCACTCATTTCCGCCCTGTTCCTGGTGATGGTGCAGATGCGGCTGTTCCTGCAGGACGTGGCCCACAGCTTCCGCCTGGGCAATGATTCACTGGCGCCCGTCACTGGTTT
>Ga0335079_10006329_pt1 | contig 13550 bp, 7 predicted proteins | sample Lox_Sample_33_FD_206719 | JGI IMG/M metagenome (GOLD analysis project Ga0335079, IMG submission 206719) | Soil microbial communities from Loxahatchee National Wildlife Refuge, Florida, United States - Lox_Sample_3.3 | ecosystem: Environmental > Terrestrial > Soil > Wetlands | place: USA: Florida... | reverse complement strand
CGGGCTGGATATCAAATCCGCGTCCGCCGGTCCAGGCGCCATCGTGTACGAGCAGTTCGGCGCCATCCACCTCTACGACCTGAAATCCGGCAAGACCAAGCCGGTGGAGATCAAGGTCAGCGGCGACATTCCCTCCGTGCGCGCGTCGCTCGAGAAAGTGGCGGATCGGATTACGTCCGCGGATATCTCGCCTACCGGTGCGCGCGCCGTCTTCGAAGCGCGCGGAGAGATTTTGACCGTGCCCGCGGAGAAGGGTGACATACGCAATCTCACCAATACGCCCGGAGTTGCCGAACGCTCTCCCTCCTGGTCGCCCGACGGCAAGCAGATCGCCTACTTCTCCGACGAATCGGGCGAATACCAGTTGCATCTGCGCGCGCAAAACGGCATGGGCGAAACCCGAAAGATCGGCCTGGGCAAGCCGCCCGCGTTTTATTACTCGCCCACCTGGTCTCCGGACGGCAAGAAGATCGCTTACACCAACAATCGCCTGCAGCTCTGGTTTATCGAACTCGACAAACCGGCGCCCGTGCGCGTGGACGAAGACACCTACCAATCCCCGAGTTTCGATATAAACCCCGTCTGGTCGCCGGACAGCAAGTGGATCGCGTATACCAAGCTGCTCAAGAACCATCTGCGCGCGGTCTACTTGTATTCGGTGGAGGGGGCCCAGACGCACCAGGTGTCCGACGGCATGAGCGACGCCGAATATGCCGTGTTTGACAAGAACGGCAAGTATCTCTACTTCACCGCCAGCACGAACACCGGTTTAGCCACGGCGTGGCTGGATATGTCCAGCATCGGCCGCCAGGTCTCGCGGCACGTGTATGTCGCCGTGCTCAGCAAAGAAGAAGCTTCACCGCTCGCGCCCGAGAGCGACGAGGAAAAAGCGGAAGAGGCCAAGAAAGACGACGCCAAGAAAGACGACGCCAAAGACGGCGACAAGAAGGACGCCGGCAAAGACAAAGACAAAGATAAAGACAAGGACAAAGAGCCGGTCAAGGTGCGCATCGACCTGGAGAATATCGGCCAGCGCATCCTGGCGCTCCCCATTCCGGCGCGCCGCTATTCCGGCATGTATGGCGGCAAGACCGGCATCCTGTATCTGCTCGAAGAAATAGAAACACCCGCCGCGCCCGGCGCGCCGTCGCAACCGTTCAACACGCTCCACAAGTTCGAGCTGAAAACCCGCAAGACCGAGAAGGTGCTCGACGGCGTGCGCGCATTTGCGGTTTCCTCGAACGGCGAGAAGATGCTCTATCAGCAAGGCGAGCATGGCGAACAGTGGATCATCTCCGCCGCCGGCGCGGCGCCCAAGCCGGGTGAGGGCAACCTGAAGCTCGACGGCATGGAGGTGCGCGTCGATCCGGCCGCCGAATGGAAACAGATCTATCGCGAGATCTGGCGCATCGAGCGCGACTTCTTTTACGATCCGCATTACCACGGCCTCGACTTGGCCGCTGCCGCGAAGAAGTACCAGCCCTATCTGGAAGGCGTCACCTCGCGTGCCGACCTCAACTATCTCTTCACCGAGATGCTGGGCGAGCTGACCGTCGGCCATCTGTTCGTGGGCGGAGGCGCTATGCCGCCCGTCAAGCAGGTCCGCGGCGGACTGCTCGGCGCGGACTACACCATCGAAAACGGCCGCTACCGCTTCGCACGCGTCTACAACGGCGAAAATTGGAACCCCAACCTGAAGGCGCCGCTCACACAGCCGGGCGTCAACGTGGTGGCGGGTGAATACCTGCTGGCGGTGGGCGGCCGCGAGTTGCGATCTTCGGACAACCTCTACGGCTTCTTCGAGGCCACGGCCGGCAAGTCCGTGGTGATCAAGGTTGGCCCCGACCCGGCAGGCGCAAACGCGCGCGAAGTCACCGTGTCGCCCGTCGAGAGTGAATACGGCCTGCGCAATCTCGCATGGATCGAAGAGAACCGCCGCAAGGTCGATCGCATGAGCGGCGGCCGGCTGGCCTACGTGTATCTCCCCAACACCGCCGAAGCCGGCTACACCAACTTCAACCGCTACTATTTCGCGCAGATCGGCAAGGAAGGCGCGGTCATCGATGAACGTTTCAACGGCGGCGGCGACGTGGCCGACTACATCATCGATTACCTGAAGCGTCCCATGATGACTCGCTGGACCACCCGCTACGGCGAGGACTTCTCCACTCCACAGAACGCCATCTTCGGGCCCAAGGCGATGATCATCAACGAATACGCGGGATCGGGGGGCGACGCGCTGCCGTGGCTGTTCCGCGAGCAGCATATCGGCCAACTCATCGGCAAGCGGACCTGGGGCGGATTGGTCGGCATCTTCGGATTTCCGGAACTGATCGATGGCGGTTTCGTCACCGCCCCCAACCTGGCGTTCTACAATCTGACCGGCGAGTGGGATGTGGAGAATCACGGCGTGCAACCGGATATCGAGGTCGAATACGATCCCGCCGCGGTGCGCGCCGGACACGATCCGCAGCTCGAGAAAGCCGTAGAAGTGTTGATGGCCGACCTCAAGAAGAACCCATTGCCCGTGTACCGGAAGCCGGAGTATCCGAACTATCACAAGGCGGCGAAGACTCAGTAGGGGGACGGGCGAGGGATCGCCTGCCAGCCGAAGGAGCCGCGCGCTCGGAGTCCGCGCGGGTAGGCGAGCGGTCTCACCGCTGTAAAATAGTCGGAATGGCGCAGGTCAAAACAACTCCGCAGACATACGACGTGGTCGTGGTAGGCTCGGGGGCCGGCGGCGGAGTGGCCGCGCATGTCCTGACCCGCGCCGGCGCCAAGGTCTGCATGCTCGAAGCCGGCGGCTGGTACGACGGCACGAAACAGTCCACCATGTTCCAGTGGCCGTACGATGCGCCGCATCGCGGGGCCGGCACGAAAGAGAAGCCTTTCGGCTACTTCGACGCCACGCTGCAGGGCGGCTGGCGCTTGCCGGGCGAACCCTACACCAACGCTCCCGGAACCGATTGGCGATGGTGGCGCGGGCGCATGCTCGGCGGCCGCACCAATCACTACGGCCGCATCTCGCTGCGCATGGGTCCTTATGACTTCAAGCCCTACAGCCGCGATGGCAGGGGCTTCGATTGGCCCATCGCCTATGACGATCTCGCGCCCTACTACGACAAAGCCGAGGAACTGATCGGCGTCTTCGGCACCGCCGAAGGCATCGAGAATACGCCCGATGGAAAGTTCCTGCCGGCTCCCGCGCCGCGCGCCCACGAGCGGGTCGTCAAGCTCGCTTGCGACAAGCTCAAGATCCCCTGCATCCCATCGCGGCTGGCCATCCTGACGCGCCCCATCCACGGGCGCCCCGCCTGCCATTATTGCGCGCAATGCGGGCGCGCCTGCGCCATTAACGCGAACTTCAACTCTCCCGGCGTTCACATCTTTCCGGCCATCAAGACCGGCAACCTCGAAGTCCGCACCGAAGCCATGGCGCGGGAAGTATTGGTCGGCCCGGACGGCCTGGCGCGCGGCGTCGCCTACATCGACAAGAAAACGCGCACCGAGATGGCCGTCTACGCCCGGATCGTGGTGCTGGCCGCGAGCTGTTGCGAAACCGCGCGGATCATGCTGAACTCCAAAAGCAGCCGCTTTCCCGATGGTCTCGCGAACTCCAGCGGCCTGGTCGGGCGATACCTCATGGACACCGTGGGATCGCCCGTCGGCGGATACCTGCCGATTCTGGAAGATCTCCCCCCGCGCAATGAAGACGGCGTCGGCGGCATGCATTTGTACATGCCCTGGTGGCATTACCAGCAGCAGAAGGCCGGCAAGATGCCTTTTGCCCGCGGATACCATATCGAGTTCGGCGGCGGCCGCGGCCTGCCCGGCGACGATGACTTCAGCGGTTCGGAGGCGATTCTCGGCGGCGGCTACGGCGTCGAGCTCAAACGCAACCTGCGCCAAGCCTACGGCGCCTACGTGGGGTTCGATGGACGCGGCGAAATGATCCCCAACGCCGACAGCTTCTGCGAGATCGATCCCGGCGCGGTGGATCAGTGGGGCATTCCCGTCTTGCGATTTCACTTCAAGTGGAGCCAGGACGAAATCCTGCAAGCCAGGCACATGCAGGACACCTTCAAGGAGATCATCACCGCGGCGGGCGGCCGGTATTTCACCGGGGCCAGCGCGGAAAACAATTGGGGAATTTCGCGTGGCGGCGAGATCATCCACGAGGTTGGCGCGGCGCGCATGGGCGCCGATCCAAAAACTTCTGTGCTCAACCAATACTGCCAGGCTTGGGATTGCAGGAATCTCTTTGTCACCGACGCGGCGCCCTTCGTCAGCAATGCCGACAAGAACCCCACCTTGACGATCACTGCGCTCGGCTGGAGAACATCGGAATACATCGCCGAACAAGTGAAGAAACGAGATTTGCCCGCATGAGCGGCAGGGAGAAGTCCATGGGACAAAGCAATCCGGATCGCGCGGGAGTCAGCCGCCGCGAGCTGTTCCAAGTAATCGGGGCCGCGCCGGCCGCGGCTGCGGTTTCGGCCGGCGCCGGACTGGCGCAGACGCACGCGCCTCGCGAAGCGGCCTATCAGCCTAAGGTATTCGACGGCCATCAGTGGCGGACCGTGCGCGTCCTCTGCGATCTCGTCATTCCCGCCGATGAGCGCAGCGGCGGCGCAACCCAGGCGGGCGTTCCCGAATTCATCGACGACTGGCTGGACTTCCGCAAACGGGAAGACGGCCACGACGATCTGGCCGCGGAAATACTGGGCGGCCTCGCGTGGCTCGACCGCGAATCGGCGCGCCTGTCCGGGCAGGCATTCGCCGAAGCCGCTCCCGACCGGCAGACGCAGATCCTGGACCGCATTGCATGGCCGGAGCGCGCCGCGCCCGCCGACCGCCGCTGGGTCCAGTTCTTCAACAAATTCCGCGATCTGACGGCCAGCGGCTTCTTCTCCAGCAAAATGGGAGTCGCCGATCTGCCCTATCTCGGCAACACGGTCGTGACGGAATGGAAGGGTTGCGATCCCGCCGTCTGGGCGAAAATCGAAGAGCGCCTGAAGAACGGATATAAGGGCTTGGGCGGAGAAGTAAAACCCTGGACCGGCTGAGTCCGGCCCGCCGCGGTCCGCGCACGGATGCCGGGATTGCCGGCGGATGCCCGCCCGGCCTATAGGCTGCGCAAGTGGAATCCGCCGTCTACGTCGATCACCTGCCCGGTGGAGTAATCCAGCAGCCCGTCGGCGATGGCGCGCACGGCCCGCGCCACGTCTGCGCCCTCTCCCATGCGGGGTTGCGGCAGCAGCCCCGCCGCGATGCGTTCGTCATACCCCTTCTCCGCCCCGGCGATCATGTCCGTGCGCACGATGCCGGGACGGATCTCGAACACCGGTATGCCATGCGCGGCCAGACGTTGCGCGTACAGCGCCGCCGACATGCTCAGTCCCGCTTTCGAAATACAATATTCGGCGCGGTTCACCGACGCGGCATAAGCCGAAATGGACGTGATGAACACGATGCGGCCCCGGCCGCGCTCCAACATCCAGCGCGCGGCCAGCGCGGTCAGGAAATGCGGTCCCATCAGATTGACGGCGATCAGCTCGTCGAAGCTCTCCGCCGATGGCTCCAGGATGTCGCGCCGCTCGCGCGGGGCGATACCCGCGTTGTTGACCAGCAGGTCGAGGCTTTCAAACCGCTCGCGCGCGCGGGCGATCAGCGCGGCGCGGTCCGCGGCGGCCGAATCATCGCATAGTACGATCTCGGCGCCGGTCTCCGCCGCCAGGCTCGCGGCCGCGTCTCGATTGCTGTGGTACGTGGCGATGACCTGGTGCGTGCGGGACAACTCCACCGCGATCGCCCGGCCAATCCCCCGGCTGGCGCCGGTCACGATGCTACCGGGCTTGGGCAAGCGCTTCGTCGATGCCTTTCGAAATTTCCTCGAACGTGAACGTTTCGATGAACGGCTTGCCGTTCACGAACACCGTGGGGGTGTGCACCACGCCGCGCGCCACGCCGTCTTGATAGTCGCTCTCCACCAGTTCCGCATAGCGTGGTTCGTCGAGCGCGGCAATGGCCTCCTGGGGCTGGATGCCGTGCGCCGCGGCGAACGTGGAGAGCCGCAGGTTGAAGTTGTCCGGGCTGGTCAGATCGATGCCCGCCATCGTGTAGCGCCGGTACTCCAACGCCACCTCCGGTTTACGCTCCGCGAAAAACCGCGCCGCGATGGCCGCCCGGCGCGCCCAGGCGTGTTTGGCCAACGGGAAATCGCGGTGCACGAAGGCCACCTTGCTCCCATACCGCGGCAGGATCTTTTCGTCCAGCATGCGGCGGAACGCCGCACAGTCCGGACACTGCAAATCTTCATAGATCACGACGCGGACCTTGCTGTCGGCCATCCCCTCCACCACCGGTTTTTGCCCGCAGAGCCCCACGGCGGAAAGCAACAGCGCCAGTGCCAGCCTCATATCCGCACCCGCCGGTCTGCCACGAACGTCACCCGCGGCTGGATCGGTGTCACCGCGCACGAGGGAATGTCCACCATGCGGCCATTCACCCGCACCGACACCAGGCTGGCGGAAAGCTTCACGATCGCAGCGGAACCCCGCCGGATCACCCGGCGCCCGCCGATCGCGATGTCCGTATCCAGCCTGCCGCGCAACGTCTGGCCGGAGCGGGCGGTTTCCCTATCCGCGGAATCGATCATGCGGACCGTGAAAGCCGTTCCCGCCGGGATCTCGACGGCGGCGGCCGCCGGCGCCGTGAATTGCAAACTGGCGATATCCGCCACATCGAAGGTCCGGATCGCGTCCACCATTTCCATCTTGACGGTGCGCGCCGTGCCGCCCATGTAGGTCCCGCTGACTACCTGGCCGCTGCGCAGCGTCAGCGTGTCCGCAAAACCGGCAGTAACGAACGCCAGCATGAATACAGCTCCACGAGAATCCATAGAGCTATTGTATGACGGACAGGCGGGGCAGACGCCTCGGCCTGCCCGCCAATTCGGCCCCTCTTACTGCACCGCTGCCGTAACCGTCTGGCTGCTGGCGTTGCCCACTGTCAACACCACGTTCGCCGGTCCCGACGGCGTCCCGACCGGAACCACCGCGTTGACCTGTATGACCCCCGCCACCAAGCCTGGCGCCGGGCCGTAGTACTCCACGGTCGCCGGTTGCCCGCCGATCGTGACCGTCACGTTCAGCGCCAACTTGCCAAGCGCATTCAGCGGATTGATCGAGCCATCGATCGATGGCGGCACCGTGACGCCGCCACCGGTTCCGTACAACTCAATCGCTCTGCCCGCGACCGCCGGATGGGACGCGTTGTTTTCGCTGCCGTCATGATTGAGGATTGCGCCCTGACCCGCGCCGGATCCGTTAGCCGTGAACAACCCGGGTTCGGCAGCCGCCACCTTCAATTGCATGCCTGCCGAGGCCTGGCCATTATACGAGACTTGTATCACGGTGTTGGCCTTGCCCGCCAGGTCGAAAGGCACTAATGCGTTGACCTGGCCATCCTGCGTGTACAGCAGAGGCACGGCCGAGCCGTCGAACAGCACCTCCGTACCCGCCAGCGCAGTAGCTACCGTGCCGCCCTCCGGCGGCGCCGAGTAGACGGCCCCGACCTGCGGTCCGAGACCCGTCCCGAAGATCGAGATGGCCATGCCGGGCGACACGGTCCCGATCACACCGCTGGCCGCATTGATTACGCCCGCGATGGTCGGCGCGCCGGCGCCGATGCCCGTGCCCACCTTCAGGAGGACCGTAACCAACGTCCCGCCAGTCGCCGCGCTAACGCCGCGCGCGCCACCGGCGGCCACCGCCGGCGCGATCAGAATGGACCCGACGTAGGTCCCGTTCTGGAGACCCGCCGGATTCGCCGTAATGGTGACCGGCTCCGGCGTGACTCCGCTGGCCGGCGTCACCGTCAGCCAGGCGGCCGAGGCCGTCGCCGTGAAGTTGACCGGCGCCCCGCCGGTCAAAACCGTCGCCATCTGCGGCGCCGGAGCGGCTCCGCCCACCGCGGCCGCAAACGAAAGCGACGTCGGCGTCACTTCGAGTTGTCCCGCGTTGGATACAATAAGCGTCACCGCGATGTTTGCCGCATCCGACGCTCCGTAGGCTGTCGCGGTGATCGTCCCGCCGTACGTGCCGGGCACCAGGCCCGCGGGGTTCGCCGTCACCAGCACACTGCCGGGCGTAGTGCCCCGCGCCGGGCTTACTTGCAGCCAGTTTCCGGGCGGTGTCACGCTAAAGGACAACTGCGCGGCGCCGGCCGAAAGCGCGAAACTTTGCGGGGCAGGCACGGCGCCTCCAATCTGGTAATCGAAGGAAAGCGCCGCCGGCGTGGCGCTCAGTTGCGGCAACGCATTCACCGTCAGCGTCACCGGAACCACCAGCGAAGGCCCGGGCGATCCCTGTGCGGTAAACGTCACATCGCCCGAGTAGGTGGCGGGCGTGAGCAGGCTCGGCAGCGCCGTAACCGTTATGGTGGCCGGCGCGCTCGCCGCTTGCGACACCTTCAGCCATGGCACGTCGGCGCCCACCGCGGTCAACGTAATCGGCCCGTTCCCAACCACCGGCGTGAGAGATAAGGTTTGCGCGGGCGGGATCGCTCCACCGGGCTGGAACGTGAAAGAAAGCGTCGGCGGAACGGCCGCCAGGTTCGACCCGGTGATTGTCAGCGACACCGGAATCGTCGTCGGATTGGTCACCGTACCCGGCGCCGTCACCAGCAGCGGGCTCGGATACACACCCGGAGCCAGTCCGGCCGGGCTCGCCGTGAGCTTGATGGTTGCCGGCGTTGTGCCGCTGTTCGGGCTGAACGTCAGCCAGTTGGCGGTGCTGGGTCCGGCCGCGATCGTGAATGCCTGCGCCGACCCGTCCGACGCCGTAATCGTCAGCGTGTTGGTCACCGGCGTGGACGTGTTAGCCAGTGAGAATTGATAACCGCCGCTGAAATCGATAATCGCCTTCGGCTTCGTGACGATCAGGGTTACATTTACTACCTGCGAGGTGAAGCCGTTGGAGGAAACCGTGATCGTGCCGTTGTAAGTGCCCACCCCCAGGCTGCTCGGCGTCACGCTGACGGTAATCGGACTGGGCGTGGCTCCGCTGGTAGGATTGACCAGCAGCCAAGGACCGCCGCTGGTAGTCGCCGGTGCAGCCGAGAACGACACGCTAGCGCCGCTGCTGATGGCGACCGCCACGCTTTGCGCCGGTGGTATCGTGCCGCCCGTCGCGTAATTGAACGTCAGGCTGGTCGGGTTCACCGTAAGCGCCGCCACCGTAAGAGTCACCGGTATCATGACCGTGGTGGAACCTGTCGCCACGACCGTGACTGTCCCGCCGTATGTGCCTGGATTCAGTCCCGCGGGATTTACAGAGACACTAATCGACCCCGGCGTCGTGCCGCTGGTCGGAGTGACTCCCAGCCAATTCCCGGTTGAGGACGGGGTCGCCGTGAAGGGCAGCGATTCGTTGCCCGTCGCAAGGCTCACCGGTTGGCTGCCCGGCAAACTCCCACCCACCTGGTACAAGAACGAGAGTGTGGTTGGTGTGGGCACCAGGGGCGGCGCCGGCGTTACCGTAAGCGTCACCGTGACCCCCAGCGGGCTGTTGGACGAGTTGTTCGCGCTAATTGAAATTGCGTTCGCGCTGGTGTAGGTTCCCGGCGTCAACCCCGCGGTGTTCACCGAGACGCCGACCGTTCCCGGCGTCGTGCCGCCGCCCGGTGTAACGCTGAGCCAACTCACCGTGGATGCGGCGGTGAACGTCAAGGCCGTGCCGGAGCTGTTCACCGTCAAATTCTGCGCGGTAGGCGCGGCGCCGCCGACCTGGTACGAGAAGCTGAGCTGCGACGGCAGCGTAGACAACACGTTCTGCCCGACGGTCAGCGTTACGGGAATCGTCGCCGGACTGCCCAACGCTCCCGGCGCCGTGACGATGATCGAAGCCGTGTAGGTATTGGCCGCCAAACCCGAGATATTCGCGGACACGGTGAGCGTCGTGCTGTTCGTCGTGCCGCTGGCCGGCAGCACGGACAGCCAACTTCCGCCGTTCATCGTCGAGACCGTGAACGCAACATTTCCGTTGCTGCTGGTTACGGGCACCATCTGCGAGTTCGGATTGCTGCCGCCGGCGTTCGCCGTAAAGGTCAGGGGCGTCGTTGAAACCGTCAGCGTCGGCTGAGCCAGAACCGTGACCGATGCCGGCACCACGAGTTGGCCGCTGGCGTTGGAGGCAAACGGGGATGCCAGCGTGATCGTGCCGGTGTAGGTGCCGGGTCCCGCCGTCGTCAGCGCCGCCGTATTCACGGACGCGGTTACGCCGGCCGCACTCGGCGTGGTCGTATTCCCGGCCGGCGAAACCGCCAGCCAGTTGCCGCCGGTCGTGCTGGCGGCCACCGCGGTGTAAGTAATCGCTCCGGCATCGCTGGTCACCGTGACCGGAACCGGGGACGGAGCCGTGCCGCCGATCGTGAAACTGAAGGCCGGGATCGGGTTGGGGTTCGCCGAAAGCAGCGCCGTCACGTTCAAGGTCACCGGCACGGTGACCGTGGACGGACTGGCATTCGTGGTCGCCGTGAAGACTACCGAGCCGCTATAGGACCCCGTGGCGAGCGTGGACAGCACGCTGCTGCTGATCGTTACCTGTTCACTGCCCGGCGTCGTGCCGCTGGCCGGCGATACCTGCAGCCAGCCTCCGGTTGAACTCGCCGCCACCGTGTAGGAAATCTGCACTCCCGAGGACGCGCCCGAGCTGGTGATCGTCAATGTCTGCGCCCCGGGCGTCGCGCCATTCACGGAGCTGAACGTCAACGGCGATGGGCTTACCTGCATCGATGGCGCGGCCGTTACGTTCAAGGTCACGCTTACCGGAATGGCGGTCGTGGCGCCGGCCGGCAAAACGTTGATGGTCCCCGTATAAGTGCCCGCCCCGCCAGTAAGTGCGGCGCCGTTGACCGAAACCGACGGTTGGGTGGGGCTTCCGGCTGTAAACGTACCGGACGACACCGAAAGCCAGCTCCCGCCGTTGTTTGTACTGGCCGATGCGGTGAACGTAACCGTCGAGGGGCCTACGCTGGTCACCACCAGGCTTTGCGGAGTCGGGTTCGAGCCTCCCAATATGAAGCTGAACGGCGTCAGCGCTCCGGCCGATACGGTATTGACTTTCAAAGTCACCGGCACCTTTTGTAGGCCGTTTGTAGCGCCGGTGGCGGACACATCGATATTTCCGTTGTAAGTTCCGCCCGTCAAACCGGTGGGACTGGCCGTCACGTTAACCGACGTGCCGCCCACTCCGGGTCCGGTAGTGCCGCTCGACGGATTGACGGAAAGCCACGCTGCGCCTGGCTCCACGGTGGCGCTGTAAGGCACCGACACCGAGGGCGTGGTGTTCGCCGCAAGCGATCCGGTCGGCGTGGCCTGCCCCGTCACCCAGTTGAAAGTGAACGAGGTCGGGCTGGGAGTCAAGGTAAACGATGGCTGGGTGACATTGAGGGTCACCGGTTCGATTTGAGGTGAGTTCGACGTGGCGGTATAGACGGACACACTACCCATGTAAGTACCCGGCGAAAGTCCCGCCGGATTTACGCTGACCGCGAATCCCGTTCCCGTATCCGCGCCGGTAGGGGTGGCGCTCAGCCAACTGCCGCCGGATACAGTCGAGGTCGTGACCGTATAGCTCAGCGTAGCGGTGGCGGATGGCGTTACGGTTTGGGCACTGGGAACCGAGCCTCCGACTTGGTAGTTGAACGTGAGCCCGGTGCTGGTGGGCGGCGTTAAAGTCAATGTGCCGCAACCGAAACACGCACCGCTGATTTCGCCGTTGGTGATGGTCAGGCTCGTGGACGCGCCGGCGCTCAGGGTCCAGTAATCGCCGACCGTGTGACCGGTGGCGGCCTTCCAATACACATCGACTCCGTCTTGAATCGTCGTTCCGGGGAAAGCGGTGAGCACGTTCGTCGGCGTCTTGACGATGTTGTTGCAAGCCGGCGGATTATTCCCCGCGGTGAATTGATCGGTGGAGCCCGCGCTCGTGATTACGGCGCAGTAGGTGGTTGGACTGGTGCCTGTGTAGCTTCCCTCGAACTGTACGTCATTTAGATCGGACTGCCCGCCCACGAACGCCGTCAGGTAAGGGAAACAGATTTCATTATTGCAAATATAGCTCGCTGTACCCGTTCCGCTGACTTGGTTGAACGCCAGCGGTATCGGCGATGGTAATCCGCCGGCGAAGCTGAATGTGGTGGTGAAGTACGAAATCGAACCGAGCAGGTTTATCGGACAGTTCGTCACCGCAAACGTATCCCCCCCGCTGCTGGCCGTCACCGTGGCGGTCGCGGAAGGCGAGCAACTCAGCGTGATCGGGGCGGTGCTCGCACTGAGGCTGAGCGTCACGTTGTTATAGGTGGCCGACGATCCTGGATTGACCGGCGCGTTGAGGGCATTTACGCCGGCGATCGCGGTGAAGGTGGCGCCATTGAGCAACAGGGGATCCGGCCCGACCGGGTTCGCCAGCTTGCCGCTGGTCGTGTCGCAAATATAATTCGTGTCCTTCTTCAGAACGCTGCTGCACGTCAACTGTCCAAACAGACTGCTCGCCGGACCAAGTACCAGGCACAGCCCGGCAATACATTTCCCGAAAGATAACGGCTTCGTCGCCACGTGCACTCTCCCCCACCGGCCCTCGGCCGGCACCATCCAACTATATGAAAATTCCCCGAAGTACGCTAGTGTATAGGATCGCGAGGCAGTTTGGAAACTGTGGCCGGACGCACGGTTCTAGGACCTGTAGTACCCCACCCCTCGGCGAACGTCTTGACCCGTATCGGATGGCTCCGCCAGCTCGGGTCGAGTAGTGGTAGACTTGAGACCTTAGAAAGGAAAACACGTGAAGACTTTTTGTGCAATCGTTTTAACGTTGGGCCTGCTCGCCTCTCTGGGATTGGCGCAGCCCTCCATCACGCAGATCAGTAATGCGGCCAGCGCGAGCCTTTCAGTCCCCAGCACGACGGCAGGCGTCTGGCAGACCCTGCCCAACGGCAACATCGCGCAAGGCTCTTTCTTCTCGATCTACGGCACGGGCCTGGCCGCGGACAGCGCAACGTGCGGCGCTCTGGTTTCGGGCTCGCCTTGCATCTGGCCCCCCAGTTATCCGCTGCCGACGGCCCTCAACGGGACCCAGGTGAGCGTCACCGTCAGCGGCACCACCGTGCAGGCTTACGTGGAATTTGCCGCGCAGTTCAACAATCTGAGTCCGCCGCTGGCGCAGGTCAACGCGGTGCTGCCTTCCAACACTCCGGTGGGGACGGGAACTCTGACGCTGACCTACAGTTCGCAAAGCACCACGGTGCCGATTACGGTGGTCGCCAGTTCGTTCGGCACATTCGCATTCAATGCTGCGGGGAGCGGCCCAGGCATCATCATGAACAGCAAGTATTCCGCCTTCACGCCATTCCATACGGCGACTCCGGGGGAGACCGTGATCCTGTGGGGCACCGGCTTGGGACCCGCCGATCCGTCCACCGAACAGAGCGCCCCGCCGGCCGTCATTAACTTATGCGGATCGGGGAAAACCTGTCCCGTGACGGTCTGA
>Ga0335079_10006325_pt1 | contig 13552 bp, 10 predicted proteins | sample Lox_Sample_33_FD_206719 | JGI IMG/M metagenome (GOLD analysis project Ga0335079, IMG submission 206719) | Soil microbial communities from Loxahatchee National Wildlife Refuge, Florida, United States - Lox_Sample_3.3 | ecosystem: Environmental > Terrestrial > Soil > Wetlands | place: USA... | reverse complement strand
ATCAGCGCTTTCGGGGTCTCGGACATCGTGTCGTGCGCGGGCTGGGGTGGGTTCCGGTACCGATTCTTATCTAGGAGCCGGGTCGCGGGAATCTGTGTACCTGAATCTTTGCGATGACCACGCGGCGAATCGTCGGGTGCATCGGGCACCAACAAACTGGTACCTGCGCCGGCACCCGCTGGCTCCTAGTTCTCGAAGTGCAACGTCAAGCGGTCCCGAAATCAAATTCCGACCGGTCCGCGACGCAAGCACAAGGGTCATCGAGTCCACATCCATCGGAGGAGACGTCCATGTTCCACGACAACCTTCGCACACTGGGTCGGGGCATTATCGCCACTGCTTCTCTCGTCGGCATCCTGGCCGCAAGCAACGCATCGGCCGACGGTCGTGAACTGACCGTGGCCATCCGCGCCACATCGGAAGGCCTCGACCTGACGCGTCCCGCCGACGTTCAGGCGTTCTATCAGAGAATCAAGAACGCGGCGTACGTCGCCTGCACGCGCGCCGATCAGGTCGGACTTGCGCCGGTCGCCGATGTCGACGAGTGCATCGAGAATTCGCTGGGCGAGGCGGTCCGGCGCGCCGGCAAGCCGGCGCTCACCGCGGCGTACCTCGAGACGCACTCACCCCGCGTGGCCACGGCGCATGGCATCGCGCTGCCGACGACGCTGGCGTCGAAGTGACGATGATCGCCGGCCGCCTCCGGTTTCCGCGCGGAGATCGCGAGGCGGCCGACCACGTCGGCGCCCCGACGGCATTCGACGGCGGGGCGCACGGGGGCCGCACCCTCAACGGCCCGAACCTGGCGCGCGGCGCGGACGGTTTGCGCGCGCACCGCCCGCACGCGCCGACCGGGTCCGGGCTGCGCGCGGCGAGCACGATGACCTGTACGCACTCGGTGCTCCCGACGGCGGCCATCCCCTCGAGGCTGCGCATCACCGGCTTCTCGGGATCGGTTTCGGCGTCGAGGTAGACGAGCGGCGTCAGGCCGGCGAGCGGGTAGGCGCGGTGCTCGCCGTGACGAGCGCAGCGAGCAGCATGCTGCAGAGCAAGAGCATCCGGCACGAGCGGTTCATTGTCATTTGCGCCGCGACGCCCCCTTCCGGCCGCCGCTGACTCTGCGACCGACTGGATGGAGGCGGTGAGATTGGCACTGACGTCAGGCTCACGGACGCAAGGCTCGCGGCCGTCATCATGGATCGCCGCGTCGCGAGCGGGCACACTTGGCGCGGTGTGCCACGGTGGGGTACTCGAGATGGCAACATTCGTGCTTGTCCACGGCGCCTGGGGCGGCGGCCTCATCTGGCGCGACATCGCGCGCGCGCTGCGTCGATCGGGGCACGAGGTGTACGCGCCGACGCTGACCGGACTCGGTGAGCGCCGGCACCTGATGACGCGCGACGTGAATCTGAGCACCCACGTTCGCGACGTCTCAAGCCTGCTCGAGTACGAGGATCTTCGCGACGTCGTGCTCGTCGGGCACTCATACGGCGGCATGGTGGTGACGGGCGCGGCCGATGCAATGCCCGAGCGGATCGCCTCGCTCGTCTACCTGGACGCGTTCGTGCCCCGCGATGGGCAGGCGCTCTTTGACCTGATTCCCTCGGGAGTTCCCCGGCCGGCGACCGTCGCCGGTTCCGACTGGTTGACGGCCCCGCTGCCGCCCGAGGTGTTCGGGGCCGTCAACGCGGCGATCCGCGACTTCACGGAGCGCAAGTCCGGGCCGCAACCGACTGCATGCTTCTCCGAGCCGCTCAGAATCGCCGGGGCGGTCGACCGGGTCCGGCACCGCACTTACATCTACTGCAACGACCCGCACCCGACCACGTTCACACATTTCTACGACGCGCTTCGCACGCGCCCGGAGTGGACGGTCCGCACGCTCGCCTGCGGCCACATTGCGCAACTCGATCGGCCGGAGGAGCTGACCGCTCTGCTCGTGCGCGCGGTCCCTGGCACGTAGCACGGGCGGGCGCGGGACTATTGCGCGGTACTCAACCGCGGTGCGCGGGGGAGGGATGCGAGCGCCGCCGCCCACGCGCTGAATCCGGGGTCGATGGCATCGAGCCGCCGCAGGGTCTCGGCGTTGCCGAGCGCCGCGAACTCGTACTGGGCGCCAGCAAAGGCCGTGCGGACCTTTCTCAGGAACCCGATGCCGTGGTGCTTGTAGACGCGTTTGACCTGTCGGAGGAACTCGCGCTGGTACCAGTCGTAGTTGGCGCCTTCCGAGGCCAAGAGCTGCATGTACATCGACTCGAAGTCGTCGAGCGAGACGTGCTGCTGCGGGGGGCCGGCATCGGTGCCGGCCAGCACGTCGTCGACGAGCCAGAGCAGATCGCCTCGCTCACGCTGCAGGTAGGCGTACAGGACGTAGCTTGCCAGCAGTTCGTTCATCCAGCGCGTGCCGGCGACCACGCCGCACGCCTTGATGACGGCGTGACCGACCTCATGCCCGCCGATCGTGTCCCCCGCACGGTGGTTGGCTTCTTGCCACGTCAATCCGTGCGCGCCGATCGCCTGGATCACCCGGTCGCTCGCCGAGGCGCGTTTCGGAAAGAACGCCTCGGCCTCGCCCCAGTTCGCCGGCATGAGTACGACGGGCGGATCGCCATCGACGGATGGCATCGGATACGGCAGCTGCCTCTCGGCCCTTCCCCACTGCTCCTTGTCGAGCACGGCCAGCGTCAGTGGCGGCCCGCAGTGAAGCTCGCGCCTGCTGAACCGCAGTTCACCGCTCAACAGCCGCTGCAGCGCTTTCGCGCGCCGCTCGTACCCGGGCGTGTAGTAAGTCGCGATCTCGCCTTTCAGCATCGGGTCCGCGAGTGCTTCGACGCGCTCGAGTCGCCCGGGCTCGAACGCGCGGGGCTCATCGCCGCGCGCCAGCGTCGAGAGCATCGCGAGGAGCGCGATCGGCATGAGCGCGCGCAGGTTCGCTCGCCGCAGCGCGCTCCCCCTGAGGCCCGGCACGGCTCCTTCCGCACGGCCGCACATCAGCGCGCGCTCGGCTCGTCGAAAGTGCGCGCGAGTCCGCGGGCACGGCTCGCAAGCGGAGTGTCGCGGACTTCGGGAAGGCGCTCGATCGCGTCGCGAAGCGCCTGCAGGTCCTCCGCGGCGGGTGCGCCGAGCTCGCACAGTTCGACCCGCGCCGCGAGCTCGAGCCACGCCGCCTGTTGCCTGCCCGCCTCGCGCAGTGCCGCCTGCGCGAGACCTTGGGCGAGTTCCCGCTCTCCGCGCCCGAGCGCGACGCGCGCGCTCAGGAGCAGGAGGTCCGGCACGAACACGCGCTCGCCGGTGTGAGCGCTGATTGCGAGCGCCCGGTCGAGTTGCGTCTGCGCCGCTGACCAGCGGCCGGCGATCGCGAGCGCCTCGGCAGCAAAACCGAGGAGCGCCGGGCTGCCGCTGCCGAGGTTGCCGCGGCCGATGTAGTGCTCGGCGCCCTGCTCGATGAGCGCAAGGCCCGCATCCGGCTCGCCGCACCGCGCCACGGCGCAGCCCCGGAGGCACAGCGCCGGTCCCTGCAGCTCGATCAGCGCGTGATCAGCTGCGAGCTTGATCAGGGCATCGGCGAGCCCGAGCGTCTGTTCCGGCCGCTCGAGCCGGAGGTAGAGCAGCGCGCCGAAGAGGAGCGCGACGCCGCGCGACACTGGCTGGCCGAGCGACGCCGAACGGGCGAGGGACGCCTCGACCTCGCGCATCGCTTGCCCGGCGAGACCGAGGTGCGAGAGCGCGTGCGAGAACCGGGCCCGCATCACAGTTTCGAGGTCGACGATCAGCGGCGACTGCTCGAAGCGCTGCGCGAGCTCGCCGCAGGTCCTGAGCCCCTCCTCGAACCACTGCTTCGAGCTCGCGAGCTCGCCTTGGTAGAGCACCGTCGCGCCGAGAAGGTTGCACGCGGCGACGTGGCGCGCGCCGTCGCCGGCCGCGAGCGCGTCGGTGTCGATGCGCGTCCCTAGCGCATGGGCCTTGTCGTATTCGCCGCGCACGAAGTACACCCAGCCGAGGCCGAGCTCGAGGCCGTGCGCGGTCTTCTCGGGCAGAAGATCCGCGAGCGCGAGGATGCGCTCGTAGGTCGCCGCGGTCTCCGGCGCCGCGGCCCCGGTCAGCTGCTGTAGCGCGATCGCGCGCGGGCGCAGCAACGCGAGTTCGAGCTGGTCGCGCGAAGTGCCCTCCGGGCAGCGGGCCAGTAGCGCGAGCGCGTGCCTCGACAGGTGCAGCGTCTCGCTCGGCGCGAGCTGGCGGAGCGCGCCTGCGGCGGCGGCCGCGTAGTGCCGCACGGCCGTCGCGGGATCCGCGCCTCGCTCGTAGTGGGACGCGAGCTCGGCGGGCGTGACGACGACACCCACGCGCGCTTCCATCTGGTGCGCCACCTTGCGGTGCAGCTGCGCCCGGGCGAGGGCGCCGATGCCCTGGTAGACGACGTGTTGATAGAGCGCGTGGCGAAACCCGTAGCGGGCGTCGAGCGAGCCGTCGGGCAGGTGCTCGACTCCGGGTGCGCCCAGCCAGTGCTGGCCGCGGACGAGGTCGTCGCAGCACGCGCGCACCGCCTCGGCTTCGCGGTCGATCAGCGTGGCGATCGTCGAGAGCCGGAACTCGACTCCGCAGACGCTCGCGGCTTCGAGCACGAGCCGATGCTCGGGAGAGAGCCGCGCGATCTGCCCCTCGATGATGCCGGCGAGGCTCTCCGGGACCTTCCAGCGCGCGGCGAGCTCTTCGGCGCCGGCCTCGCTCGACTCGAGCGCCTGGCCGAGGTCGGCGTCGTCGAGCACGTTGACGACGAACAGCGGCAGCCCGTCAGTGCGGGAGTGGAGCGCGCGCACCACGCTCTCCGGGAAGGCGGCATTCGGCAGGCGCGCCGTGAGGTACTGACCGAGCTCGAGCTCCGAGAATGGCTCGAGCATGATCTCCTCGCACAACCGGTGCAGCCGCAGCTCGTGGCGCAGCGCCTTGAGCGGATGGTCCTCGACGACGACCTCCGCGATCCGGAAGCTCGCGAGCCACATCAGGCGCGCCAGGCTCCTGCGCCGCGCGATGTGGTCGATCAGCCGGATCGTCGCGTGATCGCCCCAGTGCAGGTCCTCGGTGATCAGCAGCAGCGGACGCTGCTCGGTGTAGCGGTCGAGGAGCTCGCCGAACTCGCGCAGCATCCGGTCCTGGCTCGCGCCGACGAGTGTGCGCTGCAGCGCCTCGCGCTCGGCATCGGTGCTCAGCCACGGCAGCTGGGCGAGCCACGTCGGCGCGACCCTGCGCATCAGCGCGACCAGCGATGGGTCGGTGCGGCACATTGCGCCGAGCGCCTCGAGCACCGGCAGGTACGGCTCACCGGACCCGAACTCGCCGACGCACTGACCCTGCGCGACGACCGCCGCGCCGAGTCCGGCGCGAAAGTTCTCGATCAGCGTCGTCTTGCCGATCCCGGCTTCGCCCGTGATCCACACGATCCGGCGGTGTCCGGCGAGGGCATCGGCCCACGCCGCGCCGAGGCGCTCGAGCGCCGCGCCGCGGCCGATCAGCGCGGGTGCGGCGCTGGTGCGCGGCGTGCCCGACGGTATGGCGGACGCCTGAGCTTCGGCGGCGGTCGCCGGCCGGCTCGTTGCGATGAACCGATAGCCGCGGCGCGAGGCGGTCTCGATGAAGCGGGGACGCCGCGCATCGTCCGCGAGCACGCTGCGCAGCTCGCTGATCAGCGTCTTGAGCACCGACTCGGACACGTGCTGGTGCCCCCACACGGCGTCGAGCAGCGCGTGCTTCGTCACCAGCCGGCCGGGCTCCCGGGCCAGCGTGCAGAGCACCGCGAACGCCTTCGGCGGGACCGGCAAGGCCTGACCCTCGCGTGTCAGGCGTGCGTTCGCCTCGTCGAGCTCGAACGCATCGAATCGCAGGCGGAGCGGCGGCGGCGCTCCGGATCTCGTGGGCTTGTCCATGCAGCGTGGATGCTCGATGCGGGTCCGTCCGTGCGGCCAACGTCAAGCGCGTCGATTACACGTATGCCCGCGGCGGCGGTCGCCCGCCGCCGCAACCCAGCGATCCTCCTCGCAGGGCGCGCGCGGGCGTCGAGGCCCGCGCGCGCAGTCGTCGAGCTACTTCGCGGCTGCCATGCCGAGCGAGCCCATCAACTCGGTCATCTTCGCTTGCGCGGCCTGGCCCTTGGCGACGGCGTCCTCCAGGTTCCCCGCGGTCTTCGCGCTCTGCGCGTCCGCCCAGCCCTGCTTCGCGGCATCGAGCGCCGGTCCCGCCGCGGCGACGGCGTCCTTGTTGACGCCCTTCGGGAGCTTGTGGGTCTTGCCGATCTCGGCGATCTTCGTCTCGACCGCCGAAACCGACGCCGGCATCGCCGTCGCCATGCCGTTCCACTGCTCCTTGAGCTTGATCCGCGCCTCGCCCTTCTTGCTGACGACCGTCTCGGCGAGCATGCGCAGGCTCGGCGCGACGTTGTGGACGTCGTTGAGCACGGCCTCGTATTCCTTCCGGTCGAACTTCGCCTTCATCGCCGCGATCTGGTCTTTGACGGTCTGGTACTCGGCCGGCGCGTACTTCTCGCCGTCCGCCCCGACCTTCGCGAGCGCATTCGACGCATCGGCGATCGCGGCCTCGGCCGGATCCTTCATCGGCGAGCAGGCAACCACCCAGGCCCCCGCGATCGCGAGCGCGACACAGAGCCAATGGGACCGCTGGAACATCGTCGTCATGGGCATCCCCTTTATGAAAAGAGGGGGGTATTTCGACGGAGCCACGATCGCGACGCTAGGCGCAGCAGGTGATTCCGCCCGGACGCGGTCGTCACCACGGCACGATGTTTGGACTTCGAGCGCTCGACCCCCTCACCGCGGCTCAATCTTGCGACCAACGCCTACTCTACCGCGTGCCGGCGGGACGCAGCAGCCGGTTCGACCGGCAGCAGCGGCGCGCGCCGCGCGATTCCTGCGTCACGGCGCTGCCAGCCGCCGAACGCCTTGCGTGCTCAGAGACTTAGGAACTGCCGCCTCGCGGCAGCACCGCTCAGCGCTCGTCGCCAAGCCAGCGGTAGAACGCGCCTGCCAGCGCCGCGCCGATGATTGGTGCCACCCAGAAGAGCCACAGCTGCGAGAGCTGCTCGCCGCCCATGTAGATCGCGGGCGCCGTCGAGCGCGCCGGGTTCACCGAGGTGTTCGTGACCGGAATGCTGACCAGGTGGATCAGCGTCAGGCAGAGCCCGATCGCGATCGGCGCGAAGCCGGCCGGCGCGCGCCGGTCGGTGCTGCCGAGGATCACGAACAGGAAGAAGGCCGTCATCACGACCTCGGTCAGGAACGCGGCGCCGAGTCCGTAGCCGCCCGGCGAATGCGCTCCATAGCCGTTCGCCGCGAGCCCGGTCGTGTGCGGGTCGACGCCGTTGCCGGCCACGATCAGGAACAGAACGCCGATCGCGCACATCGCGCCGACCAGCTGCGCGAGAACGTAGGGCAGGAGCTCACCGACGCTGAAACGCCCCGCGACGCAGAGGCCGACCGAGACCGCCGGGTTCAGGTGGCAGCCGGAGATGTGCCCGATCGCGAACGCCATCGTCAGCACCGTGAGCCCGAACGCGAGCGACACGCCGACGAGCCCGATGCCTACTCCCGGGAACTTCGCGGCCAACACGGCGCTGCCGCAGCCGCCGAGCACGAGCCACCACGTTCCAATCGCCTCAGCCGCCAGTTTGCGCGTCAGTGACACGGTGACGTCCCCTCTGTTGTTGTCTTGTGTGCGCGTATGCCGGGACCGCGGCTTCGGCGCAGGTGCTTAACTAGCACGAATGGCGGCGCCGCGCACGGGAGGAACGCCGCGGGTGCCGCGCAGGGCAGCCGCGACCCGACGCGAGATGCGAGACCCGATCGACTAGTGGTCGCCCGCCGGACGGGAATCCCGCGGCGCGGAGCGCTTCGTGTGCGGCGTGGCCGACGCCTTGGCCTTGCGATGGGCCGGCGCTCCGTGAGCGTCCTTCGTCGTCTTGCGCGACACGCGGTGTGACGGGCTGTGGTGCGCCGGCGCCGCGCGGCCGACGACCGGCGTCTCGATCGGCGAGCCGTAGACATGGCTGCCGTTGGTCTCGCGCGGCGCGTAGGAACTCGGCCGCGCGGGCGACGGCTTCGCGGGGGTCGCGGCCGCAGCGGACGCGACGAGCGCCAGAAGGCCGGTCAGGACCGGGCGAAGGAGGCGACGGTTCACGACCACAATCCTAGGGGCAAGCGCCTGGCGGCGGATTGCGCGCTTGCGCGTTCGTGACACGCATCTCGGAGCCACCTGTGACGCAGGTCGACTTGCCGGTCGGCCACCCGCGTTTCCCGGCGGCGGGCGAGCGGCGCCTGCGCACGGGAAGACCGCGCTGCGCGCCTGCCGGGAGTCCCGGGTGCGGCGCCGCATCAACGGCCGCGGGCGGCTGCGAACCACCGCCCGACACCTTTTATATGTTCGATCAGCGGCTTGGCGGTTAAAGCTCGAGTGATCGCGCACCCGGCGCCGGGGCTGAGAACGCCTCTCGTTGCCGATTCGGCCTGTCGCCTGCGTCCGACGCGCGGCCATCTTGAGTGACGGCGCGCGACACTCGATAGTAGGCACCTGGACGGACCGATGGCCCGCAGGACGATGGGCGGATGCCCGAGTGGTGCACCAGACGCCGCCGGCCCGGGTGCGGGCGATGAGGGGATGCGAGCATGGATGATCGAGCAGCCGACGGGGCGAGCCGGCGCGACGAGCGCTACGTCGTCACGCTGTGCGCATCGAGCATGGCCATGCCGGTGCGGCTGCCGCGCGGACTCGAGATCCAGGGCGCGTCGGTGTTTCGTTCGCGCGCGGTCGAGGACGGCCGCGAGCGCTTCCGCCTGCACCTCGGCTACTTCGACTCGATCGAGGCCGCGCGCGAGGCGCTCATCCAGGTGCGCGACCACTTCCCGACGGCGCTCGTCGGCAGTGCCCCGCCCGAGCAGAGCGGGTCGCTCGACGACACGCTGAACACGGACTTCAGCCTGGTGCGCGGTGCGATCGCGCGGCTCGTGACGCACGAGGAGATGGCCGACGCCGCGCGCGCGCCGACCTTGACGCCGCGCGAGGTCGCGAGCGTCATGGCGCCACAGCGCTACGCGGTGCAACTCGACTGGTCGGTGCGCCCGATGGCCGCCAACTCGATCCCCCGGCTCGGGATCTTCCGCGCCTACTGCCTCTATGGCCTCAGCGTGCTCAGGCAGGGGTCCCCGGAATACGGGCTCAGGCTCGGCTTCTTCAAGAACGTCGACGCGGCGCGCCAGGTCGCGAACTACGTGCGCGACCGGTTCCCGTGCGCGAGCGTCGTCCCGGTCAGCTATCGCGAGTACGAGCGCGCGACCGACGTCGCGCGTTCCGCCGCGAACGCCGAGCCCGCGGTGGCCGCACCTGCGGCACCCGAGCCCGCCGCGCCGCTCGCGCCGGCCGGTGCACCTGCCTCAACGGCCGAGATCGTGACGCGCGAGGAGCTCTTGGCGCTCCTCGGGCCCCAGCGCCAGGGGCCCGCCACCGCGGTTTCGGGCACGGCGTTCCTCGACCTGCCGCGCACGGAGCCCGCCGTCGACGGCCTTGGCGCGGCGCTTCCGCCCGAGGAGCGCGTGCGCCGCACGCGCAGGCCGCAGCGCGGTCAGCGCCGCGGGTGAGGTGTCTGCGCCCGGCTCAGCGGGCGGCGTAGACGCGCTTTCCCTGGAACCAGGTCTCGAGCACCTTGGTCCGCAGGATGTCGTCCGCGTGGCCGCCATCGCCGAGCGCGAGCACGTCGCGGTCGAGCACGATGAAGTCGGCCGACTTCCCGACCTCGAGCGAGCCCGCCTCGCGGTCGCGCTCGAGGTAACGCGCGCCGTTGATCGTGTACGCGTCGATGGCGTCGCGCACCGGCACGCTCTGCGCGGGGTTCAGCGGAGGGTGACCGGGCAGGCGGCGCGATACCGCCATGCCGATGTTCACGAACGGCTGCGGATCGCGCGAGTTGACCGGCGCGTCGGAGCCCGCGATCAGGATGGCGCCGGCGTCGCGCAGCGCGCGCACCGGGTAGCCGTTCTGCTCGTAGTAGCCGTTCGCCGGGTGCAACGCGGCGTCGTCCCCGCCCAGCACGTGATCGATGAACGGCACGACCGAAAGGTCGTATTCGGGGTCGGCGAACGCCCAGGAGTACGTGAAGGCGAGGTAGAGATGGTCGCGGCCGATGCGCGCGACGTCATCGGGGTGCACGAGCTGGAGATGCGCGAGCGCATCATGCGTCGTCGTGACGCCGTCGGCCGCGCGCGCCGCCTCGATCGCATCGACGGCGGTGCGGATCGGCAGGTCGCCGATCGCGTGGATGTGGAGGTTGAAGCCCGCGAGATGGAAGCGACGCGCGAACTCGAGCATGACCTCGCGCTTGTGCTGCAGCCGACCGCTCGACACGAGGCACTGGTCCGGGTGGTAACCGTGCTCGGCGAGAAACGCGGTCGCCTGCGCCTCGTAGTCGGCGAGATGGGCGCGGACGGTGACGCACAGCGGTGAGCCGGTGTCGACGTAGCCGACGACCGACAGGTGATGGTCGGGGCCTTGCTTGAAGATCGGCTGCAGGTAGGGCTTGAGCGACGCCGTCTCGGGCAAGGTCGGCGGCACCGCGTAGGGGTTGCCCTCGAGCACGCCGTCGGCGAAGAGCTTGACGATGTCGGCGCGCAGCAGCGGATGGTGTGCGTACTTGGCGCGGATCCTGGTCGCGCTCGCGACCATTCGCTCCCAGTCCGGCTGGCCGTCCGGCCGGCGGATCTGGTCGGGATCGTAGTATTGCGCGAGCGAGGCGCGCACCGTGAGCTCGTGGTTCTTGTCGAGCGTGTCGTAGAGCACTAGCGTCTCGGGCGGCACGACGGCGTCCATGATGCCGGTGATGCCCGCGCTGTTGAGCCGCGCGGTGACCCGGCCCGGCGCCTTCATGACCTCCTCGAAGTCGACCGAGAGGATGTCGGGCGCGCCCATCGCGCTGCGTGCCTCCTCGTTGGCGGTGCCGTTCGGCTCGCCGGTTGCATCGACGCCGACGTACTTCGAGTCGGCGGCGAGCGCGCCGGCGAGCGTCGCCTTCGAAAAGCCCACGACGTTCCCGGCCGAATCCCTGGCGCGCGCGAGTGCCGCGCTGTTGAACGCGCCGTGGTGGCCGTCGTTGCCGATCAGCTGCACCGGCTGGTCGCGCGAGACGAGGTCGAGGGCCGCGCGCAGCGTCGGGTGCGCGGCATCGGGCTCGTTGCCGTTCGAGAAGTTCCACTGCCGCACGTTGATCCACGCGCCGGGCGCGACCGGGTACTTCTTCAGACACTCGCGCACGAACTCGGTCATTGCGGCCAGCGACTTCGCCGCGCTCTTGAGGTCGCAGACCTCGAGATCGACGATGCCGACCGGATGCACGTGCGAGTCGTAGAGGCCCGGCAGCACGCGCTTGCCGTCGAGCGACAGGTGGCGGGTCTTCGGCCCGATCCAGGCCCGGGCGCCGGCATTGCCGCCGACGTAGACGAGCGTGCCGGCGCGCACCGCGAGCGCCTCGGCATCCGGATGGCCGGCGTCGGCCGTGTAGATGCGCGCGTCCGTGACCACGAGATCCGCGGCCGCGTGGCCCGCGGTCGCGCTGAGCGGCAGCGCCGCGAGCAGCAGGGAAAGAAGGCAGGGGCGCACGGTCGGCATGAATTTCGCTCCGGAAGCAGGGGGTAGCGCAACGGCGCGCGGCATGCACGCTAGCCGGCCGGCCGGGGCGCCGTCAAGGATCTGTGATCGCAGCTTCGCGGACGCTCAGCGCAGCCGCATCGTGAGGGAAACCCGCAACGTGCGCGGCTCGATCGGGTGGAAGTGGTAGTCCGCGACGGGCGCCGCCTCGCCGGGCAGGCGCGAGGCGTAGTAATAGGTGATGTCGTTGTCGCGCCGGTCGAGGAGGTTGAAGAGCGTCGCGGTCAGGTCGATCGCGCTCGTCAGGTGGTAGCCCGCGTCGAGGTTCACGATCAGTGTCGAGCGCGAGCGCGCGCTGTTGTCCTCGATGAGCGGCGCCGGGCCGAAGTAGCGCAGCCGCGCGCCGCCGAACCAGCGGCGCTCGCCATTGACCTCGATGCCGCCGGACACGACCGTCTCGACGGCGTTCGGGATCCGGTCGCCGGCGGGGTCGGGATCGATGTAGCGCGCGTGCGTGAAGGCGACGTCGGCGTCGACGACGACGTGGGTCGCGACGGCGCAGAACGCGCCGACCTCGATGCCGCTGCGCCGGCTCGCGCGGCTCGGCTCCGTCGTGCCGCCGTCGCCCGAGAACACGAGCTCGGAGTCGAGCTTCAGCGTCCACAGCGACACCGCGAACTCGAGCGGCGCGAGGGCCGCACTGCGCACGCCGAGCTCGCTGCCGGTGGCGCGCACCAGCGGCGTCACGCGCGCGACCGGTGTGACGCCGTCGTTGGGGTCGACCGTGATCGTCGTGCCGCGCGCGTCGTTCGAGTGGTAGCCGCGGCCGAAGTTGACGAAGTACTCGGTGCGCGACCAGGGACCGAACGCGACTGTGAGCTTCGGGCTCGCGATCGAGTCGTTCGCGCTGCCCGAGTTCGCGGCCAGGCTGCTGTCGACCCGGAAATGGTAGGCATCGAAGCGCGCGCCGGCGTCGGTCCTCAGCCACGGCGTCCACGGGACGCTCGCGCTCGCGTAGACGGCACCGCCGACCTGCCACACCCGGTCCTCGCGCACGGTCGCATAGCGGATGGCATCGGTCGTCCGGTAGAGCGCAACCGGCAGGAGCTCGTCGCTGCGGACCTCGAACCCGCCGCGCAGCGTCGCCTCGCGGCCGGCGAGCGCGAGCGGCTGCTCGTAGGCGACGCTGCCGCCCGCGGTGTGGCGGTGCTCGAACTGCTCGAACTGGTCACCGTGCACCGGGTCGATGTCGTAGGTGAAGTTCGAGACGAGATCGAGGCTCGAGTCGATCGCGTAGGCGTTGGCACGCAGCTCGCCGGCACCCGTCCTGCGCCACCCGTCGCCCGACAGGCTGTAGCGGTGCGTGCGGCCGCCGTCGGTCGAGTCGATCGCGCCGAAGCGGTCGATCAGGCCCTCGGCGACGGCGCGCAGCGGTATCTGGTCGGAGCTGTGCCAGTGCCCGTCGTAGCCCATGGCCGCGACGTCCCAGCCGCTCGCGGCGTCGCCGTGCGTGTACTTGGCGAGCGCGGCGGTCTTGCCGTAGGCCTCGGCGAGGTCCCAGGGGCCGTCGTTGTGCAGGTACTGCGCGGCGACCAGCAGGTCGCCGCCGGCGACGGCCGGCGATGCCGCGATCGTTGCGCCGCCGTAACCGTCGGCGCCCCCGCTCAGCGTCGCGAATGGCGCCTCGATCCGGCGCCGGTAGTGGATGTCGGCGGCGCCGGCCGCGGAGAAGTTGCCTTCCTCCGCGTAGTAGGTGCCCTTCCTGTAGTCGATGCGCTCGACGAGCTCTGGAATCATGAAGTTAAGGTCGGTGTAGCCCTGCCCGTGCGCGTTGGTCGGCTGGTTGACCGGAATGCCGTCGACGCGGGTCGCGAAGTCGGTGCCGTGGTCGAGGTTGAACCCGCGCAGGAAGTAC
>Ga0335079_10006323_pt1 | contig 13552 bp, 15 predicted proteins | sample Lox_Sample_33_FD_206719 | JGI IMG/M metagenome (GOLD analysis project Ga0335079, IMG submission 206719) | Soil microbial communities from Loxahatchee National Wildlife Refuge, Florida, United States - Lox_Sample_3.3 | ecosystem: Environmental > Terrestrial > Soil > Wetlands | place: USA... | reverse complement strand
CGAGTCCATTGGGCGTGAGGCGCATGCAGGTGACCGACTCGATGCCCTGCGTGAAAGTGAGGTGCTGCGGCAGGATCTGGATCACGTCGGAGCCTCCGCGCGCATCCAGTATTTCGCCCGGTCGCCCGAGGAAGTGCGCGAACGCCTGGCAGTCGCGGCAGTAGCAGATGGCGCGATTGGCGAGCTCCGGATGACCCACCGACCCGCGCACCGTACCGCAAGCGCACTTCAGGGCATGAGTCGGCGGCGCATCCATGGCTCAGGGTAGCAAACCTCGGCGAAAGGCGGTCGCTGGTGTGACTAGAATGCGTCTCGGCAGCGGGAGTCCAATTCACATGCGTCTTCGCCACATGGTTTGCTTCATCACGGCGTCGGGCGTGCTGGCCGTCGCGTCGGCGACTCGCTCGCCAGCGGCCAATGCCCCAGTGCCGCTCGATGTGCCGACCGCCGCGCGTTTTGCGGCACTCGCGCTCAAGTGTCTGCACCAGGAATTTCCCAACCACATCTCGCACTCGCTGCATGACGCAAGCGATGCACGGCCGCCGCATGATCTGACGCCGGCGTTCTACGGCTGTTACGACTGGCACTCCGACGTCCACGGACACTGGCTGCTCGTGCGGCTCGTGAGGCTCTTCCCCCAGGCGCCGTTCGCCGCGCAGGCTCGGGGGGAGCTCGCCCGCAGCTTCACGCCACAAAACATCGCCGGTGAAGTGACCTATCTCTCGCGTGAGGACCGGACCTCGTTCGAGCGACCCTATGGACTCGCGTGGCTGCTGCAACTGTCGGCCGAGCTGCGCAGTTGGGATGACCCGCAGGCTCGCGAATGGGCGGCGACGCTCCGCCCGCTCGAGAGCGCCGCCGCCACCCGTATCAAACATTGGCTGCCGGAGCTGCACTATCCAATCCGGATCGGAGAGCACGATCAGACGGCATTCTCGTTTGGACTGATCTGGGACTGGGCGGGCGTTGCTCAGGACAGCGAGATGCGCGCACTGCTTAAAGATGCGGCGCAACGCTTCTATCGCGCCGACCGCAACTGTCCGCTCGCTTATGAGCCCTCCGGCGAGGACTTCCTCTCGCCGTGCCTCGCCGAAGCAGACTTTCTGCGTCGCGTACTCGATCCGGCGACGTTTCAGCATTGGCTCACGAGCTTTCTGCCGGGGATTCCGCGCGATGCGAAGACGCCCTGGCTCGCGCCGGGCGTGGTGACGAACCGGGCTGATCCCAAACTCGCCCACATCGACGGCTTGAATCTCAGCCGCGCCTGGATGCTCGAGGGCATCGCTCAGCGCCTGCCGGGTAGTGACCCACGCATTCCGGCGTTGCTCGCCGCAGCCCGCCGCCATCGGGAAGCCGCGCTTCCTGAGATCACTGGCGAGCACTACGAGGGCGGCCACTGGCTGGGTACCTTTGCCGTCTATCTGACCAGCCAGCGCGGCCTGCGCTGACGCTTCGGTGTCGAGCGCGCGCTTGTAGCGCATTGAAATTAAAGGCGATTTCTCGGCCCCAGCCAGCGCCTTATGTTGCATGTGCAATTGACAATCATTCTTATTTGCAATTAGAATTTCCGCACCATGTACGTCTGCGTCTGCAATGCCGTGACCGACCGCCAGATCCACGAGGCCGTGGATCGGGGCGCGAGCTCGCTCACGGACGTGCAGTGCCGCCTCCCGGTCGCCAACTGCTGCGGGCGCTGCGAGGACACGGCGCAGAACGTGGTCGACGAGTACATCCGCACGCGCTCCCGCCCCTCCGCGCCCTGAAGTTTCCCCCGGCCGCCTGCGGTTGCGCACCGCATCTGCCTCACCCATGATCGCGCCTCGCGTTTCGACGGAGTCGCAGTGATGAAGGGCAATCCCAAGATCATCCAGCACTTGAACAAAGTGCTGAAGAACGAGCTCACCGCGATCAATCAATACTTCCTGCACGCCCGCATGTTCGGCAACTGGGGCTTGAAGCGTCTCGAGGAATACGAAAAGAAGGAATCCTTCGATGAGATGAAGCACGCCGACCGGCTCATCGAGCGCATTCTCTTCCTGGACGGCCTGCCCAACCTGCAGGATCTCGGCAAGCTCATGATTGGCGAGGACGTGCAGGAGTGCCTGAGCTGCGACCTCAAGCTCGAGCTCGCGGCACACGCGGAACTGAAGACAGCGATCAGCGATTCGGAAACGGCAGGCGACTTCGTCTCACGTGCGATCTTCACCTCGATCCTGGATTCCGAGGAAGAGCACATCGACTTTCTCGAGACTCAGCTCGATCTGATCAAGCGGATCGGCATCGAGAACTACTGTCAGTCGCAGATCGGAGAGGAAGAGGACTGAGCGGGCGCGCGCAGGGAGAACGCACATTCGCTGGGAAGGCAATCGCGAAAGCGACAACGTCGAGGATCGACGCAGCGAAGGCGGGGGGCCGCGCATCGGCGGTTTGCACCTGGGCCTCGGAGGCATCGTCATTGCGCTCATTGCCGGATGGATCTTCGGCATCAATCCGCTCACCATGCTCGGGCTGCTCTCCAACTCGAACGTGCAGGCTCCGTCCAGCACCGACACGCCCGCCCAGGCCCCGCCGGCCAATGACCAACTCGCGGCCTTTGTCTCGACCATCCTCGCCAGCACCGAGGATGTCTGGGGCGGGATCTTCATGCAGATGGGACGACAGTACGAACGACCGCGGCTGGTGCTGTTTCGCGATGAGACTGCCACGGCCTGCGGCGCGGGCGAGACGGCGATGGGTCCGTTCTACTGCCCGCAGGATCGCAAGGTCTACATCGATCTCGCGTTCTACCAGACGCTCAAGAATCAGCTGAACTCACCGGGGGACTTCGCGGAGGCCTACGTGATCGCGCACGAAGTGGGCCATCACGTGCAGAACCTCCTGGGAATCACCGACAGGGTTGATGCGCAGCGCGGGCGCATGAGCCGCACCGAAATGAATGCGCTCTCAGTGCGCGTCGAGCTGCAGGCCGATTGCTTCGCGGGTGTCTGGGCGAATCACTCAGAGGCGGAGCGCAAGTGGCTTGATCAGGGCGACGTCGAACAGGCACTGAATGCCGCGTCCCACATCGGCGACGATGCGCTGCAGCGTCAATCGCAAGGGCGCGTCGTGCCGGAGTCCTTCACTCACGGCACGAGCGCGCAACGCGTGGGCTGGTTCAAGCGCGGCATGCAGGGCGGACGCATCCAGGACTGCGATACGTTCGCGTCGACCGCGCCTTAGAGCCGCATGCGGCTTACGGTTGCTTGACGAGCACGTACTCGAAGCTACGTCCGCTCTCTACGTTGTTGTCCTTGACTGCGAGCGATTTGCCATCGGCGGAGACCGTCATGGTGGCAATGTCGACCGGCTTGCCGCCGCGGGAGTCCGTCTCTTGAATGGTATTGGCGTTGATGCGCTTCAGCGCGGCCATCGTGTGAGTCGGGTCGTTGGTGATCGGCACGCTGGGTCCGCCGAACTTCGCATCGTAGCTCACCCCATTGGCCGACATCTTGAGGCCGTTGTCGGTGCCCTGGTAGGTCACCAGGCTGCCACTGTCAGAGGCACTCTCGAGCGAGGTCGTCTGCCACGAGCCTGAAATGGCGTGCGATCCGGCAGGTGCCGGGGCCACACGCTTCGCCTTCGTGACGTAGGTGGCCGGCTGCGCGCCGCTCACATCCACATCCTTCGTCGTCATCGTGGAACCGTCTGCGGAGACGGTCATCGTGCTCGTATCCAACAGCCGGCCGCCGAGTTTTGAGGTCGTCTCCACCGTTGTCGCATTGACGACGCGCACAGTGATCGAATCATAGGTCGAGTGCCCAGTCACCTTCTGGTCCGTTCCGTCCGCGGCGACTTTGATGCTCGGAACGCAGCTCTTGCACTCGTATTGGCCGTGATCGAGCACGTACACGCTGGGCTTCTGCGGAAACTTTACATCGTTCGCGCGCAGCTTCCAGGTGCCATCAAACGGGCTGGCAGCCAGGGCCGCCGCGGGGATGCATGCCAGAAATACAAGCGGAATCAGATGAACTCGCTTCATAGGTCCTCCTGATCTGATGCAGCGGCTTTGCAAGCTGTTGGTATGTGCCGCGGGGGGCGGAGTGTACACCCGCCCGCTGCCCCAGCGTTCTTGCAGCGCGATCGGCACCATGGGCGATAATCCGCACGACGTTGATCCGTTCAGGCGGTTACGGGAGTGCCGATGGCGAGGAAGATCGATCGCAACGCAGCCCCCAGGGTCACTGGAACCGGCTATCCGCCCCCATACGATCAGCCGTGCCGGGCGCGCGAGCGCTGGCGCCTGGGCGATGCCGCAGGTCTCACACAGTTCGGGGTGAATCTGCTGCGGTTGCCGGCGGGAGCATGGTCCAGCCAGCGTCACTGGCATACGGCCGAGGACGAATTCGTCTATGTGCTCGAGGGCGAAGTCACCCTCATCACCGACTCGGGCGAGGAAACGCTCCGGGCAGGGGACTCGGCCGGCTTCAAAGCCAATGCGGCCGACGGGCATCACCTGCAGAACCGCTCACAGCGCGATGCGCTCATTCTCGAAGTCGGCGGACGCACGCCTGCCGAGGATGAGGTCCTCTACCCCGGTATCGACCTGCGCCTGCCACGCGGCCACAAGGGATTCGCGCACAACGACGGCACGCCCTATCCTCCGCGCGAGACCAGGTCGAAGTAGGGCCCGAGCGCATGCACAAGCGCGACTTCCTGAAACACTCGGCTGCGCTCTTAGGGACTGCAGCAGCGGTGCCGCTGCGGACGTCCGAGCTTGCGGTGCGCAAGCCGATTGTGCTGGCGATCTGCGACGACCGTTACGCCCCTGCGCGGCAGTTTGGTTCGCGCCTCGCAACTTCCGGTACGCGCGTCAGCGCCAGCGCCCAGAATGTGATCGCGTCATGGGCCCGCGAGGCGCACGCGTTTCAAACACCGGGCGCCTGGCGCATCGCTGGCATGACGCGGCACTCGGACTTTGAGCTGCTCAAGCAGTGCGCCGCGAGCGTACGCCTGCGATCCGTGTTTGAATGCATCCATGACGCGCGCGAGCCGGGCGTCCTCACCCACGTAGTTCGCGCCCGCGGCGATGACACTGATATTGGCGAGAGACTGAAGGCTGCCAGGCAAGACTGGCCCGCGACTCTCGCCGAGACCCTGCGATCCGCAGAATTCGCTGGCCGCTGGAGCTCGCGGCGTCGCATTCGCATTCAAGCAGCGTCAGCGTCGGAGCGTCCCGGCACTCTGATTTCCTTCGTATTCGGTCAGCGGGCCGAAGTCTGAAATAAGGCAAATCTGCGCTTATTGTCAGATAGCACTGGCGGCTATCTGCCCGAAATTACAAGCAAATAACCGTCCCATGGCGATTTGGTGCAACAAAATGTGCGCCGTGCCTCTAACGCGCCGCGGCACCTCATTCAAACTGCCGGCCAATTCGATAGCTGAGGCGACACGGGGTCACGAGCCTCGCGTGCGTCCCCGGACGCCGCGAAGCACGAGTTATGAGCGAGTTGCGCACAACGAACTCGGCCAGATCGCTATTGATGCAGGGACCGCTCATCGCATCGGCCGCTACGGTGATCGCCCTAGGCGTGGCATTCGTCGCCTGGCACAGCATGTGGCTGCGCCGCCTGGAGCTGGTGGCACGCGGAAGCCTTCACGCCCACGACGCCGTGCGCGACATGGAATTGGCCGGCGCTCTGATCGGCGCACTCTTCATAGCGATCGTCGGCGGCCTCTTCGCCCTCTGGCTCAATGCCCGGCGCAGCAACACAACCCGCAACGCGCGCTACCGCGCGGTGCTCGAGCAATCTCCCAACGGCATGCTGATCGCGGATGCGCTGAGCTTTCGCGTCGTGGATGCCAATCCGGCCCTCGAGCGCTCGCTCGGCTATACGCTTGAAGAGCTGAGCTCACTCACCCTCACACATCTGTTCGTCGAGGAGGGCTGCGACGCGGCGACACTCCTGAATAAGCTGCGCGAGCCCGACCCGCGACTGCCGCTGCAATTGCGCCAGCGCTGCAAGAGCGGCACGCTCACCGAAATCGAGGCCAGCGGTCACCGGCTGACGCTCGATGGCCGCGCCGTGCTGGCCTTCACCATCTCCGATGTGACCCTGCGCCGCAAGATCGAGGCGCAGTTGCTCGAAAAGCAGCTGCACCTGGATCACCTCGCGCACCACGATCAGCTCACCGGTCTGCCGAACCGCCTGCACCTGGCGCACTTTCTTCCCGGAGCGATAGAGGAGGCGAAGCGCTCGGGCACGATGCTCGCCGTCCTGTTCCTCGATCTCGACCGCTTCAAGGACATCAATGACTCACGTGGCCACGAAACCGGCGACAAGCTGCTGAAGACGGTGGCCGAGCGCGTGCGTGCGACGGTGCGTGCGGAAGATGTCGTCGTTCGAATGGGCGGCGATGAATTCATCGTTGTGCTGCAGTCGCTGCGCAAGCCCGACCTCATCAATGACATGGCGGCGCGCATCAATGAAGCGCTGAACGCACCGGTTATCGTCGACGGCCGTCCGCTCGTGACGACGGTCAGCATCGGCGTGAGTCTCTTCCCGCGCGACGGCGCCGACATGGGCGAGCTCCTGCGGCACTCCGATACGGCGATGTATCAGGCCAAGGACCGCGGCCGCAATAACTTCCAGCTATTCAATCCGGTCATGGCGCGAAAGCTCAAAGAGCGCGTGGCGATCGAGACCAGCTTGCGCACGGCGCTGCAGCGCGGGCACCTCGAAGTCCACTATCAGCCCATCGTCGAGATCGCGAGCAATCGCGTGGTCGCACTGGAGGCGCTGCTGCGCTGGAAGCATCCGAGTCAGGGATATATCGCGCCGGCTCGCTTCATCGGCGTCGCCGAGGAGACCGGCCTCATCGTGCCGATCGGCGAGTTCGTCCTGCAGCAAGTGCTGCAGGACGTGAATACCTGGCGTTCAAGTGGCGCTACTCCGGTGCCCATCGCCGTGAACATCTCGGCCGTGCAGCTGCAGCGTTCCAACCTGTCGGAGAAGATCTCTGCGCTGACTCGCACGTACTCGGTGAGCCCGCGGCTGCTGCAGCTCGAGCTCACCGAGAGCGCCATGTTCGAGCGCCGCACGGCGCGCTCGGGAGAGACGCGCGAGGATGCCATCTCGCAGCTGCGTGACCTGGGCGTGCGCATCGCGATCGACGATTTCGGCACCGGCTACTCCAGCTTGAGCTATCTGAAACGCTGGCACGTCGACTTCCTCAAGATCGACCGCAGTTTCGTACGCGATCTCGTGACCGATATGAGCGACCTTGCGATCGTGGGCGCCATCGTCGCGATCGCGCGCCACCTCAACGTCAAGGTCATCGCTGAGGGCATCGAGGGCTGGCAGCAGCTGGAAAAGCTCCGCCAGCTGGGGTGCGAGCTCGCGCAGGGTTATCTCTTCGCCAAGCCCGCGCCGGCCAATCAGTGCCGACATCTGCTGCTCGGAGACCCGCTCGATCTGACAAGTCTCAATCGCTCCCTGCCCGCGGATCTCGAGGCCGAGGCCCTGAGCCCGACGGGCAGCTAGAGCTCGCTCGCCGCGATTCCCTGCTCAGTGAGATGGCGCGCGAGCGCCTCCGTCTGGCCATGCATCAGCAGTACGCGCCGCGCGCCGCTTTCCACGCAGGTGCGCACCAGCGCCGGCCAGTCGGCGTGATCGGAGATCACGAAGCCCCGGTCGTAGCCGCGGCGCCGTGCCTCACCCGGCATCAGCATCCAACCTGAGCACAACCCGCGCCGGCAGGCGCCCAGCCGCCCGAGCCAGGAGGCGCTCGCCAGGTGAGGTGGCGCGATGACGAGCGCACCGCGCATCTCTCGCGCACGCTCGGGGGTGGCGGGCAGCGTGGGCAGCATCGCGACACCGGCTTTGCGATATACGTCGATGAGCTGCGTCATCGCCCCATGCACGTAGACCGTCTCCGAGGTGACCGCCCGAAGCTCGGCGAGCACCCGCTGCGCCTTGCCGAGCGAGTAGCAGAAAAGCACCGATGTCAGACCGAGCTTGCGGTTCTCCTGCCACCACGTCTCGATCTCGGACACGACGGCAGGGGTCTCCGGCCAGCAGTACTGCGGTTGCGCGAACGTCGCTTCGCTGACGAAGACATCGGAGGGGAGGGGCTCGAAAGGCTCGCAAGTCGGATCCGACTGGCGCTTGTAATCGCCGGAGACGACCCAGACTTCGCCGCCGTGCTCGATGCGCACCTGCGCGGAACCCAGAATGTGTCCGGCTGGATGCAGCGACACCGTGGTCGCGCCGAGCCGCACCTGAGCGCCGTAGTCGAGCTCCTCGATGTCGCAGCGGCGAGTGAGCCGGGCGCGTGCAATCCCGGCGCCGCGGCGTGCGAGAATGTAGCGCGAGTGCCCGCCGCGCAGGTGATCGCCGTGGCCATGCGTGATCACCGCCGTCTGCACCGCACGGCGCGGATCGATGTGGAAATCGCCCGCCTCGCAGTACAGGCCGCGCGCGGTGAGCGTGATGAGAGGAGAAGCCGAGGTGGTCATCGGATCCGAAGCAGGTCCCGTGCCGCAGCAGTGCGCCGGCGCGGTCCTCATGGTGAGACCCGCAGCGTTCGGATTCAATCCCGAGACTGCGGCGAGCAATCGGTTGCAGCAGCGCGCCACCGGCCTGCAGGCGAGCCAGCAGAGCGCCGCCCTGCGCGAGTTCGACGCTCTGGCGCAGAGCCTGAGGAGCGAAGGCATCGAGGTCTGTATTGCCGCCGATGCTGCCGATCCACCGAAGCCCGATGCGGTGTTTCCGAACAACTGGGTGAGCTTCCACGCCGATGGCACCGTGGTGCTGTATCCGCTGCTGGCGGCCAATCGCCGGATTGAGCGGCGCGAAGCCGTCATCGAACAGGTCACGAAGGATCTGGGATTCACGGTGCGCCGGCGAGTGGATCTGACGCACTTCGAAAGTGAGGGCCGCTTCCTCGAGGGCACCGGGAGTCTGGTGCTCGACCATGTTCACCGGACCGCATATGCCTGCCGCTCAGCGCGCACCGACGATGAAGTCGTCAAAGCATGGTGCGACGAGATGGGCTACGAGCCCGTGATCTTCTCCGCGCTCGACCGCAGTGGCACGCCCTACTACCACACGAATGTCGTGATGTGGATCGGCTCGCGGGCCGCCATGGTGGGCGGCGGGGCCATTGACACCGATGACCGTACGCGCGTGATCGCCCATCTGACGGCCAGCGGCAGGGAGGTCATCGAGATCGGGCAGGGCGAGATCGCCGGTTTCGCCGGCAACATGCTGGAACTTGCGACCTGGGATGAAGCGCTCGGCGATGCTTCGGTGCTCGTCATGTCCGCCCGGGCGCGCGAGGCGCTTCCGGCCGCCATCTACGCACGCCTGTCGGCCTGCACGGATGTCGTCCTGGCCGCGCCCGTTGCCACGATCGAAGCGATCGGGGGCGGCGGCGTGCGTTGCATGCTGGCCGAGGTATTCTTGAGGGCGTGATCGATTTCCTCATCAAAGTGGCTCTGAGCTACGCTCTGGGCTCTGTGCTCGGCGGACTGGTGATCGGCCGGTTGCGCGGCGGTGTCGACATCCGCTCGATGGGTAGCGGCAACGCCGGCAGCACCAATGCGCTTCGGACTCAGGGGCGCAAGTTTGCGCTCGCGGTGCTGTTGATCGATGTGGGCAAGGGCTACGTCGCCTCCCGTCTCATCCCGCTCCTCGCGCTGCCCCTGCCGGTAGCTTCGCCCTTCCTGCAACCCTGGCTGGCGGCCGCTTGCAGTGCCGCAGCCCTGCTGGGTCACGTCTATCCGCTCTGGTACGGCTTTCGCGGCGGCAAGGCGGTGGCCACTTTCGTGGGAGTGATCCTCGGACTTGCGCCTTTATGGCTCGTCCCGGTGCTGCTCGTCTGGGCCGCCGTACTGATCTGCACGGGCTTCGTCGGCCTGTCGTCGATCATCGGTGCGACGGCCTTCCCTGTGGGGCTCATCCTGGCGGACCTCTGGCCTCGTGGCGCATCTGAGCCGCTCCCGCTGGTCGTCTTCGCGCTCTTCGCGGCGGGGCTCATCATTCTCACGCATCGTCAGAACATCGCGCGGATGCTGAAGGGCAATGAGCCGCGCGCGCGACGGGTCTGGCTGCGTGGACGGCGGAGCGCCTGATGGGTCCGCGCGTCGCCCAACCCGTGCGCACACCTGCATCCGGTGCGCCCCTCGCGGCTCGCGTGTACGGCGCGCTGGCGAGCGGCGAATTCGTGTCGGGCGCGCAGCTTGCGAGCTCGCTCGGCGTGAGCCGCAGCGCGGTGTGGAAGGCCACTCGGTCGCTGCGCGATCTGGGAGTCAGCGTCCACGCGGTACGCAATAGAGGTTACCGCGTGCCCGATGCAACCGAGCCGCTGGACGCGGCGCGCCTGAAGGCGGCGTTGCCGCGCGACGTACGAGATCGCGTTCGGCGCCTGGAGACAGTGTGGTCGATCGACTCGACCAATGCGGCACTGCTCGCACGAACCGATCTGCCGCCAGGGCTCACGGACGTGATGCTCGCCGAATTTCAGACCGCGGGTCGCGGACGACTGGGGCGCACCTGGCTCGCGCCGCCGGGCGGCTCGATCTGCCTGTCCGTCAGCTGGAGTTTCCCGCAGCTGCCGCGAGACCTCGGCGCACTGGGACTCGCAGCAGGAGTGTGCGCGCTACGGACGCTGCGCTCGGCCGGCGCCGCGGGCGTCGCCCTCAAGTGGCCGAACGATCTGGTGCTCGAGAACAGCAAGCTCGGCGGTATCCTCCTCGAGATGCGCGCTGAGGCGGGCGGACCCACTTACATTGTCGCGGGTATCGGTATCAATGCGGCGCTGGGCCCAGCGCTTCTGAAGAAGATCGCGGACAGCGGCACGCAGGCGACCGATCTGCGCGCTGTGGGCATTGCCGCGGCTTCACGTGCTGCGCTAGTCGCGCAGCTGATTGGCTCGATCGTGCGCGGTCTCGAGCAATTCGAACGCGAGGGACTGAAGCCTTTTGCCGAGGAGTGGAAGCGTGCGGATGCGCTGCGCGGCCGTGCCGTGAACGTCCTGTCCGCGAATCACACCTGCCGCGGCGTCGCGCGCGGCATCGATGCGGGTGGTGCGCTTCTCGTCGAGGCGCCGGATGGACTGAAGAAATTCGTTTCCGGCGAAGTCAGCGTGAGAGCGCAGTCGTGAGCGTCCTGCTGGTCGATATCGGCAACTCCCGCATCAAATGGGCGCGCTGGAGCGAGGGCCGCCTCGGGCGCCAGCAGGCGCGCGACTACGCGGGCTGGACACGCCGGGAGTTCGAGCGCGCGCTCTTCGGCACGCGCGCCTCTCCAGAACGGATCGTGATCGCGAGCGTCGCATCCGCGCGCGTCAACCGCCTGCTTGCGGCAGCCGCACATCGCCGCTCCCGTGTGCCTTTCGAGTTCGCACAGTCGGCACGCCGCGGCGGTGCGCTCACGACCCGCTATACCGAGCCCTGGCGGCTCGGCGTGGATCGCTTTCTCGCGGCGATCGGCGCGCATCGCCTGGTCGGCCGGCGTGCTGCCTGCGTGATCGATGTTGGCACGGCGATGACGATCGATCTGGTCGACGCCAACGGCGTCCACCGCGGCGGGGCGATCCTGCCTGGCCCGACGCTCATGGTTCGAAGTCTCCTTTCCAGCACCGACGGCATCGAGCGCCGCACGCGCGGCGCCGCGAGCCGGCGTGGTTTGTTCGCACGCAACACTCGGGCGGCGGTGCAACAGGGGGCGCTGTACGCGGCTGCGGCTGTGGCCGATCGCGCGATCGCGGAGGCGAGGCGTGCGCTGGGTTCGCGGCCGCGCGTGTTGCTGACGGGTGGCGATGCCGCACGGCTGGCGCCGCTCATGCGCTCGGCGTACGTTCACGTGCCGGATCTGGTGTTGCGGGGGCTGGCCGTGCTCGCCGGACTCGAACCGGCGTAGCGAGGCGGGAGAGCGGAATTGCGCATTGTGCTGGTGGCACTCTTGATCGCGAATCTCGCGTTCCTCGCGTGGGCCAGGCTCATCGATACACCGCCGCCTGCACCGCCCGTGAGTCCGCTCACCCGTCTGCCGCGACTGCAGCTCGCCGCTGAAGCTGCGAAGCCGGCCGCGCCAGCGCCCGCGCCCGTGACGACAACGCCATCGGCGCCAACGACGCCCGACGTGAACGCCGCCCCGGCTGCCCCAGCCGCGCCGCCGCCCGCATCCGCACCCGCACCCGCCGCCACGGCAGCCCCGGCCGTTACCGGCGCACAGGGCGCTGCGCCGCCGGGAACCGGCGGAGCCGCGACCGCAGTCACCGCCGCAATGATCGCTGCCGCCGGCGGCACGCACACATCCCGTTGCGTAAGCGTCGGACCGTTCACGGATCCGGCGCGAGCGGCGAAGGCGCAGGAACTGCTCGCTCAGCGGGGATTTGCGCCGCGACAGCGTGCCGAGCGGAGCGAGCCCTGGAAGGGATACTGGGTGTACGTCGGGCTGAAGAACGAAGGCGAAGGCGCGCGCACCGTCAAGCGCCTCGAATCAGGCGGCATCCATGATGCGCACGTTCTCAACGGTGCCGACGGCCCGCGGGTATCCGTCGGTCTGTTCACGGAACGCGATGGCGCCGAGCGCCGCGCCCGCTCAGTACGCTCACTGGGTCTTACAGCCGACATCGTCGAGCGCGAGCAGACCGAGGCCGACTACTGGGTGGATGTAGACCTTGCGAGCAGCACGCAGGCTCTGCCAACCGACGGGCTGGTGTCGCTGGGGCAGAGCGGCGAGCGGCTGGAGATCAAGATGTGTCCTGCCGCGCCGGGAACGTCAGCCGCGAGCGCCGACCACCACGGCATCGGCTAGAATCTCGGCCCCAAAAGTCTACGCCGGCTTAGCTCAGTGGTAGAGCAGCGGTTTTGTAAACCGTTGGTCGGGAGTTCAAATCTCTCAGCCGGCAAACCCATTGAGCTCAGCAGAGTCAGGCACGCCTCCATGGACTACCGATCTGCGACACCCCGCCTCGAGCATGTCTTCGATGTTCGCATCGACTTCAAGGACCGCTGGATCTTCGGCCCGATCCACCCCGGCGGACCCCAGCAGGGCTACACCTCGGTATTGAAGGGCCGCATCGAGGGCCCGCGCCTTAACGGCAAGGTCGTGGATGTGAGCGGCGCTGACTGGCCGGTGGTGCGCAGCGATGGTGTCGTGGAACTCAATGCTCATTACATGCTCGAAGCCGATGATGGCGCCAGGATCTACGTGCGCAATCAGGGTTATGTGTACGGGCCGCGGCCAGCGCAGGATGGACTGCCGGAGCGACCCGGGTACTTCCGTTGCACGCCGTATTTCCGCGCGCCCCACGGACCGCACGAGTGGCTCAATCGCACGGTGATCATTGGCGGCGGTGAGCGTCACCCGGACCCGGCCGGCGACTACAGCATCTTCCGCTACTGGGCCGTGTACTGAACGGGAGCATGAGCATGGCCGAGATCTCGATGAGCGACGCCCATGCCTGGGCGCAGAAGCATCTCGTCGGCTGGCCGCAGGCAACCCAGGGACTCGCCATACAGCTCATCGTGAAATACGGCATGCCGGCGGACAGCTCGGCACACGAG
>Ga0335079_10006322_pt1 | contig 13553 bp, 12 predicted proteins | sample Lox_Sample_33_FD_206719 | JGI IMG/M metagenome (GOLD analysis project Ga0335079, IMG submission 206719) | Soil microbial communities from Loxahatchee National Wildlife Refuge, Florida, United States - Lox_Sample_3.3 | ecosystem: Environmental > Terrestrial > Soil > Wetlands | place: USA... | reverse complement strand
CTACGCGATGGATCGCGACAAGCGATGGGACCGCGTCGAGCGCGCATGGCGCAACCTCGTCGAGGGCGATGCTCCCGTCATCGCATCGGCGCGCGAGGCGATCGAGAAATCATACGCGGCTGAAAAAAGCGATGAGTTCGTCGAGCCGGTATCGATCGCGAAGCCCAGTCGTGCTAGCGACGGCGATCAAATCATCTGTTACAACTTCCGCGCCGATCGCGCGCGCGAGCTCACCGCCGCGCTGGCGCTGGAATCATTCAACGGATTTACGCGCTCGCGCTTTCCGAAAATCGGCTACGTATGCATGACCGAATACGACCATAGCTTCGGCTTACCGCTCGCGTTCGGACCCGAGGACATCCGCAATACGCTGGCCGAGGTTTTCGCGCGCGAAAAAATCCGCAACATCCGCATCGCGGAGACCGAAAAGTATGCGCACGTGACCTATTTCCTCAATGGCGGAGTCGAAAAGCCGTTTCCATACGAGGACCGCGCGTTGATCGCATCGGCGAAAGTCGCGACCTACGACCTCGAGCCGACGATGCGCGCGCATGAGATCGCCGAGCGCGCGGCTAAGGAGGCCGCGTCAGGCAACGTCGATGTCATCGTCATCAACTTTGCCAATCCGGACATGGTTGGGCATACGGGTGTGATGGATGCGACGGTGAAAGCAGTCGAGGCAACCGACGCGGCGCTCGGCATCGTGCTCGATGCGCTCGCGAAACGGGGCGGCGCTGCGCTCATCACCGCCGATCACGGCAATGCCGAGTTCATGGCGGATCCGGCGACCGGCCAGGCGCACACGGCGCACACCACTTTTCCGGTGCCGCTGATCCTCGTCGATGCGTCATACAAGGGACGCCTCGCCCATGGTGCGCTCTATGATGTCGCGCCGACCTTCCTCGCGATGCTCGGCATCGCGAAGCCGGCTGAGATGACCGGGAAAGATCTTCGTATCCCGAATCGTTAAAGGTCAGGGCGAGGGAGGCTGGCCATCGCGCTGCTGCGCGTCGCGCTGAACCTGTTCGAGCAGCTGCGACACGTTGTTTATTTCCGTAACCTGCCACACACCGACATCGTCGCGCGCCATCCGCACTTCCCATTGCCGATTTTTGTTATCGGTAAATTTTGTATACGCGGCGCCGTCGTCGCGATGCATCAGGATGACCGCGCCTGCAACGGCAGCAGGCGGCATCTGCACTCCCTTGTCACCGTCGTCCACCTTCTTGATGGTGTAGGCGCGTGTGGCCTGTGCGAGCGGTTTGGAAAACAGATCGATGGCGCCCTGCCCCACCATCTGGCTCAGCGGATCGTTGGCCTTCTGCTGCACCACCTCGTAGCCCGCGTGCTTGACGACGCTCTCCCAGTTGACGTAGCGCGCTGCAGCCTCGCCGTCGCGCGCATCAATCGCACGCTTCATCTGGAAGACCGCGTAGGACGGACTCGCGGGCAGATAAACCAGCGCCCACCAAAGCAACACGATCAGGATGAGGATGCCGGTCCAATGCCGGCCGACAAATCGCATCATCTATGTAGTACGACGTTTCGCCGAGATCGATACGATGACCAGTGCGGGCACGAGATTAATGCTTGGCGAGCGTGCCGGGCGACAGTTGCGCGGCGGCCGGCTTATCCATCATCCAGATCACGACGCCGTCGCGCGGCGCCACGAGATGCGCGGGGACCTGGTCGGGATTGTCATTGCCTTCGAGCACGCGCTTGACCGCGGCCGCTTTGTCGGCGCCCGAAATCAGGAACATGATGCGCGCGCTGTTGTTCATCACCGGTGCCGTCATCGTGACGCGATGGCGAATTTTGTCCTCGACTTCGACCGGAACCACGAGCCGGTGCTCCTCGTGAATCTCCGGGATGCCGGGGAACAGCGAGAGCATGTGGCAGTTGTCCCCGAGGCCTAGCAGCATCAGATCGAAGCGGGGAAATTGTCCGTCGCTCAATTTGAAATTCCTCTTGAGTTCGTCCTCGTACGCGCGCGCACCCTCGGCCGGCTTGTCCTCGCCGTGGATGCGATGAATCTGGTCGGGGCTCAGCTTGAGCTTGCTCAGCATCGTGCGAGTCGCCATCCCGTAGTTGCTCGACGGATCGGTCGGCGGTACGCACCTGTCGTCGCCCCAGTAAAACTGCACCTCTTTCCAATCGACGCTGAGCTCGAAGCGCGTGGCGAGGAGCTCATAGGTGCGCGCCGGGGTGGTGCCTCCCGTGAGCGCGAGGTTGAACTCCCCATGCATGCAGATCGCTTCACCGGCAATGTGCGCGATTTCCTCGGCGGCGCGCACGAACAAATCTTCAGCGGTATCCAGGACGATAAATTGTCTTTCACTCATCTATATGATCCCTCGGACTCCGCTCACGCTCGATCCCACAAAACTCGCCTCGAACTCCGCTACGCTCCGTCTCGGCGGCTTGGCGGGGGCGCCTGCGGCGCGTTGCGCCCACTTCGTGCCTCGATCGAGACCGCCTCGCGATCAAATTTTTGCCCAAAACGAAGCGCTGCGCCAGAGCAATGCCGTGGCGCAGCGCGGATGCCTAACTTGGAATGCAGGGCTACTTGGCGGCGCGTTGTTCTCCGGCCTGGATACGGTCGCGATGCTTCTTGGTCGCCGCCATCAGGTCTTCGAACGATTTCTTGAACAGCTCGACGCCTTCGTTCTGTAGCTCTTCGCCGACGTCGAGCAGGTCGATGCCGAACGACTTCAGCTTGTTGACGGCGTTGCGCGCTTCATCGAGTTTCGATTCCAGCGATGCGGTCGGTTTGCCATGCGCGCGGAATGCATCCATCGTCGCGGGCGGCATCGTGTTGACGGTGTCGGCTCCGATGAGCTCATCGACGTATTTGACGTCGCTGTAATGCGCGGTGTCCTTGGTCCCGGTCGAGGCCCACAGCGGCCATTGCGTGCGCGCGCCCTGGGCCTTCATCGCGGCGAAGCGATTGCCGAGGAAGATTTCCTTGTAGCGCTGATAGACGAGCTTGGTGTTCGCGACCGCGGCGGTACCCTTGAGCGCCGCGAGCGCAGGATCGTTCTTCTGCTTCAGCTTCTCGTCGATTTTCTTATCGACCAGCGTCTCGACGCGGCTCACGAAGAAGCTTGCGACCGAGAAGATGCGATCGACCGCGCCGCCGCCCGCGACCCGTTTCTCGATGCCCTTGATGTAGGCCTCGGCCACGTTGTCGTAGTGCTTCATCGAGAACATCAGCGTGACGTTGACGTTGATGCCTTCGGAAATCAGCGTGGTGATCGCAGGCAGGCCCTCCGGCGTCGAAGGCACTTTGATCATCACGTTGGGCCGCCCAATGCGCTTCCAGTAGCGGCGCGCGGCATCGATGGTGCCGTTGGTGTCGTTTGCGAGCTCCGGCGAAACTTCGTAGCTCACGTACCCGTGCTTGCTCGCACTCGAATCGTAGAGCGGGCGCAACACATCGCATGCAGCCTGAATGTCCTGAATCGTCAGCGCCTCGTAGATGTCATCGACATCTTTGCCCTGCGCGACGAGTTGTTCGAACTGCTGATCGTAATCGTTGGAACCGTCGATAGCTTTTTCGAAGATGGTCGGATTCGAGGTCATTCCCTTGAGCCCATCTTCGGCGAGCATCCGTTTCATCTCGGGAGAACTGAGCAGCGTGCGCCGGATGAAATCGAGCCACGGGCTCTGGCCGAACTTTTCGAGTTGCTTGAGTGGATTGTCTGCCATGATATCTCTCCCCGAGGCGCACTGCCTCGCAGTAGCAAATTGTTACTTGCGGGCGATGAGTTTCTCCGCACGCGCGACGACGTTTTCGACGGTGAATCCAAAATGCGGCGCCAAATCCTTGTACGGCGCCGATTCGCCAAAGGTCGTCATCCCGATCATATCGCCATTCGGCCCAATATACCTGTACCAGCTCATCGGCGAGCCGGCTTCGATCGCAAGCCGCTTCCAGTTGTTCGGCGGCAGCACCGAATCGCGATAGGCCTGCGTCTGGCGCTCGAAGATTTCCATCGAGGGCATGCTCACCACCCGCACCGCATGGCCTTTCTTCTCGAGCTCCGGTTTCGCTTCGACCGCAAAGTGCAGCTCGCCGCCGGTTGCGATGAGGATGACGTCGGGCGTCTTACCCTTGGTCTCGCTGAGCACATAACCGCCCTTATGCAAGTCGGTCGCGGGGGCCATTTCCGCGCGGTCGAGCGTCGGAACATTCTGGCGGCTCAGCACCATCATGGTGGGGCCGTCGCGATGCAGGATGGCGGCGCGCCATGCCTCGCGCGCTTCGTTCGCATCGCCGGGGCGAATCAATGTCATGTTGGGAATCGCGCGCAGGGCGCTCAGATGCTCGACGCCCTGATGGGTCGGGCCATCCTCGCCGAGGCCGATCGAGTCGTGGGTGAAGACCCAAATCACCTGCACCTTCATGAGGCAGCCCAGCCGAATCGCGCCGCGCGCGTAATCGGTGAAGCAGAAGAAGCTGGAGCCATACGGTATGAATGCGCCGTTGTGCGCCATGCCGTTGAGCGCCGCGCACATCCCATGCTCGCGCACGCCGAACTTGATGTTTCGTCCGGCGTAGGCGCCTTTCTCGAATTCCTTGTCGCCTTCCATATCGGTGAAGGTCGATTCGCTCAGGTCCGCGGAGCCCCCGAACAATCCCCACATCTTTTTGAGGATGGCCTGCTCGACTATCGAAGCCGACTTGCGCGTCGCGAGGTTGTCCTTGGTAGTGAAGGTCGGCAGGTCGGCATCCCATCCGGCGGGAAGTTCGCCAGAAAGTAGCGAGTTCAGTTCCTTGGCCTCGGCGCCGTACGTCTTCGAATAGGTCTCGAAGCGCCGATTCCAATCCTCGTGAGTCTGCTTGCCCTTGTCGGCGACCCTGCCAAACTCCGCTTTGGCCGCATCGGGGATGTAGAAGTCCGGCTCCAGTGGCCATCCGTAGAACTTCTTCGCGGCTTTAACGCCGTCGGGTCCGAGCGCCTTGCCGTGCACTTCAGATGTCCCCTGTTTCGGCGCGCCGTAGCCGATGATGGTGCGGATGCGCACGATCGATGGTCGATCCTTCTCGTCGATCGCGTTCTGGATCGCCTTTTCGATCGCGGCAGTATCGTTGCCGTCTTCAACCGCCTGCGTATGCCAATGATAGCCCTCGAAGCGGCGGTTCACGTCCTCGGAAAATGAAAACGCTGCGGGCCCATCGAGGGTCACGTGATTGTCGTCATACAGATAGATGATATTGCCGAGCCCGAGATGGCCCGCGATCGAGGCGGCCTCGTGCGAGATGCCCTCCATCAGATCGCCGTCGCTGACGATCGCGAAGATGCGCTGATCGAACAGACTCTTGTCCTCGCGTTCGAAGCGCGCCTGCAGATGCTTGGCGGCAATCGCCATCCCAACGCCGGTGCCGAAGCCCTGGCCAAGCGGACCGGTGGTGGTTTCGACGCCGGGAGTTTTGAAATTCTCGGGATGTCCGGGGGTAATGCTCTCGAGCTGGCGGAAGCGCTTCAACTGATCGAGCGGCAGATCGTAGCCATACAGATGTAACAAAGAGTAGATCAGCGCTGAGCCGTGGCCGGCTGACAGCACGAAGCGATCGCGCCCGCACCATTTCGGATCCTTCGGATTGAAGCGAAGGAATTTGGAGAACAACACGTACGCGGTCGGCCCCATCCCCATCGGCAAACCCGGATGCCCCGAGTTCGCCTTTTGCACCATATCGATGGAGAGGGTGCGAATGGTGTTGATGCAAAGTTGATCGAGTTGCGATTGTTCCAATTTTTCCGCTGCCGCCACTTTGTCACCGATTGCAGTTAAGGACGGCGCGAGGTGCTCGCCGCCACGTTGTAAGAATCCTCTACCAATCTGTACGGTCGTCGTCTTTGGGATCGCCGGCCTTATGCCGCATCACCTTGACGACATCCTTAGCCGCGCCCTTCTCCCCTAGATTCAAGGACTGCATAAAGATACGCGAGATCTCGCGCATCATCGCGCCCTCTGCCGGATCTAGTTCGGAACCGAGGTTGGCGAGGCGGTCCATCGCGCGCTGAATTTTCTCCAGCGTCCCCGCCATGTCGCCGCGCTGGCGGCTCGCGAGCGCTTCCTGCAGCTCCGCACGAACCGACGCCACCACCGGCCGCGCCTTGTCGCCGATCACAACCTCCAGCTCGCGCAGGCCATCAGCCAGCTTTAGAAACGAATCGCTGGTGGGATCGTGCAGCGCCATCCTCGAACACTCCGCTCCTGAATGTACAACCCAACTGATACTCAAAGGATGGGGCTAAAGCTACCACCGACCGTGAATTCTCTATGTCGCGGGGCGAAGCTGTGGCGCAACCTCGCGCGCGAACAGCTCCATCGAGCGGCGGCTGCGCTCCGGCGCGATGCCCGGCAGATGCATCCCCAGCACCAGGTCGGTGGTGCGACATTCCGCGAAGGATCGATTGAGCTTCGCCACCACGTCCTCGGGACTGCCGATCGCGAGTGGAAACATGCTCTGCGAGTCGCGCAGCTTCGAGGCTTCCGGAATCGCCGGCGCCGGCCCGCGCAGATCGCCGGACTCCGCGAGCCATCGCATGTACCACGTGATCATGTAATGAAGATGATCCTGCGCGTGCGCCCACGCCTCATCTGTCGTGCGCCCGATGTATGAGAAGTGGAGCTGCGCGGCGTGGAAGTTCTTCGGATCGCGGCCAGCCTTGCGCAGCGCATCATCATAGGTCTTCTGCGCGACCGGACTGGCGAGGCTTTGATAATGGCATCCCATCCTCGCCGCGCGCTCAATCGCTTTGGGAGCGCCCGCGCCAATCCACAGCGGCGGATGCGGCGACTGAATCGGCCGCGGCATCAAGCGGATGTTCTTCACCTTGTAATGCTTGCCGGCGTAAGAGAAATCGTCTTGCGTCCACGCCCCGCGCATCACCTCGATTCCTTCCTCGAGGCGGCCCGCGCGGGTCTTCCGATCGATGCCGTAGGCGGCGAACTCGCCGGGCGCGTAGCCCTGCCCAACGCCCAAATCGAAGCGGCCGTTCGAGATGATATCGACTGTCGCGGCATCCTCGGCCACGCGCACCGCATTATGCAGCGGCAGCAGGACCAGGTAAGTCCCGATGCGAATGCGCTTGGTGATCGCGGCAATCGCCGCCGCGATCGGCAAAATCGCCGGCGAGTATCCGTCCTCGGCGAAGTGATGCTCGGTGAGCCAGATTTCGTCGTAGCCGAGTTCCTCGGCATGGCGCGTCTGCGCGAGTTGCTCGGCATAGTAATCGTCAAACGGCGTGCGCCACTGGGGCGGGTTGCGAAACGGAAACAGCAGCCCCACCCGGAGATTGTTGATCATGCTCATGATGACGCCTCATCGATGGTGCGGAAGAATTGCCGCGACCGTCGCACCTCGCGCGCGCGGATGTCAAGGCCGTATCGATCAGCGGCGCGATTTGATGCAAGATGACCCTACTGCCTTCGGAGGATGACGGCATTCGATGAGACAAATCCTTGATCGCCGCGTAGTGGTGACCGGTCTTGGCATGGTGACGCCGCTGGGAACCGGCGTGGAAAAAAATTGGGAGGCGCTGATGGCGGGCCGCTCCGGCGTCGGTCCCGTAACGAGCTTCGACGTTTCCGACTTCCCGGTCAAAATCGCCGGGGAAGTCAAAGACTTCAATCCCGAAGACTGGATCGACAAGCGCGACGTGAAAAAAATGGATCTCTTCATCCAGTTCGCGATCGCGGCGGCCGAGCAGGCGATGCAGCAGTCGGGATTCAAGGTCACTGAGGAGAATGCCGAAGCGTGCGGCGTGCTGATCGGCGTCGGCATCGGCGGTCTGCGCACGATCGAGGAGTACCACAAGGAATTCCTCAAGACCGGGCTGAAGCGCATCACGCCATTCTTCATCCCCAAACTGATTTCCAACCTCGCGCCCGGACAGATTTCGATCAAATACGGGATGAAGGGGCCGAACTTCGCGACTACCAGCGCATGCTCATCCGGCAGCCACGCGATTGGCGAGGCCTATCGCATGGTGAAGATGGGCTACCTCGACGCCGCGATCGCCGGCGGCGCGGAGGCCGCGTTGACATCTTTGGGCCTCGGCGGATTCGCCGTGATGCGCGCGCTCTCGACCCGCAATGACGAACCGACCAAAGCTAGCCGTCCCTTCGACAAGGAGCGCGACGGATTCGTGATGGCCGATGGCGCGGCAGCTCTCATCCTCGAAGAGCGCGAGGCTGCCCTCGCGCGCGGCGCGAAGATTCTCGCCGAGGTATGCGGCTACGGCACCAACTCGGATGCGTATCACATCACGTCGCCGTCGCCGGAAGGCATCGGCGCCGCGACCTGCATGCAGATTTGTTTGAAGGATAGCGACCTCGATCCGAACGAAGTCGATTACATCAACGCGCACGGCACCTCGACGCCGCAGGGCGACATCGCGGAGACACAAGCGATCAAGAAGATCTTCGGCGAGCGCGCCGCGCAGATCGGCGTCAGCTCGACCAAGTCGATGACCGGGCACACCCTCGGCGCCGCCGGCGCGATCGAATCGGCCATCACCGTCCTCGCGATCGAACGGGGGATCATGCCGCCGACCATCAACCAGGAGCATCCCGATCCGGAGTGCGACCTCGATTACGTGCCGAATCATCCGCGCGAGAAGAAGATTCGCCTCGCGCTGAACAACTCCTTCGGCTTCGGCGGCACCAACACTACCCTCGCGTTTCGACCAGCGGCCTGAGGCTACAGGAATGGCTTCGCGAATAGTTTCCACCGGCCGCGCAGTGCCTCGCACTGCGATGACCAACAACGAATTGAGCCGTGCGATCGATACCTCAGATGAATGGATTCGTACGCGCACCGGCATCGGCTCGCGTTTCCTGATGCGCAGCGGCGAGTCGCTGGTCGATATCGCGGCGGCGGCAAGCCGCATCGCGATGGATCGCGCGGGCATCAAAGGCGCCGACCTCGACGCGATCGTGGTCGGCACGGTGTCATCCGAGTATGCGTTCCCGTCGTTCGCTTGCTCGCTGCAAACTGCGCTCGGCATCGACTCGATACCAGCATTCGACGTCGCCGCGGCGTGCTCGGGCTTCGTCTATGCGCTCTCGGTCGCCGACTCGACGATTCGTGCGGGCGACTATCAGCGCGTCCTGGTGGTCGGCACCGACGCGCTCTCCACGATGGTCGATTGGAACGATCGCCGCACCTGCGTGCTGTTCGGTGACGGCGCGGGTGCTGCGATGCTGGTCTCCGAGCCCGGCAATCGCGGCGTGCTGGGAAGCCTCCTGCGATCGTCGGGAAAATATTGGGACCTGCTTTCGGTGCGGGCGACCGGAACCCGGGCCTCGCTGGATTCCGAGATTCGCCGCAATCCCGAAGACGCGATCCAGATGAAGGGTCCGGAGCTGTTCAAGATCGCGGTCAAGAGCATGGAAGAAGTATCGCGCGACGTCGCCAAGCGCGCCGGCGTTCCGCTCGACGAAGTGAGTTTGATCGTGCCGCATCAGGCCAACCTGCGCATCATCAATGCGGTCGCGGAGCGGCTTGGCCTGCCACCGGAAAAGGTATTCACCAACATCGAGCAGTATGGAAATACTTCGGCCGCCTCGGTGCCGATCGCGCTCGATGAGGCGCTTGAGCAGCGTCGCATCCACGACAACGACCTCATCATGTTGTGCGCGTGCGGAGGCGGCCTGACCTGGGGCGCAAACCTCCTGCGCTGGTAGGGCAAACCGCGCCACCTCCTCGCGCATCATGCTGGCCGACCTCCTGCGCTGCCGCGTCATTTTCCTGCTCGGCAAGGGCGGCGTCGGCACCACCTCGGTAAGCGCGGCGCTCGCGCTCGGAGCCTCGGAGCGTGGCAGTTCCGTCCTCGCGATGGAGACCGACTTCCACGCGCCGATGGCGAATGCGTTCGGGATCAAGTCGGCCTTCGAGCCGGTGATGGTATCGGAGCGCCTGTTCGCAATGGTGCTCGAAGGACGCCATTCGCTCGAGGAGTACCTAAAGCTCGTCATTCCCGCGCGCGCGGTGATGCGCGCCGTGTTCGCGAGCCGCCTCTATCAATTTTTCGTCAACGCCGCGCCCGGCCTCAAGGAACTGATGATGCTCGGCAAAATTTTCTATGAAGCCGAGCGCAAACTCGGCGGACGCGAGCATTGGGACTTGATCGTCGTCGATGGTCCTGCGAGCGGCCAGGCGCTGAGCCTTCTGAAGATGCCGAGCGCGGCGAAACAGACCTTCGGCGACAGCGTAGTGGGACGCGAGGCGGGAAACATCATGCGCGCGCTGCGCGATGAGGGCGAAACCGCCATCGTGCTGGTGACCACACCCGAGTCGCTGCCAATCTCCGAGACACTAGAGACGGTTGAGACGCTCGACGAGATCGGCATCAAGCCGGCCGCGATCGTGCTCAATCGCAATCGCACGCCAAGCTTTTCCGGCCGCGACATCGCCAAGCTGAAAGAGCATCTCAAGTCGCCCGATGCCGAATATCTCGCGAGGATCGCGCGCACCGAACTCGATCGCGCGAAGGAGGCCGACAAGGCGCTCGCACAACTTCGCAGGGCAACCTCCGCACAGATCATCGAATTGCCGATGCTGCGCGGAACCTCCGGCGGCGAATTGGTCCGCGCCCTCGCGCAACGCCTCGCGAATGAAGGGCTGGCGACGACGCCACGCTCGGACGAAGCTATCAGTCAGGATTGACGACCAGGCCGCTCATTTTTTGAAAATCGCGCGGGTTGGTGGTGGCGAGCGCCGCCCCGAGGCGGACCGCGGTTGCAGCGATCATACAATCGAGCCGGATCCCTCTACGCCGTCCCGACGAATTGAAATACTCGGCGGCGGTTTTCGCATCGGCCGCAGTGAACGGCTCTGGTTCGCCGACTATTCTGGCGAGCAGGGCGGGATGAGTCTCGTGCAAAGGCCCGCTAAGAAACTCGCTCCACGCTATGGCGCTGATTCCAAGAGGAACTGCACGAGACGTCCAGCGTTCCAGTTGAGCTTCTTCCGCAGACCCTTTATGCAGCGACCGAATAACGAAACCGGTATCCAGGTGAATCAGCGGCGTAGCCATTCCCGATTCCGGGAGGAAGCACGCCTCTCGCGCCTAACCTCTGCCTCCCACTCGCGAAGCTGTTTCGGGGAAAGATTCAACTCCTCCTGTACTTTCCGCAGCGCTTCCATCGGCGTCAGATCTTCCGGCGATTCATCCTTAGTGGCGGCGACGGCGCGCCGTAGCACTTCTGATTTCGAAACCTTCCATTTATTCGCCAGACGCTCAACCTTCCGAATGGTTTCCGGATCAAGGCTGTAGGTCGATTTTATCATCGCTGAAGCCATAACGCTCATGGTAAGGCCATACTCCCGCTAACTCAAGTTCGTCGCGGACGCCGACGCTCTGGACCAATTCACCAGTGCTGGATACGCTGATCAACGCGCCCATCAGGAGAGCATCGATGCCCGAGGCCGAACGCAAAACCGACAAGCCCGCCGCGAAACGCGAACCGTGGATCATCAGGACCTATGCGGGTTTCGGCGATGCGCGGCAAGCCAACCAGCGCTTTCATCGCAACTTGAAGGCCGGGCAGAAAGGCCTCTCGATCGCATTCGACCTTCCGACTCAAAACGGCTACGACCCCGATGCTCCAGTGGCACGCGGCGAGGTCGGCAAGGCCGGCGTTTCGATCAGCCATTGGCGCGACATGGAGGAGTTGCTCGCCGGCATCCCGCTCGATGCGATCAACACCTCGATGACGATAAACGCGACCGCGCCATTTTTGCTCGCGCTGTATCTGGTGGTGGCGGAAAAGCACGGCGTCAAATGGGATCAGCTGCGCGGCACCACGCAGAACGATCTGATGAAGGAATTCGTCGCGCGCGGGACCTCGATCTTTCATCCGGAGGTCTCGCTGAAGCTGTCCACCGACCTGATCAAGTTCGCGGTCACGCGCGCTCCTAACTGGAACCCGATCAACGTGTGCGGATATCATTACATGGAGTCGGGTGCGGGTCCGGCCGAGGAAATCGGCTACGCATTCGGCAACGCGCTGCTGCTCCTCGATGCGCTGCGCAAGGAGGTTTCTTCCGGCGATTTCGACAAAACCGTCAAGCGCATTTCGTTCTTCATCAACAGCGGCATCGAGCTGGTGCCGGAGATTTGCAAGATTCGCGCGTATTTCAAGCTGTGGCCGGCACTATGCAAATCCGAATACGGCATCGATGGTGTCCTGTTTCGCGCCGGATGCCAGGTCCGTTCGCTCACCCTCACCGAGCAGCAGCCCGAAGTGAACATCCTGCGCATCGCGTACGAGGCGCTGCCGGTGGTGCTGTCCGCCGACGCACGAGTCAACGCGCTCCAACTACCCGGCTTCCGCGAGGCGATGTCGCTGCCCGATCAGGCCGAGCAACTCATCGGACTGCGCACGCAGCAGGTGTTGATGCACGAAACCGGCATCACCGACTGCGGCGATATTTTCGAGGGCAGCAAGATCATCGAGAAGCTCACCGCCGAGACGATGGAACGCGCGAGAGAGATCGCGCTCGCAATGCGCGAGGCAGGATATGCCAAAGCCATAGGCATAGTCGGCTCGGAGCTTACGCGCCAGCTTACTGAGCGCCAGCGCAAGCTCGAATCGGGCGAGATCACGCAGATCGGTGTGAACGCCTTCCCCGATGAAATCGGCCTGACGCCGCGTACAGGACATGTAGATGAAGGCGTCGATTACGATGCGATCGCGCGCGAACGCATTGCCTCGATCGCGCGGTGGCGCGAGTCGCGCGACAACCGCGCAGTTGCCGCGGCGTGCGAGACGCTCGAACGCATCGTCGGTGAGAATGGCGACGCGATGGAGGCGACGCTCGACCTCGCGCGCGCGGGCGGCACGGTCGGCGAATGGACCGCGACGATCGAGAAGGTCGCGCGCGGACGCTACACCCCGATCATCCTCGATCGCTCATCAACGAGCGCGGCACCGCTGAAGGTTCCGGCGCTCGATGCGAAATCGCGCCGCATCCGTATCGCGATCGGTAAGGCAGGCCTCGATGGGCACATCAATGCGGTCAAGCTGCTGGCGCAGGCCTGCATGCAGGCCGGGATGGAGGTCGTACTCGCGGGATTCAAGCAGACGCCCGAGCAGTTGGTCGAAACCGCGCTACAGGAAGATGTCGATCTGCTCGCGATCTCCAGCCTCGCCGGCGCGCATGTCTCGATCGCGCGCGAGACGCTCGATCTTCTCAAGCAGCGCGGCGCCAGTGAGGTGCAGGTGGTGATGGGCGGCATCATTCCCGAAGAAGATCAGCGGCCACTATTGGACCTGGGGGTGCGCGCGGTGTTCACGCCGAAGGATTCCAACCTCGGAAAAATCGTCGGCGACCTGATCGCGATGAGCGAGGCGCGCGCGTGAAGCGCATCGGTCTGGTCGTCGCAATTCTCGCACTCGCATCGGTCGCTTCCGCCGCAGAGCCGCGTCCGTGGCTATGCCGCGACAAGCCGGTGTTCTCTTCGCAACAGCCGATGAACTATCGCCTCGCGGTCACCTCGCGCTCGCGCTGGCAACTCTTCCTGATGCAATTCTCG
>Ga0335079_10006321_pt1 | contig 13554 bp, 22 predicted proteins | sample Lox_Sample_33_FD_206719 | JGI IMG/M metagenome (GOLD analysis project Ga0335079, IMG submission 206719) | Soil microbial communities from Loxahatchee National Wildlife Refuge, Florida, United States - Lox_Sample_3.3 | ecosystem: Environmental > Terrestrial > Soil > Wetlands | place: USA... | reverse complement strand
GGCGCTTTCGGGGGCACCCTCGCCTGCGGTCCGAATGACCTCGAATCGGCGAATTCCTTCGGGAGTCACTGAGAGCGCTGCAAATTTCCCGAATCGGGCTCGGTGGCATTTTTAGGTTGAGCCACAATTTCTTTGCCACCACCGCTGGCGTCATCACGCCCTAGATTATCGTTGCGTCGGGTGCATGGAGATCGCATCCGTCGCGAGCGGACGAAGGACTCAAGAGAGGAACGCGACTATGGCGACATACGAGCAAGAGCTCTCGAGCAGCTTCGCGAGCGCGCATCGCTACGCGCGCGCGGTGGCCGGAGACCGGGACGCGGGAGACTGGTACCTGCGCATCGCGCTGGAGACACTGGTCGAGGAACCCTCGCGCATCCGCGCCGAAGGCGACGTTCGCATGCAAGTGTTCAAGCTCGTCAACGAAGTCTTCGAGGCCTGCGCGCCAGCGCCGGTCCGAAAGGGATTGTGCGACGAGGACGTCGCAACGGGAATGCCGCCGAAGCACGGCATGGAGTCCCTGCCGCTTCCGGCGCGTCAGATGCTGCTGCTCGTGACTGAGATGCGGTTCTCCGTGCGCCGCGCGGCGGAGCTGTTCGGAATGAGCGAGCGGGAGGCGGAAATCCATCTCGCCTGGGCCCTGGCGCAATTGCGCTCCAACGACCCCGCCGAGGCCTCCGGCCTCGAGCTTTCCCTCGATCTCGCGCCGGAGCGGGTGGCACGACGGGGACGCGCGGCCTCGCGCCCGATAGCGGAAGTGAGCGCCGCCCGCTAGGGCGGCAGCAAACGATCATTGCAGCGGATGCGCTCGCGCCGATGCGCGAGGACGAAAGCACTTTGCCTGCCGTCATGAGTTTCACTGGAGAGGAGTCTGGCCAATGACCCCGGAATTCGAAGGAAACGTCGTTCAGTCCCTGCCATATCTTCGCTCCTTCGCGCTCTACCTCGCGCGGGACCGGTGCCTCGCCGACGATCTCGTGCAGGAGGCGGTGATGCGCGCCCTCGCGCACCCTTACCATTTCCGGCCCGGCACGAATTTCAAGGCATGGATCACGACGATCCTGCGCAATGCCTATTTCAATCTGCTGCGCGATCGCGGCCGGACGCACCAGCTCGAGGGCCTCGGTGCCTGCCAGGTGCCGACGGTGAGCGGCGGCCAGGAGGAGACGGCGGAGCTCCGGGATTTCGAACGCGCCTTTCGGCGACTGCCGGAAACGCAGCGCGAGGCCCTGCTGCTCGTCGGCGCCGGCGGTTACTCCTACGAGGAGGCGGCCGAGGAAGCGTGCTGCGCCGTCGGCACCATGAAGAGCCGCGTCTCCCGAGCGCGCGGCCAGCTTCAGCAATGGCTCGATCGGGCGCCGGCCGCCGCTCCCGCAGCGCCGCCGGCGATCCACTGACGCGAGCGGCGGAGGGCTCACATGGCCGGGAACGCTGCTGTCAGGCTCTTTGGTGCAATCCTCATCGCACTCGGCCTCATCGGCCTTGTCTATGGCGGCTTCTCCTACACCAACAGGACCCAGGAGGCGCAGCTCGGACCGGTCACCCTCGAGGTGAAGGAGCACCGCACGGTTAACATCCCGATGTGGGCGGGGGTCGCCGGCGTGGTCGCCGGAGTTGGTCTTCTCGCAATGGGGCTGCGGAGAGGCTAGGGAACGACGATCCCCGGGAGCGTGTTCCATCCCCGGACCCGAAACCCGAAGTAGGAGCTGCACATGTTCGCGATCCTTCTGATCATCCTGTTGATCCTGGTCCTGGGCGGCGGCGGTGGATATTACGGCTATTACCGCTACGGCGGGCCCGGGCTCGGCGGCGCGTTGGGAATGCTGCTGGTCGTTCTCGTCGTCCTGTGGATCTTCGGAGCGATCAGCGTCGTCCCCGTCGCGCATCCCTGAGCCGTTGCTCGGCGCGGCTCCCTTGCAGGGGAGCCGCGCCTACGACGTCAATAATCGGAGCCGTCGAAGAGAGGGTGTTGCCGGAGCGTCGACGGCGCCTCGGAGGGCCGCGAAGACTTACCGGTCTCGAGGTGAATGGGGCTGCCGTCCCGCAAGATCTCGAAGCCGATCGAATCGCCCCTTTGCGCGAACATCCGCCGTCCCAAGGAGATGGCTTCCTCGTCGCACGTCGCGTCGAACATCTCGGTCGAGCGCGCAGCCCCGCCGGCGCCGAGGAAATCGCATCGATACATCGCCATGCTCCAATTTTTTCGCTGGATCAGCATCAGCGCCCGTCCGCCTTTCAAACCGCGGACAGGCGATTGAGCAGGGTTGCCATGTCGTCCGCATGCTCCTCCTCGGCTTTGAGAATGTCCTCTATCAGCTTGCGCGTGGTGGGATCGTCGTTTCCGAGCCAGCGGATGATCCCGGAGTAGGACTCGATCGCGATCCGCTCGGCCACCAGGTTCTCACGGATCATTGACACCAGATCGGTACCTTCGACGTACTCGGAGTGGCTCCGTCCGGCGAGCCCCTCGGGATCGAAGTTCGGCTCTCCCCCGAGCTGGTTGATCCGCTCGGCGATCCAGTCCGCGTGCTGCAACTCCTCCGCCGCGTGCTGCAGGAACTCCGCCTTCACCGATTCGGCGTTGATTCCGGCAGCCACGAAGTAATGGCGCTTGTAGCGCAGGACGCAGACGAGCTCCGTTGCAAGCGCCTCGTTGAGGACGGCGACCACGCGCTCCGGATCGAGCTTGTAGCTCCCGGTGACGGCGCCGCGCTCCATGTGCTCGCGGGCACGTCTGCGGATCGCCTCGATGTCGGAGACGAAGTCATCCATGGCTGACCTTTCTGCGCTCGTCCAATTGGAACCGGAACCCGCGCTGCGTTCGCTGCGTTCTAGGGAGCTCGTCGAAACGCGGTAGCCAGCAGGGAAAGCACGAAGAGCACGAGGAAGACGAAGAACAGCACCTGCGCGACGCTGGCGGAGGCCGCGGCGACTCCGCCGAAACCCATGATGCCTGCGATCAGCGCGATCACAAAAAAGACAGCGGCCCAATAGAGCATCGGAGTTCTCCTTCGACTCAGGCGTGGCGAGACTAGCGAAGTCCTAAACCGCCGAGACCGCTCCAGGTTCCAGACCCCGGCGCCTCGCGCGGCGACTAGCCGTGCTTCGTCGCGGTCCCGATCGGCTCCGCCTCTCCATCGCCGCCGAGCGCCGCGATGGCTCGCCTGACACGGCGGAGGAGGCTTTCCTCGCCGCCGGCCATGCCTTCCTCTTCTGCAACAGCGAGGGACCGGGCGTCGTATTCCCAACGCTTCAGGATCTCGAGGCGCTGGTCGTGCGTGAGGCCCGGAGCATCGAGAACGTCCTGCGGCCGGCGGAACCGCGCCGCCGGGTCGCGCAGGATGGCCCTGAGCCCCTCGGCGTCGATCCGCTGGGTCATTGCCGTCCTCCGCGCGTCCTGCGCTTCGCGGCAGCGCTGCCCTTTCGGTCGCCTTTGCGCGCGTGCGCGCGTCCGGAACCGCTCTTCTTGCCGCCGCCGGTCGCCTTGTTGACCGTGGCCCAAGCGCGCCGCTCGGCCTCTTCCTTGCTCAGTCCGCGATCCTCATAACCTTCCTCGATGTGCTCGGCTTGCCGCTTCTGCTTCTCCGTGTAGCCGGATTTGTCGCCGCGAGGCATGTCGATCTCCGTATCTACGAGATGGTTCCGGTCCGAGTGTCGGCCCGCTCGATTCCCACACCTAAGCCCGCGGAAGCGGATTGGTTCCGGGGAGCCCAGGCGTGAATTGCGAGCGGTTTTCATCGCGAGGTGCGTTAGCGGTCCCGTAGGAACCCCGGACCCCCGCTGGGTGTTATCTCGCTAGCCCGCGCTCCGCCGGGCCGCCCATTTCGAGGAGGGATCCACGATGAAGGCCCAGAGCAAAAACCACTCCGACCTGTCGGAAATCGGGAACGATATCGCCTCGCTTCGCGACAACCTCGCGACTCTCATGGAGCATCTGAAGAATGGCGGCATCGACACCGCCAAAGGCGCCACGGAAGATATGGTGCAGCGCCTGAGCGACGAGACCCAGCGGATCTACCGGAATGTCCGCGCCGGAGGTCAGCGATCGGTCGATGCGATCAGCCAGCGGGTCGAAGAGCGGCCGCTCACGAGCCTCATGATCGCCTTCGGGCTCGGCATGATCAGCAGCCGCCTGCTCAGTCGATAGATAGGATCGGCCATGTTCTCGGGGGCGGATCTCGTCGCTTCGGTGGCGCGCATCGGCATCGCGGGTTTGCGAGCGCGAGCGAGCTCGCATGTGACCGGCGCCACGATATCCATGGCTTTCGGGATCGCATTATCCTGCATTGCCGCAGCTTTCGGGATTGCCGCGCTGTCGGATTACCTTGTGGACGTTCTCGGAGCCACCCGCGGACATCTCGCGGTGGCTTGCGTTTTGCTCTGCCTCGGCCTCATTGCCTTTCTCGTCGGCAATCGATTGCGGGCCTCGCGGCAGCGGGCGGCTGCTCAGCGAGCTCCACGGGCTCACGCGGATCTGGCGCTGTTGCTCAACGGCGCTGAGGACCTCGTGCGACAGAACAAGGGCGCGTCGATTCTGGCGGCGTTTCTCACGGGTCTCTACGTCGATCGCGAGCGTCATTCCGCCGACGATCATTGAGAGCTTACCGCTTCATCTCCGTGCAGAAAAAATGAAGGGCGGCCATCGAGCCGCCCTTCCATGAGATTTTATCCAGAGAGTCTTATTGAACCCGACTTCAGCGCTTCATGCCCTTGTCGTCGCGGCGCGTATCCGGGTTCGTCGTGTCGCGATCCTTCTGGCCGGAGTCCCCCGTGTTCTCGTCCTGAGGGTTGCGGCCGGTCTTGTCGAATCCACCCTGGGCCGGCTTCTGCTGGTGCTGCTGACCCGGACGGGTGTCCGGCGCAAAGTTCTCCTCTTCCTTCTGAAGCGGACGCCCGGCCTGGTCTCGCTGCCGGTTCTGTTCGGTGGTCATGGGTGTCTCCTTACAGATGAAACAGCCGGAATCGGCTGCTTGCGAGGAAACACCCCGACGAAGACGAGGTTCCACCGCCTCTCTCGCTAATTGCGCGCGCTGCTTTCGCGTGCTTCGCGCGGCGTCGCGAAACCGCCGCGTCGGGTCGGGCTAAGCCTCGGGCGCAGATGCCTCGTCTACGACCCAGCGATAGCCGAAGCCCGCATAATTCTTGATTCGGTCGAAGTCGGGGTCGAGCGCGCGGAACTTGTTGCGGATGCGCTTGATGAAGGTGCGGACATTGACGCGATAGCCTTCGGGTCCTTGGCCGGCCGCGAAATCCTTCCCGCGGACGAGATCGTAAACGGCCCGATAGGAGATGTCCTCGCCGGGGCTATTCACCAGAAGCGCCAGGATTCGGAACTCGGTCAAGGTGAGATCGAGCGTATGCCCCGCCCAGCGCGCGCGATTGATGTCGAAGCGCAGCTCGAGGGAGCCCACTCGGACCGCTTCCGGAGATTCCACGCGCTCGGCTGTTGCCGCGGTCGCTTCCGCGACCAGCTCGATGCGCCGCACGAGGATGGGCCAGCGGCGGGATTTGTCGATGAAGTCGACCGCGCCGCTTGCCAGAGCTTTCTCCTCGAACACGTCGTCGGTGAGGCCCGTCAGGAAGATGACGGGTGTCTTGATGCCGCGCTGGCGCAGTGTCTGCAGCACTTCGAGCCCGCTCATGCCGGGCATGCGCCAATCCAGAAGAATGACATCCGGGAGCTCGCCGTTGGCGAGGCACGCCAGCGCCGAAGCTCCGTCGGGCATCGCCGTGACACCGAACCCCTCGTCGGCGAGCGTCAGACTCAGGGATTCGCGAAAGGTCTCATCGTCGTCGACGAGCAATATCCGCGTCGAGCGGATGGAAGCATCGGCGGCTTCCCCCGATTTCGACGCCGGCGGCGGCGAGGATCCGTTGGGAGTCATCGGTCGTTCATCCTCTTCGACCATCGATCGTACTCGAATGGTCGAGCCTGGCCAGACGGCATTTGAATCGCGTTGCGGGCTCGGTTGTCAATTGCGGCGGCCTCCGCTGCCATAGAAGATAGGGTTTATCCGCAGCAGTTCCAATGCACGCGAGAGTTTTCCGGGTTCACGGGACGAGCGCCAATATAAGGAAAGTGCCGGAGCTCAGCGCCATGACGCCCGCAGTGAGCCAGCCCAAGAGTGTGAGCCACAGGGGGAGCGTGAACCTTCCCATGACTTTGCGCCTGGATGCCAGCGCCATGATTGCGGCCATGACGGGAGCGGAGATGACGCCGTTGACGACGGCGGACCAATAGAGCGCTCTTATGGGATCGATGGGCGAGAAGGCGATACCTGCGCCAACGAAGGTCGCGACGGCGACCGCCCCATAAAATGCCCGCGCTTTCGCGGGACGCCGCCCCAATCCCACCGGCCAGTTGCAAGCCTCGCTGATCGCGTAAGCCGCGGAGCCCGCCAATACGGGAACGGCGAGCATGCCCGTTGCGATGATCCCCATCGCAAATAGTGCGAATGCAAAGGGACCGGCGAGCGGGCGCAGTGCCTCGGCGGCTTGCGTCGCGGTCTCGACCGTCGTCGCGCCGCTGGCATTGAGCGTCGCTGCCGCAGTGACGATGATGGCAAGCCCCACCAGATTGGAGAGCGCCATCCCGAGATAGGTGTCGATCCGGATCCGCCCGAAAGCCCCGCGCGCCTGCGCGGGCGCCTTCACCAGGGGATCGCGCTTGGGATCCTCGCGGATGTCTTCCGCCTCCTGCGAGGACTGCCAGAAGAAAAGATAGGGGCTGATCGTCGTCCCCAACACCGCGACAAGGGTGGTGACGAAGCCCGCATCGAGCGCGAGCGACGGCACCACAAGATGGTATGCGACCTCGCCCCAGGGAATACGAATCGCCATGAGCACGCCGAAATAGGCGAAGAGGCTCAGCGTCGACCACTTGAGGATCGAGACGTAGCGCGCGTAGTCGAAAAAAATCTGTGCTCCGGCGCAGACGACCGTGAACGCGACGATGTAGATTTCCGTGGGACCGCCGACCAGCAATCGCGTGGCCTCGCCCATGGCACTGAGATCGGCGCCGAGATTGATGACGTTCGCGAGCAGCAGCAGGCCGACCACGCTTTGCAGGAGCCAGGGCGAATAATGGCGCCGCATGTTTCCGGCGATGCCGTCGCCGGTGACGCGGCCGATCCGCGCGCTGATCTCTTGCGTCACGGTCATCAAGGGATAGGTGAAAAGCATCACCCAGGAGATGCCGTAGCCGAGCTGCGCCCCGGCCTGGCAATAGGTGGCGATGCCGCTGGGATCGTCGTCGGAGGCCCCGGTGATAAGCCCGGGTCCGAGAAGTTGCCAGAGCCGAGACCGCCGGCCCGTCGGGAGCGCGGCTTCAAGCGCCATTTCCGCCTTCACCGCCCAGGAAATGCCCGAGCGGCATGAGCGACTCGATGCGATCGCACACGATCTTGAAGCTGGTGAGCAGGGGCACCGACACCAGCGCGCCGGAAATCCCCCACATCCAGTACCAGAAAACGAGCGAGATGATGACGATCACGGGATTGAGCTCGAATTTCCGCGCGACCAGCATGGGCGTGACGGCTCCCTCGACGATGTGAATGACGAGGTACCCCACCACTGGCACCATCGCCTGGGTGAAGGTGTCGAAGGTGACGAGGCCAACGAGGAACAGAATGACCATCAATCCGAGCGGGCCCAGAATCAGGAGATAGTTGAGGGCGAAAGCCATCGCCCCCCAAAGGCTCGGGTTGGGAACACCGCAGAGATAGGTGAGGATTCCGGTCGCCACGCCGACGCCGGCGTTCATCATGGTGATTGTCACCAGATAGGTCGAAATGTTGCGCTCGATCTCGCGCGCGATGTCGACCGCCTGCTTCTTGTTCGAGAGCGTCGGTAATACCTCCACCAGCCGACGCAGGAAGAGATCGCCGGTCACGAGAAGGAAGAACAATAGAAGCACCAGCGTGCCGAGGCCGGTCGCGATGGCGCGCGTGCCGCTGAAGAGCATGGTGCTGACGCCGAGCGCGGTGCTAGCGGGCGCTGTCGCGGCCGCATCGGAGCCCGTGGCGATGATGTCGACCTCTTTGCTCACCTGGCGCACCGCCTCGATCGGGCTCATCAGCGACGAAATTCGGTCCTGCAGCTTGGTCAACCCTTCTGGGCCTTTCGATATCCATTCCGCCGCCGGCGTCGATATCGTCACGCAGACGAGACCGAGTCCGCCCAAGAAGACGAGGATCAGCAGCACCGCCGCAATCGATTTCGGAATGCGCAAGCCCACGAGCAGCTTCATCGCGGGCTGCAGCAGCAGGTTCAGCAGAAAGGCGCAGATAATCGGAACTGCTATCGAGCCGGACACGTAGAGAACGGCGAATGCAAGGATGGTGAAGATGCCCGCGAGGAGGAGAGTAAGGATGTTCCAAGGTAGGCCCTTCATCGGGGCACTCGAGCCCCCGGCGAATTGCGAGCCCGTTCCGGCGGCATGCGAACTGACTTCCACTGCGTCGTTCATGACCCCACCGATGCCCCGTCCCTCAGGCGCTTCCAATGGTCTGTAGGGCGGAGCGGATTCGTCCCCGGCCATCTCATAAAACCGGCATTCCCGCTATGGTTCCCGCATGCCCGGCGACCCTGCAAAAAGAGGCCCCGCCGGGGGCACGGCGGGGCCAGGAGCGGGAGGAGCCACGGTTGGGGTTCCGGTGGCTCCGCGCAGTCAACCCGGCAGAGTCTCCGCGGGTTCCATCGGGTTCGAAGAAAATTTCGCCGACCGAGCGCTCTGCTTCGTCAGCGTCCGGTGTCCAGCACGTCACGGATCTTCGTGGCGAGGGCCACATAGCTGAAGGGCTTGATGATCAATTCAAGCCCAAGCTCGGAGTTCGCGGCCTGGGCAAGGGCGTTGCGCGCGGCATAGCCGGTCATGAACAGGACCTTGAGGCGGGGGTAGCGGTGGCGCGCCTCGTCGGCGAGCTGGCGCCCGTTCATGCCGCCGGGGAGACCGATATCCGTGAAGAGCAGGCCGATGTCGCGATTCTGCTCCAGGACGGTGAGGGCCGTCCGCCCGTCGGAGGCGACCAGCACGCGATAACCGAGCTCGCTAAGAATATCTGCGCCGTGGTGGCGAACGTACTCCTCGTCCTCGACGATCAAGATCTTCTCTTGCGCCTTGCCGACGGGCGCGACGGTCGGGTCCTGCACCTCGGTCTTGGGGTCTCCGCCGAGCATGCGCGGGAAATAGAGCGTCAAGGTGCTGCCCTCGCCGAGCTTGCTGCGAATCCTGACGGTTCCGCCGGACTGCCTGACGAAGCCGTAGACCTGGGAGAGCCCGAGCCCCGTGCCATGCCCCGCCTCCTTGGTCGTGAAGAACGGCATGAAGGCATTGGCGATCGTGTCCTCACTCATCCCGACGCCGGTATCGCTGATGGCGAGCACGACATATTGGCCCGCTTGCATATCCGGATGGGACGCCGCGTAAACCTGGTCCAGCGTTACGTTCGACGTCTCTATGGTGAGCGTGCCGCCCTGGGGCATCGCGTCGCGCGCGTTGATTGCAAGGTTGAGGATCGCGCTCTCGAGCTGATTCTCGTCCGCATAGGTCTGCCAGAGCTGCGGGTCGGGGAAAGCCTCGACGATGACGTCCTCGCCGAGCGTCCGCTCGAGAATCTCGGACATCGCCGCGACGATGCGATTGAGATTGAGGGGCTTGGGTAGAAGCGATTGCCGGTGTGAGAACGCCAGAAGGCGCCGCGTGACCGCAGCGCCCCGCTCGGCGGCCCGCATGGCCAAATCGAGCCGCCGAACCACCGACGGATCGGTGAAATGCTCTCGACGTTGCAGCGTCTCGATGTTCCCGATGATCACTGCCAGAAGGTTGTTGAAGTCGTGGGCAATTCCGCCCGTGAGCTGGCCGACGGCTTCCATCTTCTGGGAGTGGCGGAGCTGCTCCTCGATGGTCCGGCGCGCGGTCATGTCGCGCGTCACCTTGAGGAAGCCGATGAGTGTGCCGGAGTCGTCGCGGATGGTGTCGAGGATCACGCTAGCCCAGAATTGACTGCCGTCCCGCCGCACGCGCCAACCCTCCGATTCCGATTTTCCCGTCCGCATTGCGGTCTCGAGATTCCTCTGCGGCACACCGTTGTCCCGATCGGCCTGCGTGAAGAAGCTCGAAAAGTTCTGGCCGATGATCTCGGACGCCGCGTAGCCCTTGATGCGTTCGGCGCCTTTGTTCCAGGTGCTGACACGGCCTTCGGAATCCACCATGTAGATGGCGATGTCCTGAGCGCCGTCCACAAGCAGTCGAAACACCTCCTCGCTCTCGCGCCATTTTTCCCGCGCCCGCGCGGCGCGCAGGGAAATCGCGATGAGGAATACGCAGCCGACGATCATGATGGCCGCCGCCAATGCGCCCGTGATCTCGCTCATGCGAGCGATGTTCGCTCCCGCTGCGGCCGCGGCGGCCTGACGCTCCACGAGGAGCCCGTTCTCGCCGTCAATGACCTCTTCGATGGTGTTGTCGATCGCTTGGAGCGAGTTCCCCGTTACGTTGGCCGCCTCGATCTGCTGCGCGGCATCGAAACCCAGTTTCGTGCGCGCGGTCACCGCGCGACCCGTCATCCCCGCGAGCGCCTCGATCGGGCCGGCGATCTGCTCCAGCCTGCGCTGCTGATCGGGGTTGTCGGCGGTGAGCGTTTTCAGTCGTGCCAGCAATTCCTGCGGCTTGCCGAGGGTCGATCGATAGGCGGCAAGAGTCTCGTCGCTGCCGGTGATGATGTAGCCGCGCTGTGCGTTTACCAGCTCTTGCGTCGATATCTCCAGCGCACGGGCAACGTCGATGACCTCGCGGGTGTGAGCAACGAGTACCTGCGAGCGATTGAGATCGGGAAGTGTGTTGACGGCTTGGAAATACTGAATACCCACGAGAACAGCGCTTGGCACCACGATCAGGGCGAGGGACGGCAACAGCTCTCTCAGGGAAATGCGACCTGTCGGCCTCAGGGAAATGCGACCTGTCGTCATTCGTCCACTCTCTACGGTGACCGGCTCCGAACGCAATGCCTCTTTGCTTCCAATATGGGTCATTGGGCGGCCCGATCAACGAGTTGCCATTTCGCGGCGCCGTATGGTGAGGCGGCGCAGTACCTCCGATCTGTTAACGATGTCCCGGTCTCCGCTGGAGCTTGCAGCCCTAGCGATATCCCATGCTCCAGAGCACGATGATCAGAATGAATGGAGCCGCCGCAAGCGCGAGGCAAATCCGTGGTCTCGCCATTTCGAGCTTCCGGAAACTATCCCGGCGGCGCATCGGGCGGGCAGGTGTTGTATCCCCGATCTCCTGGGCGATGCTCGGCGGAACGGCGAATTCCTTTGCCATGACCTAACCCTTTTCCAAGGTTCGGGTTGCGTCAGCCGTCTCGAGGCGCTGTCCTTGCTCCTGTTGGGTCACCGCTTCCCGCAGGAGGCGGAACTTCACTTGCGTGACGTTCACGTCCCGAAAGTAGTTCACCAAGTCTCCCCAGGGATCGGTCAGGCGGGCGATTCCGGAGATCAACGCTACAACACCGCCAATCTCCAAACGTTCCGTGTAGACTGCCCATCCTCCGGCAAGCAGGGCGGCGACGACCTGGAGCTGCGTGCTGAGGTTCATCAAAAAATTCATGGAGAAAAATCGAAACTGGCGATGCTTCGTGAGGTCGTTGACGATCCGACGCTGCAATTCCAGAGGCGCGGCCTCCAGCAGGAACACGCCAACCGTCAGGAGCAGGAGCAGGACCTGATGGATGGCGCTGGCCTCGACAACGTAGCGGAAGATGCTATGTGGCATTTCGACCGCGCGCGCTCCCTGGACTTTGGCGGCCGGGGGCTCGCGGTATCGCTCCGCTCTCGACATGGCACACAACCGCCGCGTCAGAAATCCCGATTGCGTCCTCAGAGGAGCGCAGGAAAGGTTCGGACGATCATCGCGAAGGACAGCGTGAAAGTCAGGGCGACGGTTGCGGCGAGCGAGACCAGGATCACCGGAGCGACCGCGAGGTGCAGCGCCCATCGCAGAATTCTGGAACCCCTCGATAGCAGGCGGGACGCGGTCGCAGCGAGCAGCCAAGTGGCAGCGAAGAGATAGGCAAGCAAGGCGCCCAATCCCAATAGGAATGCGGAATCACCGCGCAAGAATGCGGTGGGAAGCTCGATCAACAGAGCGGGCGTAACGGAGCAAGCCAATGCCACGAGCGGCGCGCTCCAAACCGCCGCCGCCAGGACGAAGCCGAGCAGCGGGTGCTCGAATGCGCGGAGCGCGGCCTGCGCATGCGCACGGGCAATGCGCGCGTGATCGCTTCCGAGCAGGGCTTGCTTTTGCGGCGCGGCGGCGTCGATCGCATGTGAGCTCATCGTCCCACCCCAAATGGCTGGCGACCTCGTCAGAACCCGACGCCGAGAATTCCGTTCCGCCGGGGCCGCGTCGACCTCCATGGAACCATTGCGGCGAGAATGCGGTTCTGTGGGCGGTTTGCGCGCGCTGTGTGCGCTCTCTTTGTCACGGAATCGATCGGGAGAATTGTTATGCGCACCGAGATGCGCCGCTATCTGCAGCAGCCGGGAACGCCGCAGCCGCCGGGCAACCCGCCTGCGCCGCCGGGGCCGGACGTGCCGTCGCCCGTGAGGGAACCACCGAAGCCGATCCCCGTGCCGCCCGCTCCCGTGCCGCAACCGCCGGCGCAAGACCCGCCGCCAACGCGGCCGATCGCGCAATTATTTGTTTTCGCATAGAGAAAGCGGCGGCCCGCTTCAGCGAAGCGGCGCCGCCGCCGATCGACGAGAGCGAAGCTTACGACGCGCGCCGCTGTTCCTCGAGGCGCTGGTATTGCCGCTCGAATTCCGTCACCTGCCGCTCGGCCTCTTCCTTCGCGATGCCGTAGCGCTCCTGCACGATGCCCACGAGCTGCTCCCGCTTGCCCTTGATTACCGTCCAGTCGTCGTCAGTGAGCTTGCCCCACTTCTCCTTGGCCTTGCCGGTAAACTGCTTCCAGTTGCCGGCGATTTGATCCCAGTTCATCGCGCTTCTCCTAGTCATAGGGTGTGACACGCAGCAAGAGACCGGCCCGCACCGCAGATGCGGGAAGGCGCCCTCTCGCATGATTCGAACACCCGCGCTCGGCCGCAGTTGCCTCCGAAGCTGTGACCACCGGAACCACGAAAATGCCACACGCTCCGGAGAGGCTCCGCGGCACGCTCCTCTTCGGCGAGGCCAAGCGGCGCGCTGCGGCCTCGGGGTGCAGCCAGAATCAGGTTCCGCAGAAATCTCAATGCGTTGGCGAGGCGTCCCTGGATAGTCCCAGTCGGCACCGACAATTTGCGGCCCGCTAGTTCGACGAACGTCGGGAGGGAATACCGGGCGATGGTCCGACACTTAGGAGCAAAGTGATGCCCAGGACTGCCAAGGCGAATGCCGGAGTGGCACCGAGCCCCGCCGTGTCGGGTGCGATACCGCGTGCGCACGGGCGCGGGAGAAGGAGCGGCAAACCGCATGCTGACGGTCAACCGGCCTCGCGGCCCAACGAACTCCAAATGCTCCTCGAGGCGTTGCAGGCAATGCGGGTCGGCGATTTC
>Ga0335079_10006320_pt1 | contig 13554 bp, 12 predicted proteins | sample Lox_Sample_33_FD_206719 | JGI IMG/M metagenome (GOLD analysis project Ga0335079, IMG submission 206719) | Soil microbial communities from Loxahatchee National Wildlife Refuge, Florida, United States - Lox_Sample_3.3 | ecosystem: Environmental > Terrestrial > Soil > Wetlands | place: USA... | reverse complement strand
GGGTCGGGATGCGAGGAAATCCAAATCCCCGAATGAAGATTGACGGTCAAGATGCCGTTTCCCGCCGGCAGGTAATTCTGCTCGAGAACAAACTGCACCGAGATTTCTTCACCGGAGTTGCTGACGACCACAAAGCGCACGGCATCGCAGGCGCGATCTTTTGGAAGCCGCGGACACGACTTCGCGTATCCCAGATTGCAGGACTCGAGGTCTTTGAGATCGACAATCAACTGCTCCTGTTGCGGTGCGGAGCAGGTGCCGCGCCAGGCCGCGCCTAGGGGAAGTCGGAGCGGGTGTGGAAATGCGAGATCGTCAGCGCGCTCGCTGGGCAGAAAAAATGGACAGGCCAAATTGGCTCCGTGGGTCTTCGCCGATTGTATTCGCGCCTGCCGCTCTGGCCAATTGTGATCAATTGTGGAAAATAGGAACATGGACCGCATTGCCATGCTGAATGAGATTCTCGCCCAGGATCCGAATAATGCCTTTGCTCGCTACGGCCTGGCCATGGAGTACTCGAACTCGGGAAAAGCAGATCAGGCGCTGGAAGAATTCGAGAAACTGCTCTCCGCTAATCCCGACTACGCCGCGGGATACTTCATGGCCGCGCAGACGCTGATGAAATCTGAACGCAAAGGTGAAGCCCGCGAGATGCTGGAAAGGGGAATCGTCGCTGCCCAGCGGAAGGGCGATTCGCACGCCGCTTCGGAAATGCAGGGAATGCTGGAGGAAATTGCGTAGCAGCCTTGCCAGCAATAGAATCTGCGAACTTCGGTCTCCGCGCTCTCGGTGCAAGCTCTGCGATCCTCTGCAGTTAAGATCTTTAAAAGCTTTTAACCGCAGAGCTCGCGGAGACTAGAGAGTTCGCCGAGAAAAACTCACACCCACCCGCCATCAATCACAAAATTTTGCCCGGTAATTGCGGAGCTGTCGTCGGAGGCGAGAAATAAAGCCAGTCGCGCAACGTCCTCGGGCAGCAGCTCGCGTTTGAGCGCCTGATTCCGCATAATTTCCGCCAGATACTCCGGAGTCATCCAAAGCCGCCGCTGGCGCTCGGTCATGATCGCTCCCGGCGAAATGCTGTTTACGCGAATATTCTCGCCACCAAGTTCCCGTGATAGCGTTCGCGTCAAGCCAACAATTCCAGCTTTCGCTGTGATGTACGCTGGCAGGCCGGTTGAGGGGATCATCCAGGAGATCGAACTCATATTGATAATCGAACCGCCGCCGGCTCGTGTCATTCCGGGGGTGACCGCCTGGATTGCGAAAAAGTGATGCCGCAGGTTCACGTTCATGCGCTCGTCCCAGTACTCGGGAGTGACCTCGGCGAACTTGTGGCGATCATCATTTGCCGCGTTATTGACCAGCACGCGAATCGTGCCGAGTTGCGCTTCGATCTGGCGGATTGACGCGCGCAATTGTTCGGTATTACTGAGGTCGCACTTCACGAAAACGGCCTGAACTTTCGCGTCCGGCGGCAGTTGTGCAATGAGAGCTTTTGCGTCGCCCTCAGAGATATCGAGGAATGCCACTCGCGATCCCTGCAGCGCGAACTGCTCGACCATGGACGCGCCGATTCCCGACGCGCCACCGGTAATCACGACCACGGCGTCGCGCAGGCTGTGATACTGCGCAAAGTTGGCGGAGTCGCTCATGGATGATGCGGCCCGTTTTTCGTCATGCGAATCATCGCCCATTCAACAATGCCGGGAAAAAGCTGGTAGATCTTGACGACCGGGTGCATGGTCCACGGCACAATCACTTCGCGTTTTTGTTTCAGGTATCCATTCAAAATGGCGCGTGCGACGCGGTCGGCACTTATCCCACGGGCGGATGGCGGACGCACCTGCTTGTACTGCTCGCCTTTCACCGCATTCGCCCCGAAAGCCGTGCGTACATATCCCGGGCAAACAGTTGTGACAACAATTCCCGTTCCCGTCAGCTCGATTCGCGCCGCTTTTCCGATCGCGTTCATAGCGAACTTCGTAGCGCTATAACTCGCATTGAACGGCAATGGAATATGACCGGCAACACTCGAAATGTTGATGATCGCGCCCGAGCCTTGCTGCCGCATGATTGGAATAATCGCATGCATGGCCTCGACGGTGCCGAAAAAATTGGTCTCAAACATCTCGCGGCAATCCGCCATCTGCATGTTCGCGATGGACTCAAACAATCCATGCCCGGCGTTATTGATCCAGATATCGATGCGCTGGAAATGATGCATGATCAGGCCGACGGCGCGATCAATTTCCTCGCGATGGCGCACGTCGCAGGTGAGCGCGAGCGTTTGATCGGGATGTCCGATGCGCGCGCGCGCCGCCTCCAGCCGGCCAGAATCGCGGGAAAGCAGCACAACCTGTGCGCCATGCCGCGCAAATAATTTCGCGACCGCCTCGCCGATTCCCATTGAGGCGCCGGTGATGACCGCGACTTTTCCGAAGAGCTTGCCTGGTTTCAACTCGGAAGATGCCATGCCGGGTTTGTATCGTGCTAAGCAGATCAAGTCAAGGCACGAGTACAATCAGGGTTGCTTCGCTGAGTGAGTGGGGTTGCGGGCGTCCTCGCCCGCATGGTCCGAAGCGAAAGACTTCTTTTGAGCATGCTGCTTCCTCTATTTCCGCTCGATCTCGTGCTGCTTCCCGGTGTGCCTCTGCCGCTGCATATCTTTGAGCCGCGTTACAAAGAGATGATCAAGGAGTGCCTCGACCAGAAGCGTGCTTTCGGCATTGTGCGCGCCAAAGAAGAAGCTTTCGTGAACACGGGCTGTACGGCTGAAATCATAAACGTGCTCAAGAGTTATCCCGACGGACGAATGAATATTCTGGTCGAAGGTCAGAAGCGCTTCGAAGTGCTCCAGGTGAATCAGGAACGAAGCTTTCTTCAGGCCGAGGTGTTCTATCTCGAAGACGAGAGTGACCCGGCGGCGAGCGCCGAGGTTGAGAAAGCTCTGCGCCTGCACGGCGAGATCATGGAATTGGCGGGAGCGCGGGCGGAAGCGCCGGAAAAGGCCGAAGTGTCACAGCTGGCGTACCGGTTGGCGGGCTCATTGCCATTCGATCCCGATTTTCAACAGGCACTTCTGGAGATGAACTCGGAGGCGCAACGGGTCCGCGCCATCATTTCCTTCTTCGAGCGCATCATACCCGTGTTGCAGCGCAACGCGCGCGCCAAGCAGCGGGCCGGCGGCAATGGCCACGTGAAGTAGCGTTAGCAGCGGGGCGTATAATCAAACCAATTCGGCCCGATCGCTCCGGTTTTCCGCATTGATGAACGCTGAGGGTGATGGCCCTTGGAGTTGCTGCCTCGATGAATCTCCCTCGTACCCTTGGTGAATTGCGCCGAAGTCCTTTTTCCGAAGAAAGACTGCGCACGCGCCACGTGAAAGACGAACTGCGCGAAAACCTGATCGTACGGCTCAAGAAGGACAGCGAAGCGCCGATTTTTCCGGGCATAGTCGGTTACGAGGATACGGTTGTTCCTCAGATCGTGAATGCGATCCTTTCGCGGCACAATTTCATCCTGTTGGGTTTGCGCGGGCAGGCGAAGAGCAGAATTTTGCGTTCGCTCACTTCACTGCTCGACCCGGAGATGCCGTACATCGCGGGTTGCGAGATTCACGACAATCCTTATACTCCGATTTGCCGGCGCTGCGTCGAAATGCTTGCTGAATGCGGAGACAGCACGCGCGTCGCATATCTCACGCCGGAAGAACGCTACGTGGAGAAACTTGCAACTCCGGATGTGACGATTGCCGATCTCATCGGCGACATCGATCCCATCAAAGCCGCGCGGGGCGGGCACGAACTCTCGAGCGAGCTGACCGTCCATTACGGCCTGCTGCCGCGCGCCAACCGCGGAATTTTTGCCATCAACGAACTGCCTGATTTGGCGGGAAAGATTCAGGTTGGCCTGTTCAACATCATGCAAGAGGGCGATGTGCAGATCAAGGGCTATCCCGTGCGCCTGCCGCTCGACATTGCGCTCGTCTTCAGCGCAAATCCTGAGGACTACACCGCTCGAGGAAAAATCATTACGCCTTTGAAAGACCGCATCGGCTCGGAAATTCGCACCCACTATCCGGCGAGCGTGGATGAAGGCATTGCGATTACGACCCAGGAAGCATGGATGTCGCGCGACGGCAATAAGATCATTGTGCCGAAATATGTGCGTGAAGTGATTGAGCGAATCGCCTTCGCTGCGCGCGAGGACAAGCGAATCGACAAACGCTCGGGCGTCAGCCAGCGGCTGCCGATCTCAGTTATGGAAAACGTGATTTCAAATGCCGAACGTCGCGCCATCTTGCATGAGGAGAAGACCACCGTACCGCGCATCGGCGACATTTACGCCGCACTGCCGGCGATCACCGGCAAACTCGAACTCGAATACGAAGGCGAGATGAAAGGCGCGGATTACGTCAGTCGCGAGCTCATTCGCAACGCGATTGCGAAGAGCTACGATCAGTATTTCGCCGGGGCAAATATGCAGCAGGTCATTCAGTGGTTCGATCTCGGCGGCGAGGTGCAGGTTGCTGAGGATGCTGCCGCAGCGGACGTTTTGCAGACTCTTCGCGGCATTCAGGGGCTGATGGATAAGCTGACACGGGTGAATGTCGGGCCCAAGGACAGCCCGGAAGCGCAGGTCTCCGCGGCGGAATTTATTCTCGAAGGTTTGCACGCTCTGAAGCGCATCGGCCGCAACGAAGAGCGCGTCTTCAAGGCGGAAGAAAAGCAGGCGCGCGTGGCGGAGAAGCCATTCGAACGGGAAGACCTGCCATTTACGAGGAGTAGAAGGCCGTTGAATTAGTGACTCGTGACTCGTGGCTCGTGACTCGTAGTCTGTTGATACAACTGGTGTTCGCGTCAGTGGTCGATCCAAGCACGAGTTGGTACTGATGACTAACGACGAGACACGAATCACGAGCCACTAGCCACTGTTCTTATGAAACGCACCCGCTACACCAAATACGTTCCCGATCCCGCAGGCGAGATGAGCCTGGAGGACCTGCTGGGCGCGCTTTCCGACTACCTGCTGCAGAGCGGATTCCAAAATTATCCTTCCTACTACGATTTTCCCGACGGCGAGCAGACACTGGACGATCTCCGCCGCGCGATCGAGCAAGCGCTCATGGAAAGCGACATGCTGAGCGATGAACTCCGCGAGCAGCTCGAGCAAATGCAAGCGGAGGGCACGCTCGAGGAGCTGATTGAAAAGCTGATCGAGCGCATGCAGCAGGAAGATTACATCAGCATCGACCAGCCGCACGATCCGGCAAAGCAGTCGAGCGTTGGCGGGCAGGTCGGCGACGCGCAGCAACAGGCGCGCTTTGAAATTACTGACAAGAGCCTGGATTTTCTCGGCTACAAGACTCTACGCGATCTGCTGGGATCGCTCGGCAAATCGAGTTTCGGCCGGCACGATACGCGCGACATGGCGACGGGCATCGAAGCAAGCGGCGCGTCGCGGCAATACGAATTCGGCGACACTTTGAACCTCGACATCACTGCAACGCTTTCGAGCGCGATCCAGCGCGAAGGCATAACTCTTCCGCTCAACATCGAGTACTCGGATTTGCAGGTGCACCAGTGCGAGTATCAGTCATCCTGCGCGACCGTTCTCATGCTCGACTGCTCGCATTCCATGATTCTTTACGGCGAAGATCGCTTCACCCCGGCAAAGAAGGTCGCCATGGCGCTCTCGCATCTGCTGCGGACACAGTATCCCGGCGATTCGCTCTCGCTGATTTTGTTTCACGACTCCGCGGAAGAGATTCCGCTCAGCCAACTGGCGCGCGTGAAAGTTGGACCCTACTACACGAACACCCGCGAAGGCTTGCGTTTGGCCCAGCGAATTTTGCAACGCCAGCGCAAAGACATGAAGCAGATCGTGATGATCACCGACGGAAAACCATCGGCGCTGACTCTGGAAGATGGGCGGATTTATAAAAATGCGTTCGGGCTGGATCCGCTGGTGGTGAGCCAGACGCTCGAAGAAGTGTCAAAGTGCAAACGCGCCGGCGTGATGATCAACACTTTCATGCTTGCCTCCGATTACGGCCTGGTGCAATTCGTGCAGAAGGTCACTGAGATGTGCCGCGGCAAAGCCTACTTCACAACTCCCTACACGCTCGGCCAGTACCTCTTGATGGATTACATGTCGCGGAAGACCAAAACCATCCACTGAAAAGCCTTTCACCGCAGAGAATTCACGAGTTAGCAGGGAATGACCTAACTTTTCGGCAATTCATTTACAGCCCGCCATGCCTGATCAATCGCTCCATCGGTATAGGCATAAGCTCCCGCATCGGCGTTCGCGATCGTGATCCTCCCAAATGGCTTGCGAGCAACTTCGCACGGAATTTCTCCGCCATCGATCCAGAACTTGTCCCAAAGCGAGTTGTATTCGTATGCATATCCATGCGGCCAACGGTTTACGGTAATGGCTGCAATGTCGCGTGCGGGATCGAATCCGCCCGCGCCGAGCGTCCGCGCAAGCTGGTCTCGGATATTGCGCTCCATGGTTTCGAAATCCGTAATGAATAACTCAATTCGTCCCATGCGGTGCTGGTCTCGCGCCGGCAGACCGGGCTTGCACGGCGTTTTCATCATGTGAATCACAATCGGCTGGTCAGGTTCCGTCGAGCAATGGTAATCGCCAATACTGACCGGAATATCTAACGTAAATGCTGAGTGATAACAGTGCGGCGCATAAACTGAACTGGTTCCCAGCTTCTCAAACGCTGTCCAGTTGCGGATTGCCACGTTTGTGTAGAGCAGCGGAACTTTGGGCTCCCAGTGCAACGCCTGCTTCTGGTGCTCCGGCAGCTCGGCACAGATGTAAGGAATCATCATGTTCCAGCACGCGAGCACGGTGAAGGGCGCACGCACGGTATAAACCTTGCCGAACCGCGCATACGTGACTTCAACTTCTTTTGCGGTGGCGTGATCACCAACATGCCTCACGCGCACTGCGGTACTGTTCAGACGGATACGAACCGGTGATGATTCATCGTCGAGTTTCGCGTAATTGGCTCGTTCCGTGACGATGTCCGTTGCTGTACTTCCGCCGAGCGCTTGCGGAATCAGCTTGCGAACCAGCATGCGCGCGATGGAGGCATTTCCGTCCGGGAAGTGGAAGAAATACTTATCCGCTTCGGCGTTCGGAATGCAATCGCGGTTCATGCCCTTGCCGGGGGTGGGATCCAACTTCATTCCCATGAATCCGGGCAACCCCAATCCCCATGCGTCCTGCGCAGAAACCGCGTCAATACCAAGGCCGAACAATCCTTGCGGCACCGCTTGATAAAGCTTCACGACCTCTTCGTTGACTCCAGCAACATCGGTCAGGAATTTGGCATAGCTGATCCGCGCCAGCTTGTCTTTTTTCTGGTCCGAGGTGAGGTCTGGGAAATAATCTTTCGGGTCGATAAATAGTCCGTGGAAATCCTGCTTGGCAGCCTCCGACATTGGTGCTTCTGCAAGAAAGTTTTTCCAGGCTTCAGCCGTCAAGCGCAAAGAATCGCCACTTTCGCCTTCCCCGATAACGCCAGGGTTTATCACCAGCTTGTCGGTTCCGAATGTCTGCTTGTCGAAAAAAATATGCCGCCGCATGCCATGGGAGCTGTACAAGCCCTTTGAAACATACTTCGGATAGGAAGCGACATCGATGCCAAGATCTTCGACTACGCCCTTTGCTACTGCGCTATAAGGCGCCGGGCTCTCAATGGAAAAAGTTCCGCCAAAGCCCAGGAGTTTGCGGTCAGCTACGGTGAATTCGTTTCGTTTGGCATGTCCGCCGAAATCATCGTGATTTTCAATGATCAATACGCGCGCGTTTGGATTCGATTTACGGAAAAAGTACGCTGCAGAAAGCCCGCTGATTCCTCCGCCGACAATGATGAGATCGAATTTTTCTCCGGTTTCAGTCGGCGTGCCCGCGTGCTGCCAGAAGTCCCCGTCGCGAAGACTATGAGCAACTTCAAACGAACCCACGTGACTGCCGCGGAGTCCGGTTAATGCAGGAGGGTAATAATCCGCCGATTTTTCGGGATCAAGATCGTGTTGCAGCGCCGCCAGCACATGAGGCGGCAAGGCGGCCATTCCGGCGGTGAGTGCAATTCCATTGAGAAAATCGCGCCGCGTAATACTGCGGTGCATGCCGAGTTCTTTAGCGTTTGAGTCGCCCATATTTCCCGCGTGCCCCTGTGAAGATGGATTGAGCTCAGCTGGGTTGTGGTTGGCCGCCGTCTTCCGATTTCTTCACCGCGAGCTCAGCTCCTTGGAAGCCGATCTTGCTGTGCGCTCCATCGCAAAAAGGTTTGTTGACTGATCCTCCGCAGCGGCAGAGAGAAAAGGCAGGCTTGCCGGTCAGGTCAAACTTGTTTCCGTCTGCGTCCACCAGTTCGATTTCGCCTTCGGGCGCTTCCACGCGATACGGGCCGTTCTTACGCACAGTGATTTTGACCGCCATGATCCCTCCGAATTGAATGAGCAACCTAGAAAGATATCAGCTTGCGCCGAATCTGCGCCAGACCAACGGATAGTATGTTTAGGTTAGTTCGTGCCGGACTGAGTTGCTTTAGAATCCAGCCTACCATCGCGCACGTACATCTTCCTGAATTCTAGAAAGGCGTTAGCAACATGGCCCGGCAATCATCATTGTTTAGCAGCCGAGAGAAGGCTTTCGCTTTTTGGGTGGGATCAGCCATGGTCGCCATCGGTGTGATCCTGCATGTGCCTATGTTCTGGATGGGCCGGCTCACGCATTTCCGTCTCGTCGGAATGCCGATGGGCCCGGGCATGATGACGGGGATGGGACTCATCATCGCCGGTTTCGCGGCGGCCGCTTACGGCCTGCTGCCTTCGCGGCGGCGGCAACAGATTAGCTATCTCTCCGTCACGCCTCCTGAAGACGCGCCGCTCACCAAGGCTCATTGGATCCAAATCGTGTTGCTCGGCATCGCGCTGGTAATCGATGTTATGAAAGCCTCGAGTCTCGGGTTTGTAATTCCGGGCATGCGAACCGAATATGGCCTGAACTTCTCGCAAGTCGCAGTGTTCCCGTGCATAGCCCTGCTGGGCACAACTATCGGCTCGTTCATCTGGGGCACGGTCGCAGATATTTACGGCCGTCGTGCGGCAATCTTACTGGCAGCCGTATTTTTCGTAGGTACATCAATCTGCGGCGCCATGCCATCCTTCGCCTGGAATATCGGGATGTGCTTCGTTATGGGACTCGCCGCCGGAGGCATGCTGCCCGTGGCCAATGCGCTTTTAGCCGAGATACTGCCGACCAAGCACCGCGGCTGGTGCCTGGTGTTGCTTGGCGGCATTGGAACCGTGGGAGGTTATTTCGCGACCAGCGCATGCTCCGCGCTGCTGCAACCATTTTTCGGCTGGCGAATCATGTGGCTTTTGGGGTTTCCCACCGGTATCGCTCTCATCGCGCTCAGCCCGTTGCTTCCCGAATCCGCCCGCTTCCTGCTGCAAATGGGACGCGTCGAAGAAGCTGAACAGACGCTGGCCCGTTATGGCTCGGCTCTCACAACCAACGTCATCCACAGCAAGTTGGAACAGGATACGGAACGAGCCATGGCGGCAAACGAAGAATCGAGCATTTGGTCAAGCCTGCGTCCTCTGCTCGGGCTTGCAATCGCGCTCACGCTTGCTGCGCTCGCCTGGGGGCTGGTGAATTTTGGTGTCTTACTATGGCTGCCGGGCAGCCTGATGGCCGCGGGCCGAAGCGTTGGAGTTGCCAGCGCGCTTATCGCTCGTTCGGCTCTGATTGCGGTTCCCACCATCGCCCTGATTACGTATCTCTACACCGTGTGGAGCACGAAACGAGTGCTGGTTGTGGCGATTGGGATCACCACCCTCGGGTTGATCGCGACGCTACTGGGCAACAATAGCGAATTCTCATTCCTTTCGAACCCGCTTATCTCCGTTTCGCTTCTGGTTGTGGGCACCAGCGCCGTGATTTCGATTCTTTTGCCGTACACGTCAGAAAGCTTCCCGGTTCGCTTGCGTGGACGCGCAGCCGGCTGGGTCGCGGGGTGCAGCAAAATCGGCGGAGTAATAGCGCAGGCTCTAGCGGCGGCGGCACTGGTACCGGCGTTTGCAATCGCAGCCGGCGCAATTGCGATTCCCACGATTGGGTCACTGTTGCTGATCGCAATCTTTGGCCACGAAACCCGCGGGCGCGATCTTCGGGAATTGGAAATTTTCTCGCGGCCGGAACTTACTCCCTCGGAAGCGATATCACAGGATTAAGCTGCGCAACGTAGATTCAGGCAACCTTCTTGCGTTGATTCGCCAAATCGCGATAGAGCTGAACGTAGCTGTCAGTCATGCGATTTGCGTTGTAACACTCCCGAGCACGGTTGAAAGCGCGATTGGCGAAGCTGCGGCGTATCACAGGATCGTTGTTTAGAATACGTACGGCATCGCAGAGACCGTCAGCATCATTGGTGCGAAAATAAACCGCCGCCGGTCCCCAGATTTCGCGCATAGCAGGAATATCGTTGAGGATGAGCGCGCAGCGCGAGAGCGCCGCTTCGAGAATCGTCATCCCACTTGGCTCGTAGCGCGAAGGCGATACGTACATTGACGCCCGGCTGTAGAGCAATCGCAGTTGCGATTCGGAACGCGGCCCGCGCATCACCACGCCCTGGCTTCCATTTTCGAACTTCACGTCCGCGCAGACTTGCGTTTCCGCCGCATGGTCCGGCTGTTTGGCGTCAACCACACAAACCGGCACGGCATGCGGTCGCTCCGCCAAAAGATGCACCTGGGCTGCAGGATCGAGCAGGCGCCCGATCGCGAGCACCGAGTCGCTCTTTGTGACGTAGGGGTTGAAATGGACCGGATTTCTCCCGTGATTGATCACGGTCCCATTCATCGCGGCAGGATAGCCGGCGTGAAGGGCATCGAGCATCCAGTTGCTGGCTGCGACCACCGCCGAGGCCTGGGACAATCCTTCGGTGGTGGTATGCCGATACCAGCGCAGCCACGCACTGTCTTTTGGCTCGCGGCCGTGCACGGATTGCCACCAGGTGATCAGATCGCCATGCGCGACCACGACGCGTGGGCCAGAAAAAGCAAGAGCCCCGTAGCAGACGTGGTTGGCATGGAGCACATGCGGACGCAGCTCGTCGAGCAAAGCTCGCAGATAGGAGGAAGATTCCGCAAAATCCTGCTGGCCCTCGTGCATCCAATCCAGCCGGAACGCAGTCGGACGATATTCGAGACCGCGCAAAGGTTCCATCCACGCCGTTTGCTCGGGCAGAGGAATTTCGCCGAAGCTGACCAGGGTAACGCGCATGCCACGCCCAATCAGCCCGGTGACGAGCTCGCGCGTGTACGCCCACAGGTTGCTGTTCAGCGTGTCAGTTGTCATCAAGACATGCATGCACGTGTCGCCATTTTATTGGATGCAATACTCTTCCTGAATCTTTTTTGTTGTGCAAGCAATTGCACAGTTTATGCCGGGGTCTGCATATCCGTTTAAAATCAGCGCATGTTCAAATTGATGGTCGTCACGGCACACCCCGACGATGAAGCGGGAGGGTTCGGCGGGACGCTCCTGAAATATCACGAGCGCGGCGTGGAAACTTGCGTGGTCTGCCTAACCCCAGGTCAGGCCGCATCCCATCGTGGCGATGCAAGAAGCGATCAGGAGCTGGCTGAGATGCGCCGGCGGGAATTCATGGCGTCCTGTCAGATTTTGAAAGTATCGCGGCCGGTAATTCTCAACTATCCAGATGGTCAGTTGTACCGGCAGGAACTCAATCGCGTTGTCTACGACCTGACCATGCGAGTGCGCGAATTTCGCCCGCACGTGATGGCTACATTCGGTGCTGAAGGCGGGGTGACGGGACATCCCGATCATTCAATGGCCGGAATTTTTGCGACCATGGCTTTTCACTGGGCAGGACGGCCGAACCGCTACGCCGATCAGGTGAGGAATGGGTCAGGTCCGCATCGGACCCAGAAGCTCTATTACCAGACTGCCGATTTTGCTTTGCCCAATCGCCCGCCGATCACATTCACTCCAGAGACGGCGGTCATTGATATTGCGCCTCACCTCGAAGCGAAAATCGCTGCTTTCAAGGCCCACAGCACGCAAGCACCGCTCTGGCCGCTATTCGAAGAGAACGTTCGCAAACGCCGAGAGACGGAAATGTTTCATCTGGCAGCGTCGATGAGAAACGGAGCTGTGCACGGCGAAACCGACCTGTTTGAAGGCGTCCCGGAAGATTGAGGCCAACGCCTTCGTGTAACTCTTTGTTCTTCGTGGTTTGGAACTTAACCGAAGCGTCTTAGTACAATTCCTCCATGATCGCGCATCTTCGCGGGAAACTGATCGCCCGGCATCCGAACCAGATCATTGTCGAAACCACCGGCGTCGGTTATGACGTGACCATCTCCGTGCCCACGTTTTCCGAATTGCCTTCCCTCGGCAGCGAAGTCGCGCTGCACATTCATACTCACGTCCGCGAAGATCAGATCGCGCTCTACGGCTTTCTGCGCATGGAAGAAAAGCACCTGTTCGAAAAGCTGCTCACCGTCAGCGGCATCGGCCCGAAGCTGGCAATTACCATCCTCAGCGGCATGCCCGCCGACGACATGACCGGTGCAATCCGCGGCAACGACGTCGCGCGGCTGACCAAAATCCCGGGCATAGGAAGAAAAACGGCCGAGCGCATGGTGCTCGAACTCCGCGACAAATTGCCGCCGGTCGGGGCTGACCAGGTCCACGTGGTTCCTTCATTGAGCGCGGTGCAGGAAGATGTTTTATCTGCGCTGGTGAATCTCGGTTACCAGCGTCCGGTTGCAGAAAAGGCCCTGAGCTCTGTCGAAAAGAAAGGATCATTCGAGGCCATGTTCCGAGCCGCGCTGGCGATCATCGCGAAGTAATAATGGTCGCAACAGATAAACACACTAGGACCTTCGTGCACCTTAGTGTCCTTCGTGGTTGATGCCTTCACTTTCCGATGCAGAACCTGCTGAAGATCAAGTTCAGGATGTCGTCGTTCGTCGTCGCACCGGTAATCTCATCTAGCGGCCGCAGGGCATTGTAAAGGTCAAGCAACAACATCTCGTGCGGAACGCGGTTGTGAACCGCCGATTCGGCATTCTCCAAAGCGTTGATGGAATCCTGAACGAGAGCCGCGTGACGGGCATTGGTCAGGAACCCGGCCTCGCCAGAATTAGGTAAATCACCTGTGACCTGATTCAAGATCGCAGTCCGTAATTCGGCGACCCCCTCCCCAGTGAGTGCTGAAGTCTGGACCGGATTCTTATCTAATCCCGGTCGGACAGGAGTGTCCGCCCCACACGGGCCTTGCAGGTCCGATTTGTTCACCACGACAATGGCAGTGCGTTGTTCGACTTGCGCGAGCAGTCGTTTGTCCTCCCCTGTGATCGCCTGCGATGCATCGAGCACGACCAGGACTAAATCCGCGTCGGCGAGAGCCTCCATTGATTTCTGAATGCCGATACTTTCCGCCTCATCCAGCGCGCGCCGAATGCCGGCGGTATCGACCAGCTTCACGGGAAT
>Ga0335079_10006319_pt1 | contig 13555 bp, 11 predicted proteins | sample Lox_Sample_33_FD_206719 | JGI IMG/M metagenome (GOLD analysis project Ga0335079, IMG submission 206719) | Soil microbial communities from Loxahatchee National Wildlife Refuge, Florida, United States - Lox_Sample_3.3 | ecosystem: Environmental > Terrestrial > Soil > Wetlands | place: USA... | reverse complement strand
TTTACTTCTTCGAAATTGCCATTCTGGAAGCAGGGTGGAAGTTGAGCTAACCCCGGCGCCAGTCCACTTTCGAGTAGTCCACCTCAGTTCAGCTGCCAGCAAGACGTGATTCCCATTTAGACACAATCAGAAAACCTAACCAGGGTTCGTCACAGCCACACAGCTGGGACGCGTGGTAGTGGTGTTCCTGACTTCGAGGTCTCCCACCCATGGATATCGCGTTCCGGTCTCGTTCCGGGTTGCTCGGGCTGTGCTTCGTGCTTTCCTGCGGCACGCTGATTTTGGCTCAGACGATAAAAACTCACTCGCAGGATAAGCCTGGAGCAAATCGTGGCGATGCTCAGGAACTCCGGCGCGAGATGTGGCTCGCGCACGGACGCGTGGTTCCGGGAGAATCGGCTGCGGCGCTCCGCTACCGTGCCCACTTGCAGAAAATGCAAATGCGCAGTGTCCGGGCAGAGGAGGCAAAACAAGCTGGAGTTCATCCCCTGCCCCAGACTTCGTCAGTTGGCGCGTGGACTCCGCTGGGGCCGGCGCCGCTGGCTTCCGATGCCACCGGTTACGGGGGCCAGGATTACGGCTGGGTTTCAGGACGGGCGACGGCAGTCGCGATTGATCCCGCCGACCCTACCGGGAACACGGTTTACATTGGGGGCGCTTTCGGCGGCGTTTGGAAATCCATCAACGCCGGACCAGGCAGTCCCAATCCTGCGAATGTGATCTGGGATCCGCTGATCGATACTCAGGCCACACTCGCCGTGGGTTCAATCGCGATTCAGCCGGGAAACAGCGATCCAGCGAAGAGCGTGATCTTGGTAGGCACGGGCGAAACCAACAGTTCACTTGACTCTTATTACGGCTTGGGCATCCTCCGCTCAGCGGATGGCGGCAACACGTGGTCGCTGAATTCGCAAGACGCAAGCACGACGCATTCTTTTGCTGGCCTGGGGTTCAGCCAGATCGCTTTCAGCACAGTGAACCCCAGCCTGGCCGTTGCGGCATCGGCGGGCGCGACACAAGGCGTGATCGAAGGCCTGGAAATTCCGGTGAACAGCAATCGCGGATTGTATTACTCGGCCGACGCTGGCCAATCCTGGAACTACGGCAATGTACAGGACGGGAACGCAGCCATCGATGCAAGCTCGATAACCTCGGTGGTTTTCAACGGAGGCGCAGGAGCATTCTTCGCCACGGTGCGCTGGCACGGGTTTTACTCATCGAGCGATGGCATCACCTGGAGCCGGCTAGCAAACCAGCCGGGTGGGCTGAGTACGTTTGTATGCCCGACCAATCCGGCTTCGCAAAATTGTCCCATCTACCGTGGGGGGCTGGCTGTGGTTCCCGGCCGCAACGAGATGTATGCGTGGTACGTCGACAACAGCGACGACGATCAAGGCATCTGGCAGACGACGGACGGGGGCAATACGTGGACCCAGCTCGACGATTCTGGCATCACCGACTGTGGCGATCTGCTCGGCGGCTGCGGGACTGCGCAGGGCAGTTACAACCTCGAACTGGCCGCTGTCCCCGATGGAACCGCGACCGACCTATACGCGGGCGCGATCAATCTCTACAAATGCACTCTCACCAACGATGCGCCGAACTGCTCCGGGAGCGGAGCGAACACATTCCAAAACCTTACGCACGCGTACGGGTGTGCGCCCGACTTCGGCTCGATTGCCCACGTTCATCCCAGCCAGCACGCGCTCGATTTCATGCTGGTCAACAACAACACGCAGGACGTGATGTATTTCGCGAATGACGGCGGAATTTACCGCGCGCTGGATGGTTACAGTGGCCTGACCAGCGGAAATTGCACCAGTAGCAATCAATTCGACAGCCTGAATCAAACGCTGGGATCGATGACCCAGTTTGTTTCTTTCTCCCAGCATCCCACTGACCCGAACACGTTACTGGGCGGAGCGCAGGGAAATGGCTCGCCCGCCACGTCGTCATCCCAGAGCAGCGCCAGTTGGCTGAACGTGAATTCGGGCGACGGCGGTTACAACGCGATCGATCCGGACAATCCGACGCAGTGGTTCACCGCCAACACGGATGTGAGTATCCAGCGCTGCACAGTGGGAGTGGACTGCCATGCCGCAGACTTCAACAACGGCCTGGTCGTTTCAAACGCGACGGTGGGCGGCGATTCCGGAGCGCTTTACACGCCGTACATTCTCGATCCGCAAAATTCCGGAGAACTGCTGGTGGGAACCTGCCGGGTGTGGCGCGGGGCAACCGACGGAACGGGATTCAATGTGCTCACCAACAATTTTGAAACTGGCGGCCAAGCCAGTTGCAGCGGCAGCGAAGTGAACCTGGTGCGCTCACTGGCCGCGGGCGGACTCAAGGACACCGATGGGTTCTCCACCGTGATTTATGCCGGAACCGACGGGTTGGGGCCGCTGGCGCCGACTGGCGGGCATATCTGGGTGACGACGAATGCGACCAAGGGTGCCAGCAACTGGTTTGACCGCACGGGCAAGACCAATCCGGAGCGCTTTCCGATTTCCGCCGTTGCAATGGACAGTTCCGATACGACCGGGAAAACCGCCTACATGGCAATCATGGGCTTTCACGTCTCACATGTGTGGAAGACGACCAACGCGGGCGTTTCCTGGACTGATTTCACAGGCACTCTTCCCGACGCACCGGTGAACGCTGTGCTGGTGGACGCAGCGAGCAAAACGGTGTACGTGGGAACCGATGTGGGAGTGTTCTCCAGCGGCACGGGCAAGGCGGGCTGGACGGAAGTCGGACCAGCGCCGGGCAGCGGGCAAGCGGGGTACTTGCCGGATGTTCCGGTCACGGCGCTGCACATGTTCAATTCTGCCGGAACAATAAAACTGCGGGCTTCGACCTATGGCCGGGGGATCTGGGAGTTCACGCTGGCGGCCGGGCCGGATTTCGAGTTTGCGGTGTCGAACAATCCTTTGACGGTGTTTGCCGACCAGACGGCGAGTTTCGCTGGCACGGTGACGTCCCTGAACGGGTACGGCAGTGTGGTCAATTTAACCTGCGCGAAAGGAGCCACGCCGCCGCCGGCGAACTGTTCGACGACGCCGGCCAGCGCGACGCCTTCCGCTGCCGGAACAGCCTTCACGCTGAACGGGAATGGAGCGGCGGGAGACTATTTCTTTAATGCGCAAGGTATAGGCACGGATTCAAACAAAATCACGCGAACGTTCTCCCTTACGCTGCATGTGCTGGATTTCAATCTGACGCCCCCCGCGCCGGCAAGTGTTACGGTGACCCAGGCAACCACTTCGGGGCCAGTGAGTTTTCAGGTGACGGCGGCGGGCGCCTTCGACGGAAATGTTGCGCTTTCGTGCGGCGGATTGCCTGCGGGAGCGGCTTGCAATTTTCAGCCTTCGGCCACGGTGAGCCCGGTGGCGGGCGCGCCGGCGTCGGTGACTCTCACGATCAGCACCAGTTCGAGCACACCCGCAGGAAAATCATCCGTCATCATCAATGGCTCCGTTGCCGGCGGACCGACTCGAACCCAGAGTCTGGGATTGACCGTCGCCGCCCCGGTAAAGGGCGATTTTGCGCTGGCCATCAGCAACTCACCCCAAACCGTCGGTGTCACCGGGACTGCGACGTTCCATGGCACATTGACCTCATCGGGTGGCTATAACAGCCCGGTGAACTTAAGCTGTGGGGGCGCAGGTCCGCCGACTTGCCAGGCTTCGCCTGCAAGCTTGACACCGACCGCCGCCGGCGCGCCGTTCACGGTGACAGCAGGAAGCGAGTCGGTCCAGAACTTCAGCTTCAGCATCGTCGGGACAGGCACCGATGCGGCGCAAATCACACACTCGGCCGCAGTGGTTCTGGACGTCGTCTTCGATTTTGCGCTGAACAACAACACGGCGGCACAGACCATCCAGTCCGGGCAGTCGGTGACATATCAACTCGATCTGAGGCCGCTGGGAAGCGGAAATGTATTTCCTGGCACCGTAACGCTGTCGTGTTCGAACTTACCGCCGTTGACTACATGTTTGTTTACGCCGTCGCAAGTATCCTCGGGTAGTGGCGACACGAACGTGGTGGTGAGTGTTGCAACCACGCCGGCGAGGGCAGCGGCGCGACGGGCGGAGGAAAGTCGGGTGGCGATATTCACGATCGTGCTCAGCTTGCCGAGTTTGTTCCTGGCTGCACTGCCATTGACGGTTCACGGCAGGCGCGCGGACAGGAGTGTCCGCGCCACACGTTTCGGCTTACTGATGACCATAGTCGCACTGGCAGGGCTACATCTGTCCTGCGGTGGCGGGCTGCAGGGCAACAGCGGCGGAGGGGGCGACCCGGGCACTCCATCGGGAAGCTACAAGATCACGGCGACTGCCGCTATGAGTACACCGACCGGCATACAGACCCGAACCGCACAGTTGTCGTTGACCGTCCAGTAGTGCGGGATGCTCACGTCGACAACGGCACACTGCCGATCGCGCATGCCCGCTCCGGCCTTGATTTGATCGCCAACTGGGGCCTGGACTTCCAATTGTCAGTCCCCGCTTCTCAGTTCTCAGTTTCCTGACACTCCGATTTATTCGTATGATGGACGTGCGCCACATTCTATGGCAGACACCAACGTCGACATCGTAGTCATCGGGGGAGGAATCGTTGGGCTATCGACCGCGATGCATCTCACTTCCCTGATGCCCCACCAGCGGCTGCTGGTGGTGGAAAAAGAAGAGGCCGTCGCCCGCCATCAGAGTGGCCACAACAGTGGCGTGATTCACTCCGGCATTTATTACAAACCAGGTTCGTTGAAAGCCAGGCTGTGCGTCGAGGGAGCGGCGGCCATGGTGCAATTCTGCCGCGAGCACAGCTTGCCGTACCAGATCTGCGGGAAAGTGATCGTGGCCACGAGCGAAGCTGAATCTCAACGGCTGGAAGGTCTGCTGCAGCGCGGCCAGGCGAATGGCGTTTCTGGAGTGAAACTGCTGGATCAGACGCAATTGCGCGACATCGAACCTCATTGCGGCGGAGTGCGCGGACTGCATGTGCCGGGCACCGGAATCACTGATTACGGCGCGGTTTGCCGGAAATACGTGGAACTCATCACCAAACACGGCGGGCAGGTGCGTACGGGAACAGCAGTCACCGCCATGATGGCGCGTGCTGGAGAAATTGTGGTCGAGACGTCCGGGGGAGCATTCTCGGCGCGCTACATCGTCAATTGCGCCGGACTGCAGAGTGATCGCGTGACCAGCATGAGCGGCCAGAAACCCCAGGTGATGATCGTGCCCTTCCGGGGTGAGTACTACGACCTGGTGCGGGAGCGGGAGCATCTGGTGAAAGCCTTGATTTATCCCGTGCCCGATCCGCAGTTCCCGTTTCTAGGAGTGCATTTCACCCGGCGTATTTCCGGCGGCGTGGATGCAGGACCAAATGCAGTGCTGGCGTTCAAGCGCGAAGGCTATCAGCGAACTGATTTCAGCATGCGCGACATGGCAACCACGCTCAGCTACCCCGGATTTTGGCGCATGGCGGCAAAATTCTGGCGCTATGGGGCCAGCGAGTTCTACCGCTCCCTCAGAAAGCAACAGTTCGTGGCGGCCCTGCAGAAACTGGTTCCGGAGATCACGGACTCTGATCTGGTTGCCGATGGCTCGGGAGTCCGGGCGCAAGCGCTGCGGCGCGATGGATCGCTGGTGGACGATTTTCAATTCGCCGAGACAGCGAACATGCTGCACATGTGGAATGTGCCTTCCCCGGCGGCCACCGCATCCCTGCCGATTGGGCGAATGATCGCGCAAATGGCAGCCAAGAGCTTTGGCTCGTACTGAGTCCGGCAATGAAGGGGATCGAAACCACAGAGGACAACGGAGGCCAGGATGAAGTCGGATCTTTCCGGAAAGCGGGTAGCGGTGCTGGGCGCGGGCAAGATAGGCGGAATTCTGCTCACGGCATTGCTGGACAAGAAGCTCCTCTCATCGAAGTCAACGTTCGCCACGGTCCAGCACCCGGAGCGCGCGGCCGCCCTGCAGAAGAAGCTCGGCATCCCGGTAGGCACGGACAATTTGGCCGCAGTCCGCAAGGCGGACATCGTGTTTGTCTGCGTGAAGCCGCAAGTGGTAGCAGAGGTCATCCGACAAATCCGGCCGGCAATTTCGAAGCGCCAACTTATCATTTCGGTCGCGGCGTCGGTGCCGACGGCACAGATTGAGAAGGCACTGGGCAAGCCGGTTCCTGTGATTCGCGCCATGCCCAACACGCCTTGCGTATTGGGGTGTGGCATGACTGCACTGTGCAAGGGAAAGTTTGCCGACGCCAAAGATGTGGACACGGCGGGGGCGCTGTTCAGCGTGGTGGGAAAAACAGTGGTGGTCGATGAGAAGCACATGGACGCCGTCACCGGACTTTCCGCCAGCGGGCCGGCGTATATCTACATCATTCTCGAATCGCTGGCGGAAGCAGGAGTGAAAGTGGGTCTGCCGCGGGACGTGGCCACGCTGCTCGCCGCACAGACGACCCTCGGAGCGGCCACGGTCGTATTGGAGACGGGAGACCATCCTGCCCTGCTCAAAGATGCAGTCACGACGCCAGCGGGGTGCACGATTGATGGGATTATGGAGCTCGAAGAAGGCAAGCTGCGCGTCACGTTGATAAAAGCTGTGGTGAAAGCAGCGCAACGGGCGAAAGAACTGGCGAACGGATAAAAGGCATTGTGGCGCCGCTGTCTCGGCGGCTTTAGGCCGGCCAGAGGCCGGCGCTACTCGATTTTCAAGGAAGCGTGAAGTTCACTGTGACTCGAGTTGTAAAGTCAACTGGCCGACCCTGCGGACCATAAGGCCGGAAGCGCCACTGGCGCACGGCGGCGGCGGCGGCCGGGGCGAGTTGGGGATCGCCGCTGACAACCCTGACTTCACGAACTGCTCCATCACTGCCGACAAGCGTATCCAGAACCACAGGACCCTGAATGCCTTGCTGCTTGGCCGGTTCCGGATATTGCGGCTCTACCCGCTGGATCAGGAAGGCGGCAGCCGCCTCCGGCGAGAGCATCGCAGGAGTTTCGGCCGGAGCGGCGCCGTTTGGCATGGTAGTCAAACCGCTGCTCGTAGCTGGAGCCGGTTGCTGGGCGCCCGGTTCAGTCCCCTTCGCTGCCGGCGCCATCCGAAAGATTACTTTGCCGTGTTCGTAGACCACGAGTTCTCCCGCCGAATTCTCTTCTGTGCTGTCTTTCGAACGCGTGACAGCTTGCGTGATGCCGGCTGTACTCGACCTTCGAGCTGGCCGAGGCGCCGGATAGTTGGGCTGCGGTACAGCCGCCTGAGCGGGAACCTCCTTCGCCGTTGGCGCCGCGACGCGAGGCGGGGCAACAATCGCGGCGGGTTGGGGCGCGTGCCAGTTAGAACGGCGGCCGATCATCCAACCCAACAACAATGACAGCGCCAGAACGATCATCGTGAGAGAACCGGTCCAATAATCGCGACGGCGTCTGCTGCTGAATTGCTGAAAAAGCACGGGCTGAGTGGCCCGAACCTCCGGGGTGACCTCGCGAATGCGCGGGGTCAGCGAAGGCAACTCATGCTCTAAAGATGAGGCTGGCACGGTGGCGGGGACCGCAACCTTGATCTCCTCCAGCTTCATTGCCATCGCGGCGGAATCCCGCGGAGACGGCGCAGCAGCAGACGCGTGCCGAGCATTTTCTGCAATGCGCCGACAAAGAATCTGGAGAGCTTGAACCTCACGATCGCGGAAAGCGTGCGCTAGGGGAGCGTAGAGCTCAAACACACCTAATCGCTCGCCGCTCTCGGCGTCGAGCACGGGAAGAACCACGATGGAACGGATCGCCAACTGGCGGCACGCAGCCGAATCCACCCGCGGATCGGTGTCAGTATCGTCGCAGCACTGCATCTGCAGGGTCTGATAGCAAGCTCCAGAGAGTCCCGAACGAGTGCTCAGCCGGACGCCAAGATCCGGAGCGCTTTCCCCGATGGTGGCGCGGCAGACCACTTCACCGTCGTGCACCAGTGCGATGGCGGCGCCACTCGCGCCGGTTTCCTGGCAAGCCTGTTCTACGATTTGATGGAGCAGGAGATCGAGCGCAAGGTCGCTGGAATCAGCGTCGGGATGCGAAGCCAACTTCGAGACCAACTCTGCCAGATAACCACCATCGTCGTCTACCCACCCGGGCTCAGTGGACCGCGAAGAACTCTCCTTGCTCACCAGCTGAGGAGGCTGGTGCGGGTCAGGCCGAAAAATGGGTCGATGAGCCATGAAACCTAGCCCTGCTGGTTCTCCACACTACTCGAGGGATGTGGCCAGTTGACCTTAAGCCGAGTTTGGCCCGAATACGGGGCAATGTCAACAGCAAAGGGAACTCGCTAAGCGACTGGCGTAGATAGATTTACAAAGAGAAGCGCCCTTTCGTGTCCAGAGGCGAAGGCGCGTGAACGGCAAGTCTCGCCTTGGGCCGCTGAGGTAAACTTGGCGGCGATTTTGAGCTCCGACCCTGGACAGGGTGGGCTCGAGAGCCGAGCCTAGGAGAGAACGCCCTGGCCGCATCGAATCCGAATCCACCTCACGCAACGCCCTTCTCGCGCGCCGACCGCCAGCATGCGGTCACGGCGAGTTTTCTGGGTTGGACGCTGGACGCCTTCGATTTTTTTGTCGTGGTGTTTCTGATGGATACGCTGGCGGCCCAGTTCCATGTCCCCAAGAGCAGCATCGTCCGGACAATTACCTACACGCTGGCGATGCGGCCGGTCGGAGCCTTGGCGTTCGGCCTGCTCGCCGACCGCTATGGGCGCCGCAAGCCGCTCATGGCCAACGTGGTTTTTTTCTCGCTGGTGGAGTTGCTGTGCGGATTTGCGCCGAGCTACACGGTCTTCGTGATTTTGCGCACTCTATATGGAATCGGCATGGGGGGCGAATGGGGCGTGGGAGCGTCGCTCGCCATGGAAAACGCGCCGGGAAAATGGCGGGGAGTTCTCTCGGGAGTTTTGCAGAGCGGATATTCCGTCGGCTATCTGCTGGCGGCGGTAGCAGCACGCCTCGTGTTGCCGGCGTGGGGATGGCGGGCGATGTTCTGGATTGGCGGGGCACCCGCGTTGCTGGCTCTCTATATTCGATCGAGGGTGCGGGAATCAGAAGCCTGGCAACAGCATCGAGCCCCGACCGTGGGCGCAATCGTGCGCACAGCGGGCAGGCATTGGAAGATCTTTCTCTACCTGGTTCTGCTGATGACCCTCATGGTGTTTCTCTCTCACGGCACCCAGGATCTGTATCCTGATTTTCTGAAGTCGGCGCGAGGCTTCCGTGGCGAAGTGGTGGCCGATGTAGTCATTCTGTACAACATCGGAGCGATCCTCGGGGCGATCGTGTTTGGCCATGCCTCAGAAGCCATGGGGCGGAGACGCAGCATGATTGCGGCACTGGGGCTCTCGCTGGTTGTGATTCCCGCGTGGGCGTTTGGTGGATCGCTGGCAGTTCTGGCGGTGGGCGCGTTCTTGATGCAGGTGGGCGTACAGGGGGCCTGGGGAATCATTCCCGCGCATATCAACGAACTTGCGCCGGATTCAGCCCGTGGACTGATGCCCGGATTTGCCTACCAGCTGGGGATTCTGATTGCAGCGCCCGTGAATAACATCGTCTACGCTTTGCGCGGACCGTTGGGCTATAGTCGTGCGCTGGCAAGCTTTGAAATGACCAACATCGTGTTGCTCGCCACCGTGGTCTGGCTGGGATCAGAAAAGAAAGGAAAGAATTTTGCGGGCTGACACGCACACTGAGCCCGCAAACAGTCGGCAGGGGTTCGTCTCCCGCGTCCGACTAGGTTTTCAGAACCGGCGGTTCGGGGTGTTCCGGCGGAACCTTCTTGTGGTGCTCCGAAAACTCTGCCACGGCCAGCATCACCCCGATAACTCCAAATACGGCCAGCGCCATCAGGCCCATTACCAGAATCGGCATACTCCCACCTCTCTGGATTCATCGTCTGCCTGAGGCCTCAGAAACACCGTGATCCAGATCACCGGTGCCTGTGATGATAAAAACCAGTTTTCCAGTTCTTACCGTCCATCTCACATGGAACCGCGCCGGTCAGCCCCGCCCTTAACGAATGCTGGTAAAGTGTTGGGTTGTCCTAACACATTTCCATGAGGAAATTGCAGAGACTATGAGCCGGCAACGCGTGCTGGTCACGGGCGGAGCGGGCTTCCTTGGTTCCCACCTGTGCGACGCGCTTCTCGCAGAAGGCGCTTCGGTGGTCGCGGTGGACAATCTGCTCACCGGAAAGATGGCCAATCTTGAGCATTTGCGTGGCGAAAGCCGGTTTGAGTTCCGTCAGCTCGATATCAATCAACCGTTTGACTGCGGCAAGGTGGACTACGTCTTCCACTTTGCCAGCCCCGCAAGTCCCGTGGACTACGCTGAGCATGGCATCGCCACCCTCCAGGTAGGCTCGCTGGGCACATTTCACGCGCTCGATGTGGCTGGGAAGTATGGAGCGAAGTATCTGATTTCTTCGACGTCAGAGTGCTACGGCGATCCGCTGGAACATCCTCAGAAAGAGACTTACTGGGGCAACGTCAACCCTATCGGCCCACGTTCGGTCTACGACGAGGCCAAGCGCTTCAGTGAGGCTGTGACCATGGCCTACCATCGTTATCACAAAGTGGACACGCGCATCGCGCGAATCTTCAACACCTATGGACCACGCATGCAGATCAATGACGGCCGCGTGGTCCCTAACTTCATGAAGCAGGCATTGCGGGGTGAAGACTTAACCGTGTACGGCGACGGCAGCCAAACCCGCAGTTTCTGTTATGTAAGCGACGAGATTGAAGGCTTCCTGCGTCTAGCGAAGTGTGCTGAGCATTTGCCGGTCAACATTGGCAACCCAAACGAGTTCACGATTCTGGAGTGTGCGCAACGCGTGTTGGCGGTAACCGGATCAAAGAGCAAAATCCGGCATGAGCCGCTGCCGCAGGATGATCCCAAACAGCGGTGTCCCGACATCACCAAAGCGCGAACTCTGCTGGGATGGGAGCCAAAGACTGACCTGGACGCAGGATTGCGTCTATCCCTGGATTATTTCCGCAAGGCGGTGCAGCAAGATTCTGGATCCCGCTGATGCCTTGCTGAACTCGTGATCTTGCCGGTTCGCCGCAGCAGCGGAATCAGACCGTAATGCCGGGTTCGGAAGGCTGGCAAGCAATGAGTTGCTGCACCTGCTCCCGTTCGTGGACGGTATGGAGACTGAACCGCACCCCCATGCCGAAGCCGGGATGCACCGTCTGCACGGTCCCTCGCACGCGCAGTTTCAAGTTTTGCGTTCGCACCACGATTTCCACGTGCGTGCCGGAGGCAAATGGTTCGCTGGTTTCCACGTAGCATCCGCCCGTGCTGATGTCACTCAGCGTACAGCGATAGGGGACATTTTGTTCCAGCCGGTAGACATCGGCCCCGAGCCGGCAGGCGTGACGTGAATCTCCTCTGCGGTTGGAGGAAGAAACGAAGCCCGGTCGTGCGGCGGTACGGGTCGTGGATTCCGCGAATACGGGCTCGGGAGCTGGAGGCTGTTGCTGGTCAACCTCGGCCTGACGGGCCAGGGCGGTCGTGATCCATTCATGGAGCGCCCGCCTGGAAGTCTGGGGAACATCGGCAAAACGGACGCCAACGCGTCCGGTGGCATCCTGCCAGACCACCTCGCCGGACAAGCGGACGGGCGACTTATCCCCCGGCAGATTGAATTGAAAGTACACCTTGCAGCGGTTGGGCAGACGCCGGTCGGATTGCAGAGAGAGGCCTTCTTCGCTCAAGTCCAGAAGAGTGGCTGCGAGATTTTCCGTGCCGGCATAGGCAATCGTGGCGGGCGCATGGAGCGCCACCCGCATCTTGATTCGCTTCTCGCGCCGCATTACACCCCGGGCCGCGCGCAAGCTGGCGGTTGCGCGTTCCAGTGTGACCGGTTTGTAAATGATGAAGTTGGCGCCCCTGCCAAACACGTCGCGGACCTGCTCGCGCCCTTCGACTAATCCAACAACGAGCGTATTCTTATTTAGCGCCCCGCGGCGGACACTAGCCACGAATTCGAGGGCGTCGCCATCGGCGCAATCTACGACGATGGCGTCAAAGCGGCTCGCACTTAACCGGGAACCCACCGACGACACTTGCCCGCAGTGCTCAACGCTGATTTCCAGGTCACGAAAAATTTCGCTGAGCACCTGGACGGCTTTCGCGTCCGCGCACACCACCAGCGATGTAAGCGCCATATCGCCAGCATGTTAGGTCTTGGGGGTAAGCACGGACAAGTTACCGGAGTCACTTGCGACGAGACTCCATGTCCCGCGAACGGCAACGGTGACTTTGGTCATCTGGAGTTCGACTCCGCAAGCGCGATATGTTGAGCGTGGTCGTCCCCCAGGGCAAGCCGCGGTAAAGACTTCTTTTTTTCGAGCCGACCGCAAAGGAACCCAAAGATGTCGTCACGAACTGCCAATTGGATGATCGCTGTAGGCGCGTTAGGGACCCTGGCAGGACTTGCCCTCGCAGCATCCTGGATGGGCGCCCAGGCTGAAGTCAGTCTGCTGGCATTAGGCGCGTGCGCGTTGTCGATAGGCTCTTTGACAGCAGCCGCCGGAGTCTACCTCAAAGCCCGGCTCTTGCAAGGAGACCCAGGAACCGCAGGTGAAACCAAGAGTGCCCAGCGGCGAGGCCGCGGCGGGTGCGACATTTGCGGAGACACGCCGGTGGTCAACTGCAAAGTGCACGGGGTTCATCTCTGCGCAGATTGCCTCGGGGATCACTACGATTTCCGCTCTTGCGCCTACGTCCCCAGCACTCGCCGGCAAGGCGGCAAGACCACGGCCAAAGGCATGGCAGCCAAAGCCCGAGGCTGAAGCGCATCCGGCTTACTAATCCACATGCCGCGCGCCGAGTACCGGCTGAATATTCTCGTCGTATAAATCAACTATTGTGATTGCCGGGTTGTCCCTCTATCGTAACCTGCTACTTTTGAGCGGGAATGATGAGAACATCCAACGCGACTAAATATCTGGTACTGGGATTTCTCATCCTTCTGAACCTAGCGCTGTTTTTCATCCCTGCGGTCATCATTCGCCCATTCAGTCATCAGGCGGCACGACCCCTCCTGGTGGCTATGGCGGTGAAGCAATACGCACCTTTGCTGACAGCCCTATCCATGCTCGGGATTCTGCTTCTGGTTGGAATGTTGTGGCGGCGGGTGTCGCTCTGGAAGAAAGCGATTTTGGTTCTGGGAGTTTGCCTGGCGGCAGGAGCGGCAGTGATGGCGCGCGTGGACTACTTCGAGTGGATGTTCCATCCGTTACTGGAAGCAGGGTTCGAACCCGCCGAAACCAGCAAGCTGGATCCCTCGGAAATGGTGATGGCCGTGAGTTTCAACCAAGAGGCCCGGGCCTATCCCATCCGCGAGATGGCTTATCACCACGTGCTGAACGATATGGTTGGCGGCGTTCCCGTGGTCGCCACCTATTGAACGCTTTGTCACACCGGTCTGGTGTGGAAACGGAGCGTAGACGGAAGGCCGCTGCACTTCCGGCTTGCCGGAATCAACAACCAAAACTTTCTG
>Ga0335079_10006318_pt1 | contig 13556 bp, 13 predicted proteins | sample Lox_Sample_33_FD_206719 | JGI IMG/M metagenome (GOLD analysis project Ga0335079, IMG submission 206719) | Soil microbial communities from Loxahatchee National Wildlife Refuge, Florida, United States - Lox_Sample_3.3 | ecosystem: Environmental > Terrestrial > Soil > Wetlands | place: USA... | reverse complement strand
TCCAGTCGCGCCGGTCGGCGGCCCCGTCTCGGGTGAGCAGGCCCGGAGGGGCAGGTGATAATGCGTGGCGAGCATCCGAAGGTCGTGGCGGTCATCGTCATCGAGTGGGTAGCCGAGGTGGCGAAGCAGTTGGAGCTGAAGGTCGACCTGGTGTCCGCGGTCTGTGCGAACCACAACCCGCGCCGGGAGCCCGGGCTCGACCCAAGTGTCGTGAATGAGCCCGAGCGGCTCGAGTGCCGCCTGGACCAACCCGCAGTCTGGCCGGCCCACGGCGAGGTCGAGGTCCGCGCGGGGTCGGGTCTGGGCGCCGACGAGCGCGTCGATTCCCCACCGGCCGGCGACCCACTCACACCACGATGCCCCATGCTCCAGGCGGGCGAGGATCTTCACCACGGACCTCACCTCCATGTACGGTGAGGTGTCGATCGCTTCCAGGATTCCTCGGCGCCGCTGCCCGGTGCGGCTGTGATCTGCTCATAGGCAGCGCGAACCTCCGAACACTCCACCCGCCAGTCGCGGTACAGCTCAATTAGTCGGTCGACCAACTCGGCTCGGATCTGTGTGCTCACGGCCTACCTCGTGGCCGGCCCCGCGCCAAGTGCCGCGCGAACGAGTGATCGTGATGGCCTCGGATCCGAGAGGTGCCCGACCTGTTCGGGCGTCGATGCCGTTGTGTGACCGGCTTGTTGTCGACGGCGAAGGGCGCGTCGCAGCTCCCGAGACGAATCGAGCCCGCGCCAACTGCCCACTTTCACGGAGCCGATCCGCGTGCAGCGTCTTCGCCAATTCGATATGGATAAGTGAGATCATGCGGTGACGTTCCCACCGACTCGCGCCGGTCGCACCGGCAAAGCCGCCAGTCTGCTCGCCGGCTGGTGGGGTCTGAAGGCGGACGCGAGTCGGGCTGCTTGACCGCGCCGCGCCGCGCGGCGTGAGAGCGGATCGGTGGTGCTCCGCGCGGAGGCGGGGATGGGCAAGACAGCGCTTCTCCAATTCACGCCGTGGGCGGATCGGGCGCGGGGGGACAGGGGGAGCTTCGTGCCGGCGGCGAGACCGCGCGCCGGCGTGACCCCCTCGCCCCGCGGTCAGCTCACCCCGCAGGAGCTGCACATCGCCGGTCTCGCCGCCCGCGGCCTCACGAATCCCGAGATCGGGGCCCAGCTGTTCCTCGGCCCGCGCACGATCGACTACCACCTGCGCAAGTCTTCACAAAGCTTGGCATCTCGTCCCGCGCGGGAGCTCACCGGCGTCGACCTCGGTGAGCCCGTGGCCGCCTGACCGGCGAGCGGACTGGCAACCCCGCCGATGCGATCCCGGCGAGGCCGGGGCATCGTGGCGGGCATGCAAACAGAGCACACGATCGGCGTCGAGCTCCGCGGCGCCGCCAAGTCCTACCGTACAGCCGGGACCGTGGTGCGGGCGGTCCGCGGCATCGATGTGTCGATCGAGCCGGGCGAGACCGTCGCACTGCTCGGTCCCAACGGCGCCGGCAAGTCAACCACGATCGACATGGTGCTCGGGCTGATCAGCCCGGACGCCGGGACGGTCTCACTGCTCGGCGGCCCGCCGCGGGCCGCGGTTGCCGGCGGGCTGGTCGGAGCGATGCTCCAGGTGGGAGCGCTCATCCGCGATGTCAAGGTGCGCGAGCTGGTGGCGATGATGGCGGCACTGCATCCTCACCCGCTCGGAGTCGATGAGGCGCTCGAGCTCGCCGGCCTGGCGGACATCGCCGACCGGCGCACGCACAAGCTGTCGGGCGGTCAAGCGCAACGCGTCCGATTCGCGATTGCCCTCGCACCGGACCCCGCGATTTTGATCCTCGACGAGCCGACGGTCGGCATGGACGTCGAGGCTCGCCGCGCGTTCTGGTTGTCGGTCCGCGCGTTCGCCGCGCGCGGGAAGACGATCATCTTCGCCACCCACTATCTGGAAGAGGCCGACGCCTACGCCGACCGCGCGGTCTTGATGTCGCGTGGCCGGGTCGTCGCCGACGGCCCGACGAGCGAGATCCGTGGCCGCGTGGGCACGCGCACCATCCGCGCGACGCTTCCGGAAGCCGATACGACCGAGCTCGCCTCGCTGCCCGGCGTCAACTCGGCCGACCGTCGCGGCGACGCGATCGTGTTGATCTGCTCCGACTCCGACATGGCAGTCCGTGCGCTCCTCGACGCCCACCCCGACGTGCGCGACATCGAGATCGCCAGCGCGGGACTCGAGGACGCATTCATCGAGCTCACCGCCGACCCCGACCACGCCTTGGCCGACGCCGAGCAACAGGAGGCACTGGCATGAGATCGCTGGCCTACGCGCGCTTCGAGCTGGTGCGGACGTTTCGCAACGGGCGCCTGCTCGTGTTCTCGCTCGGGTTCCCGCTGATCCTGTTCTTCGTCATCGCGACGCCGAACCGCAACGAGCACAACTTCAACGGGTCGGGGATCTCGGTCCCGCTCTATTACATGGTCGGGCTCGTCGCGTTCGGCGCCATGTCGGGGCTGATCTCGAGCGGGTCGCGGATTGCGGCCGAGCGAACCGACGGCTGGACGCGTCAGCTCCGGATCACGCCGCTGAAACCATCAGCGTACTTCTTCGCGAAGGCCTTGACCGGCTATGCGTTGGCTGGTGTGACGATGATCCTGCTGTACGCGTCCGGGATCTCGCTCGGTGTCAGCCTCGGGGGCGGACGGTGGCTCGAAATGACCGGGCTGATCGTGGTGGCGTGCATCCCGTTCGCGGTGCTCGGCATCCTGCTCGGGCACTTGCTCACTGCCGACTCGATCGGCCCGGCCGTCGGCGGCGTGGTTTCGTTGCTGGCGCTCGTGAGTGGCACCTGGTTCCCGCTCGGGTCGCACGGCCTCCTTCACGACATCGCCCAGTTCCTTCCCTCCTACTGGCTGGTCCGCGCCAGCCACGTGTCACTCGGAGGGCAGGCGTGGCCCGCCGGCGGCTGGATCGTGGTCCTTGCGTGGACGCTCGTGCTCGCGGTCATTGCCCGCTACGCCTACCTGCGCGACACCGCTCGCGTCTGACCAACAACCCAACAGAAAGGAGATCGATGATCCCCGACACACTCGACGAAGCCGGAACCGGACGATGGCGACTCGACCCGACCCGGTCGACCGCGGAATTCCGCGTACCGAACTTCTGGGGTCTGGTGAAGGTCAAGGGTCGTTTCGACCGCCTCAGCGGGTGGCTCGAGATCGGAGAGGGGGTGAGCGCCGCATCGAGCTGACGATCGACGCCACCAGCGTCAATACCGGCAACGACAAGCGCGACGAGCATCTGCGCTCGGGGGACTTCTTCGACACCGAACACCATCCCACGGTGCGCTTCGTCTCGACGTCCGTGAGCGACCCGGTGGGCGGTCGTGTGAACGTGCAGGGCGAGTTGCTAGCGGCGGGCGCCGCGTGGTGCTCGAACTCGAGCCCACGGTCCGGCAATACGCGGACCGGCTGCAGGTAGAGGCCAGCACGACCCTCGACCAGCGTGAGCTCGGCATGACGTGGAGCCCGCTCGGGATCACCCGGACCCCGGCGACCCTCACGATTCACGCGCATCTGACACCTGACCGCTGAGGAGCCGGGGCGCGTCTCGCAACGAGGCGCAGCCCCGGCCGTTCAGCGTGGTGTGATCGCCGAGGGTCCGAGTTGTAGCCTCTCGGGTGTTGATGGTTCGGACGGAGTCGGAGGCGTTCGCCCAGGACTTGGTCGCCCGGCAGGGTGAACGGGAGGAGATTGACCGCATGCTCGACCGCGCCCGGCGAAGCGTGAGCAGCGCGCTGGTGCTGCGCGGGGAGGCGGGAATGGGTAAGTCCGCGTTACTCGGCTACGCCGCCGCGGCCGCCCGCGACGCCGGGATGATGGTCCTCGGCGTCACGGGAGTCGAGTGGGAGTCCGACCTGGCGTTCGCCGGACTGCACGGCCTTCTGTGGCCGATCGTCGACGAACTCGAAGGTGTGCCCGAGCCACAGCGCGAACCGCTGGCGGCGGCGCTTGGCCTCGCGCCGGGCGAAGGTCGCGACCGGTTCCTGGTATCGGCCGGAGCACTGTCGCTGCTGGCGGCCGCGGCCGAATCCCGTCCGATCCTGTGCCTGATCGACGATGCGCAGTGGCTTGATCTTCCATCGGCCCAATCGCTCACATTCGTGGCTCGAAGGCTCGTCGCCGAGAGAGCGGCGATCCTGTTCGGCGCGCGCGAGGGCGAGCGCCGGCGCTTCGACGCGCCGGGGCTGGCTGACCTCGTCGTGGGGGGCCTCGACCGCACATCGGCCGGCCTTCTGCTCGATCACAGCGCATCTGGGGCCGTACCATCGGTCCGTGAGCGGCTGCTCCACGAGGCGGCGGGAAACCCGCTGGCGCTGCTCGAGCTTCCCGTAGCGCTCTCGGAGCAGCAACTCGCCGGAAATGCACCCCTTCCCGGTGCATTGCCGATGACCGCGAGGCTCCGGGCATCGTTCTCCGAACGCATCGATCGCCTCCCTCCCGATACCCGCGAGGCGCTTCTGATCGCCGCCACCGAGGAGGCAGGCGAGCTGGCTGTCACCCTTCGCGCAGCGGCCGAGCGCGAGTTACCCCAAGATGCCCTCGATCCCGCCGAGAAGATCGGGTTGGTCCGGACCGACGGGGCGATCCTGAGCTTTCGCCATCCGCTCGTGCGCTCGGTCGTGTACGAGTCGGCGACGCTCGGCCAGCGCCAGCGCACCCACGCCGCCCTGGCCGCGGCGCTGGAGGGCGGGCACAGCGCCGAGCGCGCCGTGTGGCACCGGGCGATGGCCGCGCTGAGTCCGGACGACGAGGTCGCGGACGCACTCGAGGCATCGGCAGCACGTTCCGTCCTGCGAGGCGGTCACGCATCCGCGGCGAGCGCGTTCGAGCGTGCCGCGGCGCTCAGCGGGAGCGCGTGCGACCGCGCCCGGCGGCTCTCCGCGGCGGCACAAGCCGCCTGGAACGCTGGACAGGGGGATCGCGCGACGGGGCTGATCCAGCGCGCTTTGCCGATCGCCGATCGGCCGCAACGCGCGTGGCTTCTGTTCATCCGAGGGGTCGTCGAGGGTCAGAGCGGTTGGCTGCTCGATGGCGTCGCGACGATCCGCCAGGGTCTGGCCGTGAGCGAGGATCCATCGGTGACCCTGCGGCTGCTCCGAGAGGGGTTCGCGATGGCCTCCCAGGCGCACGCAATCGAGGAGGCGGCAGACTTCGTCTCGCGCGCGGTCGATGTCGCGCCCGCCGACGAGATCAACAGCTTCACCCAGGCCTCGCTGATCGCCAGTGCCGCGGAGCTATCGAGCGACTACGAGCGGAGCAGGTCTCTGTCAGCCAGACTGGTCAAACTCGCGGACGGGATCGACGACCCGGCAGGCTTGATCTGGGCCTCGCTCGCAGCCGCCCGCGTCGGCATGCGGCAGGACGCGCTGCACCACGCCAATCGGGCGGTGAGCAACGCGCGTGAGCAGGGCGCGATGACCACGCTCCCTTTCTGTCTCCAGGTGCAGGCGGCCGCGCTGATCGGCGAGAGCCGCCTCGAGCTCGCCTACGCAAGCGCGGATGAAGGATTGCACCTCGCGCTCGACACCGGCCAGCTATGGGCAGCGAGCTGGAACCTCATGCGTCTCGTCCAGATCGACGCGCTGCGAGGCGACGAGGAACCGGCCCACGCGCACGCCGCCGAACTCCAGGCGCTGGTTGCGCGCAGTGGCGCCGCGGCGATCGGCCAGCACGCGGCACGATCGCTCGCGCTGCTCGACATGTGCCTGGGGCGGCCCGCCGAAGCGCTCGAGCGCCTGCTGACGATGATCTCGACGGCTCAGCCCGGGTCCCACCCGCTTTTCCTCTACGGAGTGCCTGACACCGTCGAGACGGCTGCCCGCGCGGATCGCCTCGACGAGGTGTCATGGCACGCTGACCGGTTCCGTCATTGGGCCGAGCAATATCGAAGTCCCGAGGCGCTCGGGCTGCTCGCACGGTGCCGGGGGTTGATCGACGAGGCGGGCGCGGAGGAGCACTTCGCCCGCGCGATCGAGCTTGCGCCGGCGCTGTCACCGTTCGACGCGGGACGAAGCGAACTCCTGTACGGCGAGTGGCTGCGACGGCAGCGCCGTCGGATCGATGCCCGCCGCCATCTGCGCAGCGCGGTCGAATCCTTCGGCCGGCTGGGTACCGCGCCCTGGGAAGCGCGCGCCCGGGCCGAGCTACGCGCCAGCGGCGAGACCGCCCGCCGACGCGATCCGTCGACCCGCGAACAGCTGACCCCTCAGGAGCTCCAGATCGCCCGTCTCGTCGCCGGCGGGAAAAGCAATCCCGAGGTTGCGGCACAGCTGTTCCTCAGCCCCCGGACGATCGACTACCACCTGCGCAAGGTTTACTCGAAGCTCGACATCGCGTCCCGCGCAGAGCTCGCGGGTCTCGATCTCGGCGAGCCGGTCACCGCCTAACCGGCGAGGAGACTGGCGACCGCGCCGATGTGATGGCGACGGGCGATGGGCATCGTGTGGAACATGCGGATGAGGCAATCATGACGACAGCGTCGGCCGAGCGGCTGCTCGTCAACTTCTTCTATGCGCCTCCCGTCGGGCATGCGGTCGAGGCTCTCCACTACTGCCTGGGCCATCACCTGGCCGATCCCAAACGCGAGGTCTCGGTCGCGCTGAACGCGGCCACCGCCGTGGAGCTCGCCGGTTTCTGTCGGTTCGTCAGGGACGCGTACGTGGTCGAGCATCCGCTGCTCGAGTCCTGCCTCGACTCGGCGGCGCGACAGGCCGGCATTCCCCGCCGCTGGGACTGGGTCGTCGACGATTTCCGCCGCGCGCAGGATGTCCAGCGCGCGATGTTCCCCGGCCTGCGCGACTACTACCAGACCAGCGACCAGCTCCTGACCGCCACCCGCGGTCGGACCTACGTGGGTTCACATCTTCCCGGCTATGTCCCCCACTCCCAGCTGCGCTTTGAGCTGCCGGAATCGGCCCAGGCCGCGACCGCACGTCGGCTCGCCTCGTCTGCGGGAGGATCCGGCGGCGGCCGGATCGCGCTCATGCCCGCCGGCTCCGGCGAACGCTCGCTCTACCCCTCGGTCTCTTCCTGGCTGGCGATCCTCGACGCACTCGCGGATGCATTTCCCGGCATTCAGATCGCGCTCATCGGCAAACGGAGGCGCGACACCCGCACCACCACATCGCTCGCCCCGGGCGAGCTGGCCGAGTTGCTGGCGCATCGATCCCGGCCGCTTGACTGCTTCGACATCGGGCTGGCCGAGCAGCTTGCCGTGACCGAGGCGTGCGATCTGTTCCTGGCGCCTCACACCGGTTTTGGCTTGGCTGCGCTCGCTGTCGGCACGCCCTGGCTGGCGCTATCCGGCGGGCGGTGGTTCGAATACTTCTTCAATCGGGTCCCTTTCCGTTCGATCATTCCTGACTGCGAGCGCTACCCGTGCTTCACCCAGCTCACCCCGGCGGCCGTGGTTGACGAGGGCGACGACGGCCCACGGACCCCGAGCATGTCCCGCGCTCGCGTCGGCGACGACCTCGAGCGGATCGTGGCCGCGGCGCGGGAGCTGCTCGACGGATCGCTGACCTACGAGCAGTCGTTGCGCGACTACTTCGCCGATCTCCTCGCGGCACACGGCGGGGACGCAAGCGCGATCTGGTCGATCGACGGCGTGCACCTCAACTATCTGCCACGGGTCCTGGGGTGATCGCGCAGCCTGCCCCGGACGAGATCTACGTGGCCACGTTCCTTGCACGGTGCAACATCATGCGCGGCCGTGACCAGCCAAGCGTCGACGAGCCCGGCGTACTCGGTCTGCTCCCCTCGCGGGAGGATCCGCGCCTACGGTTACTCGTGACCGACGACCGGGCCCACGATGCGGTCGGCCGGCTGCTTCCGGACGCCAGGGCCGACCGGTCCGCCGGCGTCCCGGGGACGCGCACGACGGCGTGCCCCTGGAGGACGCCGTCACTGCCGCACGGGTGGCCGCGCCCGCGATCGAGGACCCACCCGGGGTATTCACGGAGTATCTGCGGTCCCTGTCCAGCGCGTTCCGGTTGTTCGCCGCCATCGACGCCGACGGCGCGGTCCGCGCTACGGCCGGAGCTGGAGCGTTCGGGACCGAGGCCACCGTGATGTTCGTCAATACCGACCCTGACTGGCGCCGCCGAGGCATCGGGCTGGCGATGACCGCTGCAGCGTTGCGCTCCGCTCGGGCCCGCGGGGCACGCCGCGCCTGCCTCGACGCGAGTACGGCCGGCGCGTCGATCTACCGACGGCTCGGATTCGAGCCGGTCACGGCGATGACGCGTTTCTTCTACAGGGACTGAGCCCGACCGGGCGACCGGCGACCGGCGCGCTCGGGTCACCTTCGCCGTGGCGCAGGCTCGCGAGCATCGCGCGCAGTTCACCGAGCGCCTCGCTGGACACCTGCCGGACCGCCGCCAGCGCCCGGCGTGCCTCGGTCTGGTTGGGTCTCGAACAGGTCCAGCCCGACGCCCGCTTGCAGGTTGATGAGCGAGATGTTGTGACCGACGACGTCATGCAGCTCACGCGCGATGCCCAGCCGCTGCGCCCCGACCCGTACCCGCTCCTGCGCCGCAAGCGCCGCCGTAGCCGCAGCCATCCGCTCCCGGCGAATCCGCACCGCCTCGGCCGCGACCCCCAAGCACCGCCAGCCAACCGTCGAGCGGCAACGGCCCCGCCGGGTGACGCCGTCGCCTCCCCCGGGATCAGCGGCCCGACGTATTTCACGCGTGGTGAATATGTCCACCGTCGTGCCGCGATCGAGATGCTGTGCGGACGAGCGATGCCGTCCTTGAGCCCGGCCGGTCCGAGCACGTGGTAGAGCGCGTCGTTGATCGGGCCGACGTTCTAGTCCGTGGTTGAGCTGGGTGGCGAGCGCGAGCACCCCGGCGAGCAGCGGCGCGGCCCCGGAGGTTCCGCCTTGCGCGTCCATCGTGAGGTCCGGAAGCGACCGCCATCTCGATCTGGTGATCGCCGCCGCGCTGTCTTGGTAGCTCGGCCGGGTGTAGACCGCGGAGAACCCGGCGCCGAGCCTCCGCAGGCGATGGGCGCCGGCGCGCAGGTCAATGCCACGGTCACGGCCACGGACAAGCTTCGGGTCAGCTTCGCGTACACGCGCGCGGATCAGGACGACTGACACGCTTTGCTGGCGCTCGAGAACGCTGGCGAGGCGGGGTTTATCGCGGGGTCCGCGATAAACGGCGGGATTACTTGCCCGTCCTTGTAGGTCGGGTCGGGATAGTTGGGAACGCCGTGCTCGCGCATGCACTGGGCCAGCTTGAGCGCGGCGGCCCTCTGGCTGGCGGATACGGCCGGCGGATGTGCGGCGGCCGCCGGCACGAGGTACTTGCATGCCTGCACGGCGGACGTGAACGCGGGTGAGGGATTCTTGGCAAGGGCGATGGGAATCTGGATGTCGGCGCTGGTCTCCGGGTCGGGGAAGCTGGGAACGCCGTGGTCGCGCATGCAGGTCGCGAACCTGACCCCCAGCGCGTTGTCGTTGGTTGCGGCCGCGGGGGACTCGCTGGAGGACCCGCACGCGGCGAGCAGGAGCGCGCAGCCGATGGCGGCGAGCGCGACTGTGCGTCGCGTACGGATGTTGGGTGCGAGAGCCATGTCGTGGTCGAGGATCGGGAGCGCGATGGTTATACGGCGTGGGGCCTAACAACAGCGCTACCGTGTTATGCCGCTGTAACGCGCGGTCGGGCATGCTGGATCTCGCAGCCGGCCACCCCAGCCGCATCTGTCGAACGGCGACGCATGATGTTCTCCTCACGCAGAGATCGACCGAGGGCTCAGCCTGAATCTCGGCCGGCAGGGGCGAGCAATAGGTTCGACCAGCGATCGGATCCGCGCGCGTATGCGGCTGCCTGAATTGCCAGCGCGACTGATCGGCCGGCTGGCTCACCCGAGAACGACCGTTCGCTGGCGGTTGACGTTGCTTTACGGCGGCCTGTTCCTTGTCTGCGGCGCGGCGCTGCTGGCGATCACCTACACGCTCGTCTCCCACGAGATCGACGTGACGGGCGTGGGCGTCTCTCTGTCCCCCCACACGGGCGGCCCGCGGCACGCCGGCGTCACGGGCAGCACGGCCCAGTTGCCGCTTCCTGCCTTGCCGCCTCCCGCGGTCGCCCGCGTGCTGAAGTCGTCCGCCGGTCAAGAGTTCCTGCGGCTCGTGGAGATCCAGCAGCGGGTCAACCAGTTGCACCAGCTCGAGATCTGGTCGGGAGTCGCGCTCGGCATCATGGCACTTGTCTCGATGCTGCTCGGGTGGGTCATCGCCGGACGGGTGCTCGCCCCATTGCGTGCGATCACCTCCGCCACCCAGCAGATCTCGGACACCAACCTGAATCGGCGGCTGGCGATCGAAGGCCCTCGGGACGAGCTCAGGCAGCTGGCCGACACAATCGACGGGCTCCTGGAACGCCTCGAGGCCGCGTTCGAGGCCCAGCAACGGTTCGTCGCCAATGCCTCGCACGAGTTGCGCACGCCGCTGGCCACGATGCGCGCCACGCTTGACGTCGCGGTGGGCAAACCCCAGGTTCCGTTGCAGACGCAGGTGCTCGAAGCGGAGCTGCGCGAGGATCTCGACGACGCCGACCGTCTGCTCGAGAGCTTCCTGACGCTGGCGCGCGCTCAGCACGGCGAGCTCGGAGCGCAGGCCTCGGTCTCGTTCGCGCGGCTCGCCGCCGACGCGCTCGCGGCCCGCGTCGAGGAGATCGCCGCCAAGCGGCTGGAGGTGAACGCTGCTCTCGCTCCCGTTTGCGTGACCGGCTCGCAGACGCTGTTGGCAAGGATGGTTGACAACGTGGTCGAGAACGCGGTGCGCCACAGCCCAACGGGTGGGTTGATCAACATCGAGCTCGGGCTCGAGGGCGAGACGGCCAGATTGGTCCTCGAGACCGGCGGTCCGGTGCTTGGGCAGCAGCGCGTGGCGGAGCTGGCCCAACCGTTCAGGCGACTCGGCGCCGAGCGCACCGGCTCACACAACGGCCACGGGCTTGGGCTCTCGATCGTCGCCGCCGTCGCCGCCGCGCACGGCGGCACACTCGAGCTGCACGCCCGCCCACAAGGCGGACTCGCGGTCCAGATCGCGCTGCCCGCCGCAGATGTCGCCCAACCAGCGCCCGTACCGGCATGAGAGTTCTCGTCGTCGAGGACGCACCCAAGCTGGCGAACAAGATCGCCGAGGGCCTGCGCGACCACGCGATCGCCGTCGACGTCGCCTACGACGGGCAGGAAGCCGCCGCCATGCTGAACCTCAATGCCTACGACGTCGTCGTGCTCGACCGCGACCTCCCCGGCATCCACGGCGACACCCTCTGCCAGACCATCGTCGCCTCAGACGAGCCCGCGATGATCCTCATGCTGACCGCCGCTGGGGCCCCGCACGAGCGGGTAGCCGGCCTCTCGCTCGGTGCCGACGACTACCTCCCCAAGCCGTTTCACTTCCCCGAGCTCGTACTCCGAGTCCGCGCACTTGCACGGCGGAAATCATCCGGGCAGAGACCAACGCTGCACGCCGCAGGCATCAAGCTTGATCCTCTCACAGGCATCGTGAGCCGCAACGGGCGCCAGATCGACCTCACCGCCAAAGAACGCGCCGTGCTCGAAGCCCTGATCACAGCCAGCCCTGGCGGACTCACCGCAGAGAAACTGCTCCAGCGGGCCTGGGACGACAACATCGACCCGTTCACCAACGTCGTGCGCGTAACGATCGCCAGACTCAGACGCAAACTCGGCGAGCCCCAAGTCATCCATCACACCCCCGGCATTGGATACAGAATCCCGTAAGCCCGGCCAAGCGAAACCGAGGCCACCACGTCAACGGCGGCGCCTTCCAAGGTCGTCAGGGCCCGTGCGTGGTCCCATTGTCGGAGCCCGGTAGGCCGAGCCGGTAGACCCTCATCCTCAGGCCGGCGATCCGGCTGGTAAACGGTTAGCGGTAGCTCGACGCTGATCGTGCCCGATCTCCGCGCTCCTCGGCCGCCCCCCACGAGCTGCACAGCCGTGCGATTCGTTGACACAGATGTTCTGCTCTACGCGATCTCGCGTGACGATCAGGAGCAGGCCAAGCGCGTGCGAGCAAACGGTGTCCTGACGGATCGCGACCTCGCCCTGTCGGTGCAGGTTCTTCAGGAGTTCTACGTTCAGGCGACGAGGGAGAGCCGCCCAGACCCGATCATGCACGAGCAGGCGGTGAGGCTCGTCGAGTCCTTCCTTCGCTTCCGAACCCAGGAGATCACGGCGGCGCTGGTACGGGCGGCGCTCGCGGCCCACGATCGCTTCGGGATCTCCTACTGGGACGCGGCGATTATCGAAGCCGCTCGGGCGCTCGGCTGCAACGTCGTCCTCTCCGAGGACCTCAGCGACCGGCAGGACTACGCGGGCGTGCGGATCGAGAACCCGTTCAGCGGCCTGTGACCTGCCTGGCCCGGACCGTCGGCCCTCCTCATCGACGGCGCGAGCGTCCGATGCCTGCCGCTTCCCACCCCTTTGCGGTGGGAACGATCAATGCCTAGCTGATCGAGGACGATCCGCTGACGCTGAACGATGCCGGACCGAACTCGGCTGACACGCTCGTCAGCAGCTCGCGTTGCGGGATCGCACGGCGATCGCCTGATCGGCCACATCTCCTCGAACGCGGTCATCACCCGACCCCTCGACGGCTCCGCGGACGTCCGTCGACAGTCGCTGGTCACCGACATCGAGTCGATGAGCCGGACGCGCGACACCGAGCTCGAGCTGGCGCTCCCCGGCCACGGAGCCGCCATCACCGAGACCTCGCCCGGGCGGTTGCGCGAAGATGGCCAGCAACAGATGAGCAACGCGACCAGCACGGAGCCGTTCACGTCGCCGCCGGCGCGCTTCGGCGTCCTGCTGCCGACGTTCGATCCCATGCACACGGGGCAGGTCCCACCGGTCATCGAAGCCGCGCGCCATGCCGAGGGGCTCGGATTCGATGCAGCTTGGGTGGGCGACCACCTGTGGGGACACGCGCCATGGCTCGATTCGAGCGTTGCCCTCGCCGCCGCTGCCGCGGCTACGGAACGGCTGATGCTGGGATTCAGCGTGATGTTGCTCGGCCTGCGCCCGCCGGCCTGGGCGGCCAAGCAGATCCAGAGCATCGACGCGTTGTCCGGTGGACGTCTCACGGTCGGCGTCGGCGTCGGGGGCGAGTACCCGGAGGAGTTCGAGGCAGCCGGCGTTCCGGTCGGCACGCGGGGAAAGCGAGTCGATGAGGCGCTTAGCGTGCTGCCAGACCTGCTTCTGGGGCGCCGAGTCGACTTCGATGGTCAGGCGCTCGCCGTTCACGCCAATCCTCTCGCCCCCGCGATGGGACGGCTGCCCAGGATCCTCATCGGCGGACGGGGCGACGTGGCCCTTCGGCGAGCCGTCCGCTTTGGCGACGGCTGGCTGCCAATGTGGCTCTCTCCAGACCAGCTGATTGAACGAGGCGGCCGGCTGCGAGAGCTTGCGGCCGCCACCGGCCGGCCCGAGCCTTCGATCACCCTGTTGATCCTCGTACATGTCGACCAGGACCTCGAACGCTCA
>Ga0335079_10006316_pt1 | contig 13556 bp, 7 predicted proteins | sample Lox_Sample_33_FD_206719 | JGI IMG/M metagenome (GOLD analysis project Ga0335079, IMG submission 206719) | Soil microbial communities from Loxahatchee National Wildlife Refuge, Florida, United States - Lox_Sample_3.3 | ecosystem: Environmental > Terrestrial > Soil > Wetlands | place: USA: Florida... | reverse complement strand
GCGATGACGTACGTCAGCTCGTCGATCGAGCGCCTCACGGGCTACACGGTCGAGGAGGCGATGCGGCTGCCGCTCGACCGCCTGCTCACGCCCGCCTCGGCCGACGAGGCGCGGAGCAACCTCGCGGAGGCGACGGCCGAGAACGCGGCCCGTGGCAAGGTCCCCGGCGGGCGGACGCTCGAGGTCGAGCTGGTGCGCAAGGACGGGACGCGGGTCTGGGTCGAGCTGCGGATCAGCTTCCTCAGGGGCGCCGACGGCGTCGCCCAGGGCACGCTCGGCGTCGCCCGCGACGTCTCCGAGCGCCGGCGCGCGGCCGACTCGCTGCGCTCGGTCGTGCTGGCCACGGCCGCGACGACCGGCGAGGAGTTCTTCGGCACGCTGACCCGGCAACTGGCCACGGTGCTCGGGGTGCGCTGGGCCTTCGTGGGGGAGCTGGTGGAGCCCGACTACGCGCGCGTGCGCACCCTCGCGCTGTGGGCGGACGGCCGGCTCGAGGACAGCGTCGAGTACGACCTGGCCGGCGCACCGTGCGAGCAGGTGCTCGAGGGCGGCCTGGTGACGTTCCCGGACCGGCTCCGCGAGCGCTTCCCGCGCGACGCGCTGGTCCAGCGCCTGGGCGCGGAGGCGTACGTGGGCATCCCGCTGCGGGACCCGAGCGGGCGGATCCTGGGGAACCTGGCGGTGATGCACGACGCGCCGATGGAGCGCCTGTCGCTGGCGGAGTCGCTGCTCGGGATGTTCGCCATCCGCGCGGCGACGGAGCTGGAGCGCCGGCGCACGGAGCAGCGGCTGTCCCTGCAGAGCGCCGTGATGGAGGCGGCGGCCAACGCGATCGTGATCACGGCGCCCGACTCGACGATCCAGTGGATCAACCCCGCGTTCACCCGGCTGACCGGCTACGAGGCGGCGGCGGCCATCGGCCGGAAGACCCGGATCCTCAGCTCCGGGAAGCAGCCGGCCGGGTTCTACGCCGACCTGTGGCACACCATCCTGGCGGGCAAGGTGTGGCGGGGCGAGATGGTCAACCGCCGCAAGGACGGCTCGCTGTACACCGAGCGGATGACCATCACGCCGGTGCTGGAAAGCTCGGGGAGCAGCGGCACGGCCGCGATCACGCACTTCGTGGCGGTCAAGGAGGACGTGACCGCCCTGAAGCAGATGGAGGACCAGCTGCGGCGGGCGCAGCGGATGGAGGCCGTCGGCCGGCTGGCGGGCGGCGTCGCCCACGACTTCAACAACCTCCTCCAGGCGATGCTCGGCCTCACGCAGCTGGAGCGGCTGCGCGGCGGGGACCCGGCGACCGCCGCGGACCGGCTCCAGGAGATGGAGGAGCTGCTGCGCCGCGGCGCCCAGCTCACCCAGCAGCTGCTGCTGTTCTCCCGCCGCGAGGAGCCCAAGGCCGAGCGGTTCGATCTCAACGACGGCATCCGCGAGACGGCCAAGCTGCTGCAGCGGCTGCTGCGGGCCGACGTGGCGCTGACGTTCGACCTGGCGGCGGAGCCGCTGCCGGTCGAGGCCGATCGCGGCCAGATCGGGCAGGTCTGCATGAACCTCGCGGTCAACGCCGCCGACGCGATGCCCGAGGGCGGCACGCTCACCGTGCGCTCGGGCCGGCAGGGCGACGACGTGTGGTTCTCGGTGGCCGACACCGGGCACGGCATCCCGGAGGACATCCGCGACCACATCTTCGAGCCGTTCTTCACCACCAAGGGCGACCAGCGCGGCACGGGCCTGGGTCTGGCGGTGGTGCACGGGATCGTGACACAGCACGGCGGCGAGGTCGAGGTGCAGAGCGCGGTCGGCCGGGGCACGACCTTCCGGGTCCTGCTCCCGCGGCGGGCGGACGAGACCGACGCGGCGGCTCCGGCGGCCGCACACGCCGCGACGCTGCCCCGCGGCGACGGCCAGCGCGTGCTGCTGGTCGAGGACAACGACGCCGTGCGGCGCGCGTTCGAGCGCCTGCTGGTGCGGCTCGGCTACGAGGTCCGGGCCGTGGGGAGCGCCGAAGAGGCGGAGCTGCTGCCCGCGCCCCAGCCGTTCACGCTGCTGCTGACCGACATGGTGCTGCCGGGGATGTCGGGCGCCGTGCTGGCCGCGCGGCTCCGCGAGCGGTGGCCCACGCTCAGGGTGATCTTCATGTCCGGCTACACCGAGGACGAAGTGCTCCGCCGCAAGGCCGCCCTCGGCGAGGAGCGGTTCCTGCAGAAGCCGGTGGACCTGGGGACGCTGGCGCGCGAGGTGCACGAGGCGCTGCAGGAGAGTTAGCAGGTGCCGGGGAAGCCGTGGGCAGGACCGCTGCGAGACGCAACCCAACTGGATTCTCCCTTCGCACCCCCGCATACTTGCGGGCATGCCATGGCAGGACCGGCTCACGCGCGACGCCGCGGGCCACTTCGTTCTCGATCCGGCCCTGACCAGGGGCGTCCCCGTCCGCCTGTTCCTGACCGAGCACCTCCTCGAGACGACTGAGGAGAACCTCCTCCCCCAGATCCTCAACGCCTGCGCCTTCCCGGGCGTCCGCTGCGTGGTGGTCACGCCGGACGTGCACTACGGCTACGGCGTGCCCGTCGGCTGCGCGATCGCGACCGACGGGACGCTCGCGATGGGGCCCGTCGGGTTCGACATCGGGTGCGGGATGATGGCGGCGCGCTCGTCCGTGCCGGTGGGCGCGGCCACGTCCGAGCGGCGACTGGCGTTCAACCGCGAGGTGATGCGGCGGGTGGAGATGGGCGCCGGAGGGCAGAGCCGCTCCCTCAAGCACCTGACCCGGGCCGAGTTCGAGGCGATCGTCCGCGGCGGCGCGGACCACTACGTGGCCAGGTACGGCGCCGCGTTCGACCGGAGCAACGCCGAGCGGCACCGCATCCCGGTGGACGACGACTGGGACATTCCCTGGGGCGGTCGCGGCAAGCCCGAGCGCGGCGTCAGCCAGGTGGGCTCGCTGGGGGGCGGCAACCACTTCATGGAGCTGCAGGCCGACCAGGACGGGAAGCTGTGGGTGATGGTGCACACGGGCTCGCGCGGCTTCGGGCACGGACTCACCACCAACTTCTTCCAGCTGGCGAAGCAGGAGAACCCGGCGCTGCCCTCGCTCGACCTGGGCTACTTCACGCCGGACTCGCGCCACTGGCGGAGCTACCGGAACGCGGTGGCCGCCGGGGGCAACTTCGCGATCGTGAACCGGCTGGTGATCTTCGAGCAGGTGGCGCGCGCGTTCTTCGACGCGTTCGGCGAGGCGCTGGAGCTGGTGTACGAGATCTCGCACAACCTCGCGCAGCTCGAGCCGCACCCGGAGTTCGGCGACGTGTGGGTGCACCGCAAGGGGGCGACGCGGGCGTTCCCCGCCGGGCACCCGCTGCTGGCGGGCACGCGCTGGGAACGGGCCGGCCACCCCGTGCTGATCCCCGGCTCGAACCAGGACCGCTCGTTCGTGCTGCGGCCCGCGGCGGGGGCGGCGCAGTCGTTGTTCTCGGTGAACCACGGAGCGGGGCGGCGGATGAGCCGGAGCGCGGCGCTCCGGGAGCTGGACCGGCGCGAGATCGAGGACCAGTACCGGAGCGCCGGGATCCTGGTGAACACCGACGGGCGCGTGCCGATCGACGAGGCGGGGCCGGCCTACAAGCCCGCGCGGGAAGTCGTGGACGCGGTGGTGGGGGCGGGGCTGGCGACGGTGGAGTTCGAGCTGCGTCCGCTGGCCTCGCTCAAGGGCACCGACGAGCGCGGCCGGCGGCGGCACTAGCCCGCGCTACGCCTTCCCCGTCGGCGGCAGGAACGGCTCGACCGTGTCCCGCAGCTGTTCCAGGCTGAACGGTTTGTCGAGCGTGGCCACCGCGCCGCAGGCGGCCGCCATCTTCAGCACCTCCTCCCGCGACTTGAAGCCCCCGCCCGAGATCACGATGACCGGCACGCCGAGCTCGAGCTGCCGGATGCGCACCAGCAGCTCCATCCCGTCCATGTCGGCCATGTACACGTCGCTGATGATGAGGTCGAAGGGGGTGGTCTTCAGCAGCTCGAGCGCTTCGGCGCCGTCGGCCACGTCCCACACCTGGTGGCCGAGTCTCGCGATGCCTTTGTGCACGACCGCCCGGACATCCGCGTCGTCGTCGACGACCAGCACGTGCGCCACGTTGCACCTCGCTCGGCCGCGGGCTCCCTCGCCCGGAGGTCAGGGACGGTCCAGCATCTCTCGAACCTTACGCGCGAGCGCGCGCGGCGTGAAGGGCTTCTGGAGGTAGGCCAGCCCCTCCTCCAGCACGCCGTGCCGCACCACCGCGTCGTCGGTGTAGCCGGAGATGTACAGCACGCGAACCCCGGGCCGGACGGCCGCGAGGGCCTCGGCCAGCTCACGGCCCGTCATCCCGGGCATGACCAGATCGGTGATGAGCAGGTCGATGCGCCCGGCGTGGGCACCGGCCATCCCCAGCGCGGACTGTCCGTCCGGCGCCCGCATCACGCGGTACCCCTTCTGCGACAGCACGTCGGCGACGATCGCCCGCACGGCCGGGTCGTCCTCGGCCACCAGCACGGCCTCGCCGCCACCCGGGACGTCGGCGCCCTCGCCCGACGGCTCCTGCTCCTCGACCGGCGCGTCGACGCGGGGGAGGTACATCTTGAACGTGGCGCCGCGCCCCGGCTCGCTGTACACCCAGACGTAGCCGCCGCTCTGCTTGACGATGCCGTACACCGTCGCGAGCCCGAGGCCGGTGCCCTTGCCCTGCTCCTTGGTCGTGAAGAAGGGCTCGAAGATGTGCGACCGGGTCTCGGCGTCCATCCCCGTGCCGGTGTCGCTCACGGCGAGCAGGACATAGCGGCCCGGCGTGGCGCCCGCGTGCTCCCGCGTGTACGCCGCGTCGAGCTCCACGTTGGCCGTCTCGATGGTGAGCCGGCCGCCGCTGGGCATCGCATCGCGCGAGTTCACCGCGAGGTTGAGGATCACCTGCTCGATCTGACCCGGGTCGGCGCGCACCCGCCACAGCTCCGCGCCGGGAGAGAACGCGAGCTGCACGTCCTCGCCGATCAGGCGGCGCAGCATCTTCTCCAGCGACTGCACCACCGTGTTGAGGTCGAGCACGCGGGACTGCAGCACCTGCTTGCGGCTGAACGCCAGCAGCTGCCGGGTGAGCGCCGCCGCCCGCTGGGCCGCCGTCCGGATCTCCTCGAGGTCCGCGCGCTTGGGATCGTCGGGCGCCAGATCCTCGAGCACCAGATCGCTGTAGCCGGTGATGGCCGTGAGCACGTTGTTGAAGTCGTGCGCCACGCCGCCGGCGAGCCGCCCCACCGCCTCGAGCCGCTGGGCCTGACGGAACTGGTTCTCGAGGCTCCGCTGCCCGGTGACGTCGACGACCACACCCTCGAACTGCTCCTCCTCGCCCTCGGGCGAGGGGATGCCGTGGAAGGTCAGCTCCACCGTGATCGGGCTGCCGTCCCGCCGCTTCCAGGTGACCTCCGCGCGCTCCGAGCGCTCCGCGAGGAGCCGTGCCCGCTCCGCGGGCTCCGCATACACGTCGCGCGCCATGTCGAGACGGAGCAGCTCCTCGGCCCAGCGGTACCCGAGCATCCGGACGAGCGCGGGATTCACCGTGAGGAAGCGCCCCGAGCGCGTCGACCGGTAGATGCCCACGGGCGCGTGCTCGACGAGGCTGCGGAACTCCGCCTCCGAACGCCGCAGCAGGTCCTCCGCCCGACGCCGCTCCGTGATGTCGCGGGAGATCCCGAAGGTTCCGATGATCCGGCCGTCCTCGTCGCGGAGCGGCATCTTGGTGGTGGACACCCAGGCGCTGGGCCGGTCGGGCCAGGTTTCCAGCTCCTCGAGGTCCACCACCGGCAGCCCCGTCCGCAGGATCTCCTGCTCCGTCCTGCGCGCCGCCTCGGCGTGGTCGCTGGCGAAGAACTCGAAGTCGGTCTTCCCCACCGCCTGCCCGGGATCGGCCAGCCCGACCCGCCGTGCCCACGCCTGGTTCGCCGTCAGGAACCGGCTGTCGGCGTCCTTGAAGTAGATCGGATCGGGGAGGTTCTCCATCAGCGTGCGCATCAGGAAGCGCTCCCAGCGCAGCGTCGCCTCCGCCTGCCGTCGCTCCGTGACGTCGCGGAAGTACCACACCCGCCCGTGGTAACCGCCCCCGGCATCGAACATCGGAGCGGAGTAGCGCTCGATGGTCCGGCCGTCCGTGAGCGCCACCTCCTCTTGGCTCTTCTCCTCCCGGTGCTCGTACAGGTAGCGCACCCGCGCCAGAAAGCCCTGCGGATCCGAGACCCTGGCCAGCACCGACTCGAGCACCGGCCGGTCGTCCCGCGCCGCCACCAGCTCGGGCGGGAGCCTGAACAGCTGCACGAACCGACCGTTGTACGCGACGATGTGCCCGCCGTCGTCCACCACGAGGATGCCGTCGAGCGAGGTCTCCTGCTGCGTCGCCAGCACCAGATTCTGGAGGGTCAGCCGCTCTTCCGCCCGCTTGCGCTCCGTGATGTTGTCGAAGACGACCGTGAACTGCCCCGGCTCGGAGCTGTAGGCGGAGACGGTGAACCAGACCCCCAGAACGCACGCTTCCAGCCGCTCGGGTCTGCCCGTGGCAGCAACCCGGCCGTAAGCCTCCATCAAGTCGGGGTTGGAGTCCCGGATGCCCGGGATGACGTCGGTCACCCGCTTCCCGACCACGGCGCTCAGGCCGGTCAGCCGCTCGAAGGACGGATTGACGGCGAGGTACACGTAGTCGGCCGGCACTCCGTGCTCGAAGACCGCCCGGCACACGGCAACGCCCTCGGCCAGGTTCTCGAACAGGGACTGGTCGATGGCCTCCCGGCCTCGCCGCGCCGTCGCGTCCTTGGCGTCGCCGGCGGCCGAGCCGTCCGCGGGCTTGCGACCGCGCGGCTTGCGCCCCCCGGCACTCCCGCCGCCACGCCGCATACCATGCCCCCTCGGTCTGGCACGAGACGCCCTGCCCTGACCCGCCGCCAACGGGCGGCGGAGAAAGGGGATACGGTGACTCGGCTAAACACTTGGGTCTGAGGTTGCCGCTGTCAACCTCGAACGGGGGAGGGTCGGAGCACTATAACTTGTTATAGCCCTTACACGTACCAGCCGCCGACCCTGCCGCGTAGGGGTTTGACCCGTCACGACATTGATCGAGCAAACGCGTCCCGCCGGGCTGCGGCACGGACGCAGAAAGGGCGGACCGTCCGGCCCGCCCTCTGCAGTCTGCAGTCTCGCAACCACTCGCAACTCGGCGTCTCGCAACTGCCCTGCTCTCTGCCCCCTGCTATCTCACTTCTTTGAGGTTGGCATTGACCTGTTCCCAGTTGACCACGTTCCACCACGCCGCGATGTAGTCCGCCCGCCGGTTCTGGTACTTCAGGTAGTAGGCGTGCTCCCACACGTCGAGGCCGAGGATCGCCGCCTTCTTTTCCATCGCGGGGTTGTCCTGGTTCGGGGTGCTCATGATGGCGAGCTTGCCGCCCTCGAAGATCAGCCATGCCCAGCCCGAGCCGAACCGGCCCATCGCCGCCGCCGCGAACTGCTCCTTGAACTTGTCGAAGCCCCCGAAGCTCTTGTCGATCAGGCCCGCGACGTCGCCCTTCGGCGTACCGCCCGCCCCCTTGGCCATCAGCTTCCAGAACGCGGTGTGGTTCCAGTGCCCGCCGCCGTTGTTGCGGACCGCCGTGCGGACCGTTTCCGGCACCTTGTCGAGATTGGCGAGCAGCTCGCTCAGCCCCTTCTTCTGCCATTCGGGCGCCTTCTCGAGCGCCGTGTTGAGGTTGGTGACGTAGGCCTGGTGGTGCTTGCCGTGGTGGATCTGCATGGTCTGCGCGTCGACGTGCGGCTCCAGCGCGTCGAACGCGTACGGCAGCGCCGGAAGCGAATACGGATGCGACATGTTAACGTTTCCTTTGTCCGGGAAGTGACCGAAAGATTCCGGGGCGACGACGTTCGCGCAACTGCGAGCCAACGGGCGGCGCCCGGTGTGCGTAACTCACCGGATGGCTCTCAGATACACGCTCTCGACCAGGGTCTCTTCCGTGCGCCACGCCGCGCTGTCCGCCGTCCTCGCCGTCCTGGCCTGTGCCTGCCGCAAGGACGCCCCCCCGCCACGGCCCACCGTGCCCGTCACCGTCGCGCGCGTCGAACAGCGATCCGTGCCCCAGGAGATCAGCGCGATCGGCACCGTGACGCCGATCCAGACGGTGGCGGTGCGCGCCCAGGTGAGCGGCACGCTGGTCCGGGTGGCGTTCCAGGAGGGGGACGAGGTGCAGCCGGGGCAGCTGCTCTTCCAGATCGACTCGCGGCCCTTTCAGGCGGCGCTGGACCAGGCGCTGGCCAACCTGGCGAAGGACCGCGCGCAGCTGGTCAACGCCCGGCAGGAGGTGTCCCGCTACCAGCAGCTGGTGCAGAACGACCTGGCGACGCAGGAGCAGTTCGACCAGTTCAAGGCCAACGCCGACGCGGCGGCAGCGGCGGTGACGGCCGACTCGGCGGCGGTGCAGACGGCGCGCCTCAACCTCGAGTACACCACCATCCGGGCCCAGATCGCGGGCCGCACCGGCAGCCTGCTGCTCCGGGAGGGCAACCTCGTGCCGATCAACGGGGCGACGCCGCTCGTGGTGGTCAACCAGATCCGCCCCATCGCGGTCAGCTTCTCGGTGCCCCAGAAGTACCTCGACGACATCCAGCGCTTCCGCGCCCAGGGCCCGCTCGCGGTCGAGATCCGACCGTCGGACGACACCACCGCCGTGCTGCGGGGTAATCTCACGTTCCTCAACAACCAGGTGGACACCACCACGGGGACGATCCAGCTCAAGGCCACCTTCGCCAACGCCGACCGGAAGCTCTGGCCCGGCGAGTTCGTGGTCGTGCGCCTCGTGCTGAGCGTCGACCGCGACGCGCTGACGATTCCCTCGCAGGCGGTGATGCAGGGGCAGAACGGGACCTACGTCTACCTGGTGACCCCGGACCGTTCGGTGCGCGCCCAGGACGTGACGGTCGGCCGGTCGGCGGGCGACTTCGTGGTGATCGAGAAGGGGCTCACCACCGGGCAACAGGTGGTGACCGACGGCCAGCTCAGGCTGGTGCCCGGCGCCAGGGTGGAGATCAAGGCCGGCAGCGACTCCGGTAGCGGCGCGGCGGCCGGCGGCGGCGCGGTGCCCGGGGGTGGCCTGTGACCATCTCCGGCGGGTTCATCAAGCGGCCCGTGATGACCACGCTGGTCATGACGGGCATCCTGCTGTTCGGGGTGATGGGCTACCGGCTCCTGCCGGTGAGCGACCTGCCCAACGTGGACTTCCCGACCATCTCGGTCAGTGCCAGCCTCCCCGGCGGCAGCCCGGAGACCATGGCGGCCGCGGTCGCGACACCGCTCGAGAAGCAGTTCTCGACCATCGCCGGCATCGATCAGATGACGTCGACCAGCACGCAGGGCAACACCAACATCACGCTGCAGTTCAGCCTGGACCGGGACATCGACGCCGCGGCGGCGGACGTGCAGTCGATGATCGCCAAGACGCTGCGCCAGCTGCCGCTGGGGATTCTGCCACCGAGCTACCAGAAGGTGAATCCGGCGCAGGCGCCGATTCTGTTTCTCGCGCTCACGTCGGCCTCGCTCCCGTTGACGACGCTGGACGAGTACGCCGAGACCTATCTCGCGCAGCGCATGTCGATGGTGCAGGGCGTCGCGCAGGTGCAGGTGTTCGGCTCGATGAAGTACGCCGTCCGCATCCGGGTGGACCCGCGGGCGATGGCGTCGCGTGGCGTGGGGATCGACGAGGTGTACAACGCCATCAACAACGCCAACGTCAACCTGCCGACCGGGATCTTGTGGGGCCTGCACAAGGCCTTCACGGTCCAGGCCAACGGCCAGCTCGCCGACGCCAAGGAGTTCGCGCCGATGGTCGTGGCGTACCGGAACGGCTCCCCGGTACGGCTCGAGGACATCGCCCAGGTCGTGGACAGCGTGCAGAACGCGCAGCAGGCGAGCTGGTTCAACGGGGTGCGGGGCATCGTGATGGCGGTGCAGCGCCAGCCGGGAACCAATACGGTGCAGGTCGCCAGCGACGTCAAGACGCTGCTCAAGAAGCTCCAGGCGCAGATGCCGCCGTCGGTCGAGGTGCAGACCCTCTACGACCGCTCGCTCTCGATCCACAACTCGGTGAACGACGTCAAGGCCACGCTGCTGCTGACGCTGTGCCTCGTGGTGATGGTGATCTTCCTCTTCCTCAGGAACGTCTCGGCCACGGTCATCCCGAGTCTCGCCCTGCCGATGTCCATCGTCGGCACGTTCGCGGTCATGTACCTGCTGGGCTACAGCCTCGACAACCTCTCGCTGATGGCGCTGACGCTCTCCGTGGGCTTCGTGGTGGACGACGCGATCGTGATGCTCGAGAACATCGTGCGCCACCTCGAGATGGGCAAACCGGTGATGCAGGCGGCCTTCGACGGCTCGGCGGAGATCGGGTTCACGATCCTCTCGATGACGATGTCGCTGGTCGCGGTGTTCATCCCGGTGCTGTTCATGGGCGGCATCATCGGCCGCCTGTTCCACGAGTTCGCCGTCACGATCGGCGTGGCCATCCTCGTCTCGGGCTTCGTGTCGCTCACGCTGACGCCGATGATGTGCAGCCGCTTCCTGCGTGCCGCGAAGGAACAGCAGCATGGCCGGCTGTTCCAGTGGTCGGAGCACGTGTGGGAACGCACCATCCACGCCTACGACGTGAGTCTCCGGTGGGTGATGCAGCGGCGCCGCCAGACGATGATCTTCTCCGGGGCGATCCTGGTCGCCACGGTCGTGCTGTTCATGAAGGTCCCCAAGGGCTTCCTCCCCAGCGAAGACACCGAGCAGATCTCCGGCACCACCGAGGCGGCCGAGGGAACCGGTTACGACGAGATGGTGCGGCACCAGCAGCAGGTGGCCGCGATCGTCAAGCGCGACCCCAACGTCCTCGACTTCATGTCGTCGGTCGGCGGCGGCAACCAGGGACGCCTGTTCATCCATCTCAAGCCGCGCGCCGATCGCAAGCTGAGCGCCGACCAGGTGATCCGGGAGCTGCAGCCCAAAGTGGCCCAGATCCCGGGGATGCGGGTTTACCTCCAGAACCCGCCCCCGATCAGCGTCGGCGGCCGCGTTTCGAAGGCGCTGTACCAGTTCACGCTCCAGGGCGCCGACATCGACGCGCTCTACCAGTACGCGGGGATCCTGCAGACGAAGATGAGCGCCTCGCCGCTGCTCCAGAACGTGACCAGCGACCTGCAGATCAGGAATCCGCAGGTGAACGTCGAGATCGACCGCGACCGGGCCGCCGCGCTCGGCCTCAACGCCGCTCAGATCGAGAACGCCTTGGCCGACGCCTATGGCCAGGCCCAGATCTCGACCATCCTGACGCCCAACAACCAGTACTGGGTCATCATGGAGCTGATGCCCCAGTACCAGCGCGACATGACGGCGCTCAACCTGCTGTACGTGCTGAACGACAAGGGCGTGCTGGTCCCGCTCGGGTCCGTCGCCACGCTGACCCAGGACGTGGGCCCGCTCTCGGTCAACCACTCCGGCCAGCTGCCGTCGGTGACGATGTCGTTCGACGCCAAGCCCGGCGTCGCGCTGGGACAGGCGGTGGCCGAGGTGCAGGGGATCGCGCGGCAGGTGCTGCCGTCCTCCATCGCCACCCAGTTCGCCGGCACGGCCCAGGCCTTCCAGTCCAGCCAGGCGGGCCTGGTCTTCCTGCTGGTGCTGGCGATCTCGGTGATTTACCTGGTGCTGGGGGTGCTGTACGAGAGCTTCGTCCACCCGCTGACGATCCTCTCGGGGCTGCCGTTCGCCGGTTTCGGGGCGCTGCTGACGCTGCTGATCTTCCGCGTGGACCTGTCGGTGTACGCGTTCGTCGGCATCATCATGCTGGTGGGACTTGTGAAGAAGAACGCCATCATGATGATCGACTTCGCCCTGGACGCGGAGCGCACCGAAGGGAAGGCCCCAGCCGACGCGATCGTCCAGGCCTGCCTGATCCGCTTCCGCCCGATCATGATGACGACCATGGCGGCGCTGATGGCGACGCTGCCGATCGCGCTGGGCCTCGGCGCGGGCGCCGAGTCGCGGCGGCCGCTCGGCCTGGCGGTGGTGGGCGGGCTCGCGTTCTCGCAGGTCGTGACCCTGTACGTGACGCCGGTGGTCTACACGTACATGGACAGGTTCCAGCACTGGCTGGGGCGGGTCTTCGGGGGCGTCATCAGGACGCAGGCGGCTGCGGAAGCGCTGCCGGCGACGGCGGGAGCGGACTGAGGCAGGTGGTAGGTGGTAGGTGGTGGCCAAGCAAGCGCCGCACCGGTTCACCACGTACAACCGACCGGCTAGCGACGTTTCAGCTTCTTCCCAGCACCGGCCCCTCGCTCTCCTTCGGCGGCATCAGGTGGATGACCTGGAGGCGGCAGTTGTTGAGCCGCTGGTAGATCACCTGGGCCAGCCGCTCCATGAAGATGAAGCCGAAGCGCGGGTGTGCCTCGAGGTACTCCAGCAGCGCATCGGCGTCCACCGCGACCACCTCGGTCTTCTCCGACGCCTTGGCGCGCATCGCGCGGGTCCGGGGGGCGATCAGCGAGCCGAAGCCGAACAGGTCGCCCGGCTCGCCGGTGAGAAACCACACCTCCGTGCCCGGCGAGACCTCGAAGCCCTGGCGGATCCGCCCCTTGAGGATGATGTAGGCGGTGCGCCCTTCCTCGTCCCGGTCGAACAGGACGCGTCCGGCCTCGAACGTCTCCCGGCGCGCGAAGGTCGCGATGTCGGCGAGGGCCTGGTCGTCGAAGCCGACGAAGAAGTCGGACCGCTTGAGGTCGTCAATCATGGTGTCCCTCCTTCAGTGCACCGAGCAGGAGACGCACGGGTCGTAGGCGCGGACCAGCATCTCGAGCCCGTGGGCGATCTCCGGCGACGGCCGGCCCACCAGCGACGGCAGGAAGGCGCGCATGTCCGCCTCGATGGACGCCAGGTTCTGGCTGGTAGGGATGATGCAGTTGGCGGCGGCGAGGCGGCCGTCCGCGCCGATGGTGTAGTCGTGCACGAGCGTGCCGCGCGGCACCTCGACCATCCCGACCCCGCGCCCCCCCTCGGGCCGCGTCGGCCGCGCCGGCTCCTCCGGCGCCGGATCCGCCAGGAGCGAGCTGACCGCCTCCACCGCCTCCTGGTGCGCCTGCACCGACTCCACCAGCTGCGCGGCGACGAAGTCGAACGGGTTGCCGGAGCCCGGGCGCAGGCCCAGCCGCCGCGCGGCGTCCCGGGCCCGCGGGTGCAGCCGGTCGTGCGCCAGCGCATAGCGGGCCAGCGCGCCCACGCGGATCGTGCCGCCCCCCCCGGTCCCGCGCACGTGCTTCGAGGCGGAGTGGTCCACCAGGTACTCGTGGAGCACGTCGCCGTACGCCTCGGGCGCCGTGACGGCGCCGGACGTCGAATGCAGCGGACCGCCCATCATCGGGTACGCCCCGCCCGGCTCCAGCGCCGCCAGCAGCTCGGTGCTCCGCTCCACCTTCGGCCACGACAGGCCGGCGAACAGCTCCACCAGCGCGTCGAGGTCCTCCTCCGCCA
>Ga0335079_10006314_pt1 | contig 13557 bp, 14 predicted proteins | sample Lox_Sample_33_FD_206719 | JGI IMG/M metagenome (GOLD analysis project Ga0335079, IMG submission 206719) | Soil microbial communities from Loxahatchee National Wildlife Refuge, Florida, United States - Lox_Sample_3.3 | ecosystem: Environmental > Terrestrial > Soil > Wetlands | place: USA... | reverse complement strand
CTATATCCGGAATGCCGTCCGGCGCGGAAATTTTGAAGGGTTGGGGGCCTATGTGTTCCGGCTTCAATTAAAATCGAATTGGAAGGAATTGGCCAAAACGGCTTTCGATACGGCGATTCGAGATGGGGGCGTATGGCACCTCTGGGGCCATTCCTGGGAAATCGATGAGCTAAACCTGTGGGGACAAATCGAGGAATTATTCGACTACATATCCAACCGGCCCGGCGTTCTCTATTTGACCAACGGGGAGGTCTCGGAACAACGTCGAGGGATCGCGATGAATAACGATCCGGTCGCTGATTCCAGGGCTTCCACCGGATGAAGATCCTGCTCGGCCATAATTTCTACCGGTCGAAAGGCGGAGAAGACCGCTGCGTTGAACTCTTATCGGACCTATTGACGATGAAAGGACATGCAGTTCTCCCCTTTTTTAAATACAGCCGGGCCTTTGAAACGGCCAACTGGACCCAACGTCTGGCCTTTCCTTTCGAGATGGTTTATTCGCGTTCCAATCGTTCCGCGATTCAATCCATGATCAAGGCCGACCCTCCCCAATTGGCGTACCTCCACAACCTCTACCCCTTCATCTCGCCATCGGTGTTGAGGGCATTAAAGGATCACGGAATTCCGATCATTTTGACCGTGCATGCCTTTAAGCCCCTCTGCATCAACGGCCTTTTTTTCACCCAGGGACGTGTCTGCGAAAAGTGCGGGGACGGCAATTACTTCCATGGCGTGATGAACAACTGCAGGAACAGTTATGTTGAATCCGCGGTCTACGCGATCGCGTTCGCGATCCATCGCCGGTTGAAATTAATCGAGCCCTATGTGGATATTTTTGTGTCCCCATCGGAGTTTCTAAAAACGAAATTGATCCAATACGGGTTTCCGGAAAATAAGGTCAGGGTCATTCCCCATTTCGTTTCGATAGAGAAGAACGAGTCCGTCAAGCGTTCCCCGGCGGATTATGTCGTCTATTTCGGCCGCTTGTCTCATGAGAAAGGAGTGATCACGTTGCTCAAAGCGGCCAAAATGTCGCCGCACATCGAAGTGGTTATTATAGGAGACGGGCCGTTGCGAGCCCGGGTTTCAAGCCATATCCGGGAGCAAAAACTAAACAACGTTTGTCTGGCGGGCTATCTTTCCGGAGATGATTTATGGTCGCGTATCTCGGGAGCGAGATTTACGATTGTTCCTTCGGAGAGTTATGAGTCGTTCGGGTATTCGGCGATCGAGAGTCTCTATTGGGGCAAGCCCGTCGTCGCGTCGCGTATCGGCGGACTGCCCGAAATCATTGAAGACGGGGTCGACGGTCTGCTGTTTAACCCGGGAGATCCGCACGATTTGGCGGAAAAAATCAACGACCTTTGGGCCAAACCGGACCGGATCAAAGAACTCGGAATTCACGGCGAGCGAAAAGCAAAAACTCAGTATACCCCGGAACGGTTTTACGAACGGTTGTCGCAGGCGTTTGAACGACTCGGTTTAAAAGAAGGTTGATAATGACAACATTAGAGATTATCATAGGGAGTGATTTTGGACGGGGGAGTGATTCATGCCGCAGCCGCTCAAGTTGCTCGGGGTAAAGGTCGATAGGGCGACGATGGAAGAGACGATCGATGCGGTCAAAGCGTTGATTCGATCCCATGAGCGTCGCGGCCGTTATCTATGCGTGGCGAATGTTCACAGCGTGGTCTGTTCCCGGCGGAATGAGAAAATAAAGGCCGTCATGAACGCATCGTGGCTGACGGTGGCCGACGGGATGCCGCTCCTCTGGTCGGCGGGGCTGCTGGGTTGTCCGATTAAAGAGAGAGTCGCCGGTCCGGATTTAATGACGAATCTCTTGGGGGTTTCTGAAAAAGAGGGATTTAAAAATTTTTTCTACGGTTCATCCGATGCGGTCCTGACGGCGTTGAGTAAGAACCTGACGGAGCGATTCCCACGTCTAAGGATCGTCGGAGCGATCGCGCCTCCGTTTCGACCCTTGACGCCCGCACAGGACCTGGAAATCGTGGAAGCCATTCATGCCGCCTCGCCCGACATCCTGTGGGTGGGCCTGGGCGCTCCGAAGCAGGAACTCTGGATGGCGGAGCATTCCGGCCGCTTGAGGGTGCCGGTCATGATCGGCGTAGGGGCCGCTTTTGATTTCCATGCGGGACACAAGAGTCGGGCGCCGTTGTGGATGCAGAAAAGCGGGTTGGAATGGGCCTGGCGGCTTTATCAGGAGCCGGGAAGACTGTGGAAAAGGTATCTGATTGATGATCTGCCTTTTTTTTGGTATATTCTGAAGCAAAAATATATCGGTTGAATCCATGCTCCGCCAACGCGCAAAATTAGTTGCCGCCTCCGTTTACCTCGGCGATCTGATTCTGATCGTGATCGCATTTTTTCTGGCGTATTGGGTTCGGGACGCCTTTTTTTCCGATTCGTACGGAAAACTCGTCGAAGTCGACAGGTACCTGTGGCTGCTGCTTTTTATCGTTCCGACCTGGTCCTTCCTGCTTTATTACTTCCGGCTTTACCGATCTTTTCGGACAAAAAAACTTTGGACCGAGCCGCTCGCCCTGTTGAAGGTCGTATTGGCGGGCACCTTGCTCCTGGGCGCCGCGATCTTTGTATTTAAACAGCATGATCTCAGCCGTCTCTTCGTCGTCCTGTTCGGAGGAACCGCCTTCGTATTTTTGTCGGTTGGACGAATCGCCCTTCGCGTGATCGCCAAGAAGGCCCGATGGAATGAATTGAATACAAGGAATGTGCTCTTGGTGGGAACGGGGAGGCGCGCCCGAGAAATCGCGAAAGTCCTGGAAGACAACAAAGATTGGGGCTTCAAACTTCTCGGCCTGATTTCCGATACCGGCGACGGCGAGCCGGCCAAAGCGGGAGGGTATCCGGTCATCGGCCACGTCAATCAGATTTCGGAGATCCTTCAGCATCAGGTGGTGGACGAGGTCATTTTCGCCGTGTCCCGGAAAAAGTTGGAGGAGCTGGAGACGATTTTCCTGATGTGTGAAGAACTGGGCGTTCGCGCCCGGGTGGCGGTGAACTTCTTCCCGCACATGATCGCGAAAATTCATCTGGATGATCTGCACGGCGTCCCTCTGCTGACGTTCACCACCACGCCCTATAATGAATTTCTGCTCGCCTTTAAGAGATCGTTCGATCTGGCCGTGTCCGGACTTTTACTTGTGGCGCTGTTCCCGTTGTTCCTGCTGATCACGCTGACGATTAAGCTCACATCGAAAGGACCGGTGTTTTTCAAGCAAACACGGGTGGGTCTGAACGGCCGGCGGTTTACACTCTATAAATTTCGATCGATGGTTCGGAATGCGGAGGCCCAAAAGCACGAGTTGCTTCATTTGAACGAAATGGACGGACCGGTCTTCAAGATGAAAGGCGATCCCCGGTTGACTTCCATCGGGAGGTTTCTTCGAAAAACGAGTTTGGATGAACTGCCGCAGCTCATCAACGTTCTCAACGGCGATATGAGCATCGTCGGCCCGCGGCCCCCCTTGCCGGAAGAGGTGGCCCAGTACGAGCGCTGGCAGCGGCGTCGGCTGAGCATGAAACCCGGCCTGACCTGTCTCTGGCAGATTCACGGCCGCAGTCACATCGTCGATTTTAATAAATGGATGGAACTGGACCTTCAATACATCGATAATTGGTCCCTCCAATTGGACTTTGTGATCTTTCTCAAAACGATTCCGGTGGTGCTGCTTGGAAAAGGCGCTTCTTAAAGTGGTTTTTGTCCTCGGGTCCGTCCTCCTTTGTTCTCCGCTGGCCGCCGCATCCTTGTCCGAACCCTCGCTCCCGTCCGTGACGCCGTCTTTTGTATTTGGCGAACGGCTGGTTTACGACATCAGCTGGGCGGGTCTGACCGTGGGGGAGGGCGTTCTCGAATCCCAATCCGGTGAACGATTCAACGGCCGCGACGTTTTCCGAGTCGTTTCCACAGCCACCTCGAACGAGTGGCTCTCTGTTTTTTTTCCGGTCAACGACCGCGTCGAGTCCATCATTGACGCCAAGGGGCTGTATCCTTATAAAATCACCGTAGACCAGCGGCACGGTTTCCGCAAACGGTATAAGGAGGTTCAGTTCGATCAGGAAGAGCATACGGCCCTGATGCGGTTTAAAGGTCGGACGTCCAAGTTTGAGATCCCGCCTCAGGCCCAGGACATCCTTTCCTGTCTGTACTATTTCAGGACGGTCCCCAATCTGGCCGCGGGATCGTCGGTCTTTATCGATGTCCACGAAAGTAAAAAAAACTACAAATTAGAGGTTCAGATTCTCGGGAGCGAAACCCTCCGGACCGCGATCGGGACGGTTCCGACGATCAAAGTCAGAGCGATCGTCCTGTTTGATGGACTTCTCTGGAATAAAGGAGACCTTTATTTATGGGTGACGGATGATGCCCGCCGGATCCCCGTCAGGATGAGCGGGAAGGTGGCCATCGGTTCCGTCACCGCGACGCTGACCCGGGTTGAACCGTCGCGGTTGCTTCCGGTTCCCTGAATCCGCGTCGAGGTGGATGTGCCGACCGAAAAAAACTTCCGAACCGGGCGGCCTAGGATCACAAGCCGAACCGCGCTTCTCATCGTGGATGTGCAGAACGATTTCTGTCCGGGCGGGACACTGGCCGTTCCGGAAGGGGACCGGGTCGTGCCTCTTCTTAACAAATATATCCGCATCTTTCAGGCCGAAGGCGCCCCGATCGTCGCCACACGGGACTGGCATCCGCGCGACCATTGTTCGTTCAAACCCTTCGGCGGGATCTGGCCCCCGCACTGCGTCCGGAATACGCCCGGCGCGGAGTTTCATGCCGAACTGAAACTTCCCAAAGAGGCGACGATTATTTCAAAGGGAACGAACCCCAAAATCGAGGCCTACTCCGGATTTCAGCAGACCGCCTTGAGCGAATGGTTGACGACGCGGAGGGTCGAAGCGGTTTTCGTGGGCGGATTGGCCACCGACTACTGCGTGAAAAGCACCGTTCTGGATGCGTTGAAGGCGGGGTTCAAAGCGGTTTATCTGGCGGATGCGTCGCGGGGGGTGAACGTCAAACCGACGGACAGCGAACAGGCCGAGCGGGAAATGCAAAGGGCCGGTGCCGGAAGGGTCACGCTGGCCGAAATCGAGTTGAAGACGGGCGAAGTCTAAAGATCGGCGGCAAGGTTAGAAGACGATTGGGCCGGGTGAGCGAAGGCTGCAACGGGGATCTGGACAAGGTCGGATGAGAGGGCCCTTCCGTCTGAGAAGAAGTACCCGCATTGGAAATTCACGTCGGCCAGATCGCGCTCGTCGATGGGAAAGGCCACGCAAGGCTTGGGCCGTCCTTCGTAAACCATGCATCTCGGGTTTTCATCCGTCCCCCCGAGAAACGGACACTTGAAGACCAACTTGCAGCATTTCCCGCACTGAACGCATTCGCCCCCCCGGTGCTGGATCATTTGTTCGACATAATGAGGTTTGACGGCGCAAAGAAAAAACCGGCGGATTTTGTTGCCCAGTCGGGTTAACCGGGTTGCAGAGACGCTCCGCATCAACTTTCTCAACCGTCGGTTCGTCATAAACCCCTCCAGTTAGGGATAGACAAATTTCGTCATTTTTATCACAGAACCAACCGGAGTGCAAGAAGATTTTTCGGGCGTCTATTCTTTTTCAAACCGGAGAACGTCAAAATAACTCTCGGCGCTTGACCGCGTGTCGTCCGAGTCGATCATCAGTGTCACCCCTCCGACCTGGGGCGGCTCTTCTCCGAACAGGTCGCGGTAATCCTGAAGGACATTCCGTTTTTCAGACATCCACTGACCGAGGGGATCCGTTCCGTTCCGGAGAACAACGTATCGCGTCTTGGAGGATTTCTGGCTGGTGACGTGCAGGCCCTTTGGCGTGAGGTTTTCCCAGATGTAGCCTACCAGGCGTGTATTGACGGCCGAAGGGAATTTGGGGAAAAGGACATAGACCTCCGCCGCCTGATCGTCCGTTTTTTTATTCCGCACGTCCCCGCCGGTCGGGAGAACCGTGGCTTTCCATCGCCAGGAAAGATAGGGATAGTCACGGATATCGAAATTCATTTTTTTGTAAATACCGAAGCTGTTTTGTTTTGAGACCAAACGGAGAACGGGCTTTCCGTTTTCACTTTCGATCCGGACATCATGGCCGCCGCCGAACCATTGTTTGAGGTCCCAGCCGACCGGAAGCCCGTCGCTCCCGAGTCCGGCGCTTACCGGATCGACGGTCAAAGCCTCCGGAGCGGCCGATAGTCCCGCCGTGAAAACCGTCGAAGTCAATAAAAGGATCGTGAGGAACGGTAAAGATGGATGACGCCGCATAATGCGCAATTATACCATGTTCAAAAATAATAAGAAAACACTTGATAAATTCCATGGATTCGTGTAAAAGTAACCCCATCGTCAATCGGGATGATGAAAGACTGAGGGAATGCAGCTTCGGGATTCGGCCAATCTATCCAGAGGCGAAATCTGGGCGGTAGGCGGCGGTAAAGGCGGCACCGGTAAAAGCTTCCTTGCCGCCAACTTGGGGATTGCTCTTTCCAATCAAGGGAAGCGCGTTCTCATGATCGACGCCGACCTTGGATGCGCCAATCTCCACACCTGCCTGGGTATCGATTATCCGGAAGCCACGCTGTCGGATCTCCTGACCGGACGCATCAAGCGAATCGAGCAGGCCATCGTTCCAACCGGCATCCGAAACTTAAGCCTCATCAGCGGGGCGCAGGACATTCTGGAAATGGCCAACCCCAAGCATGCCCAGAAGATGCGCCTCCTTCGCCAGATCCAGGAATTGGATATGGAGTATATCATTCTGGACCTGGGGGCCGGCACGTCGTTTAATATCCTGGATTTCTTTCTGATCGCCGACCAAGGCATCCTCGCCGTTTTGCCCGAGCCGACCTCGATCGAAAACGTCTACCGATTCATTAAAAGCGTTTTTTACCGTCGGTTTCGGAAGATCGCGAGGGAGGACGCCGTCAAAGAGATCATTGCAAAGGCGATGGATCAGAAGAACGAGTACGGAATCAAAACGCCCTACGATTTGATCGAGCGGGTGGCCCGCATGGACCCGGCGGTCGGCGAGCTGCTGAAAAAAGAGATGTACGGTCTCCGGCCGAAACTGGTCGTGAACCAGGTCCGGTCGAAGGACGACATCACCCTCGGGTTCTCGATGCGCAGCTCCTGCACGAAGTATTTCGGCATCACCGTGGAATATGTCGGCCATGTGGAGTACGACGACCATGTCTGGCAGGCCACGAAACGTCGACGACCGATGTTGACCGAGTATCCCCTGTCCAACTCGGCCCGTGGAATCCAGAAAGTCGCCGCCAACCTGGTCGGCCACGCCCAGTTGACCTTGGATTACCTGGTGGACACCGCTCCTCGGCGATGAAGCCCATCCGGGAACAAAACTTTTACGAGATCTTCGAGATCCCGATTCACGCGACGCGCGCGCAGATCGACCAGGCCTATGCGTTGGCCAAAAAGACGTACGGCGATCAGTCGTTGGCGGCCTATTCGTTGTTTGATTCGGAGGAACGCAAAGAGATTGTCCGAAAGGTCCATCTGGCTTACGAGACGCTTTCGGATGAAAACCGACGAAGGGCATACGATCAGGACGTGTTGGGATCGGCCGGTCCCTCCAAACCGAATCCGTCGGGTTCCGACCCGGCCGGGGCCGTGTCGTCGATTCCCGGACCCGATTCTCAAAATTCTCCCGTCCAGAAATCGGACCCGGCCGATATTGAATCCATGACCGGGACGGAACTCCGGCAGATTCGGGAGCGGCGCGGGATACCGCTCCAGGAGATTGCAAGCCGGACCCGGATCAACATCACCTATTTGGAGTTCTTGGAGAAAAATCAGTTTCGCTCTTTGCCGCCGGCCGTTTACCTTCGCAGCTACGTTCTGCAATACGCGCGTCTCTTGGACCTCGACGCCGGTCGGGTGGCCGACCGCATTTTGTTCTTGGTGGAGCAGGCCAAGCGCTCTGAACCGGCATAAATCTCTGCAGCCTTGGTGTAAAAGGGGACCCGATGTCGCAACGTTCGGAAGATCTCTATGTCATAACGTCCCATTGTGATCTGTGCGGTCGAAAGCTCTGGAAGGGCTACTTTTTGATGGTTCCGGACGAGATTCAGTCCATGGCGATTAAGGTGGTCTGCTGGCGGTGTAAACTGTTTGGAAAGAAAAATGCGTAGGATGGGCCGTATGCCGTTCCCTTATATTCCCGCGGCAACCCCGATGGATTCGTCAAGGATCGAAATCATCTTTCTCAACTGAGGGATCGTGACCGACAGCGGCGGCAGGAGCGGAACGACGTTTCCAAGCGGCCGGAGGATCATTCCGCGTTTTAAGGCCTCCTTGGCCACGCGATAGCCCCATCGCTCTTCCAAAGGATACGGTTCTTTCGTGGGCCGATCCTTAACCAACTCCACCGCCGCGATCAGACCGATTTGACGAATATCCCCCACGTGCGGATGACGCCAGAGCGGTTTCAATCCATCGGCCAACGCCCTGATCTTGGGTCGGAGTCGCGACAGGACCCGTTCCCGGTCAAAGACGTCAAGACTGGCCAATGCGACCGCGCACCCGAGCGGATTGCCGGTATAGCTGTGGCCGTGAAAAAAGGTCTTGAATTCCCCGTACCCGCCTAAAAAAGCGTCATAGATTTCCCGAGTCGCCAGCGTGGCCGCCAGCGGCAGATAGCCTCCCGTGAGACCTTTCGCGACGGCCATCAGATCCGGGGTTACTCCTTCATGCTCGCAGGCAAACATCGTTCCGGTCCGCCCGAAGCCGGTGAAAACCTCGTCCGCGATCAAGAGACTGTGATAACGCGTGCAGAGGTCACGGATCCGTTTTAAGTATCCCGGCGGCCAGGTCAACATTCCGGCCGCGCCCTGTATCAGCGGCTCGATAACCACGGCCGCAATCTCATCATGATGTTCGGACAAAACCCTCTCGACTTCATCCCCGCAGGCCAGGCGGCATTCCGGGAAGGTTTTATTTAGGAAACATCGATAGCAGTACGGAGCGCCGACCTTGTAGGTCGGAAATAAAAGCGGCGAATAGAGGCCGTGAAACAACTCAATCCCGCCGAGGCTGACCGAGCCGATGGTGTCACCATGGTAGGCGTTGTTCAGCGACAAGAATTTTGTCTTGCGTGCCTTTCCCCGATGGCGCCAGTACTGCAACGCGATCTTGAGCGCGACCTCCACGGCGGTCGAGCCGTTGTCCGAGAAAAAAACCTTCGTCAATCCGGGCGGAGCCAGCGTCACAAGTTTCTTCGCGAGCCGGATCGCCGGCCGGTTCGTCAGGCCGAGGAGCGTGGAGTGGGCGATTTTATCGATCTGGTTTTTCAGCGCGCGGTCCAGCGCGGCTTTTCGATGGCCGTGCAGGTTCACCCAGATGGATGAGACAGCGTCCAGATATCGTTTCCCGTAAACGTCGTAAAGATAAACGCCCTTTCCGCGTTCAATAATAAGCGGCGGTTCCTTTTCCCATTCGGCCATCTGGGTAAAGGGATGCCAGATGTAGCGCCGTGCCTCCTCTTCCAGGCTTTCAATTCGGTCCCGATTCCGGCTCGATGTCTTTTTCATAGGCCCCCATTATACTGTATGGCCGGCGACCCGTAAAGCCTCGGACTCGGCCGTGATTCGTCTTGACAATACGGCCATAATTTTGTTAATTTTACTTGCTTCTATGCAAACTTATCAATCCATGATTCCGGGTGCAGGCGGAGAGGTGAAAGTTGACTTTTCAAGAGATCATTTCGGTTCTTCTGGACTATTGGTCTCGTCAGGGCTGCGTTTTGCATCAGCCCTATGATCTGGAAGTGGGGGCCGGCACTTTTCATCCGGCCACCTTCCTCCGAGTTCTCGGTCCGGAACCCTGGAAGACGGCCTATGTCCAACCCACCCGCCGACCCTCGGACGGTCGCTACGGTGAAAACCCAAACCGTCTGCAACATTACTATCAGTTTCAGGTCATCCTCAAACCTTCCCCGGCGAATGTCCAGGACCTGTACCTCGACAGCCTCAAGAAACTGGGCATCGACGGTCGGATTCATGACATCCGGTTCGTCGAGGACGACTGGGAATCGCCCACCCTCGGCGCCTGGGGACTGGGGTGGGAGGTTCGCCTCAACGGAATGGAGATCACGCAGTTTACTTATTTCCAGGAAGTCGGGGGGATCGAACTTTCGCCGGTCTCGGTCGAATTGACGTACGGCCTGGAGCGCCTCGCGATGTACCTCCAGGGCGTCGACAGTGTGTTTGATCTGCGATGGAACGCCGCGGTGACCTACGGTGACGTGCATCACCGGACCGAGATCGAGTTCTCCAAACACAACTTCGAGCTGACCGACCCGAAGGACATCCGTGAAGTTTTCGGCCGGTGGGAGTCCCAATGCAGGGCGTTGTTGTCGACGGGCCTGCCGCTCCCGGCTTACGACTATTGCATTAAGACATCCCATCTTTTTAATCTCTTGGACGCCAGGGGCGCGGTCAGCGTGACGGAACGGGCCAGCCTCATTGCCCGAGTGCGTGATCTGGCCAAACAATGTGCCGAGGCTTATTGCAAGAGCCGTGAGGCGCTGGGGTACCCCCTGCTGTCCAAATCCGACGTTCGGGTGCGGTCGTGATGCGGCCCGCGCGTCAAACCTCAAAGCGCGAAAGCGAGTTGCTTTTGGAGATCGGGACGGAAGAAATCCCGTCGCGGGTTCTCCCGACGGCGCTCATCGAGTTGAAGGAGAAGGCCGTCCGAATGCTTTCCGAAGCGAGAATTCCGGCCGATCGGGTGGAGACATTCGCCACTCCGCGGCGTCTAGTTGTCCGCGCCACCGGCGTTCCGACACGCCAGGTGACGCAGGTCACGGAAGTGACCGGCCCGCCCCGGTCGGCGGCTTACGCGGCCGACGGACGGCCCACGGCGGCCGCGATCGGGTTTGCAAAAGCCCACGGCGTTTTGGTCGATGGCCTGACGATCAAAAAAACCGAAAAAGGGGATTACGTCTGCGTTGTTCAAAAGCAGCCGAGCCTCCCCTCGACTCGCGTCTTGAAAGCGCTGCTGCCCGACTTGGTTTCATCCTTGGGATTTCCAAAGACGATGCGGTGGGACGGGCAGGGTGTGCGATTCGCCCGCCCCATACGACGGATCCTCGCCCTGCTCGACGGGCGGATCGTTCCCTTCCATCTGGCCGGTCTCGCCAGCGGCAACCGAACGTGGGGCCATCGTTTTATGGCGAACCGGTCGTTTCCGGTGAGAAATTGGGACGGCTATTGCCGGGATCTGAAGCGACATCACGTGATCCTGGATCCGGCCGAACGCGAACAGTTGATCCGGCAGGAGCTCTTGCGGTTCGCACAGCACAAGAAAGGCCGCATGGCGGAGGATCCCGACCTGCTTTCGCAGGCCGTCTTTCTCACCGAGGAGCCGGTCGTAATGCTCGGCGGCTTTGATAAAAAATATCTCGATCTCCCCTCCGAGGTCCCGATCACGGTCATGAAGGAACACCAGGGTTATTTCCATCTTTTGAATAAAAACGGTTCGCTGCTGCCTTATTTTCTCTTTGTAAGCAACGTCAAGACCCAAAAGCCGGACCTGATCCGGGCCGGCAACGAGCGGGTTCTTCGGGCCCGGCTGGAGGACGCCCGGTTCTACTTTGAGCAGGACAAAAAGCGGACCTTGAACGAGCGCAGGGCCGAACTCACGGGGCTTATTTTTCATGAGAAGCTCGGAACCGTTCACCAAAAGATGGAGCGCATCAAGGAGCTCGCTTCCGGGTTGGCGCGCGAATCCGGCAGATCGGATGGGGAAGTCGGCCGCATTGAAAAGGCGGCCCTGCTGTGCAAATCGGATCTCCTGACCGGTATGGTGCGTGAATTTCCGAGTCTGCAGGGCGTCGTGGGCCGTGAGTACGCGCGTTTCCAAGGAGAAGAATCGGAAGTGGCCGAGGCGATCTCGGAGCATTATTTCCCGAGGCACGCCGATGACCCGAACCCGCCCCGGACGATCACGGGGAAGTTCCTGACCGTCGCCGACCGGCTCGACACGCTGGTCGGGTTTTTCGGGGTGGACCTCGCGCCCAGCGGTTCGATGGATCCTTACGCGCTCCGGCGGCAGGGTTTGGGCCTGGTTCAAGTGCTTCTGGATGAAGCCTTCGCCGGCATCTCGCTCGGAAAGGCGATTGAGACCTCGGCCGGCCTTTACGCGGATCGGGGCGTTTCCCTGAAAAAGAGCTCCAAATCGATTCGCGATGGATTGGAGCGTTTTCTTTCCCAGCGGATGGAGACCTATCTAAGGCGGCGCTTCGGCCAGGCGCCGCGGGACGGCATCGGGTTCCGCGCCGATTTAGCCGACGCGGTGCTGTGCCGTCCGTTTGACAATCCGCTCGACCTGTATCTGCGGTTCGTCGCCCTGACGGCGATTCAACGACAGCCGGATTTCGATCCGTTGATCGTGGTTTTCAAACGGGCTTCGCGCATTCTACCTCCCGGCTTTGCGGGGGCCGTTCAGCCGGAAGCGCTTCGGGAATCCGCAGAGCAAACGCTGCATCGGGACTATCTGAAGATCGAGAAACAAGCGACCGAATTCATGCGGAAACGGGATTACCTTCAGGCGCTTCAGGCGCTTTCGCAACTCCGTCGGCCGATCGATGCTTTTTTTGACGCCGTCATGGTGATGGACAAGGATCCGTCCCTCCAGAAGAATCGTTTGGCTCTCTTGCTCGGGATTACGGAGCTTTTTTCCCGATTCGGCGATTTTACGCGGGTCATGGTGGACGAAGGCACAAAAGCAAAATAATTTCCCTCGGGCAGGTTCAAGATGTCGGCACCCCCCATGGATGACGGCCGTCTTCGGCTGGAGTTGCGGATTTACGCCCGCCGGGTGACGTGGGTGCTGGTGTTCATCGGCGGGTTGCTCTTCATCGGCGGCTTACGGTTCGCCAACGTTGATCTCGATGAATTGGGGTCGAGCGGCAAATATTTTAGGCCGGACCGGCATATCTGCTTGAAGACCGAATGGTTGGAAACAACCGTCGGTGAAAAAGACCGGGCTCAATTCTGCGTGGAATGGCTCGATCCGAGCGATCCGAGCGGAAACACCCATAAACTGATCGTGTCCGATCTGGTGATTGTGAAGGATAAGGACGGTAAGATTCATTCGCAGCACAAGTGGAAGGTCAATTTCCCGTTGATCGGAACGATGCTCTTCCTGGCTTTTCTACTCGTGATCGGGAAACGGGTCCAGAAGAATTTGATCGAGAGGCGTCGGGTCCGATTGGGACTTGAACCGTCAACCAACCAATCGACTGGAACCCCGACGACGGGATAATCCAAGGCCGCAACGGCGTGTAGGAGGAGGCGTCTGTGAAACAGAAAAAATACGTCTACTATTTCGGGACCGGCAAGGCCGAGGGGCGCGGCGACATGAAGGACCTCCTCGGAGGCAAAGGCGCCGGCCTGGCCGAGATGACCCGCTTGGGAATACCGGTGCCGGCCGGTTTTACAATCACCACGCAGGCCTGCGTTGAGTATTTCAAAAA
>Ga0335079_10006313_pt1 | contig 13558 bp, 11 predicted proteins | sample Lox_Sample_33_FD_206719 | JGI IMG/M metagenome (GOLD analysis project Ga0335079, IMG submission 206719) | Soil microbial communities from Loxahatchee National Wildlife Refuge, Florida, United States - Lox_Sample_3.3 | ecosystem: Environmental > Terrestrial > Soil > Wetlands | place: USA... | reverse complement strand
CCCTGACTTTGCGGGCCTGGAGGCGGCGCATCGCATTCTGGCGAAGGTCGGCGGCCTCACGCCAGACGACCTCGTGCTCTGCCTCTTCTCGGGCGGTGGTTCAGCGCTGCTACCATTGCCCGCGCGGGGTGTTTCACTGGAGGAGAAGCAGACCATCAGCAAGGCGCTGCTCAATGGCGGTGCTACCATTGCGGAGATCAACTGCGTTCGTCGTCATCTTTCTAGCATCAAGGGGGGCCGCTTGGCGGTTGCCTGTCATCCCGCAAAAGTCGTGACGCTTCTCATCTCCGATGTTCCGGGGGACAACCCGGTTGACATTGCGTCCGGGCCAACGGTCCCGGATCCAACTACCTGCGCCGACGCCCACGCCATCATGGGGGGGCTTGGCATCGAATTGCCTCGCGGCGTCCAGGCGCTCCTCGAGAGCGGCGACGGCGAGACCGTCAAGCCAGACGATCCGCGGTTGGCTTCTGCGGATGTTCGGGTCGTCGCTGCTCCGCAGATGGCGCTTGAAGCAGCTGCCGCGGTCGCTAGACAATCCGGCTTCGCGGCACACATTCTCGGCGACAGCATTGAAGGCGAGGCTCGCGAGGTCGGCATCGCCATGGCCGGTCTTGCACGCCAGGTCGCCGACCGCGGGCAGCCGTTCGAGGCTCCCTGCGTTCTCTTGTCCGGCGGTGAGACCACCGTGACGGTTCGCGGCAAGGGGCGCGGCGGACGCAACGTCGAGTTCCTGCTCTCGCTCAGCATCGCCCTGGGTGGGCATCCTCGGGTCTACGCTATTGCCGGTGACACCGACGGCGTCGACGGACAGGAAGAGATTGCCGGCGCACTGATGAGCCCAGACTCGCTTGGCCGCGCCAAGGGACTGGGGCTCACGCCTCGCCACAGTCTCATCGCGAACGACGGGCACGGTTTCTTTGTTGCGCTCGGTGACTCGGTCGTGACCGGTCCCACCCTCACGAACGTGAACGACTTCCGAGCTATCCTCGTGACAGAGTGAGGATCGACTTGTGCCAGTGGAGCGCTGGAGCCAGCCTGCGCGGCCGCAGGCAACCCCATTGCAGGGTTGGCGCACCTTTTGGGCCTCACCGTCGTTTTCGCTCGGCGATGGTCATGGACCGTGTATGGGACCCTCGTGCCTGCCGGGATCACATGGCCGAAGACGCTGGTGCAACGCACAGGTTCTCGTCCGTCGGCGCAGCCTGTGCGTCGTTGACGTGTCGGAGGGGCGGCCCTGGCAATCGCAACGACCCGATCCATTACCGAGGCGATAGAGGCACTGTGTCTGCAGCACGGCCGCGTCCCTTGCCGACGGCGGCTACCGCAATGAAGTGTGGCGACGCCACCGCAACGTGTCGCGCACTGAAAGCGCGGAGTGGCGCGCCCTCCGGATGCGCTCCTTGATGCAAGCCCTTGCGGCAGGGGCGGTCCCCGAAGAACTCCGGATCATCTCGCGCGATGGGCTACCGCACATTCCGTGGTCTGCACCGCCTGGTCAAGGGAGGGGTTGCTGGAACTCGGGAACTCCGATTGGAGGTCGCGCGCACTTTCACCTGAAAGCCACGCCTCTGCCACGCTCGCGGGCGAGTGTGACGCGTGCTCTGTGTGTTTCCGGACGGGAGGGAGTCATGGTGGGCATGCGAGCGCTTCTTGTTCAAGCCAGGTCTGCACCCACTTACTGGAGCTATCACTACAGCCTCCCCTTCGCGGGGAAGACCGCGCTCTTGCCGCCGCTCGGCCTCGCCACGCTTGCCGCGCTCCTCCCGAAGAACTGGGACCTGCGGATCGTCGATCTTCACGTGGAGCCGTTGCTGAACAGTGAACTTGCCTGGGCGGACGTCGTGCTGGTGAGCGGAATGCTGGCGCAGTCGGAATCGATTCGCGAGGTGCTCCGTCGCGCGCGGAAGCTCGGCAAGCGCACCGTTGTGGGAGGACCCGCTCCCACCACCGCCCCCGAAAGCTTTCCAGAAGCGGACCATGTCTTTCGCGGAGAGGCCGAGGGGGGCAATCTCGAACTCCTTGTGGCCGCGCTGACTGATGGAAACCGAGAGGCCCCAAGAATTCTGTCTCCCGCGGATCGCGGGCGCTGGCCCGACCTGATGGGGTCGCCCGTGCCGCGCTTCGATCTGCTCGATCTCTCTCGCTATGCTTCCCTCGCCATTCAGACGTCGCGAGGATGCCCGTTTCACTGTGAGTTCTGCGACATCGTCGAGATCTTCGGGCATGTGCCGCGACCGAAGCCCGCCGAGCAGGTCCTGGCCGAACTGGAGGTGCTGTGGCAACTGGGGGCTCGGGGAGCGCTGTTCTTTGTGGACGACAACTTCATTGGCAATCGCCAGGCCGTGGCGAAGCTGTTGCCGCGAATTGCCGCATGGCAGGAGGCGCGCGGCAGACCCTTCGATCTGTACACGGAGGCGAGCCTTGATCTCGCTTCGGAGCCGGAGATCGTGGACGCCATGGTTTCGGCTGGATTCACGGAGGTCTTCATCGGAATCGAGACGCCTTCCGCGATCGCGCTGGAGAGCGCAGGAAAGCGCCACAACCTGCGGCTCGATCCAGCGGAGGCCGTGGCGAGGCTCACTGCGGCCGGCCTGGAGGTGTTTGCCGGGTTCATCGTAGGATTCGATAGCGACAGCGAAGAGATCTTCGATAGCCAGATCGAGTTCATCTCTCGGCTTGCGGTCCCGCGAGCCATGGTGGGTCTGCTCACGGCGCTTCCGGGGACGGCCCTCTGGAGACGCCTCGAGCACGAGGGCCGACTGCGCCGGATCTCCAGCGGCGACCAGTTCGAGCGCCCGAACTTCGAGACCGTGATGCCCGAGAGGGCCCTGCTCGCGGGCTATCGGCGGGTACTCGAGACCCTCTACTCGAGCAGAGCATACTACCGGCGCTGCGAGGTGCTTCTTCGCCAGGCTCGGCTCCCGATGAGCGCCCGCCGACCTGGCTGGGCGGGTCCTCTCCTTCGGGCGATCTGGGAGATTGGGTTCATCGGGCCCAGGCGGTTGCTCTTCTGGAAGCTGCTCGGCCAGGGGCTTCTCCGCGGTCCGAAGGGCTTCTCGAAAGCGGTCACGCTCGCCATCTTGGGCGAGCATCACGTGCGATACACCCAGGAGATCGCGGTTCCGCGGATCGACCGGATCCTGCAAGAATTGAGCTCGGAAGGCCTGGATGCGCGAGACGGGCGGATGCCCGACCGCGCGATCGAGGCGACTACGAGGCTCACTGCCTGATCAGCTGCAGACGCAGACAGCTTCAGCTTCTCGAAGACACATGGTTGCCAACGATCGACTCGGTGGCGCGCAGGATCATGTGGGCAGCACCCTCTCCGGAGCCCCGGATGACCCGCGTCATGGCCCCGCTCAATGCCCCGAGCCCACCGACCATTTCCTGCGACAGCTTGTCCATGCCCTGGACCGCCTCGCGTACGATCCTGAACGAGGATTGATTGGCTCCCTCGATCCAGTCCAGCCCGGTGTGGATCGCCCGGAACGACTCGGTGCTGATGACCCGCACCACGTCGATCGCGCTTCCGGCCGCTTTTTCCGTGAAGGTGGCGCTCACCTCCACCGCCGTGATGAGCATGCCGCCGTCGATTCCCTTCAGGTCCCGTGCTCCCGTCGTTGTCATAGCTTCGCTCATATCCCCTTCCGTTCCTTTCTGGTTTGGCTCTACCCAAAGAGCCCAGGGAATCCTGCACGACGCGTGCGTGACGCACCGTGACGAGTTCGAGTCATTTGCGGGCCGTACGGCATGAAGACGATGCAAAGTCATTGCAGACCCGTCACCCAAGGATGATCCGCGGAGCGTAGTAGCGTAGTGTCGAACTGCATGAGGAGGCGACAGGTGCGCATTGCATACGGCGTGTTCGGATACGGGCGAGGACATGCGACTCGCGCAATGGGCGTGCTACCTGAGCTGACGAAGCGACATCAGGTGCTTCTGCTCGCAGGCGGCGATGCCCACGAGACGCTCGCTCCAGTGCATCCGGTGATATCGATCCCGACGCTTCGCTACGCCTACGCAGGTTCGAAGATGTCGGCGCCGGAAACGCTGCGGCAGAATTATTCCGTGGTGAAGGACCTCCTGCTGCGTGGGGAAGACATGCGACACGTCGTCGATCTCCTCGCCGCGTTCAAGCCGCACGTCGCCATCTGCGATGCCGACCCCTTCACACATCGCGCCGCGGCTTGCCTGGGTGTGCCCCGCATCAGTTTCGACCATTTCGGGATCCTCGCTCACTGTCGACCATACGTGCCGATGCGCTACCGGGTTGCCGCCCTGCGCGACGTGCTCGCCTATCGCCTCTTGGTGGGGTGGCCTGAACGAGCGATCGTTTCCAGCTTCTACTCCGCTCCTACCAGCCGTTCGGGAGCGATCTGCGTCGGTCCGCTCCTCCGGGACGACCTGTTCGCGGCGAAGCCCACGAAGGGGGATCACCTCCTCGTCTATCTCAATCAAGGACGCTACCAGTACACGCCGCAGATGGAGGGGGCGCTGCGGGCCCACGGAGGCCCTGTGCTCGTGTACGGTACAGGTGAGGAGAAGGCCGATGGAGCGATCACCTATCGGCGGGCAGGAAGCTCTCGTTTCATCGAAGACATGGCGAGCTGTCGGGCTGTCATTTGCACCGCCGGCAACCAGATCGTGGGCGAGGCGGTCTACCTTGGGAAGCCGCTCCTTGTCCTTCCCGAAGAGAGCACGGAGCAGCGGGTCAACGCTTGCGCAGTGGAGCGTCTGGGTATCGGAGAACAGGTGAGCTTTCAGGATCTGAGCGCCGGCGTGGTGCGCCGCTTCCTGGCGCGGGGGGAACGCTACATCGAGCGGGCGCGCTGGATCACGCGCGACGGCCGGCGAGAGTCGATCGATGCCCTGGAGCGGTTTGCCGCCGAGCTCACCGGTGGAAGGCCTGTCGAGCCCTTCCGCAGGGCGGCATGAGGATCTGCCGCCTGACACAAGCCATCTGGGCGAACCGCGCGGGGGGCGTGCCGCGGCCGGGCTGGTGCACCTGGCTCGTCACCTACCGGTGCAACGCGCGCTGCGGCATGTGCGAATCCTGGCAAATGACGCCAGGTGCAGAAATGGACGCAGACGAAGCGTATGGTGCCTTTCGGGATCTGGGGGCGCTCGACGTCGTCCGGATCACCGGTGGTGAGCCATTCTTGCGCGATGACTTGGGGGAGATTCTGCGCGCTGTCTATCTCGCCTCACAGCCAAGTGTGCTGCACGTCACGACGAATGGTTCTCTTCCCGACCGCGTGGCCTCACTGGTGAAGCAGCTTCCGTTTCGGAGACGCCTGAGCTTCCTCGTCTCACTCGATGGGTGTGCGGCAGAGCACGACCGCAATCGCGGAAGCGGTGCGCGCTTCGGACTCGCTCTCGAGACCGTGCGCCGCCTCGTCGCGGCCCGCCGGCTGGGTGTTCGCGTCGCCGTCAATCATACCGTAATTTCCCCGCAGGCCATTGCCGATCACGAGCCGCTGAAGAACGCACTCCGCCCGCTTGAGGTCGACGTCCTGCCCGTCGTGGCATATTCGGAATCGGCGATCTACGCGCTTCGCCTACGGGGGCGACGAGCCGATCACCTGCTCGCTTCCGGCTATCCGCTTCATCCGGCGCTCTCCGGAGCCGACGTCGGTGGTTTCGTGGCGCACGTGCTGGCATGTGCGGGCGCGATTCGCGATCCCGCTGCGCGCTTGGGAAAGCGCTACTACCTCGCCGGACTTCTCTCGCGCCTGCGTGGCGAGGCGAGACCCTCGCCGAGGCCCCGCTGTGTCGCGCTCAGAAGTCACCTCCGCCTGCTTCCGGACGGAAGCGTGCCGGTGTGCCAGTTCAATGGGGAGACGGTTGGACGGTTCGGGGCCGAGGCATTCGATGGCCTCTGGTACGGTGCGCGATCGGTTGCTGCGCGCGCCTTCGTGGACGCGTGCCCGGGGTGCTGGGCCGAGTGCGAGGTGATTCCGAGCGCCATCTACACCGGGGACATTCTGCGGGGTCTATCGCGCCTGTCTCGATAGGACCGCTTCGCCGTCTCGGCACGAATCACGAATCGCATCGCGATTGAACAGAACTCCGGTTGCGCCGCCTGAACCGTAACCTGGTCGGAGGCCGGGTGACGCCTGAGGGGGAGATGGAGCGGAAGCGATGCGGTTCTCCGGAGCCCGGGCAACTCCGGAAGAGCCAGGGCGGCTGGCCGCGGGACGACACTGCTCGTGCTGAATCGGCCGTTCTTGCGGGCGCGCAGAGCTTCGCCCACGCACGAGTTCGGCAGGCCTGGCCCGCTTCGAACCAGGAGGAGGGCATGGGCGCTGGCCGAGAGCATAGCTTCCCCGCTGGCTCAGCGTCCCGGCGGGTAGCAGCACGCTGATTCGATCGGCATGGCAGCGTCAATTCCACACGTTGCGGCGCCTCAAGGGAAACAAGGACCTTCGGCATTCATTTGACGGGATGCGCAAGAGAAGTGTGGCACGAAAGGGGCTGCGCTGTCCCGATCGAGCACACTCTTGCAGGCGATCGGGCGGTGCCCGGCGATCGCATAACCGCGCGATGCGACGCCTGATCCCAGCCCAGCGAGGGCCGCGTCGCTTCTCCTGGCGTCGTTGTCACCTGTTCGTCGCAGAACCACAGCTGGCTTTCGTTCGTGGAGCGCCCTATCAAATGATGGGCGCGAGTGGCGATCCGGACCCCGCAGGTCGACCCTGGCGGGTACCAAGCCGGTCGTGCCGTGGGAGCCATGCATGCCTGCAAGGGAATCCTTCTTCGCGTGCCACTATACGTCGCTTCACCATCAGCGGACCGTGCACGTCAGGGCCTGGAACGAAAAGGAGGCCGCGCAACTCGTCCGCGAGGAGCTTCTCGAGGAAGGGCTCACCGAGCCGGGGAAGATCGAAGTGGTCTGCACTCGTGGTCATCAGCGGCTGGAGGCGCGCTTCGATCCCGTTGCTCAGCCCTGACGGGTCCAGCTTACTTGCTTTCTCCGCCGCAGGCGTGTCGACGAACCGTGCGCTTCAGGCCGCGGCTGAAAGTTGGGCAGGCCATGCTTCGGGGGCGTTCGGCACTGTCCGAACCGCGGGTGTGAGCCGAGAGTGCATCTCGATCGCGTTGCACGCAGCGCTGACCACGATGCCAACGGCTGGGGCCACCGCGCCGAAGACCGCGCGGCCGAGGAGCCGCGGGAGCGCTCCAGTGACCTCCTTCACCGCGACACGGACGGCGCGGTCTTTGGCGCGATCAAGGAACAGCGAAACGGCCTTGTCCGCCGCGGTGCCCAGTATTCGCTGGCAGCGCTTCTCCTGATGCCGCCTCCAGAGTGTCAGGCTAGCAAATCCTGTACCACCGTCGAGAAGCGCCAGAGACGACAGCGCGCGGGTCTCGATGCCGTCGAGTAGCTCCGCTTCGACGACCGAGGCCAGGACCGAGAGGAGGGGATGCCCGGGGAGGGCCGCTGCCGCGCCGACCAACGCGGCCTTCCAGGTCGCTTCCCAACGGATGTCGCGAGCAAGGTGATCGCTCGAGGCATCGGAACTTCCCGAGCGCAATCGCTCGAATTGTCCCGCAAGCTTCTTCACCGCGGGAAAGACATGGCGATGACAGCCTTTGCATTCGAGCAACGCCAGCGGTGCAAGTTCCATTTGCCAAGCTCCCGGCACTTCTTCTTCCAGCAAAGTCGAACAGAGAGTGGTGGCGAGGCGGTGTCTGCTGCGTGGCAGGTGCGCAACGGAGGAGCAACGATGCGGGGGCAACGGGGAGTGAGATGAGGGCACCCTCTTTTGCCTTGCTGAACAGCAGGAGACATGCCCCGACGGCGCACCAGCATCGACGAGCGAAACCAACACATCATCCATCGTTCCCCGACTTTGCTGGGTGGCGCCGATGTGACGCCCGGGTGAATACCGCGTCACGTACGGAGCAGGCGCTGGATTGGCGCTCGGGGCTGCTGCTAAACGGGGAGGGTAGCGCGAGGTCGCCTGCTTGCCGAGACTACCGTGTGGAGCCCTGCTCAGACAGTGAAGGTATCTGCCCCCGCTCGTCGGGGAACCACGGGCCGCGTCTTGCGGGTCGGGACCTACTCGGTGGCCTTGCTGGCCCTCGTGGAGCTCATCAGGAACGCCGATCTTCACGGCGTGGCCGGTGCCATCGGAAGAACGGGTCCGCTTTCGGCGGTGGTGGTTCTGCCGTTCGGGATACAGATGCTGCTCGAGGCGGAAAGCTGGAGACTCCTGTTGGGCAGGCTCGGTCACCGCGTCAGTTGGACCGTGTCGCTCCGTGCCACCATGAGCGCCGAGGCGGTGCGGATGTGTTTTCCGGGGGGCAGCGCGGTCGCCGACGGACTTCGTCCGGTGATCTTCAAGCGCCAAGGCGGCGTGCCGCTCGGGGTCGCCACCTCTGCGTTGGCGGTTCGCAAGCTCTGCCACATAGGGAGCGAGGGCGCGTTCTCGGCGATCGGCCTCGCGCTTGGATCATCGCTCTTCGCTCGCTGGGTGAAGGATCTGGGCAGCCGGGGCCCGCAGTTGTTCGTGGCCGCCGCCGTGGTATCTCTCGCACTGGTGGGCGCTGGAGTGGCCCTCGCGCTCCTGCTTCTGCACGGGTCCGTCGCTTCGCGCGCGGAGCGGCTGCTGACGCGTCTGACGCGGGGCCGGCTCTTCTCATTCCTCGAGGCACGCCGGTCGAGGTATGCTGCGTTCGACGACAGCTTCCGGGCGCTTCTCGGCTGTTCCCTTCTCGCCGCGAACGCCGCCACGGCGCTCGCCGGCTGGCTGCTCGATGGGGTGGAGACGTTCGTCATTCTGGCCCTCCTCGGCGCGCCGGTCGCCTTCGGGGAAGCAGTTCTGCTCGAGGCTTGCGTCGCCGTCGTGAGGGCGATCGCATTCGCCGTTCCTGGCGGACTGGGGGTGCAGGATCTGAGTTACCATACGCTCTTGCGCGGGTTCGTGGGCGAGCCCGCCGCGCTGGGATTTGTGCTCATGAAGCGGGCACGCGATGTCGTTTGGATCATCGTGGGCCTCGTCCTGAAGCCGATCTAGCTCCCAAGACATTCAAAGATCATTGGTGAGTGAATGAAGAAGCGCAAAGGGGTTTCCGGTTCCAAGCCGAAGGTCCTCTTGATAGGCGGTTCGTTCAACCAGAGCACGCAGATGGCCCAGATTGCCGAGGAACTTCCCGACGAACGATTCGACAAGTGGTTCAGCGTTGCCTACGGGGACGGGCTCGTCGATCTGGCGAGGCGCGTCGGGCTTCTCGAGTGGACCATCCTCGGCAGGCGGCTTTCGATGCGGGGCATGGAGCATCTCGCGAAGAACGGGGTTCGCTTCGATCACGGGGCGCGCCAGCGCAGCTACGACCTCGTCATTCTCTCGTACGATCTCATCGTTCCAAGAAACATCCGGAATGCCAGGATGGTGCTTGTCCAGGAAGGGATGACGGATCCAGAGAACTGGGCCTTTCACCTGGCGCGTCGGCTTCGGTGGCTGCCGCGGTGGATCGCGAGCACGTCGACCACGGGCCTGTCCGACCTCTATGACCGGTTCTGCGTGGCGAGCGAGGGCTATCGCGATCTCTTCATCAAGAAGGGCGTTCGCCCGGAGAAGATCGTCGTCACGAGCATTCCCAACTTCGACGACTGCTCCCGCTATCGGCGCAACTCCTTCCCCTATCGCGACTACGTGCTCGTCTGCCCCTCCGATTCTCGGGAGACCTTCAAGTTCCACAATCGGCGGGGCTTCTTGAGCCGGGCGAAGCGCATCGCGGCCGGCCGCCAACTCATCTTCAAGCTCCACCCCAACGAGAACTGGGCCCGTGCCGCCCGCGAGATCCAGGCGATCGCGCCCGATGCCCTCATCTTCACGAGGGGCTCGGCGGAGGAGATGGTCGCAAACTGCAGCGTCCTCGTCGTGGAGTATTCCTCGCTCGCCTACGTCGGCCTCGCGCTCGGAAAGGAGGTCCACGCATGGGAGGACATCGCCACGCTGAGGCGCCTCATGCCGATCCAGAATGGCGACGCAGCGAGAAGGATCGCGCGCGTCGCATGCGACGTGATGGGTCTCCCCGCACCAGCTCGCGAGGTGGTGGCATGACGACGGCGGTCATTGTCCAGGCGCGGACCAGGTCGAGGCGGCTCCCGGGAAAGGTCCTCCTTCCTTTGGCTGGGGCGCCGGTGTTGCAGAGGATGCTCGAGCGTGTCAAGGCGTCCGGTGTCTCGTTCGAGCTCGTCGTCGCGACCACCACCGATCCGGCCGACGACGACATCGTTGACCTGTGCCGCCGCATCGACGTTCGCTCCTATCGCGGAGACGAAGCAGACCTGCTCGAGCGCCACCGACAGGCAGCGCTTTCGGTGGGCGCAGAGGTGGTGGCAAAGGTCCCCTCCGACTGCCCGCTCATCGATCCCGAGGCCATTCGCCTGGTGCTGGAGGCTTTTCACGTCGGCGGGAGCGGTCTCGATTACCTCAGCAACCTTCATCCACCGAGCTGGCCGGATGGAAACGACGTGGAGGTGATGTCGATGGAAGCACTGTCGGTCGCGTGCGCGCATGCGCGCGCGCCGCACGAGCGCGAGCACACCACCCCCTTCATCTGGGATCAGCCGGAGCGCTTCAACGTGAGGAACGTGGAGTTCCCCGACGGGCGAGATCTCTCGATGAGCCATCGCTTCACCATCGACTACGTCGAGGACTATCTCTTGATCCGTGCGGTCTACGATGCCCTCTATACTCCGGAGCGCCCCATCTTCTCGCTGCGGGAGATCCTGAGCTTGCTCGAGGCGAATCCCGCCATCGCGGAGCTCAACGCGGCGTATCGGGGCGTCAACTGGTATCACCACCATCTGGGCGAGCTGCGCACCATCGACCCCGGGCAGACCCGCGCTGCACCTCGCCGCTCGTGAGGACTCCATGGATTCAATCTCTTTGTTCCCCGTTCGGGTGCGCGAACAGTTCGCTTTGCGTGCGCGCGAAGAGGTCATCCGCATGGCATCGCGTGGCGGTTGCTTCGTGGGCGCCGCGCTGTCGTGCGTGGATCTCCTCGCCCATCTCTACCTGTCGGTACTTCGACTTGAGGGGCAGGGGGCGAGTCCGGATCGCGATTACCTGTTCTTCTCGAAGGGGCACGGCGTTCCCGCCCTGTATGCCGTTCTTGCCGGGCGTGGCTTCTTCCCCCGGGAGCGCCTCGGGATGCACCTCACCTTGGGCGAAGGCATCTACTGGCATCCCAGCAGGGCCGTTCCAGGGGTCGAGTTCCATTCCGGTTCGTTGGGCCATCTCTTGGCTGTTGCCATCGGGGTGGCCATCGACATTCGCCTGCGCGGGGGCGCCAACCGCGTCTTCGTGATCCTCGGCGACGGAGAGCTCGACGAGGGGTCCATCTGGGAGGGACTGCTCGTGGCGAGAGCCCAAAGGCTCGGTCATCTGATCGTGGTCGTCGACCGCAACGCGATGCAGGCGAATCTACCGACAGAGGAGCTCGTACCGCTGGAACCGCTGGTCGCGAAGTTCCAGGCCTTCGGCTGCGTTGTTCGCGAGACCGATGGCCACGATTTCGGAGCCCTCGAGACCGCCTTCGCCGACCTCCCCTGCCAAGAAGGGCGACCGGTCGTCGTCGTGGCCCGGACCGTGCGCGGCAAAGGAGTACCGAGCATGGAGGGGCGTGCCGATCGATGGTTTGCAAGGCTGAGCGAACGCGAGGCGACTCAGGTCCTCGCCGAGCTGGACGTAGTTCCTGGCAGTTCTGCGGAGACTTGATGAGCGCGCACAGCTACGAAGAGGCCCTGGAGCACGTGGCGCGAGGCCGCCCGGAAGTGATGGTGCTCACCGCCGAGAACCGACTGGCTATCCGCGGCCTCGCCGAGAAGCTGGGGCCCCGCTTCGTCGACGTCGGCATTTGCGAGCAGACGCTCGTGGGAACGGCGGCCGGGCTCGCGCTTCGGGGAAGGATCCCGGTCGTCCATGCCATCGCCGCGTTCCTCACGATGCGCGCCTTCGAGTTCATCCGCACCGATGTTGGCATCGCAGGGCTGCCGGTGAAGCTCGTCGGAGGCGTGCCGGGCTTCCTCTCGGAGGAGAATGGTCCTACCCACCAGGCGATCGAGGACGTGGCGCTGATGCGACTTGTACCCGGAATGGAGATCTTCTGCCCTGCGGACGAGGAAGAGCTCGTCGCCGGGCTTCCGCTCGCCATCGCATCGCCGTCCCCAGTGTACATCCGTTACAATTCCCGTCCGGCCACTCGGCAGAGCCGGGAGCTAGTCTTTGGGAAGGCGGAGGTCGTTGGCGGGGGCCGAGACTTTGCGCTCTTGAGCTATGGGCTCATGGTACGCGAAGGTCTGGTTGCGCTGGCGGAACTGGAAGCGCGCGGGATCTTCGGCCGCCTCGTCAACTTGAGGACCCTCGCCCCCATCGATAGCCAGGCGATAGAGCGCGCCGCTCGCGAGACCCCGCTCGTCGTGACCCTGGAAGACCATCTGCTGACGGGCGGACTCTTCTCGATCGTCTCCGAGCACTGGGCTCGAAACGGTCTTTCGACGCCCATTTGCCCGCTCGCGCTTTCGGGGTGGTTTCCGCCCGCCACACTTCCGGACGTCGTTCGTCACGCAGGATTTACAGGCGTACAGATTGCCAATCGCGTTGCGCATGAGCTAACACGCTGATCTCTCCATCCTGGTGCCCCGTGGCCAATCGCGTCGCGAACAACCCTGACTATCCGCACATCGCCGAGTCGGAAGTGCTCCACGCGCGGGCTGTCGATCTCATCCCGGCGGCAACCCAGACGCTTGCCAAGGGGCCCGGGCAACACGTGGAGGGGGTCGCACCCAAGTATCTGAGGCGGGGAAGGGGATCGCACGTCTGGGACGTCGACGGGAACGAATACCTCGATTTCAACATGGCGATCGGCCCGCTCTCCCTTGGCTACGCCTACCCGGCCGTCGACGAGGCGATCCGCGCCCAGCTGGCGGACGGAATCACATTCTCGCAGATGCACCCGCTCGAGGTCGAGGTTGCGGAACGGGTGCACGCCCTGGTCCCGGGCGCGGAGATGGTTCGCTTCAGCAAGACCGGATGTGATGTCACCAGCGCGGCCGTCCGCCTTGCGCGCGCCTTCACCGGGCGGCGCAAGATCCTCTGCTGCGGCTACCATGGCTGGCACGACTGGTACATCTCCGTCACCGATCGCAATTCCGGCATTCCTGAGGGGGTGCAGGATCTCTCCTTTACCTTCGAGTACAACAACACCGATTCGGTGCTGCAGGCCATCGACGATGACACTGCCTGTATCATTCTCGAGCCGGTAGTCTTCGAGGAGCCGGGCCCGGGCTTCCTCGAGAGCCTGAGGACCATCTGTGATGAGCGTGGCATCGTCCTCATCTTCGACGAGATGTGGACCGGCTTCCGGCTCGATCTGGGGGGAGCGCAGGCGCACTACGGCGTGACGGCGGACCTCGCCTGCTTCTCGAAAGCGGTGGCCAATGGCATGCCGCTCTCGGTGCTGACCGGGCGGCGCCAGGTCATGCGTCTGCTCGAGCGACAGGTCTTCTTCTTCACTACCTTCGGAGGCGAGGCTCTGTCGC
>Ga0335079_10006310_pt1 | contig 13563 bp, 15 predicted proteins | sample Lox_Sample_33_FD_206719 | JGI IMG/M metagenome (GOLD analysis project Ga0335079, IMG submission 206719) | Soil microbial communities from Loxahatchee National Wildlife Refuge, Florida, United States - Lox_Sample_3.3 | ecosystem: Environmental > Terrestrial > Soil > Wetlands | place: USA... | reverse complement strand
CGTCTTTCACTGTGACCGGCAACACCACTAGCTCCACATTCTTCACGATCTTTGCTTGCGTCTCTGTCTGTCCCGGCTGTGCTGGAGGTGGCGGTCCTGGATTCTGCTTTGCTATGGGCGCCGCGGGCACTGGGACCGTGGGTACGGGCCCTGAGGGGCGGGCCTGCGCCTTCACCTGAGAAGTCCAACATACCAGAAACGCCGCTGAAACTGACCCCAAGAGAATGGCCAGCCGCGTCGTACTTTTCAAATTTTTCATCGCTTCTTAATCAATCTCCCTTTCTTCTCCATCCGCGGCGACTCGAGGGACGCATCCCTCCCCTTGCCCCACTGCATCCTAACAGAGCAGTTGAGTCCCGCCCTGTGATACTGTCCGGGCGGGAACTCTTCGTCCGGACCGGTTGCGGCGGACCCTCGAAAAGGAAAGTATACATGCCTTCGCTGAAGAAACTCCTGGCCCTTTCATTTGCAATCTGTCTCTCCGCGGGACTTCTTCCCCGACTTTGCGCCCAGCAGCCCGAACAGGGCCAGACCCTGAAAGCGACCGTCAATCTCGTCAACCTTTACGTCACCGTCCGCGACAATCACAAACGCATCGTCACCAATCTCACTCAGGACGACTTCAAGGTCTTCGAGGACAATCAGCCTCAAAAGATCGCTTTCTTTTCCAAGGAAGTGACGCTTCCCATCACCCTGGGGTTGCTCCTCGATACTTCCGGCAGCGAACAAAACATGCTCTACGCCATCCAGGACGCTGGCAGCAACTTCCTCGGTCGCGTCCTCCGTAAGGGCGACGAGGCCATGGTCATTTCCTTTGATACCGACGTGAATCTCATGGCCGATTTCACCGAGGACCGCGCAGAACTCGACCGCGCCATCCATCGCACCCGCATCAACGCTCCCATGCAGGGCGGCATGATCAATCCCGGCCCCGTTCCTGCGGGCAATGTCACCGGTACGGCTCTTTACGATGCCATCTATCTCGCCTGCCATGATGAGCTTGCCTCCGAAGCCGGCCGCAAAGCCATCGTGATCGTCACGGATGCTGAAGATGAGGGCAGTAAGGTTCGCATCGAGGACGCCATCGAAGCCGCCCAGCGCACCGACACTGTCATTCACATCATTCTTGTCTATGATCCGCGCTATGGCGCCAACACCGGCGCCGCCAGGAAGCTGACCGAAGAAACCGGCGGCCGCGTCATCGTCGGCAATTCCAACAAAAAACTTCAGGAAGCTTTCGACGAAATCGCGGAAGAACTGCGCAGCCAGTACACCGTCGGCTACTACCCCACCAACACCGCCCACGACGGCGCCTTTCGCAAACTGAAAGTGGAAATGACCAACAAGGACTACAAAGCCCTTACCCGCAAAGGCTACTACGCTCCCAAGAGCTGATTTTCGCTAAGGCGGGTCGCATAGGATCTGCTCCGGAACCTTCCGTTTTCCCTCCGGCGAATGATCCGGCAGACTGTTTCGCCTGAAGCCGCCCAAATGCCGTTTTGTCTTCCCATTTCCTTGACTCCTGCCGAGAACTGGATATATTTGCATCCAGATCGGATCGCTGAGAGGGAATCTGCCTGACGTCTCGAGGGGCGGCGGTTCAAGGTTCCTTCCATTTCTCTGATTCAGGCCAATTTCCGGGTTCCATGCAACGTTGTGCGCGCATCCCGCATTGCGCGGGCGTTGGCGGATTTCGGTTTGTGGGCTCAAACTTTCAGCTCTGCGGAGGCACCAGCGTGTCCACTTCTCCCATGGCCATCCAGCGCAACTCCTGGCTGCGCCCGAAGTACGTTCTTTTTGCTTTCATCGGCTTGATGCTCGCTTACGTCCTCGCCCATAACGAAAGCTTCCTCATTAATCCCAGGGATCCCGAATGGCCGCACATCCAGCCCTTTAAGTGGTGGCTCTTGCCTCATGGACTCGCAGGCGCCTGCGCCCTTTTGCTCGGGCCCATGCAGTTCTCCGATCGTCTGCGCCAGCGCTTCACTAAGCTTCATCGTGTCGTCGGCCGTTTTTATGTCGTCGGCGTTTTCATCGCCGCTCCTATGGGTTTCTATGTTCAGTTCTATCAACTGCGCCTCGGTGCCACGCGCTCCTTCAGCGCCGCCGCAGCCGTGCAGGCAATCACATGGATGGCCACCACCGCCATCGCTCTCGCCTTCATTCTCAAAGGCAAGACCCAGCAGCACCGCCAATGGATGACCCGCAGCTTCGCCGTCGCTCTGGTTTTTCTCGAAGTGCGCGTAATTCTCGGCGTCGCTGGTTGGGATACCGCGGGACCTGGCGTTGTGGAAGCAGTGGTCTGGTTTTGCAACGCCGTCTCCATCTTCCTCGCCGATGTCGTCCTGCAATTGCAGGAGCTCCTCCGCTCCCGCAAAGCCCCGGCTAAGCCGCAGCCCCAAGCCGCCCAGGCCTAACATTTGCACTCGACTGAGCGACTTCGTATCTACTTTCGTAGCGTCGTAGCGCCCAGCATGGTAGGAAGAATCACCATCATTTAAGGTGTTCGGCCAAAGTGTTTGCTAATCCCTCCCGGACCTCAGAATCGGGCCTCACTCACGGCTTATATGCGTAGACAACACCTTTCCGCACCGCGATGTATAGCTCCGAATCATCATGGGTAATGCCCTTGACGCAGCCAGCCACATGCCCGTCCCACCGCAGCGCGCCGTCCAATGCCCGATAGGCAGTGATGGCTCCTTGACAGTTCCCCGCGATTACCTCATCTCTCCACGCCATTGGCACCCCCGAAGTCCACGTAGTGTTAGAGCCACTCGACCAAAACTCGCGCTCGAATTCATCACTATAAGCGAGTAAGAGATGCCGCTCTTGCCCGCCTTTCTCGATAAGGCCGAAGAAAAATATTTCTTCAGCATCATTTTCGCCGCCCCAGATAAAACCTCTAACCGGGGCCGCTTGAACTGGGAGATCAGCCAATTGCTCTCCTGTTGCAGGATTCACACCGTACACATGCCTATTTGCCGAACCGAAGTACTCCACATCCTTGTATACAAAAGGATTTGTGCTCACGGCGGCCCTGGCCAGTTTTTGCCAGACCTTGCGTCCCGTGCCGTCCAGGCCATATAGCATCAAGTTGTGAGCCACGACGACGACGCTCACACCGTCGGTGTCGGGCGTGCTGTTCTCATAGCAATGATCGCCGGACGACGGAGCAGGGAATCTCCAATTGAGTTTGCCCGTCCGCAAATCCAGGGATATCCATTCGTCGCGCCCGGTGCCGAAAACGAGGGCAAAGTCCAGCTGCGTAAAACTTGTGCGCACGCCCGGCACGGCTGCCTTCCAGCGCAGCTTACCTGTTCGTTGTTCGAGGGCGTATACGTAGCCCCGCTGCTTGGGCCCACAGTCCTAGTCGTTTGCGCCCACGATGACAAGATTCTGGGACACAAGTGGTTCACCACCGAGCGCAGTCATCCCGTCAGCACGGCGGTCGTAGGTCCAAATTTCTTTCCCCGTTTTCTTCTCGAGCGCATAAGTTTTGGCCAGGTCCGACGCAACGAACAATAACTCGCCATCCGCAACTGGATTTGTCGAGATCGCCCCGTCAACATGAAACTGCCACAACAAATCCGGGAGACGCTCCACTGAGTGAGCGGCTTGGTGGGCTTCGGAATTGCTAACGAGAAAGCCGTATATTGTCGCCAGTAGAACCAGCCTGACCCACACTGATCGCGTAACCATTTCAGCTCCATATCCGAGGATACCCGCAATCCCGGTGGTAATGCCGCAATTCTGAAATTCTCCATTCCCCTCCGTGGGAGTCTCGGCGGAGAATACCACCGCAATATTTAACCGCGAAGTGAAAAGGCGTAAGTGCCTATCCTCGATTTTGGAGGGTCTTTCTCGCTCTTTCAGCCTAAAGCGTATCGAACACCGCAGCCCCGGCTTTGGACCCTTACCAGAATCCGCCAGCAGGACAAGGCGGCAAAGTGATTCTTTCCCATCGCTCGTCCGCTTGGCGAACCATCGCGAGAGGCGGTCCTTACTCCCATTTCCCTTGACATGTATGCACAATGTACATATACTCTCTTCTGTGGACTGCGAGTGGGATCCAGCCAAGGCCCGCGCTAATTTTGGAAAACACGGAGTTCATTTTGCCGACGCCGTGTCTGCCTTGGAGGATGAGCGCGCCCTCACGATGCGCGATCCTTTTGCCGAGGACGAGGAGCGTTCGATCACTCTCGGCGGGGACGCACTGGGCCGCATCTTAATCGTTGTGTACACGTGGCGTGGTGGACATGTGCGTCTCATATCCGCGCGCCGCGCTACGCTGCGAGGAAAGAACCAATATGAGGTGGGCAATGAAACGTGAATACGATTTCGCAAAAGCACGGCGCGGACCTGTCGTCCAGGTTCCCAAGGGGAAAACTCGCATCACCATCCGGCTCGATAACGAAATCCTCGCCTGGTTCCGCGAGCAGGTTGATCGCGCCGGCGGGGGAAACTACCAAACCCTCATCAACGAAGTCCTCCGGCAGCACCTCCTTCGTGCCAAGGAACCTTTGGAAAAAACCCTGCGTCGCGTCATTCGCGAGGAGATCCGCCGCGCCTCCTAGTGACTTGGCATGAAAATCCTGTCGCCCTGCCTTAGCGCGGCCAGCGAACCGTGCGTACATCCGAGGTTTGACCGTTGTCCATTCACCGTTTACGATTTCTTTTCCCAGTGGACGACCAGCTCATCTCTCGCTACCGCATCCTCCGCAAGCTGGGCGAAGGTGCTATGGGCGTTATCTACGAAGCCGAAGACACCAAGCTCAACCGCCGCGTCGCCCTGAAATTCCTTCCTCAAAAAACCGCAAAGGATCCCTCCACGCTCGAACGCTTCCTCCGCGAAGCGGCGATATCAAAGTCGTCGCGCCCGGCCGTGCGGAAACCATTCTGCTCTCCGATTCGAAACACATCTCCGACCAGGTTGCCATCTGCCCCGGCGGCAAAGCCATCGTGATCGTCACGGATGCTGAAGATGAGGGCAGTAAGGTTCGCATCGAGGACGCCATCGAAGCCGCCCAGCGCACCGACACTGTCATTCACATCATTCTGGTCTATGATCCGCGCTACGGCGCCAACATGGGCGCCGCCAGGAAGCTCACCGAGGAAACCGGCGGCCGCGTCATCGTCGGCAACTCCAACAAGAAGCTCCAGGTAGCTTTCGACGAAATCGCCGAGGAACTGCGCAGCCAGTACACCGTCGGCTACTACCCCACCAACACCGCCCATGACGGCAAATTCCGCAAAGTCAAAGTGGAAATGACCAACAAGGATCTGAAATCCCTCACCCGCAAGGGCTACTACGCCCCCAAATCCTGAAGTATTCGCTTCCTTCGCACAGGAGAAGCCCCTAACTTCGGTCGCGGCAAGTCGTATTAGTTCTTGAGAAGCTCGCCAACAGCCTCTTCGATCCTCTCGAAGGGCTGGTCGGGACTTGGAGCGGGCTGCAACCTGCCTTGCCGGTCAATCAGAAAAATTGCCGGGTAGCGCGCGATGTCCCGATAGAGCTTGGGTATTTCCCCACGGAGGGTGAGAAGTGGGTAGCTCACCGGGACTTCTCGGACAAATTTCTGCTGCAACGCCGGGTCTTCGTCGGAAATTCCGAACACGATGAATCCCTGAGACCTCTTTTCGCGGTAGAGACTGTCCAGCTTCGGCATCTCCAGGCGACAGGGCACGCACCAGGTCGCCCAGATGTTGACGAGCACCACTTCGCCTTTGTGATCCTCCAGGCGTTGCAACTTTCCATTCAGGTCCAGGCTGCCGAAAGGCGGGGGAGCCACATCACGCATCGCCTGGTTTCGCGTTTGTTTCCAGCGTGTGATTCCGTCGCTTACGGGTTTCGCCGTCAGTCCCAGCGAGAGGATCGCAATGGCAAGACCCACCTTTCCTCCAAAGGTCAGCACTTGCCGCTTTCGGTCCCGGATTGCGAGGGCGAGCGTCACGAAGAATGGCACGGTCATGGCCAGCGTGGAGAGCGAGAGACGGAACAGCCAATCCTTTTCGTGGTCCGTGCTGGCGCGGGTTAGAGTCACATAAACCAAGGAGTAAAAGAAAAGAGCCGCGAACGGCGAGAGTAAGCCAGCGAAAACCACCAAGTATCTGGAAGCTTTGCTCATAAGGTGAACGTCCGGGAAAGAGGCATCAATTCTACCTGCACCGCTTGGCGCAGACAATGATGAGGAGGGAACCTTACTTTTGCGATTCGGGCTCCGGCGGCGCCGCCGCTTTTGCCGGATTCGGGAACGCGAAATAGCCGCGGCGCGCCTGCACTTCGTATCCGTTGTGGTTCGGCACTTCAATTTTAATTTTGTGGTATCTGCCGTTCGGAGCGTAATTTGTCGGATTGTACGCGACGGAATACTGGTTGCGCAGCTCGTCGCCGATGTCCTGGAATGATGCATCCAAATCGTCCACGTGATACGGATAAAACGCGCGGCCGCCCGTTTCTTCCGCGAGGTCCTGCAAAATCTTGTCGCCTTCGGTCAGGTGCATCTTGCGATTGGCCAATTTTTCGGGATCCGTTTCGGAGAGCTGGATCCATTCCGTGCTCGTGCTGATGGTATAGATGACCACGCTGGTGCGCTGCGCCATTTCGATCGCTTCGGTGCGCGTATGATTCGAGAGATTGTCGTCGCCGTCGCTGATCAGAATCATCACGCGGCGCACCACATCGGGCTGGTCGCCGGGAGGACGCGGCGGATGGCTCAGCTGATTGGCGCAGGCATCATAAATCGCATCGTAGACGGCCGTGCCGCCGCCGGCGCGCGTATTCTGGATCTGGTCGCGCAGGACTCCCGCGTCGCTGGTGAAAGCCTGCACGAGCTGGGGTTCATCGTCGAAGGTCATGACGAACGCCTGGTCTTTGCCGTGACGAAGAACGCTGTAGAGAAAATTGATGGCAGCGTCCTGCTCGAATTTAATGCGGTCGCGGATACTGTTGGAAGTGTCGAGAAGCATTCCAATGCGCAGAGGAAGATCGGATTGCTGGCTGAAGTAACGGATTTCCTGCGGAACGTTGTCGTCCAGAATCTTGAAATCGCTCCTGTTCAAATCGGGAACCAGCTTGTTGCGCCGGTTCAGCACCGTGAAGAGCACGTCCACCAGATTGACCTCGCGTGTGATCGTCGGGCCTTTTTGCGGAGCCTGTTGATTGCTCGCGGCAGGCGGAGGGGGCGCAGGCGCCTGCTGGGCGCAAAGCCGAATCGAAATCACAATCAGGAGAAGGGCGGCGAGAAAGAAAATGGATAGGCGGCGCATTGGATTTCATTATAAGAACGGCGCGAGCAAGGCGTCAATTCCGGAAGAATCCTCTCCGGAAACAGCAGCGAGCTGCTTTAGAAATTCGTGCAGATCGGCGGCGAGCGGCGCGCGGACTTCGATCCATTTCCCGGTTCGTGGATGCGCGAAGCCGATTTGCGCGGCGTGAAGAAATTGCCGGCCGAGACGCGGCAGTTTTGTTTTTCCGGAATGCATGTGTGCAGCGGCGCCGTAGAGCGTGTCCCCCACCACGGGATGTTTTGTGGCGGAAAAGTGCACACGGATTTGATGCGTGCGTCCGGTGTGGAGTTGGATTTCAACGAGCGAGGCGGAGTCCAGCGTGGCGATCGTGCGCCAATCGGTCCGCGCTTCGCGGGACTTTCCCGGGCCCGCGGATTTGCGAGCGGACATGCGCGTGCGGCGCCGGGGATCGCGCGCGATGGCGAATTCGATGCGTCCGCGTTCGCCCTTGAATCTTCCCTGCACCAAAGCGAGATAGATTTTCTTCACTTCGTGCTTGCGAAACGCTTCCGTAAGTTTTGCGTGCGCAAAATCATTCTTCGCGACGAGGATCGCGCCGGAAGTGTCCTTATCCAGACGGTGCACAATTCCGGGGCGAAGCGCGTCTCCTCCCTGGGAAAGTGATTGGCCGCGGCCCAGCAGCGCGTTCACCAGCGTTCCGCGAGAGTTCCCTGCCCCGGCGTGAACGGCCATTCCCGGGGGCTTGTTGACGACGATCACGTCGTCATCCTCGTAGAGAATTTCGAGCGGGATTTCCTCGGCTTCGGCGCGTAGCGGCGGCCTTGCCCGCACCTGGACCCAGATGCGTTCGCCGCCGCGCAATTTGTGCGAAGCTTTAGCCGGTTTGCCGGCCAACGAGACCAGGCCGGCCTCAATCAACTCCTGAACACGGACGCGGCTCAGCTCCGGGCATTGGGCCACGACGAAGCGGTCGAGACGGGATCCGGCGTCGTCACTGGCGGCGACAAGTTCTCGTTTCGGCGGATGGCTCATTTGAGACACGGCGGGATTGTAGCAGGAGGGGGCTTGACGGATGTCCCTATCCCCTAGTTTTTGTGCATGTGTGGCAGGCAAAGGAGTTGTAAGACCTTTATTTCGTAAGTGATGTGGCAGGAATTGAGGTTCCCAGTTCGAAGATGGTGAATGGAGCAAAGGGGACCCCCGCCCCCGCCGTCATGACGCAAAGAGTGCGCAAACGATTGACAATGCAGGGGTTGTTGGCGCGCCGTGGCGTGGAACAGTGCGTAAGCTTCTGAGAGCAAAGGAGTTGGATGGCAAACCGGTGACGCAGAAAAACCTCGTACAGGAGCTTGGAGGGAAGATTGACGCTTGGGGTGTTCCCAGAGGGGCAGGTGAGGACCGAATTTCATAAAACACGATAGCACGGAAGAGTTACGTTGTCAATAGATGATTATCTACTGACTGGGGAGGTTAGAGGAAATCAGCGAAAGGGTCGCCGGTACGATAGACGAAGAGCCCGAGCGAGCGATTGCCGATCGGATAGCGCCCCTTTTGAGGCTGGCGGTTCAACCATTCCCCATGGACTCGTGCATTACCCAGTGTAGGGGAATCTGGACATTGGCAACATGAGCAGCGACGACTTACCAGAGCACGGCCACATATGGCTTCCGCATTGTCGCTAGCCTTGATCGGAAACGCCTCTGGCGATGAGTTCTCCGGAAGGGGAAAAACTACATCCGAGGCGTTTTCGATAAGGAGGCAAAGAGGAAGCCGCTGGCGCGTGCGGCAGATGCGGGACTGTGGGGATTGAATCGCCTTTCGCCTGTAATCAACAGAATTTGCGATAGTTGCCGGAATAGGGTGAAAGTGAAAAAAGCGAATGTAAATGAAAACGTCGCGTTGAAGCATGACTCGCGGAGTCCAGCGCGCGCTGAGTCTGCCGCGCCAGCGGCTTGGTCCTAGCCGACAATCCACCGAGAACGAACCAGACACCCACACTGCCTATCGAGAGCAGGTATCCGTTGACGGAGCCCTTACCAGACGCGGGGTGACAGGCGCAAAGATTCCTTCGGGCGTTGGCCAGGAATAAGACCCTGAATACATTGTGCCAAGTGCACGGAATTCGGACGGGCGGGAGGAAAAGGAGAGAGGCGCCCGGCAAACTCACAAGCGCCTCCTCTACTGCGTCAACGTAAACCGTACCTCACTGGATCACCTCCTTCTCGGCAAGAGAGCCGATGTCGACAAGAGTGTCGAGTGAACCGAGTATAGCGCGGGAGCGAGGAGATGTCAGAATGAAGCGCAGCATGTGTCTATCTGAGAGGCCAAAAAGAAATTTTGGTCTATCGGGTTGCGTATAAGGAGGAAGGGGAGGGTCTCGTGTCTGCGGGAAAGGTGATGGGGACCGGGCTGCGAACTCTGGCGGTGTGTTTCTTGTTCGCTATGTGCTTCGCGATCGGCATGGCGCTATCAGGGGTGGCTAAGCTCGCACAACAGGGGCCGGCCGTGCAAGCTTCTCCAGCAGAAGTTTTGCGCCCGTTTCTGATGTTTTGTGTTTGCGTGGGAATCGCGGTGTCGTACCTGATCCTTCGCTCGAGTTGGAACGGTTTGAAGCTGGTGGGCGCGATGTTTGCGGCGATCTACGGCATCTCCACTATCGCGACACAGGTCGAATCGCTCTTTTTTCTCCGAGCCAAAATGCCTCCCGGAATGATCCGAGGACTCTTCGTGGAAGGCCTGATTGCTTCGCTGCTCATCGCGCCGCAGGCTGTGCTGGTGCTGGGCAAGTGGAAGGCAGCGCGGCCAGCGACGGCCCAAATTGCGCCTGCGCACCTTAGCGCCGCCTCCGCTGCGTGGAGAATTGCGCTGCTCGTCGTCGCTTTCGTGTTTCTCTACATGTTTTTCGGGTACTACGTTGCCTGGCGGAATCCCGCCCTGCGGCAGTATTACGGCGGACACGAATTGGCGAGCTTCTTCGCGGCGCTGAGGAGCAACTGGGTGAACGTTCCCTGGATCTACGGGTTGCAGGTGTTTCGCGCGCTGCTGTATGTCGCGTGCGTATTCCCGCTGCTTCGCATGCTGCATGTGACTCGATGGGAAAAGGCCGCGGCCGTTGCGCTTTTCTTGACGGCTTGGACCACAATCCTGCTGATGCCCAATCCGCTGATGCCCGCAAGCGTGGCGCGGAGCCATTTCTGGGAAACGCTGGCTTTCAATTTGACCTTTGGCGCTTTGCTCGGTTGGTTGCTAGGAAAGACGGTGCCGTCCAGGGAGGCTGCTCTCACAGGACGGTGACCTTTTAAGGAAGGCTGCCTCTGCGAGCAAACCTAATGGGGCGTGGGGGCGTCCAATTGCCTGGTACCCCATCGAATCCTTCGCCCATAGATCGCTTACAGCACCGGCAAATCTGGCTGACCGAGCAGAGCGACTCAGGAGCCCCATGAGAGAACCTTTTGCCGGTCATGCGTTCCGCCGATCTCTTGCCGCGCAATTTATTGTCCTGGCCGGGTTGCTGGTGTTCTTCACCGCCTCGGCTGCGGATGTTCTCGGTCAACAACAGACGCAGCAGCAGTCTTCGCCGCAGCAACAACAAATGCCGCGAGCCCCAAAGATTCAAGTGCAAGTAAAAACGGTGAGCGTCCTGGCCACGGTGCGCGACAAACACGGGAAAATTGTTCCGAATCTGACCAAAGACGACTTTTTGCTGGACGAGGATGGACGCCCGCAGACGATCACGTACTTTGCGCGCGAGACAGACCTGCCATTGCGGCTAGGTTTGCTTGTGGATACCAGCTTCAGCCAAAGAAGTGTGCTGGAGCAGGAGCGGAGCGCCAGTTACACCTTTCTCGACCAAATGCTCCGCCAGGACAAGGATCTCGCGTTCGTGATTCACTTCGACCGGGAGGTGGAGCTCTTGCAGGATTTCACGGGGTCGCGCCCGAAACTGCAAGCCGCGCTGCAATCCCTGAATGTGCCGCAGATGGGCGGGTACGGCGGAGGACAAAGCGGGGGTGGACAAGGCACAGACGGAGGTCCTCACCAAAGAGGCGGCCGAGGGAGAGGCGGAGGAACTCTGCTGTACGATGCCGTCTATCTTGCATCCGATGAACTGATGAGCAAGCAGCAAGGACGCAAAGCCCTGATCGTCCTTACGGATGGCGTGGATCGCGGGAGCAAGGAAACACTGGCGACGGCGATCGAGACGGCGCAGCGAGCCGACACCGTGGTGTATTCGATTCTGTTTGCCGGAGAAGAAGGGCACGGCGGATCTAGCCACGGTGGATTTGGGATGGGTGGTCCGCGTGGACCCTACGGCGGACGTCAGCGGAGATTCCCGGAGGAGCAGCGTCCCGACGGCAAGAAAATCCTGGAGCAGATTTCGAAGGAGACGGGCGGGCGAATGTTCCAGGTCTCCAAAAAGGAGACGGTGGACAAGATTTATGCGGAGATCCAGGAGGAACTGAGGAACCAGTACAGCCTGGGATATACGCCGGATCAGGGCGCGGGGCCCGGGTACCACAAAATTCACCTCGTGACCAAACAGAAGGACTTGATTGTCCAGGCGCGCGACGGTTACTACGGCGCGCAGTAGAAGAACGGGAAAGCCGACGACCGAGCGATAGAACGAAAAGAACTTGGGCGTAAATGATATTGAGGGCCATGAGAGGGGCCTTGACCCGGGGAGGGTAGGAGGGTAGCCTCTTGCGCAAGAGCATCCCGCGTAGGAAGTTGCAACTCACTAACTTGAAACTCAAGGAGGCTGGATATGGTCCCTCTCACGGCGCTCTGGCTCCCGATTTTGTTGGCGGCGGTGATTGTGTTCATCGCCAGTTCCATTATGCATACCGTGCTGCCCTACCATAAGAGCGACTATTCGAGGCTGCCCGACGAAGACAATGTGATGGCAGCACTGCGCAGCGCGGGGTTGAAGCGCGGACTCTATGTCTTCCCATTTTGCTCACCGAAAGAGATGAAAACCCCGGCAGCGGTCGAAAAATACAATCAGGGCCCGGTGGGCATGATGACGGTATTCCCGAGCGGGCCGCCCAATATGCCAAAGTTTCTCGGACTATGGTTCGCTTACTGCCTGATCATCAGCTTTTTTGTGGCGTGCGTGGCGGGTAGCGCGCTGGGGCAGGGCACTCCGTATCTGAGGGTTTTTCACGTGGCGGCCCTGGCAGCGTTCCTAGCGTACGGGCTGGCGAATCTGAGCAACGGCATCTGGAAGGGTCAGTTGTGGAGCGTGACGATCAAGGAAGTTGTGGATGGGCTGGTTTACGCTCTGCTGACGGCCGGGACGTTCGGCTGGCTTTGGCCACGCTAAACGAAGCGCAACGATCACTGATGATCCATCCTGAATTGAGGCAGCCGTTGGCGGGATTCTCGAAGTAGAAAACTTGATTACGCTCGTGCAGCAAAGCAACCAATCTTAATAATCGAAGGGCTAAGGAATTGTGCCGCGTGAGCGGCACAACGGGTTTATTCTTGCGTGCGGAGTTCGAACTACATTTTCCTGGGGGAGAAGATGCGGAGACGATTGGCGGTATTGGCGGCGTTGCTGGCGGTGAGCGCGATCGCTGTGGTTATGGCGCTGCCGAAAGCGCATGCACAAGGGGAGGAGAGCGCGACGTACGACGTGGTAATCCGCAACGGGCACATCATTGATGGGACCGGCTCACCGTGGTACGCAGGGGACATCGGTATTCGCGGCGGGAGGATTGCGGCAATCGGGAATTTGTCGCACGCGAAGGCGAGGCACGAGATTGACGCGGCGGGGCGCGTGGTGGCGCCGGGATTCATTGACATGCTGGGACAATCGGAAGTGACGATCCTCGTTGATCCGCACCTGCCATCCAAGATTTTCCAGGGGATTACCACGGAGATCACCGGCGAAGGCGATTCGATCGCTCCACAGACGGACGCGACGCTGGCGGATGCACACGCGGAGTTCGAACACTACGGCATCACGCCGGATTGGCGGACGTTCACGGAGTATTTCGAGCGGCTGCAGAAGCAAGGAATGGGCATCAACCTGGGCACGTACGTGGGCGCGACGCAGATTCGGAGGATCGTGATCGGCGACGGAGACCGGCAGGCCACTCCCGCGGAGCTTGAGAGGATGAAGGCAATCGTTGCGGAAGCGATGCGCGAAGGAGCGCGCGGCGTCTCCAGCGCGCTGGAATATCCGCCGGCGCCCTACGCTTCAACGGAAGAATTGATCGCGCTGGCGAGCGTAAGCGCGCAATACGGAGGAATCTACGCGACGCACATGCGGAACGAAGGCGACGGCGAGATGACCGCGCTGGCGGAGACGGC
>Ga0335079_10006309_pt1 | contig 13565 bp, 10 predicted proteins | sample Lox_Sample_33_FD_206719 | JGI IMG/M metagenome (GOLD analysis project Ga0335079, IMG submission 206719) | Soil microbial communities from Loxahatchee National Wildlife Refuge, Florida, United States - Lox_Sample_3.3 | ecosystem: Environmental > Terrestrial > Soil > Wetlands | place: USA... | reverse complement strand
GCTCAACTCTTCGCAGCATCCGCGTTTGTGACCGCGATCGGAATCTGCTCCACAATCTCAATCCCATACCCCTGCAGCGCGGCCACTTTCCGCGGATGGTTGGTCAGCAGCCGGATGGCAGAGATATTCAGGTCAGAGAGAATCTGGGCGCCGATGCCAACCTCGCGCTGGGTTTTGCGCTGATGGTCGGGATTGGAGGGATCGCGCACATCGCGATGGAAGGTGAGCGTCGGACGGTCGTTCACCCGCTCGACGGAAAAGCCCTTGGAAGTCTGGTGCAGGTAGATGAGCGCGCCGCGGCCTTCGGCGGCGATCATCTCGAGCGAGCGCCGGATGATCTGGTGGCAATCGCACCAGGTGGCGCCAAAGACGTCACCTACCAGGCAGTGCGCGTGCATGCGCACCAGCACCGGCTTGGAGCTCTCGTGCTCGACGTCGCCCATCACCAGCGCGACGTGTGAGTTGTGCGCCATATCGCTTTCGTAGGCGATCATGCGGAATTCGCCGAACGGCGTGGGCAGCATGGATTCGCCGATGCGGTGCACCAGCCGTTCGTGGCGCATGCGGTAGCGGATGAGCCCGGCCACCGTCATCATCTTCAGATTGTGAGTGCGGCAGAACTCGAGGAGCTGCGGTACCCGCGCCATGCTGCCGTCTTCGTTCATGATCTCGCAGATCACGCCCGCCGGCACCATGCCCGCCAGCCGCGCCAGGTCCACGGAGGCTTCGGTTTGACCGGCGCGCACCAGAACCCCGCCTTTGCGAGCGCGTAAAGGAAAGACGTGCCCCGGTCGCGCCAGGTCGTCAGGACGCGTTGCCGGGTCGATCGCCACCTGGATGGTGCGGGCGCGGTCAAAGGCGGAAATGCCGGTCGTGACGCCCTGGCGCGCGTCGATGGCTTCGCAGAATGCGGTGCCGAACTGTGCCGTGTTCTGCGCGCTCATCGGGCCTATGCGCAGGTGTTCCAGCCGATCCTCGGTCATGGCCAGGCAGACCAGCCCGCGTCCATAGCGCGCCATGAAGTTGATGGCTTCGGGCGTGACTTTCTCGGCCGCGAGCGTCAGATCGCCTTCGTTCTCGCGATCTTCGTCGTCGACTACCACGATCATCCGCCCCTTGCGGATCTCTTCGAGGGCGGTCTCAACATCGCAGAATGGCGAATCGGCTGGCATAATCTGAACCCAAGATTGTAGCAAAGCCAAAGGAACGGCAGTCACGCCGCGTGGTGGAAGTGAATGAGGAGAAAGGTTGCTCCGAGAAACTCTCCACTATCGCGCCCGCCTTGGGACATGGTCAAACTCGGAGTGTTTTAACGGATATGCAAAAGAAAAAAGCCGTCGCACAGGACGGCCTCTCCAACGCCCATCGGGGCTCGATTACAACGTTGATTCGATCTCAAACCCCCAAGCCTGCAACAGAGACTCGGGGATGAATTTGGAGTTCTTGTTGCGCCGCGCCCACTCCCGCAGACGTGTGGAGCGCAGATACTGGTCAGGCTGCAACTTGAACTCCTTCACTGCCTGCTCGAAGGAGGTTACTACCGGAATCATCGGTCCAATCGGCTCCGGTTTCCCCCAGTTGGGATTTCCACGTCGCTTAGCCATGATTAGTTCGTCCTGCCTTTTGTGTATGTTCCAAACCATTGGATTAACTTCGCCGACCCCAGATTCATTTGCGGCGGGCGCGCCCTGATTCCTGCTTAGGGGGCATCCAAATCCATTATCTTACCCACTTTTAGACGCAAAAACAATGGTTTTGGATGGAAAAAGAGCCGCAAAAAGCCAGGGGGTGAAACGGTATTCCCTATTTAAACTTCACATTTTCAACTCGTTACACATGGTAGTGAAGTTATCAACAACTTCATCTTGCGAGGAGATCCAAACCAGGTTTGGGCCCATCGGCATTCTGGAGCGGAAGATCGAAAAAGAATGCGTGGCGGGCGGGGCATTCGGCGATGGATCTGGTGCCCGGGGCGGGAATTGAACCCGCACGTCCCTTTCGGAACTCGGGATTTTAAGTCCCGTGCGTCTGCCAGTTTCGCCACCCGGGCACCGCACTACAGCTTAACACCAGCCGGAGAACCATCCAGATGCGACTGAAGTTGAGGGGCCGGTCGGAACTCCCGGCCCGGGGCACGCTATTCCTTTCCTCACAGCTCTCTTAGCGCCACCGCGACCCGCGCCCTGGCAGCGCGGATGGCCGGCGGGACTCCGCCGGCTACGCCCATGGCCATGGCGAAGATCACCCCGCCCACCAGCAGCGCCGGAGTGACGCGGAAGGCGAAGGCCAAGTGGGAGAATGTCTGCCAGTTCATGGTGCCGGTGGTGAGGCCGTTGAGCGGCAGGACGGCAATGCATCCCAGCAGGCCGCCGACCAGGGCGATGCACAGCGCCTCGAAGGTAAACGAGAGCACGACGCTGCCGGCGCCGAAGCCGACGGCACGCATAGTGGCAATTTCGCGGGCGCGCTCGGCCACAGCCGAATACATGGTATTAAGTGCGGCAATGATGGCGCCCACGCTCATCACTCCTCCTACCAACACCCCCAACACCGTGACCAGGCGTGTGAAAGCGCGGGACTGCTTCTCGTAGTACTCGATCTCGCGATCAACCTGCAGCGTGACGCGCGGGTCGGAGGTGATGGCATCTTTGAATGCGGGATAAGCATCTGCCGAGGTCAGCCGCACCGTAACTGACTGGTAGACATTGAGCGGCCGCTTATAGACCTGCTTGACCACCTCCGAGTCGGCCCAGAGTTCGGAGTCGAAGGCGCTGCCGCCGGCGTCGAAGACGCCCACGACCGTCCAGGTACCGCCGCCAAATTTCACCGTGCTGCCGAGATCAAAGCCGGCATAGGTGCGGGCAACGTTGCGTCCGACGACGAGTTCATCGAGCCCCGGGCGGAAGAAGCGTCCAGAGACGATCTTGACCCGGTCGCGAACCTCGAGCACACGTGGCGAGACGCCACGCACCTGCACGTTGGCGTCGGTGCCCGTGGCCTTCAGCGGGAAAGCGGCCACCACCACGCTTTCCGGGCTGACCAGCGGCTCCGAACCGTTGCGGGCAACGCCGGGCATGTCCTCGACAACTTTCCACTGGTCGGTGGTGACGGCGCTCTCCATCTCCGAAGTCGAGCCGGCGCGGCGGATGATGGCATTGCGCGGCGACCCCGAAGACACCAGCGTCGCCTTGAATCCCTTGCCCAGGGCCAGCACGGCTATGAACACTCCCACCGTGCCGGTGATACCCAGGATTGCAACAACGGTTGAAGTCCAGCGCACACGCAGGCTGCGCACGTTGTAAGTGAGCGGGATCACCATGTCACACCCTCCGCAGCGCGTCCGCCACGCGCAGCCGCATGGCCGCCCATGCAGGCAGGATTCCCGCGGCCAGTCCCACGGTCAGCGACGCAAGTAACCCCAGGATTACTGCCGGCAGCGCCAGATAGAAATAAGGCATCATGCCGCCGGTGGGATCGCCGCGAAGAGTGAACAGTTTGCATAGGGCAAGGCCTAGGCCTCCGCCGATGACCGCTAAAAACAACGATTCACCCAGGACGAGCAAAAGCACGAAGCCGTCCGAAAAGCCGACTGCTTTAAGCACGGCCAGCTCGCGCATGCGCTCGCGCACGGCAATGGCCATGGTGTTGCCCGTCACCAGCAGCAACGTGAAGAAGACAACGCTGCCGATGCTGAGCAGAAGGAATTCGATATTGCCGGCCTGCTTGACGAATCCGGCGGCAAAGGCCTTCTCCGTTTCGGTCTTGGTTTCCCAGGGGGAGTTGGCGAAAGTGTCGTCAATGGCGGCGGCGACGCGAGTGGCATTGCCGGGATCGTCGATACGGACGGTATACCAGCCGATCAGGCCCTTCCAGTATTGGTTCTCGCGCTCCTCCAGGTACTTGTAGTGGAACCAAAACTGGGTAGTGTCGTCCTGCGGGCGGCTGCCTTTGTAGATGCCGTCGATGTTGAACTCCCAGGTGCCGGGAAAGATCGTGCCCTTGATGGGCACGCGATCCCCTACCTTCCAATGGAAGCGCTTGACCAGGTCCTCGCCAACGATGGCGCCAACGCGGTCGTCGGTGAAAATCTTCCATTGATCGTCGGGCACGAGGAATTCCGGGAACATCTGGCGGTAGGTTTCGTCCTCAATGGCGAATTGCGGAAAGAAGTTGCGCTCGTCCTGGTAAACGCCGCCGAACCAGTTGGCGTGCGTCACCAGAGTAACGCCGGGGATCTGCGCGAGCTTGTCCTTATAGGAAATGGGCAGCGGCTGGATGATCGACACCTTATTGACCACCACCAGACGATTGGCGCCGGCGACCTCCAGGCCCTGGTTGAAGGCACCATGCACCACCGCCAAGAATCCGAACAGGAAGAGCGCTACTACAAAAGACCCCAGGGTCAACGTAGTGCGGATCTTTTTGCGGAAGAGATTGGCGAAGATGAGGTGGCGATATTTCATTTCGCCTCCACCGTCCGGCCTTCCACCAGCACGCCCTTGTTCAGGTGGAGGACCGTCTGTGCCCGCTCGGCGGCCACGGGATCGTGGGTAACGAGCAGCACCGTCTTCTTGTGCTCGCGCACTAGGCGCGAGAGCAGCTCCATGACTTCGTCGGCGCTCTTGCGGTCGAGATCGCCGGTGGGCTCGTCGCAAAGCAGAAACGTCGGATCGGCGACAATCGCGCGCGCGATGCCCACGCGCTGCTCCTGCCCGCCGGAAAGCTGGCGCGGATAGTGCTCCATGCGCTCCGCCAGGCCGACGATTCCGAGCGCAGCCTCCACATGCTTCCGTCGCTCGGCCTTCGAAAGATGGGTCAGCAGCAGCGGCAGCTCGACATTCTGAAACGCCGTCAGCACCGGGATGAGGTTATACATCTGGAAGATGAATCCCACGTGGCGGGCGCGCCAGGCGGTGAGCTTGCTCGCCGACATGTGCGTGATCTCATCGCCGGCTACGGTAATGCTGCCGGCCGAGGGCAGATCGATCCCGCCCAGCAGGTTGAGCAGCGTGGTTTTGCCGGAGCCGCTGGGCCCCATGAAGGCGACAAAGTCGCCGGCATCCACGTCCAGGTTAAGTCCCTGCAGGACGTGGATTTCCTCGCTGCCGCGCTGATATTTCTTGTCCAGACCGCGCACGCGGACCAGGCTGCTGCCATCGCCGCGACCATCGACTCTAACCATGAACGTCTCCCCTGACGCAGTGCGAATTGGATGTGGACAGGAAGGCCAGCGATTCTAGTAGCGCGCTGTTAAAGCAGAATTAAAAGGCTTCGTTTACTGCTTCACATCCACCCGCTGGCCGTCTTTCAGGACGGGTTCATTGCCTGCCACCAGGCGGTCGCCATCCGCAACACCCGCGATAACCTCCACATCATTGCCTTGGGTTGCGCCCACGCGCACCGCGCGCCGCTCCACCTTGCCATCCCGATAAAGGTAGACCACCGACTGACCGTTATCCCGGCGCACCGCATTCTGCGGCACGAGCACGCGTGGCGTACCCGGCGTGGCTGGTTCGTCGCCCAGGAAGGTGACCTTCACGCCCATATCCGGCAGGATGCGGGGATCGAGCTTGTCGAATGAAATCCTCACTTTGACAGTCGCCTTCTGCCGGTCGGCGGTGGGAATCACGGTGCGCACGTGCGAAGGAATCTTCCAGTCCGGATAGGCATCGAGGACGGCCGTGACCGCCTGGCCCGGCTGCACGCGCGCGATGTAGGACTCGTTTACGTCCACTTCAATCTCGTTGGAGTTCATGTCCACGATGGTGGCGATGCCGGTGCGGGTGAATCCGCCGCCCGCAGAAACCGGCGAGACCATCTCGCCCACCTGCGCGTCCTTCGATACCACGATGCCGCCGAACGGAGCGCGCACCGTGCAATTGTCGAGGTCCTGCTGCGCCATCTTGATACGGGCGTCGGCGGCGCGCACCTGCTCGTCGGTGGAGGCGATGCGCGCGCGATAGCTCTCGGCCGTGGTGCGCGCCAGGTCGAGGGCCTGCGGGCTGGAGACGCCCGCCTGCTCCAGTCCCTGGGTGCGGCGCAGCTCGCGCTCGGCATTGGCCAGGTTCACCTGAAGATCGGCCAGCGAGGCGGAGGTTGCATCGCGATCGGCCTGCGCGGAGAGCAGGCGCTTGCGTGCGTCGGATTCATCGAGTATCGCCAGCACCTGGCCTTCCTTCACCACCATGCCTTCTTCCGCGTACATCTGCACCACGCGACCAGTGATCTTCGCAGCTACGGTCGCACGGCGGCGCGGCGTAACGTATCCGCTGGCATTCAGCAACGCCACGCGTGTATCACCGCTCACGCTGTGCGCGGTTGCCAGTTGCACGCTGGGCGCTCGCCCGATCAGCGCGAAAGCCACGGCAAACACCAGAAAGCACACGCCCACCGCCGCCGCCACCCAGCGCAGCCACTTGCTCCCACCGCGGGAGCGAACGTGCTCGTCGATCTTCAGGGCTGCTAAATCATGCTCTGGCGGACGTACAGGCATTCCCCCAACCTTTCATTACTCCAAGGTACACTCCGCACGCGGTGCTTTCAACATGGGCCGGATTGGTGAGGGTCCCGGCAGCCCGTCACAACCATGCGTGCGCTGCGTCCTATTCCGCTTCTCGAAGCCAGGCGAACAATCGCGTTGTAATGCAGGTCATGAGGGAGGTGTGTATGCGGAGTGCGACCTTCCTGCTTGTTCTTTTTGTGGCCGGCGCCGCTCTAATGCTGGCTCAAACCTCTTCCAACCAGACGGTCACCAGCTACACCGCGCGCGGCGCGAATCAAATGATGCCGGCTCATTCGATCGCAGCCGGCGAGCGCATGTGGCGTCGGGCTGAGATCCGTGTCGTGCCGCTCGATCTCTATCTTGCTAACCGGGTGGAACTCGATTCGCTGCGGATGCGCGTCGAGCAGGCCGGGGCCGATTCCTCAAGAATGGAGCCGCCTGATCCAGCGGCTCGCGAACTTCTGTACCGGCAGCAGCAATTGCTGAGAGCGCTGCTGAACCTTGCCGGGCGACAGGAGTCTAACGCCGGCAAAGGGCCAGACGTCCTCGAAGTGCAGCGGCACTTGAACGAGATTGAGGGAAAGACGCAGTGCGAGGCGTGCCACGCCGGCGTAGTTGCCCGGACAACCTCAGTTCGGTGACGTGAACGACCGGATGGCGTCCGCTTCGTCAGCTTCAACCGGGAACAGGTGGTCGAGGCGGGTAAGCCGGAGAACGTTGACCACCTTGGACACCGGGTTCAGCAGCTTGATCTGGCTTCCATGCGCTTGGGCACTGGTAAAGGCGCCTACCAGCTCTCCGATTCCGGAACTATCGATGTAGTTCACATCCTTCAGATTGAGCAGAATTTTCTGCCGGCCGCGCTTGAGAAGGTCGCGAACGATCTCGCCCACCACCACCGGTCGCCTACCGCCGCCGAAATCGCTGCTTTCCGGATCGTGCGCTACCGTTTCGCCCAACGTGATAGAACCTTTTAGATCAATGACCGTAACATCGCCGCTTTGCCTGATCTTGCATTCGAGCATGGTCGTACCTGCCGGGGTGCGATGCATTGTAGCATCGGGCCTTAACGCCTAAAGGCAGAGGATCACATCAGGACACGGCTGCGTTCTTGGGAGCGGATCGGGGACTGTAACTGCGGTTCCACAAAGCGGATGTTCCATCGCTTGAGCCAGAGAAACAGCGTCAGAAGGCCCCACAGGTGGTAGCCGAGGTTGGCGCGCCTTTCCAAGTGGTTGCGAATCACGCCGTCAATTCCCTGCCAGCGGAATAGTCCGGTTTGTTCCACCACACTCTGATTAACAGTATCCAGCAGCAGTGGCTTCAGGAGACCGCGGAACCAGTCGTGCGCCGGAATGTCGAAGCCACTTTTCTTGCGATGCAGGATCGAACGCGGCAGCTTGCCCTTCATCAGTTCACGCAGGATGAACTTCAGTTCGGAGCCGCGGATCTTGTAGGCCTCCGGCAATCCAGCGGCGAATTCCACGATGCGATGGTCGAGAAAAGGCGGGCGCACTTCCATGGAGTGCGCCATGCTCATGCGATCAACTTTGTACAAAATGTCGTCAGCCAGGTAATAGCGCTGGTCAAACAGCAGGTAGCGGTTGAGCCCGGGGCCGAGCGGCACGTCGGTGAGCAGGCGGCGCATGGGTAGCGGATCAGCCTTTGGGAATAAAGTTCGCAATTCCTCGGCGGAAAACGTGCCGTTCCAAAAGATATGCGCTTCTTCCGGCGAGAGCAGCGTGCCTTCCAGAAATCGCTTGAGCTTGTATTCGAAGCTGATCTTGTCGTCCGAAACCGGCCACCAGTGCGCGACTGATGCGGCGGCGCGCCGCGCGAATGCCGGCACGGACCGAGCCATCCACGCATAGCGGTCGGCGCGATAGGTGAGATAGCCGCCAAAGAGTTCATCGGCGCCTTCGCCGCTGAGTGCCACGGTCACCTGCTGCCGGCTCATCTTCGAAAGAAACCAGACCGGCAGCGAGCCAGCGTCGGCGCTGGGCTCGTCGGAGTAATAAGCGAACTGCTGGATCGCGTCCACCAGTTCGGCGCCGGGGCTCAGATCGAACTCGGTGTGGTCGGTGCCATACAGGTGCGCTACTTCGCGGATGTAACGGCTGTCGTCAAAGCTGCGGCCTTTGAAGGTGATGGAGAAGGTCTTCAAACGCGCAGGACTCGCCGCTGCGGCGTAGTGAAGAATGGTCGACGAATCGATGCCCCCGCTGGCCCAGACACCCAGCGGCACGTCCGACACCAGGTGTTCCTTCACCGAACTCTTGAGCAGAGAATCAAGCTGCTGCTTGGCATCCTCCAGCGCCATTGGCGTGGTCGGAGCCGCGGGCGCGCAACGCCAGTAGCTCTCGGTGCGCATCTGGCCGTCCTCCCAGACGAGAAAGTGCCCGGGCAAGACTTTTGTAATGTCGCGCACCAGCGTGTACGGCGCAGGAACCCAATTCATCTGCAGATAGCAGTTCAGCCCGTCCAGGCTGATGCTGCGGTCAATCTCAGGATGGACAAGAATTGCCTTCAGTTCGGAGGCGAAATAAACGTCGTCGCCGCGTCGGGAGTAATAGAGAGGTTTGATGCCCATGCGATCGCGCGCGAGAACCAGTCGCCGCCGCGATTCCGTCCACAGGGCGAGGCCAAACATTCCGCGCAGGCGTGCGAAGCAGCCTGTGTCCCACTCGAGAAATGCCCGAAGCACGACTTCTGTGTCGCTACGGCTCGAAAAGCGGTGGCCGAGCGCCTTCAGTTCCTGGCGTACTTCGGCGTAGTTGTAAACCTCGCCGTTGAAGACCAGGACGGTATCGCCATCGTCACTGCGCATGGGCTGCTCGCCCGAGATCAGGTCGATGATTTTCAGGCGGACGGCGCCAAGCGAAACGTTGGGAGTTTCAAAAACGCCCTGCTGGTCAGGACCGCGATGAAGCAGCGTGGCCGTGGCTTCGCGGATACGCTCCCCGCTAGCGGGCCGATCTTTATGAGTAAAGCCAACAATTCCGCACATCGTTTCGATTCTAGCAAAGTGGCAACAACCGAAGATTCGCCAGACAGGGCGCTTCTTACGAAAGTACCAGGTCATTACCAGAGCGCGCCGTGCCGAACGGCCAACTCCGCTCCCGCCAGGCTCTCAAGAGAAAGATAAGAAGCCCGGTCCCGAGAATCACCAGCGCATAGCGCGTCTCTTTCAGAAAGTTCCGGCGAGATACCAAGACAAACAGGAATCCTGCGACGGCCGCCAGGGCAGGCACTGGATAGAGCCACATGCGGAATGGTCGCTGCGCTTCCGGATGCCGGCTGCGAAGGATCAACAGGCCGATTGCCTGAACCAGGAACTGAATTATGATGCGAATTACCACCAAGGCCGCTATCACGTCCGTGAGGCGCAACAGGCAAAAGCAAGCCGCCACAAGGCCGAGAACCAATAACGAGACATGGGGAAAGCGCCCTTCTGAGTGCACGCGGCCAAAGGCGCGGAAATAATTTCCGTCGAGCGCGGCAGCATACGGCACCCGTGAATATCCCAGCAGGAGAGAGAACACCGAGGCGAACGCCGTCCAGATCACCAGTATGGTCACGAAGTATCCCGCCCAGCTTCCGTATACATGCTCCATCATCGTGGACACAACGTAAGAGCGTGTTTCGCTCCGGCCCGCTGCTGCAAGGTCCCGCCACGGCACAACTCCCAATATGCTGACATTCATCACCACATAGATTGCGCCGACAGCGAGAATTGAAAACACCAGAGCGCGCGGGATGGTGCGGGCCGGTTCTTTTACTTCCTCCCCGAGAAAACAGACGTTGTAGTAACCCCAGTAATCGTAGGTTGCGATCAGTAGCCCCGATCCGAGACCGACCAGGAACCCCTGGTCGAGCCGAAGAGCCCCGGCTGGGAAGTCAAAAGCGCGAGCTCGACTGAAATGTGTGAGCCCGGCAACGATCACCCAAGCCACTGTTCCCAGCACTCCTATCCAGAGCAGCTTTGAAATGCGGCCCACTGCCGTTATGCGCCGGTAAAGCAGCAATACAGCAACCGCACACGCAGCTATGGCGAAAAACGTTGCGCGGCTCACGAGCACGCGCGCTGCCAGTGGACCGATCCCAGGAATCGGCCAAGTGAGCGTCGTTGACACATACACTTTCTCCAGCGACGGCAACAGGTAACTCGCATACTGCGCCATTCCGATACAACCGGAAGCGACGGACAGCGGCGCGCTGAAAGAAAGCTGCCATACAAAAAGAAATGACATCAGCCGTCCCAGGCCCGCCGGGCCGTAGATTTCCTTCAAATAACGATACGAACCGCCGGACCCCGGCATTGACGCACCTAGTTCCGCCCAGACCATGCCATCGCACAAGGCCAGAGCTGCACCCAGGATCCACCCCAGCATGGCTTGCGGGCCTCCCGCTGCGCTAACGATGAGGGGAATGGTGATGAATGGACCCACCCCGATCATGTCAATCATGTTTAGCGCGGTGGCGGAGCCGAGACCTATGCCAGCAACCAAGGAAGTGCGATTCTCGGGTGGTGCCCAATTGTCAGGGCTTGCCATGGCCGGCGCTCAACAGATTGACGTACAGTCGGATGGCCCCGGGAACTCCGTGAGGAAGCTGGCGGAAAAAGGCGTAGCCCGTGTAGATGTAAGTTCCGTGACTGGAGCGGGCAAGCAGCAATCCTCCTTCCAGCGGAGGCTCGCCGGGGTCAGAGCAGGAAAGCAACGCCCGGAAATGGTTGTCCCACTTGTCCATGAAATACAGGCCGCGCTCCTGCACCCAACCGTTGAAGTCTTTTTCGGAAATGGGATTGGGAAAGCGGAACAGGCGGTCATAGGGTTCGAGCAGCGTAACCGGCGCTTCCTCGACGCTCACTCGATCATGGCTCAATTCGGCCGGGTACGGAGTGTAGCGGCCGGCATTAAACTGCTCTGGATTGGTGTTGTACTGTACCAGCAGCGTTCCGCCTCGATCGACATAATCAAGAAGCCGGCGGTTATTCTGGCGGACGTCCGGACGAGTGTCATATGCGCGGATTCCCAGGATAATGGTGTCGAACCGTCCGAGGTAACCCCGCGCCACCTGATCTGGTGAAATCATCTCAACGCTCAACCCGAGCTCCCGCAGCACCGTAGGGATCTCGTCGCCCGCACCCATGATGTAGCCGATCTTCAATCCAGCAGGGATTTTGACGTCAACCATGCTCAACTGCTCGGTTGCCGGCTGGTAGTAATAAAAGGTGCCCAGGTCTTCGCCGGTCACGAGGGTGAAGCCTTCTGAATATTGACGCCCTGAGGCTTCCAGGATGGCATTTAGCCTGAGCCTGCCGGGCCGATATGCCCCGCCAGGCGGCGTCAGCTTGAAACTTATCTTTCGTTCCTGGCCGCTGTGATCGAACCTGATCGCGGCGGATCTGGGTGTTGCCGTCCATCCTTGCGGCACGGCGAGGTAGACGTTTGCCTCGCCCGCAACATAGCCCCGGACATCTACTTCTACCGTCGCCGCGGAGGCGAAATCGACCGGCACTATTTGTGTGGGAGGCGCGATGAGCAGGGAAAACGCCGGCACTACTGCCAGCGGTGGGCTGTTCTCCAGCATGGAGGCACGCGCGATCGCTCGCACCGTCCCTTGATGCTCGGCAAAAACGAATACCGCATGGGCCCCTACTGGAGGCGGAGGAAAGGGCAGGGTGACATAGCGCGGATCGTCGATCTGATAGGTCGCGTCTGTCTGAGGGTCGTCGCGGTGCCAATAAGGATGCGTAAGTTCGGCGTTCGCTGCAACCGTCAGGTTGAACACCACCGTCGTGGTCTCGCCGGGCTTCAATCGTGTTGCGCGGATCCACACCGGCGGAGCGCTCCAGCCCTTGGGAACATCGAGCGCGATCTGCTGCAGTTGGACTGCCTCATCGCCGGAATTGCGCAGCTCAGCACTCAGGCGCACAGTCTGTCCCGGCACCAGCATGCCATTGCCGGCGGGAGTCGTAGAAATGCGCAGCTCCAGGTTTAGGGCCAGCTCCGCCGCGCGCTCGAACTGCTGGCGCTTGGTGCGTAAGTTCGCCAGCAGGTCTGATTTCGCCGCAGGTGAGAGTTCCGACTGTTCGACCTGATCCATCAGTTCCGCGGTCTGCTGCTCGCCCGCGAGCAAGGGAGCAGCCAGGCCTGAAGACGGACCTGGCACGAGATGAGTTGCATCGTCGACACGCTGCTTGATAGCGATAAGGGCCGGCCGGAGAAACGGAGCTTTCATTTCTTCGCTCCCGATGCGATCTGCAAGCCCGGGGAGCGTGGTATCGATGCCGTCAAAAAAATCACGTTCGTGCGTACCCGCTGGCGGGAGGGGCAGCGCCGAATCTACCAGCTTGTAGTAAGAGATGTGCGGGCGGGATGAAAGCTGCCACTCGCCGGCGCCCTGCGAGAGCTGGTGGCGCAAGCCCTGCATGGCGAACTGTACAAAGCTCACGCCCAACACCGGCGAATAGGCGCCGCTGTTCAGGGCCAGCGTGTAATCATCACTGCCACCACGGATATAAAGCTTCCGCGCCTGCCACGGCTCCAAACCATCGCTCAGTTGTTCTGTAAAACGCGAAGCGTCCGCGGCAGCGCGAAAAGCCTCGCGTGTGAGAATTCCGCTGGCCTGATGATTGCCGTGGCCGTCGCGGGCCGTGCCCTGGAAGCGGGAGACAATTACATCCGGACGGAAGGTGCGGATGACGCGCACCATGTCAGCGAGCGCGAGGTCATGGCCGTGCCACTTTTCGAAAGTTTCGTCGGCGCTCTTGGAATAGCCGAAATCGGCAACCCGCGTGAATCGCTGCTCCACACCGTAATACTGGTCGGCCGCCAGCAATTCCAGCGTGCGCACCACCCCTAATTCGTCGGAGAAATTACTGCCCATGCGGTTCTGACCGCCTTCGCCACGAGTCAGGGTCAACTGCAGCGCGGTGACGCCTTCGCCACGCGCTTCCAAAACCAGCATGCCGCCATCTTCGTCGTCAGGATGGGCGACGGTGTGCATCAGCCGCGCCGTGGTGTGCAGCTTGATGAGCAGTTGCCGGAGTTCGTTGGTG
>Ga0335079_10006306_pt1 | contig 13568 bp, 11 predicted proteins | sample Lox_Sample_33_FD_206719 | JGI IMG/M metagenome (GOLD analysis project Ga0335079, IMG submission 206719) | Soil microbial communities from Loxahatchee National Wildlife Refuge, Florida, United States - Lox_Sample_3.3 | ecosystem: Environmental > Terrestrial > Soil > Wetlands | place: USA... | reverse complement strand
CGCCCGCATGCTCTGGGGCAACGAGGCGAGCGTCCTGGTCGGCGATTTCCTGCTCGGCCAGGCGTTCAAGATGATGGTTGAAGTCGGCAACCTCAAAGCGCTGGAGATTCTGTCGTCCGCGGCTGCCGTGATCGCCGAAGGCGAGGTCATGCAGCTTGCCGCAGCGAAGAACACCGCAACCACCGAGGACGAATATATCGCGGTGATCCGCGCCAAGACCGCGGAACTGTTCGCGGCCGCCTGCGAGGTCGGCCCGGTGCTTTCGACACGCACGCGCGACGAACAGGCGGCATGCCGCTCCTTCGGCATGAATCTCGGCATTACCTTCCAGCTCGTCGACGACGTGCTCGATTACGGTGGCGCTGCGGCGAAGCTTGGTAAGAACGTCGGCGACGATTTCCGCGAAGGCAAGATCACACTGCCCGTCGTGCTCGCCTTCCGCCGCGGCTCCGATGCCGAGCGCGAATTCTGGCGAAGGACGCTCGAGCGCGGCGAGGGCGACGATGCCGATCTCGAACACGCCATCGGCCTGATGGCCAAGCATCGCGCGCTGGAGGATGCGATCAAGCGGGCCCGCCATTACGGCGCAATAGCCCGCGACGCGCTTGCTCTGTTCCCGGATTCGCGGATGAAATCGGCGCTCGCCGACACGGTCGATTTTTGCATCGCGCGCACGCACTAGATCGGTTCTACCCGGAAGCCCGATAGGCGCTAGACCATGGACCGTTCGGATGGAATCGGATCATGGTCTAATTCATTTGAGTGGAGCATGATCCTTTCGGAAAACCGGTTTCCACTTTTCCGGATCATGCTCTAACCGGCGCCGCCGAGCGTCGTCGCGCGGACCCACCAGTGTGGATATCTCGTGGCGAGCGTCTTGGCTGCAGCGGCAGCATCGGCAGCCGAGGAAAACAGCGCAAAGCAGGTCGCGCCCGAGCCGGACATGCGCGCGAGCCTCGCACCCGATACGGTGCGCAATCCGGCCAGCACACCGGAAATCATCGGGGCCAGTGCAACCGCTGCGGCTTCGAGGTCATTCGCCTGTGCTGCCAACAATTGCAGGAGATCGCCAGAATCGCGCAGCTTCGACAAGGCGGTGACGTCGAGCGCCAGCGACTGTGTGGCAGCCGGCGTCCATTTGGCAAAGACCGCCTTGGTCGCGAGCGCGATGCCCGGATTGACAAGGACCGCCGGCAGCGGCGGCAGCGCAAGCGGCCGCGACAGCAGTTCGCCGATACCGCGCATCAGACGCGGGCGCGGGTCGAGGCAGACCGGCACATCGGCGCCGGTCGCGCGCGCCGCCGCCTGAAGGCGCGGATCGTCGCCGGCAAGGCGATTGGCCCGCACCAGGAGCCGAAGTGCGGCGGCGGCGTCGGCCGAGCCGCCGCCAAGGCCGGCGGCGACCGGCAATTGCTTGTTGAGCTGGAATGCACCGAGTTCGATTTCAGGAATGCGCCCGGCAAGCGCGCGCGCCGCCTTGAGCACGAGGTTGTCGGCGACGGCGCCCGCTTGCGCCGCGCTCGGCCCGCCGACCGTCAATGACAGTTCGCCATCGGGCGCGAAGCTCAAGCGATCGCCGATACCGGCGAATGCCACGAGGCTTTCGATCTCGTGATAGCCGTCGGCGCGCCGGTGCAGCACCCGCAACGTCAGATTAACTTTTGCCGGCGCGTTTTCGACAAGTGTGTCGGACGCAGCCACCCTCACCCGCCGTTGCCGGCCTTCTTGGCCTTGTCGGCATCCGCCGAAGACGAAGTATCGTCAGGCAACCCGTCTTTCAGCTTGGCTTCGATCTTCGGCAGGTCTTCCTTCTCCGGGTTCAGATCCTTGGCGTGCGACCACTGGAAGTGCGCTTCGAGCTTGCGGCCGACTCGCCAATAGGCATCGCCGAGGTGATCGTTGATTGTCGGATCGTCGGGCTTTAGCTCGACCGCGCGCTCGAGATTCTTGACTGCTTCGTCGTAATTGCCGGTGCGGTAATAGGCCCAGCCGAGCGAATCAACGATGTAACCGTCGTCCGGCCGCTGCTCGACCGCGCGGCGAATCATATCCATGCCCTCGTCAAGATGAACGCCCTGGTCGATCCAGGAATAGCCGAGATAATTCAGCACCAGCGGCTGGTCGGGAAAAAGCTCAAGCGCCTTCTTCATGTCGGCTTCCGCGCTCGGCCATTGATGCGAACGCTCGTAGCAGACGCCACGGAAGTAGAAGATCACCCAATTGGACTTTTCCGGTTTCGGCAGGGTGTCGATGGCTTTGCTGTAGGTGTTGCCGCAATCGGCAAAATCCTTGCGGGCGCGTTGGATATTGCCGAGCGCAAGAATGGCCTCGGTGTCCTTCGGGTGCTCGGCAATGACGTGATCGAGGCGCTTCTTAGCTTCGTCGGTGCGATCCAGCTGATCGAGGTCGTCGGCAAGCTGGATTTCAGCATTGCGCAACAGCGGCGAGTTCGCAGGCATCCTCTCGTAGACCTGAATCGCCAGATCGGGCTTCTTGAGCGACTCGTAGAGGTCGGCGAGCGAAAGTAGCGCCAGGCCGTGACTTGGCTCGAGATAAAGCGCGAGCTGCAGATAGATGAGGGCGAGATCTTCGCCGCCGCGCCGCCCAATCGACGCGCCGAGGCCGTACAGCGCCTCGGCGGCGCCAGCTTGCGGCGAGTCGACGAGCGGCGGCAGTTTATCGCCGTCCGTCAGTGCCTTCTCGTCCTGGACGATGAGCGGATGGTTCGGCAGCACCTTGTCGAAGTCCTGAAGGACTTTCAGGGCATCGTCCTTGTTGCCGCTGCGTGACAAATAATGGGCGTAGGCCTGCACGGTACGCAGTGCCGCAGAATCGGCCTTGTAGGCGCGCTCGAGGCGCTTGCCGGCTTCCTTCTTGTTGTTGCCGAGATCGAGGATCAGGCCGGCGTGCATGTCCTTGAAGATCGCGTACCAATCCGGTCCGTTGAGCTTGTCCAAGGCATCGACGGCACCCCGTTGATCGCCGGCGCCCTGGAGCGCCCAGGCCGACAACAAAGCTGCCGTGAGATCGGTGACCGGTCCTCGCACGGACTGCGAGAAGTTCTGCCGCGCGGTCGAGTATTCCCGCTGTTTGAGCGCGCGAATGCCGATTACCAGCCGCGCGATGCGATCGGACTTGTCGGCCTGGAGCACCTTGTCGGCGAGCTTGGCTGCACCGTCGATATCGCCCTCGCTGAGCACCGAGACGAAGGCGCGGCTGAGCAGTTCGGAATTGCGCGGATCGGATTTCAACACGTTCAGGTAATAGGCAGCGGCCGCCACTGCATCGCGCTCGGCGCCGGCATGACGGGCGGCCAGATAGGCGCCGGAAGGGGTGAAATGGGAGACGTCGGGCGGCGTCGGCGCCTGCGCGGCAAGAGCTGACGGCAGGCTTAAGGCTATGGCGGCGCCGAAAATAGCGGCGGGCCAATTCAGCAGCGGATGAGTCACGACAGCTCCATGGGCGAACTGGACGGCAACGGGAATCACGCGCCGGGCGTCAGTATGCGCGCGAGAATGATCCTTTTGGCGCGCTCCCGCAAGGACGTAGGCCCTTAGGGCCGAACGGCGGCGAAATCGCGGCAGTGACGAAGCTGTGAATATGCACGCGCGGCGACCCAGGCCGCACCTGTCACATATTGGGATAGCTCGGTCCACCGCCGCCTTCCGGCGGCACCCAGCTGATGTTTTGGTTCGGATCTTTGATGTCGCAGGTTTTGCAGTGGACGCAATTCTGCGCGTTGATCACGAAGCGCGAGCCGGACTGTTCCTCGACCCATTCGTAGACACCTGCCGGACAATAGCGGGCTGACGGCCCGGCATAGATGTCGTGCTCGGAAGATTTTTGCAGCGCCGGATCGCCCAGCCGGAGATGGACCGGCTGGTCCTCCTCGTGATTGGTATTCGACAGATAAACCGATGAGAGCCGATCGAAGGTCAATTTGCCGTCAGGCTTCTGGTAGGCGATCGGCCGACATTGCGAGGCCGGTTTCAAGCTCGCGTAATCCGGTTTGCCGTGACCAAGCGTGCCGAAAATCGGGATGCCGAACGTATTCGCCCACATGTCCACGCCGCCGAGCGCTACGCCGGCGAAAGTTCCGAGCTTCGACCATAGCGGCTTGGCATTGCGCACCCGCCACAGATCGCGTCCGACCGGCGAGCCGCGCCATGCCGCCTCGTAACCGGAAAGCTCGTCGTGGGCACGCCCCTGTGCCAAGGCTGCTGCGGCGTGTTCGGCAGCAAGCATGCCGGACAACATGGCGTTATGGCTGCCCTTGATGCGGGGCACGTTGACGAAACCTGCCGCACAGCCGAGCAACGCCCCGCCCGGAAAAGCCAGTTTCGGCACCGACTGCCAACCACCCTCGGTGATGGCGCGGGCGCCGTAGGCGATCCTCTTGCCGCCGCTGAATGTATCGCGAATGCGCGGATGCGTTTTGAACCTCTGGAACTCTTCGAACGGCGACAGATATGGGTTGGCGTAATTGAGATGCACGACGAAGCCGACCGCCACCAGGTTGTCGTCGAAATGGTAGAGGAACGACCCGCCGCCGGTGCGATTGTCGAGCGGCCAGCCCATCGTATGCTGGACGAGACCGCGGTGGTGTTGCTCCGGCGCGACCTGCCAAAGTTCCTTCAGGCCAAGACCGAATTTCTGCGGCTCGCGTCCTTCACGAAGCGCAAAGCGCTCGATCAACAGCTTCGACAGGCTGCCACGCGCGCCTTCAGCAAAGAAAGTGTATTTGCCGCGCAGTTCCATGCCGCGAGCAAAGCCTGCCTTGTGATGGCCGTCCTTGGCGATGCCCATGTCGCCAGTGGCTATTCCGACAACTGCATCGTTCTCGAACAGGAGTTCGGCAGCGGCAAAACCCGGATAGATTTCAATGCCGAGCGCCTCCGCCTTGCGGGCAAGATAACGGCAGACGTCACCCAGCGAGACGATGAAGTTGCCGTGGTTGCCCATCAGCGGCGGCAGCAGCAGGTTCGGGATGCGCACGCCACCGGACGGCCCGAGCGCGTAGAAGCGATCAGCGTTCACGGCGGTTTTGATTGGCGTATCCTCGCTGCGCCATTCCGGGATGAGCCGGTCGAGCCCGATCGGATCGATCACGGCGCCGGACAGGATGTGAGCGCCGACTTCGGAACCCTTCTCCACCACGACCACGGATGTGTCCGGCGCGAGCTGCTTCAATCGGATGGCGGCGGCGAGGCCGGCAGGGCCCGCGCCGACAATGACGACGTCGAACTCCATCGCCTCCCGGGCCGGAAGCTCCGTTTCTGTCATGGCTTGCTCCGTATCCCGGTCGTGCAGTGACGATCTTTCACGAAACGCCCGCGGTGACAATCGCTCGACGATTATCGGCGGCCAAAAGAGTGTTCCATGTCGCGCCGGGCTTGCCTAGACGAGGCGGCTCGCCCAAAACTGCGCGGCAACATGTCGAACAGTCCGAACGACGCACGCGAACTTCTCGCTTTCTATCTCGACGCCGGGGTCGACGCCCTGCTCGGTGAGGCGCCGATCGATCGCATGGCGGACGAGCCAATCCCGCCTCCGTCGGCGGCGGCAAAGACTGCTCGCGCGCGGGCGCAAACCGCTTCGGCGCCCGCCGAGGCGAGTGCGCAGGCCTTCAGCCAGTCGACGCCGCCTACGCCCGACGCAGCCGTCATGACGGCGCGTGACGCGGCAAGACAAGCAGCAAACCTCGACGAATTGCGCGCCCTGCTCGAAAGCTTCGAGGGCTGCGGGCTTCGCCTGACCGCGACACAACTCGTTTTTGCCGACGGCAATCCGCAGGCCCGAGTCATGTTCGTCGGCGAGGCGCCGGGCTATGAAGAGGACATCAGCGGGCGACCATTTGTCGGTCGTTCCGGCAAGCTGCTCGATCGCATGATGGAGTCAATCGGGCTTGATCGCAGCAGCGCCTATATCGCCAATGTGGTGCCGTGGCGGCCGCCGGGCAATCGCACCCCGACGCCGCAGGAGACTGCAATCTGCCTGCCGTTCATCCGCCGCCAGATCGAGCTTGCCGATCCCGACATCCTGGTTTGCCTCGGTCAACCGTCGACGCAAACGCTGCTCGGCACCCGGGACGGCATCACCAAGACGCGCGGGCGCTGGATGACCTACGACACCGGCAAGCGGCAGATCCGCGCGCTCGCCACCTTCCATCCAGCGTTCCTGTTGCGCAGCCCGTTGCAAAAGCGCTTCGCTTGGCGCGATTTCCTGGCGATCAAGAAAGCGCTGGCAGTTAAGGACGCCTGATCCGGCATGCCGGATCGCAACTGCCGCCGATCGCGGACGTTCGCTGACAATTCGTTCTATTGCGCGCCCGGCGCCGGGGTTGCGACGCTGCCCGGCCTGATCATCGCCCAGCCGATGCGCAGCGTCGCGATCCTGCCCTGCACCCTGCGTTCGAACGTGCGCGGTACTTCGGGCGCCAAGTCAGGAAAGCGGGCCTTGATCTCCGGTGGTGGATCGGGCGACGTTGAGGTGGCGGCCCAAAGCACGACGGCACCCTTGCGGCGAATGTCGTCGGGTGTGACCCAGGGCGAATGCTCGGGGTCGGCGGCGAAATAGACGCTCGGGCGGCTCGGCGCAGCAAGAGCGACCAGCGCCGCGGTTCGCGTGTCGCCGGCAACGACGGCAAGTGGCTGGCCGGTGCGGCGTTCGAAACTCTCGGCGAAGAAGCGGCCCATCGCGGCTGCTGGCTCCTCGACCTTGAGATCGAGACCGACGGTCCACGGCAGCGCAAGTAGAACGGCCGGAACGAAGGCCGCAGGAACGACCAGCAGGCCCGCCCAGGCGTAGCCGAGGATGCGCTGATGAAACAGCGCGATGCTGTCACCGAGCGCGACAATCACGCCGAGACCGGACAGCACGACGAGCGGGGCGGCGCCCCCGACCGGCAAAGCATGACCGAGCAGAACGGCGGCAATTGTCGACGCAAGAGCCGGCACCAGGGCAAACACCGTGACGAAGGTTGCGGCCACCGGATCGACGGGCAGGCGCGCGATGCTGGGCGCCGGCATGGGGTTCGAGCGCGGCCAGCCACTCGCCAGCAGGACGAGGATCACGAGACCGGCATGGGCGAGCGCAAGGGCGCCGAGCAGCCGCAGCCAGTGCGAAGTATTCTGTCCGGCGGCTTGCGCCTCGCGCAGCCGATCCAGCATCGGGTGCAGCTCACTGCCCAGACCGGCGAGCCAAAGACAGTGTTGGTAGACCGGCACGACCAGAACAGCCACGACGATCAGGGAATCTATTCCGGCGAACGCCGCTCGGCCGCGTTCGGTCATGGCCGTGTAGAGCACAAGAGCACCGAGCAGAATGAGCGCCGCATTCGTCGTCATCAGGAGAAGTACCGCGGCAAGACCCAGCGCGTACCAAGCCCAGCGTCGCATTTGCATGACGGCACGCCAGTAAAACAGCAGCACCGCGGCCCACAGCGCCATGGCGAGGATCGGCGGACCGAAATCGGGCGTCGGCACGGTGAACAGCGAAATCCCCACCATCAGCAGCACCGCCATGACCGCATGCGTCGGACCGACGATCGAGCTGCCGAGCGCAAACACGCACCAATAGGTCGCGATCACGCAAAGCTGCGCCAGCGCATAGACGCCGAATATTCCGCCGCGGCGGAACGCAATTTCCGCGAGCCAGTAGGCGAGTGGCGGACCGACATTGGCGCGGAACTGAAATTCATGACCGATCGCGAGCAATTGGGGCAGGTCGCCGGGGGGCGACGCATAGAACAGGCTCGGCACGGCGAGCCAGACCGCGGCCTGCGTCAGCGTCGCCAGCCAGAAGACCAGCGTCGGACGCGAGCGCAGCGCTTCGACATAGAGAGGAACGAAGAACATCAGGCCGCTTGCAAGACTTTATGGGAGTGGCCTGCGCTATACGGCCGGTGCGTCACAGAGGCAATATGTCGCCGACAATCGCCTCGACCGCGTCCTCGGTAGCGGCGCCGAGTTCATCGAGCGCGCTCGCCACCGGCGAAAATGAACGCCGGTGATGCACGGTCGGGCCGAGCCGGTCGATGGCGGCAAAATGCTCGGGCACGCTGTAGCCCATGTGGCGCTCGAAGCCGTAGCCCGGATGCGCAACGCCAAGCCTCGCCATCAGGCGATCCCGCGTCACTTTGGCGACGATCGAGGCCGCCGCAATCGACGCCACCAGCGCATCGCCGCCGATCACCGCCTCGCAATCGCAGCCGGCATCGATGCGATCGCGGCCGTCGACATAGACGAGTCGCGGCCTTACCGGCAAAGCGTTGACGGCGCGCGCCAGCGCCCACAGCGATGCACGCAGGATATTGTCGCGATCGATCCGCGACGGCGGTGCCATCGCCACCGCGACCTGCGCCCGGGCGCAGATGCGCTCGTAGAGCACCTCACGCCGCTCCGCAGTGAGCTTCTTGGAATCGTCGAGACCGCGCGGCACGTCGTCGGGATCGAGAATGACGGCGGCTGCGACAACCGGTCCGGCGAGCGGACCCCTGCCCGCTTCGTCGCAGCCGGCAACCGGCCAGACGCCGCGCTTGAGCGCTGCGCGCTCGCGGCGAAACGTCGGGCGCACGATCGGCTCGTCGAGCGGCAGGCGCTGCGCCACATTACCATAGCGACTCATGCGCCATGATGATCACAGCGGGTTGCCGATCGCAACGCCAAGCGTCGCTCCGCGAGAATTGCGGGGATTACACGCCCTCAAAACAGATCGAGCTGCCGGCTCGCTGGGCGCGACGGCCGGAAGTGCTCGGTCGTGGTCTTGACGCTGGTGACATTGAAGCCGAGCCGCTCGCAGGCGACCTCGAAGCGGCGGCCGATCATCCAGGCGATCGGGCCCGACCCGGTCATGCGCTTGCCGAATGTCGAGTCATAATCCTTGCCGCCGCGCGTATCGCGGATCAGCTTGAAGACGTGGCGATAGCGGTCCGGAAAATTCGCGATCAGCCACTCGCTGAACAGGTCGCGCACTTCGAGCGGCAGACGCAGCAGCACGTGACCGGCGTGGCGGACGCCCACTGCCGCAGCAGCATCGAGGATGCGCTCGATCTCCGCATCATTGAGCGCCGGGATGATCGGCGCCACCATGACCGACGTCGGCACCCCGGCCTTGACCAGTTGCCGCAACGCATCGAGGCGCCGCTGCGGGGTCGCGGCACGAGGCTCCATGGTGCGGGCGAGCTTGGCGTCGAGCGTCGTGACCGAGAGCGCAACCTTGACCAGATTGCGCTGCGCCATCCGTGCCAGCACGTCGAGATCGCGCAGCACCAGGGCCGATTTTGTCACGATGCCGACCGGATGTCCGGCACGATCGAGCACTTCTAGGATTTGCCGCATGATCTTGTAGCGCCGTTCGATCGGCTGATACGGATCGGTATTGGTGCCGATGGCGATGATCCGCGGCAGATAGCCTGGCGCCGAAAGCTCGCGCTCGAGCAATTCGGCGGCGTTCGGCTTCATGAACAGTTTGGACTCGAAGTCGAGCCCCGGCGACAGGCCGAGATAGGCGTGGGTCGGGCGTGCGAAGCAATAGACGCAGCCGTGCTCACAACCGCGATACGGGTTGATCGATCGATCGAAGGAGATGTCGGGCGAATCGTTGCGGGTAATGATCTTCCGCGTGGCATCGACTGAGATGCTGGTCTTGAAAGGCGGCAAATCCTCCAGGCCCTGCCAGCCATCGTCGAACGCGACCCGCGCCAGCGACTCATGGCGACCCGAGGCGTTCGACAACGTCCCGCGACCGCGACGGCGCTCGCGATCGATGGCGCTGTCAAATTCGCCCGCCGGCGCGGAGGGTAGCGGCACCGGCGGGCGTCTCTGGGCGGACGTAGAGCTCATGCATATATCCTAACGCTATGATGCGAACAAAACAAGAACACTTTCGCGTGATCCAGCTTGGATGACGGCCGCAGCCGGCATATTGAGCGACACGGGTGGCGCGGAACTCGACCGGACGCAGAACGAGAATGCTCAGCGTGATCATTGCGACACAGAATTCGGAGCGACCGCTCGTCGTTACGCTTGCCTCGCTGGTTTCCGGTGCAACCGAGGGCTTGGTCGGCGAAGTCCTGATCGCCGACGGCGGATCCCGCGACGATACGGCGGCGGTCGCCGACGTCGCCGGCTGCAAATTCTTAAGACTTGAAGAGGCCTTGGCACTGCGCATGCGAGCCGCAGCCGGGGCAGCGCGTCACCGCTGGCTGATGTTCCTGCGGCCCGGTACCGTGCTCGATACGCCGTGGGCCGGCGAGACCATGCGCTTCGTGGAACGTCCCGGCAGCGAGCAACGCGCGGCGATATTCCGGCGCGGCGCCCCGACAGAGACCTCGCTTCGACTCGCCCTGTCACTGCTGGCATCCGCGCTTGGCACCAGGCCTCATCCCGAGCAGGGCCTCGTCATCGCCAAGCCGCTCTACGAAACCATCGGCGGCCATTCCGAGAGCGCCGCCGACCCCGAACTCGACCTCATCCGCCGCATCGGGCGGCGCCGCATTGCCCGCCTCTCGAGCAGCGCCGTCGTCGCCGACTAGATACTTGACTAAGTCAAGTATCGATCCGAGACTGCGGTGATGACAGGTTCGCAAATTACCGAGCGGCACGTCGCCGCCGTGCGCGGTTTCAATCGTTTCTACACCCGCCAGATCGGCGTGCTGCGCAAGAATTTCCTCGACAGTCCCTTTTCGCTCGGCGAGGCCCGCGTGCTCTACGAGATCGCCAGCGGCCGCTCCGTGACGGCAAGCGCGATCGGCCGCGCGCTCGATGTCGATGCCGGCTATCTGAGCCGGCTGCTGCTCGATTTCGAGAAACGCGGCCTCATCGCGCGCGAGCCATCGCCGCGCGACGCGCGGCAAAGCTTTCTCGCGCTCACGGCGCAGGGCCGCAAGGCCTATGCACCGCTCGAGCGCCGTTCAGAGCGCGATACCGGCAGCATGCTGTCCCGCCTCGACGACGCCGACCGGGAGCGCCTCATCGCCGCGATGACGACGATCGAACGCCTGCTCGACGGCGCCGCCAAGCCGGTGCCGCCGCGCGAGCAGCGCAGCTACCGCCTGCGCGCGCCTCGACCGGGCGATTTCGGCTGGATCGTGAAACGCCACGCCGAGCTTTACGCGCAGGAATATCAATGGCGGGAGCCGTTTGAAGGGGTCTGCGCGCAAATCGTTGCCGATTTCATCAATCACTACGACGCCAAACGCGAGCACTGTTGGATCGCGGAAATGGACGGCGAGAATGTCGGCACCGTGATGCTGGTCAAGGACAGCGCCAAGGTCGCCCGCATCCGGCTGCTGCTGGTCGAGCCCAAGGCACGCGGGCTCGGGCTCGGCGCACAGCTCATCGACGAATGCATCGGCTTCGCGCGCCGCGCCGGCTACCGCAAAATCACGCTATGGACCCACAGCGTCCTGAAAGCGGCGCGCCATATCTATCAGAAGGCCGGCTTCAGGCTGACGCGCACAGCGCGACATCGCAGTTGGGGCCGGCCGGTGGTCAGCGAATATTGGGACCTGCAGCTATAGCGTCGCGCCCTGCGCCTTCGGCCGACGCAGATGCTCGTCGAGCCGCGGCATGATCTCGACGAAGTTGCACGGCTGGTAGCGATAATCGAGCTGGTGCACGAGGATCTCGTCCCAGGCGTCCTTGCAGGCACCCGGCGAGCCCGGCAGGCAAAAAATGTATGTCGCGCCCGCGACTCCCGCGGTCGCGCGCGACTGGATCGCGGACGTGCCGATCTTGGGGAAGCTCACCACCAGGAACAGCGCCGAGAAGGCATCCATCTTCTTTTCGAACAGCGGCTCGACCGCTTCCGGGGTGACATCGCGGCCGGTGAAGCCAGTGCCGCCCGTGGTGATGATCACGTCGATCACCGGATCGGCGATCCAGGCTTTGACCCGGCCGCGGATCGCGTCAATGTCGTCCGAAACGATGCTGCGCTCGGCGACGAAGTGCCCGGCCGCCACGATTCGTTGCACGAGCAGCGCACCGGATTTGTCGTCCTTGAGCGAACGCGTATCGGAAACCGTCAACACCGCTATTTTCAGCGGCACGAACTCTCTGGACGCATCTACGCCGGGCATGACACACCTTTACCGGCTCAGATTAGGGCTGCTGCCGGCATTTTGCCAAGCGCCCTGGGCGCGGCAGGAAGGCGCAATCGCGGGTCGCCCTCGACCGCCCAGCGCGAGAATTCGGGCGGCCGCATCGACACTTTGTCGGCTCGCGCTCAGCCTGCCCCGCCCTCTTCCGGCGGCCTGACATTGCGGAACGAATAAAGCAGCAGCAAGTCGTAGAGAATTTTCAGGCCGCCGCAGCAGAGCAGCGGCAGACTGGAAAAAGCGCTGCCGAACAGCACGCCGGCGAGTGCCGGACTGATGGCGGAGGCGAGACTGCGCGGCACGGCGGTCACGCTCGCCGCAGAGGCGCGCTCAGCCGGCGTCACCACGGCCATGACGTAGGAGGTGCGTGTCGGCACGTCCATTTGCGCCAGCGCGGCGCGCACCAGCAGCAACCCGAGCACCAGACTGAGGCTCGGTGCGAAGGCCGCCGCGATCAAGCAGAGGCTCGATGGGATATGGGTGAACACCATGGCGTTGATCAGCCCAATGCGCCGTCCGAGCCACCCAGCGAGCGGGAACGACATGGCGGTGAGCACGCTGGTCCAAAAGAAGAAAAGGCTGGCCGCCGCAAGCGACAGGCCGAAGCGCTCGAATAGCCACAGCGCCAAGAGCGACTGCACCACGAAGCCGCCGGCAAAGGAGTCGAGGCTGAACAAAGCTGCAAGCCGGTAGACCGTGAAACGCGATGGCCCAAGCGGCGCGCTCGCCTGGCGTTCCTCCGCCCGTGAGGAGCTGAGCCGGCGATAAAGCGCCGCGGCAAAGAAGCCGAGCACGCCGTAGAGACAAAACATGAGCTTGTAGGCGGCGACCCGGCCAACGCCGGCGGCGACCAGCACATCAGGAGCGGCCGCAGCGAGCGCCCCTGCCGCAGCCGACAAAGCGCCGATCAGGCTGTAGCGTGCGAAGATGCGCGTGCGTTCGTCGTCGGCTGCGCCATGCGCCAGCATCGCGTGCTCGAGCGGAATCAGAATGCCGACATCACCGCTCGACGGATTGACCGTACCGATGAAGCCGACGGCGACGATCCAGAGCAGATTCTCGCCGGTGAGCGCGACGCCGGTCGCGGCCATTAGCAAGCCGCACGCCAACAGCAGATGGCGCAGCTCGAAACGCGGCGCCAGCATGCCGATGCCGAGCGTAAAAACGGCCGAGCCGAGCAACGAAGCCGCCGCGAATATGCCGATCTCGACGCTGCCATAGCCGATCGCGGCCAGATAGGCGGGCAGCACGATGGTGGCAAAGCCGTCACCGAAGCCACGCAAGCCGCGGGCGACGAGAAGCAGGGTAACATCCGCTCCACGCCTCGATGGCGCGTCGGCGCGCACGCTTGACGATGATGACGATGATGACCGATGCTGCGGCGAGCTTTCGTCCACGCGCAATCTCCTCGAAATCCCGAGTGTTGCGCAGCGCTTGGACGCACATCGTCTGAAGGGGAGCCTGCGTTTCC
>Ga0335079_10006302_pt1 | contig 13573 bp, 11 predicted proteins | sample Lox_Sample_33_FD_206719 | JGI IMG/M metagenome (GOLD analysis project Ga0335079, IMG submission 206719) | Soil microbial communities from Loxahatchee National Wildlife Refuge, Florida, United States - Lox_Sample_3.3 | ecosystem: Environmental > Terrestrial > Soil > Wetlands | place: USA... | reverse complement strand
GCGTGTCGGTGCCGTCCCCGGCGGTCCCATTCTGCGCGCCCGTCGATCCGCCCTGCGCGGGATTCGTGCTCGTGGGCGCCACCTGTCCGTTATTGTTGAACGAAGAGTTTCCAAACGAAGAATTTCCAAAGCTCGAGTTACTCGAAGAAGATCCGCCAAACGAGGAGTTGCCGAACGACGAGTTCCCAAACGAAGAATTCCCGAACGAAGAACCTTGTGTTCCGGTCGCCGCTGTGGGCGGCTGGCCCGCCCCGCCAAACAAAGACCCAAATCCCCCCGCGCTCGATCCAACTCCCCCGGGTGTGGCGGCCAGCGTCGACTCTGGCCTCAAACTCCCGATTAACTGGCCGTTCGGCCCCACATAGACGAATCTCCACGAACCATCCACGTGATTCATCGGATCCTTGTACTCCTGGCGCATGAACCGGATTCCCACTTTGTTCTTGGTCAGGTCTTCCAGCGAGGTGGGAAATTTGATCTGGCCGCCATGCATCTGGTTGTAACGTACGAACAGCCGGATCCCGCGGACATACTGCTTCCCGCGCCAGATCATCTCTTCCTCTTTATCGCGCCGCCCGTTCACCAGAATGTTCGGAGTCGCGGTCGCCAGCGTAATCACGATCAGCGCCAACAGAAACACCACCAGCACCAGGGCGTATCCCTCCTGCCCCGAACTCTTCCCGCGAATCGGGCGTGCTCTCCTCATGACGCGGCCTGCGGCGCCGGCGCTTCCAGCGTCTTCGACCCTTTCTGTCCGGTATTGATGTCCTCAAAATCCAGGCGTTCGTTCCCGATGTGCAAAATGCGGATGTGGTTCAGCACCAGGTCGCCTTCGCTGACGATGTGGACTTCGTCGCCGTTCTCTTCCTTCAGGAAGGCCTGCCGCGGCCCGCCGGCCGGCAGCATGCCGTAGCCAAAGAAAACCATCGGCAACTGCGCCGGAGGAGGAGGCAGAGGAGGCATGGGGCCGACGTTCCGCCAGGGTTCCTTGACCGGCCCTTGCTTGGCCTGCTCCACGGGCATCGGGCCAATCACAAAAATATTGCGCCCAGTGCTCTTGTATTCCGTCTTCTGCGTCTTATCCAAATCCACGATGAAACGGCCGTAATCCTGCGCGTCAATCTCCGTGTATTGGCCATTGGCGGCAATCCCGGACTTCGGCTTCGCGGTGCGCCCGTAATATGCATACCAGATCACCGCGGCGCTCAGCACCAGGGCACCGAGCGCAATCAATTCGTTTCGTTGTTTCGTCTGCGCCATCAGGTCTTCCGGAAATACGAACGCATGTGCAAAGAAACCTTTACGGTCCCCGGGGGCGCCTGGCTGCCGGGCGTGTTTTCCGTATCCAGCCCCAGCGAATCCACGATGTACGTATTCTTCGATCGCTGCAGCCGGTTCAGAAATTTGACGATGCTCCCGTACTCGCCGCTGAGCGTCGCTTCAATCTCCACCTCATCCACGTTCCGACCGCCAATTTCTTTTTGGCGGAACTTCAAGTCCTGCACCGCGGCGTGCGTGTCCTTGGCAATGTCGTCGAACTCCTCCGAAATCACGGAGTAGCCCTTGCCCGCGGGAGGCAGCGTGGTCTCAAACTGCTCGAAGAACTTCTGAATTTCCGGCGCCCGGGCCTTGATCTTGGTCGCGCGGTCCACATCCGCCTTCACCAGGGACACTTGCCGCGCCTGGAGTTTCAGGGCCTGCTCGGGATTCGCATCCTCCGAACTCATATTGGCGTTGTGATACGCCAGCACTCCATCCAGCCCGAACAGGAGCACGAGTCCCGCGATAATCGCCAGTTTTTGGATCTTGAAGTCGCCCATAGTCAACTGTTCGCGTACACCGCTTCAAATTCGATCGTCAAGGGATCCGTGCCGGGTTGCGTCGAAACGCGCTCCGCCAGCAGCTCCACGTGCGCAAAGGCCGGCGAATCCTCAAACGCCTTCAAAAGTTTGAGTTTCGCCTCTTGACTGGTCGCCCCCACAATGAAATGCACGGAGACGGTTCCTTTGTCCAGCTTCGGATCGATGTGCAGCACGTGAACTCCCGGTGGAAGCGTTTTCTCCAGATCCATGAACATCTGGGTCCAATTGATGCTCCGCGACTGCAAAACGCCGACCACGAACTTGGCCCGCTCCTGGAAACCCGCCGCCTGTTGTTGCGCGAAATACTGCTCCAATTCGTCCCGTTGCCTGCTGGCCGCCGCGAGTTCCTGCTGCACCTTGCCGCTACGCGCCCGGAAGTTTTCGTCCGCCTTCCGCAGGCCATAAAAACGCCAGCCCAGCACGGCGAGCAGAAGCAGGCCCACAAGGGCCAGGGCCGCCGACGCGGCAAAAAATCGCCGATGACTGATCAGGGGCCTGGTCGCGAGATTTAAACGGACATACATGATCGGGGCAGCTCTCCACTCCTCTAGTTCTTGTGCTTCATCCAGCCAACCAGTCCTTCGAGTTCCCGGTCGGCCAGTGGCCGCACATCACTATGCAAGCGCCCGTCGGAAATCGCCGCGTTCAGCAGCGAACCGACGTCACATTGAAACTCATCCTGCAGCGGGCGGACAAACTCCGGCAACCGCTTGTGCAAACCGGCCACGCGCACCGCCTGAATCCCTTCCTGCCAGGTGTCCTGGTAATACGCGGCCAGCGGAAAAATCTCTTCCAGCAACATCTGCGGCGTGACCTGCGACGCCGTCGCCGGAAGTTCCGTACACCGGTAGCCCGCCAGCATGCCTTCGCGCACGATTGCCGTTGTCAGCGATGTGCCGGAAAGGCGCGCCAACAGCGTGGGCCGGTTTTCTTCCAGCAGGGAAATCGCCGCCAGCGTGGAACTCAGCACCACACCTGGCCGAACGCCAATCGGTTCCAGCAGGGACTCATACTCTTTTATGATGCGGAGCCTGGCGATCGAGGTCACCACGTCCACGCCTTCGCCCCGCGGCGGCTGACGCATATAGGAGAGCAACGTTTCGTCCACTTCAAAAGGCACGCTCTTCTTCAGCTTCCAGCGCAGCATGGGAATAGCTTCTTCCGACGTGCGCGGAAAATCATCGAAGTGCTGCACAAACACGCGAATCACCGGATCGGGCACCAGCAGCGCCGCATCCTCGTCCTTCATTTTCAGCGTATCCGCCAGATTGGAGATCGCCGCTTTCGCCGCCGCGAGGTTCACCAGATTCGTTTCGATTGCCGACGGCACCACCGCCCCGGGTGGCAGCAACTCCACGGCAAACCCATCCAACGCCCCCGTGCGCGTGAAGCGCGCCGCGGCCGCGCGGTCCGGTGACACTTCGATCACGAGTCCCGGATGCGGGGTCGCTTCCAGCCAGCGCGTCAGCCGCCGGACGGCGCCCAGCTTGAAAAGACCCGAATGATAGGCGGTTACGCTACTCAACGAACGTCACCTTATTGATTTCGCGCAGCGTGGTGAGCCCGCTCTTCACCTTCATCACGCCGCTTTCGCGCAGCGTTATCATACCTTCCTCGATGGCCGCGCGCTTGATTTCCGAGGTCGGCCGCCGGCCCACGATCATCTCGCGGATGTGGTCGCTCAAGTCCAGCAATTCGCAAATCGCGGTTCGCCCGTGGTAGCCGGTTCCCGAGCATTCCAGGCAGCCGGCCCCTTCCATAAACACAAACTCCGAGGCCCTCGCCGGGTCGATTCCCGAATCCCGTAGCTCTTGCGCCGCATAATTTCTGGGCCGCTTGCAATTGTGGCAGATGAGGCGGACCAACCGCTGCGCCAGAATGCAGTTCAGCGCGGACACAAAGTTGTACGGCTCGACGCCCATATTGATAAAGCGCCCGATCACGTCCGTTACGTTGTTGGCGTGGACGGTGGTGAACACCAGGTGCCCGGTCAGCGCCGACTGGATGGCGATCTGCGCGGTCTCCTGGTCGCGGATTTCGCCGACCATGATCTTGTCCGGGTCGTGCCGCAAAATCGACCGCAAGCCGCGGGCAAAGGTCAGCCCCTTTTTCTCGTTCACGGGAATCTGGGTGATGCCCTTCAACTGGTATTCGACCGGGTCTTCGATGGTGACGATCTTGTCCTCGTCCGACTTGATTTCGTTGATCGCGGCATAGAGCGTCGTCGTCTTACCTGATCCCGTGGGTCCCGTTACCAGCACCATGCCGTACGGCTCGCGAATGTAGCGCCGGAACCTCTTCGTCTCATCGGTCGAAAAGCCCACGACGTCCAACGTCAAGCTCTGGAATTTCTCGGAAAGGGTCTCCTTATCGAGCACGCGAAGCACGGCGTCTTCCCCGTAATTCGCGGGCATGATGGAAACGCGCAAGTCAATGTACCGCCCCTTATACTTCACGCGGAAACGCCCGTCTTGCGGCACGCGGCGTTCGGCAATATCCAGGTCGCTCAAAACTTTAATGCGCGAAAGCACGGTGGAATGCCATTCTTTGGCGATCGGCTGCATGGCGTGCTGCAGAACACCGTCAATCCGGTACTTCACCGCCACTTCCGTGTCGCGTGCCTCGATGTGAATGTCGCTGGCGCGGCGCTCCAGCGCCGTGAAGATGATCGTTTCCACCAATCGGACCACCGGGCTGACGGTGGTATCGCGGGTGAGGCGGTCGCCGGAGATGGTCTCGTCGCTTTCCTCGTCGTCCTTGGAAACCTGGAGGGTGAAGGCTTCGGTGGCCTGCTCCAGAACGCGCTGCGACTGTTCCGTGCGCTTCAGCAGATCGCTGATCTGGCGGCCCGTGGCCACCTTGTATGCCAGCTTCTTCCCCAGCAGCAGCGGCAACTCGTCGCTCAAAATCACCAGGCCGGGGTCGGCCACGGCGATCACCAGAGTGTTGTTATTGGCCACCAGCGGCACAAAGTTATACCGGAACATCAGATCCGCGGGAATCGTCCGGAACAAATCCGGATCGATCCGCTGTTCGGTGAGGTCAATGAATCCGCACCGATAACGCTCGGCGAGTTTCCGAGCCGTTTCGCGTTCGTGGCTCGCTTCGGTCGGACCTCCGCCGGGCAAATTGGGATCGTGCAAGTTGGAGTCTGGCGTGGCCATATTCCCTTCTCGGTCTTAGCTCCCCGCCCCATTCCCGTTGATGGAAAACGAGAAAATCGGCAAGTACAGCGAGATCAGGATAAAGGCTACCAGCATGCCCATGAATATAAGAATAACGGGCTCGATCAGGGAGACTAGGGCCCCTAAACGCAGGCTGACCTCTTCCTCGTAGAATTCCGCAACGCTGTTCAGCATCGGCGCCAGCGCGCCGCTCGATTCGCCAACCTCGATCATATCCAACGCCAACTCCGGCATGATCTTGCCCGTAGCCAGCGCCGTGTGCAGCGATTCGCCTTCGCGCACCATCTGGGTCGCGTCGGTCACCGAAGTTCGCACCAGCTTGCTGGTGATGGATTCCGAAGCGGTATGCAGCGCCGCCACCAGCGGCGTGCCACCGGTCAGGAGGGTGGCCAGCGTGCGGCAAAATTGCGATGCCTGGAACTTCAGCAAGGTATCGCCCAGCACCGGAAGGCGGAACAAGATCCGGTCAAACGCCACGCCGCCTTCCTCGCTACGCGACCAGAAAAAAACGCCCGCGATCGACAGCAAAAACAAGGCAATCGCACCCAAAATGTAGTTGCGGTAGTCCACCGTCACGGAAATCAGGAACTGTGTTGGCCCTGGCAACGGGACGCCCAGATCCCGGTACAGCGTCGCAAACTTGGGGACGACGCCGGTGACCAGGTAGCTGACGATGCAGGTCGCGACCACGACGAGGAGTATCGGGTACACCAGCGAAGCCACAATCTTCTTTTTTACCCCGGTGCTGACCTTCTGATACGCGATGTAATAATCGAGGACCCCGGAAAGGTTGCCGCTCTTCTCGCCGGCGAGGATCGCCGTCGAGTAGACTTTCGAAAAAACCCCGGCCTCGTCGACCGCTTCCGACAGCGACTTCCCTTCCCGGACGCGGTCCCGAATTTGCGAAAGAACCGGCCGCAGCTTGGGCGCCGTCGCCCGCGAAGCCAGAAGGTCCAGAGCCTTCAAAATGGGCAAGCCGGCTTTGATCAGAGTGTTGAACTGCTGGTTGAGGATCAGGAAGTCGTTGCCGCCGATTTTCCGCTCTTTGCGGACGCCCAGCATCCCGCTCACCAGGCTGCTCCGCTGCTCTACCGAATAAATGTAGTACCCGCGGTCGGTCAGCTTCTGGCGCGCTTCATCCAAGGTGGCAGCGGCTTCCACGTGCGAGAAAACTCGCCCGTTGGCGTCGGCTACGCGGCACACGAACTCGCCCATAGGTCCCTAGTTTACCTCAACCGGAGAGTACCCCAAAAAGAACCAAGGTGGGTGGGTATTCGCAGTCAACTACATGCTGCCCTTGGGGATAGCTCGATTTTCCCTACATTCCTACTGACGCATCCCGGGGGCCTCGGGTAGCAACCCATTCACGATGACGGTGGTGGGCGATGGTTCAAACGTAAACAACGTCTTTGGGAGTGCCGGGTTCCACTGCCAGTTCTTGAATTCGAACTCAATCTGCATTCCCGCCCCCTGGGGTACTACGATGCGCGCGAGTTCGTTCCGGGATGTCACTTCGAACAGCACCGTCTGCGGCCTTTCGCCGGAGTCGTCTTCGGCTGTCCGGAGCACACACCGGTAAACTTCGTCTCCGGGCTGGGCTGCCTTGGCATCGTTCGCCAGTTCCACGCTCGAACAAAGCTTCGACAGTTTCATACCCGTCGTCAGGAACGCGATCGGCGTCCTCCAGTCCTCGCTCTTTTTCGTGGGCATCCGCGTGGCCGTTCGGTCGGCAGGCGCGTAGAACCAGACATACTTGCCATCCACCAGGAACAGACTCTTCTCCGGCTGGTCATACTCCCACCGCATCTTCCCCGGCCTCAGGAAATATGCCGTCCCCGCTTCGACCCGCACTTGTTTTCCGTTTTCCGAATATCTCTCCAGAAACGTCGCCTGGAGCGTCGCCGCCTTCCTGTATTTTTCCTCCAGCGCCGTCAGCGCCGCGGGAGTGGAGCCCTGGGGGGCGGCTCCCATGCGCAGAGCCACAACCGCGGCGATCGCACAGACCGCTCCGACAATCACGCCTCGCCGAATCCCAAGAGTCATGCGAGGAGTATAGCAAGCAGGCGGTATTGCTCCGCTGGCAATCCACCGCAGGGATTGCTGTGCGTTTCGCATCCACTTCCCTACACTAGAAAAAATGGCCACAATCATTGCCAATCCGGCCGCTCCGGGCGGCCGCCCGCCCGCTTTGCCCGTCTCTCGCGCCTCCAGCCGCGAACAGTGGATCGCCCCAATCCTCTTTCTCGTTTCTATAGCGTGTTACGCCACCACGATCCTGAACGGCTTCGTCTATGACGACCAGTTGCAAATCCTCGCCAATCCCTATGTCAAAAGCTGGCGATATCTACCCCAGATATTCCACACCAATGTGTGGTCCTTTATCGGTTCCGCCGGGGACTCGAATTACTACCGCCCGCTAATGACCTTCACCTATCTCGTGCTTTGGAAAGCGTTCGGCGATCTCCCGTTCGGCTATCATCTTTTCAACATCCTGCTCAACGCGCTTGTCGTGGTCGTGGTGTATTACGCTGGCAAAGAACTTCTCAAAAGCGTGCCGGCAGCCACGGTTGCCGCCGCCCTCTTCGCCATCCATCCCGTCCACACCGAACCGGTGAACTGGATTGCGTGTATCCCGGACCTCGAAGCCACGCTGTTCTTCCTCGTCGCGTTTCTTCTCTACATCCGCCGCCCTCGCCTCGATTGGAAAAACCAGCTTGCCATCGTGGTTCTCTTTCTCGCCGCCATGATGGCCAAGGAGCCGGCGCTCCTGCTCGCGCCCATGCTGGTCTTCTACGAACACTTCGTCCGCGATGGTCACGAACGCACACCGTTCCGCCAGAAAATTCTCCAGTACCTTCCCCTTTGTCTCATGGGCATGGCCTATCTTGTGGCCCGCCGGCTCCTGTTCGGCAATCTCGCGATGGTCCTGCAGCATCCACAAATCGGTCTCCGTGAAGGCGTCTTTTCGGCGTTCGCACTGATCAGCGCTTACACTCGACTGCTGTTCTGGCCCACGCATCTCTCCGCCTTCCACACGTTCCATGCCAGCGAGGGCTTTTCCTCAACTGGCGTCATTCCCGGGCTCGCCGTCGTTTTGGGCTGCTTGCTACTGCTCGCGCTCTCTTACAAAACCTATTCGAGATTCGCCTTCTGCGTCCTTTGGATCGGCTTGACCCTCGCCCCAGTCCTCAACGTCCGCTGGATGGCTGCGAACGTCCTGACAGAGCGCTATCTCTATCTGCCCTCCGTGGCCTTCTGCTGGCTGCTGGGCAGCGTCGGTGTGGCGCTGTGGGGCGCGTGGCCCTACGAGCCGAGGCTCTCCGCCGTGTGGCGCGCCCTGCTGGCCTTTGCCTGCCTGGCCATCACCGTGCACAGCGTGAACACCATCCAGGAGCGCAACCGCGTCTGGAGAGACGACCTCACCCTTTACCTCACAACCCTGAAAACCGACCCGGACGCCTATGTGATGCATCTGAATCTCGGCACCACCTACTTCAGCGTGCACGATTTCCGGGCCGCCGAACGCGAACTGCGCATCGCCCTGCAACTCCGGCCTGGCAGCCCCAACGTCCTGAACGCGCTTGGCTGCGTGTATCTTGAAAAAGAGCAACTCGATGACGCCGGCAGAATCCTGCAGGAAGCGATCGCCGCCAAGCCCGCGTGGACCGACCCGCACTTCAACTACGGAAGAGTTTTGAAGAAGTTGAATCAGGACGACGCGGCCCTCGCCGAGTTTTACAAGGCCGTCGAAACCGGGCCGCTCAACGCCAGCGCCCACCTTTACCTCGGGCAGGAACTCGCCGAGCGCAGCCAGAACGACGAGGCGGAAGCCGAGCTAAAGGAATCGGTCCGCCTGCAGCCCAGCTTGATTGCGCAGCGGCAACTTGCAGATTTGCTTCTGAAAACGGGGAAAGAAGCGGAAGCCAAGGCCTTGTTGCTGCAAATGGCTGCGCAGTATCCCTACGACGGGCCCACACACCTGAGGATGGCTCGCTTGCTGGAAAAAGAGGGGAACCCGCAGGAATCGTTGAAGGAATATCAGAAAACCCTGGAGATGGATCCCGCCAACGTCGAGGCGCGCGCTGCGGTCGCACGCCTGAAAAACAATTGATACCTTCCGATCCGATTACTGAATGGCGGAGCTCAAGTTCGAGGGCGCCGACCCATCCATCGAATAGCGCACCACGTCGGTCTGGTCGCTATAGAAGCCGCGCTGGCCCGTTACGCCAATCACGCCCGGCAACCCGGTGATGGTGTACGCCGTATACAACCCGCCGCTCTGCGAGGCGGCATAATTGAAGGTATAGCCGCTCTTCGTCGAGGGATCCGACGCGCCCAAAATGTTGTCAATAATGTTCTTGCCGCTCAGGCAGGTAGCCCCGGCATTCAATTCCTTCAGCGTGGACGAGTAGCCCACGTCCGGACACGCGGCCGAGTACGTGGTCTCTCCGGTGTCAATCGTTCGCAGCGATTCCACCGCGGACGATTCATTCGCGGCCATCTTCGCCTTGAGCAAGTTCGGGATGGCGATGGCCGCAATGATCAAAATAATGGCCACGACGATCAGAAGCTCGATCAGCGAAAAACCTCGGGCAGCTCTTGCCCTTGGCATCTTCAGGCTTGAGTCTTGGGCGCTGGTCTTCATGGTATCCTCATCCACCTAAAAAGAAAGGGGAAGTCTTGGGACTTCCCCTCAAATTTACTACAGATTGAACCCAGCTAGCAGACTACTGCAATGCGGAGCTAGCGTTGGTCGGGGCAGAGCCATCCAGAGTGTAACGAATGACGCCCGTCTGGTCACTGAAAAAGCCGCGCTGGCCCGTCGTGCCAACAACGCCCGGCAGAGCCGTCAGCGTGTAGGTGTTGATCAGGGTCGTGGCGTCCGCGGTCCCGGTGTACTGGAACGTGTAACCGCTCTTGGTTCCCGTCGCCAGAACGCTGTCGATGATGTTCACGCCAGCGGGGCACGCGCCGCCGGTGTTCAGAGCCGCAAGCGAGGGGGAATACCCAACGTTCGGGCAGGCCGCCGCATACGTCACTTCACCGGTGTTGATGGTGCGCGTCGAACCGACCGCGGACGATTCATTCGCGGCCATCTTCGACTTCAAGAGGTTCGGAATTGCGATTGCCGCGATGATCAGAATGATCGCCACAACGATCAGCAATTCGATAAGGGAAAAACCCTTCTGTTGCGGTTGCTTCATGACATCTCCTTGAGAGTTCGTTAGTGCCAGAGCACACTGGCTAATTGAGCACGGTCCTTGCCAACCCACAGCGGCTTTAGGCGGATGTTCTAAATTATTTCTAACCCATATCCTTTGTATAACTTGCAGTCAGTTTGCCAATCCATCTGGAGCAAATTCCTGTCATCCGGCATTCACAATCGCCTGTCCGGCAACACTTTCCGGCCCCTCAAACTGACAAAAACTGTCAATTCCCTGTTTCGCTCTGGAGCTACTGCGCGGCCCGAAGACACCTGGCAGCGAAGCGCCCGGAGCTCCCCTCCTGGATCCACCGGTTTGGCTGAAACGCTCGCGAGTCTAGGTTCGCCGCTTCCGCACAAAAAAATTAGGGGAGGTCCGAAGACCTCCCCTAAGTGCCTGGTCACTACTGGTATGAAGCTTCCCTTTACTGAAGGGCCGAGCTCGCGTTCGTCGGCGCGGTGCCATCCAGCGTATAGCGGATGACGCCCGTCTGGTCACTGAAAAAGCCGCGCTGGCCCGTCGTGCCAACAACGCCCGGCAGAGCCGTCAGCGTGTAGGTGTTGATCAGGGTCGTGGCGTCCGCAGTGCCGGTATACTTGAACGTATAGCCGCTCTTGGTGCCCGTGGACAGAACGCTGTCGATGATGTTCACGCCAGCGGGGCACGCGCCGCCGGTGTTCAGAGCCACAAGCGACGGGGAATACCCAACGTTCGGGCAGCTCGCCGCATACGTCACTTCACCGGTGTTGATGGTGCGCGTCGAACCGACCGCAGACGATTCGTTGGCGGCCATCTTCGACTTCAAAAGGTTCGGAATTGCGATTGCCGCGATGATGAGAATGATGGCCACGACGATCAGCAACTCGATAAGAGAAAAGCCCTTCTGCTTCTTCATGAGATCTCCTTGATCTTGACCTGAGAGAGTTGGTGCCTGAGCACGCGCTTCAGAGATGCAGGAGTGTGGCCAAACCCCGCGATAGCCCCACATTAGGTTTCCAAACCTATTATATTCTGTATTTACAATAATATACAGAAAGAAGCGCCCAACTTGCCCAATGTGACGGTGGTCACAAGCTCGCCGAAAATGACATTAAACGCTTTATTTCCCGCCTGTCTGGACAGATTTTGTCGTTTTTCGCTCCCAATCCTCATAAGCTCCTCATAATTTAGGGGCTTACCCCAAAGGTCAGTCCCTGCCCCTGAGTCTCGGTTATCCTTAAGTCAATTCCTCGGCCGCTCGCTCGCAAATCCACGCTCGACTTGCGTAGGATTCGGCTTGAGCCGCGCTCCTGTTAGCCTGAATCAAAACCAATGCGATCCCACGAGTTCCCCATACCAAAACTCGCCGCCGTCCTCTTGCTCTCGGTGACTGCACTGTTCTTCGGCACCAGCCGCTATTTCCTGATCGTCAGTTCCCTGACGGCGTTCCCATGGATTGCCCTGCTGGGATGCACTCTGATCCTCCTTCGTTTTCGCTTCCAATGGATCGACTTCCTCTGCGCCTTGGCGTTCGTCCTGCTTTGCTTGGCATTTCGCTGGCGTATTCTGTATCTGCCTCATCTGCAGAAGATCCTTTGCGCGCTTCTGGGCGTCGGCAGCCTGCTCGTGCTGGCGGCGCGAGCCATCTGGTCAGAAAATAAAGATCGCACTGCGTATCTCTCCGCATTCATTCCAGCATTCATGCTCGTCGGCTCGGAATGGCTAACTCCACCGCTGTTGCACTGGGGCGAGGCGAATCATCCCAAAACATTGGATCTCTTCCTCCTGATCTTCGATTCCACCCTCGGGTTTCAACCCAGCTTCTGGATGGGCCGTCTCTTCGAAGGGATTCCTCTACTCCGCTCGATCTCTCTCGTCTTCTATTTCGGCCTGCCCCTGCTGATTGCCCTCGTGTTTGTCGAGCACCTTCGCGGGAACCGCACACGTGCCCTCGTCGCGTTCCTCATCTTTTTCTTTGCCGCCATCCTCGGCGCCGCCTCCTACAGCCTTTATCCCGCGTGCGGTCCGATCAGCCTCCTCGGGGTGAACTTTCCCCACACCGATCTTCCCTTCTCGAAAGCTTCGCATCTTCCCCTCGAGCCCGTTCCGATTCCCGGCCCTCGCAACGCGATGCCTTCGATGCACATGGCCTGGGCGATTCTGGCCTGGTGGTTATCGAGAGATCTCCGCAGGTGGGTAAACCTGGTCTGCATCGCTTTTCTCGTGTTCACCGTGTCGGCAACCCTGGGCACCGGCGAACATTATTTCATCGACCTGATCGTGGCCTTCCCGTTCAGCCTCTGTATGTATGGGCTGTTTTCGCTGGACGTGGCGTTTCGCGAAAGAACGAGAGTGCGCGCACTGGTAGGCGGCGCGCTCGGTCTCTTTCTGTGGCTTGCGTTATTGCGCTACGAAATTCCCGTATTCGTTCGGTTCCGGGGACTCTCTTGGGGATTGATCGTCCTGACGGTCGTTCTGGTGGCTCATGCCCAATGCGCGTTGCGCCATGCCCGTAAACTAGCGCCTGCGCAGGGCCGTCCAGACCTATAAGCTACTCGCCGAACTCGAGTTCGCCATTCCAACTCCTGCCGCTTCCGGCGCCGAAAACGGTCGCAGCCATAACCAGCAGGCAACCAAAGTCCCCGCACAAGCCGCCCAGGAGATTGCCGGCGAAGCCCGGAAGACCGGCGTGGCGTAGCGCAGCAGCGCAAACCAGGCCAACGTCAGTCCCAGCCCGCCCAGCAGCGGCGCCCAAAATGCATTGTTCCACCGGCGGCACAGCGCCATCGTCAGCCCCAGAACCAACAGACAGAATGGCGCGGCCACGACCAGATCAATAAAGTAATGCTCTCCAGTTCCCAACGTCGCACACAGGGTAAAAAATACAAACAACCCGGCTCCGATACGCTCGACCATGGACAGCCGGTACGCAAACCAGTACACCAGGAAGGCCCACGCAGCGTGCAGCGACGGAATCGCGTTGCGCGGCCCCTGCACGGTGATCGGCTCCAGCACCAATCGCTTGGCCTGTGCGGTCGACAAAGCATGCCACGGAAAACTGCTGCTCAGGATGTGCGCCGGACCCAGCGCCGGAAACATGGTGTAAAAGCACGCGCCAATCGGACCCGTGATCAAAAATGCCACCAGCGCCCGTGAAGCGAAATCCCTCCTCCGCACCATGCACCCGGCGAATGCCAGCGCCATCGCCACGGGCAAACCCAGATAGACAAGCTGGCTGACCACGGCGAACGGGGAGAACTTCGCGAACAACCGGCCGAAGACGATCGCAGGCTGCACGCCCAGCGTCGCGTCAAACGAATACAGGTACAAGTCCAGCGTTTTA
>Ga0335079_10006297_pt1 | contig 13581 bp, 9 predicted proteins | sample Lox_Sample_33_FD_206719 | JGI IMG/M metagenome (GOLD analysis project Ga0335079, IMG submission 206719) | Soil microbial communities from Loxahatchee National Wildlife Refuge, Florida, United States - Lox_Sample_3.3 | ecosystem: Environmental > Terrestrial > Soil > Wetlands | place: USA: Florida... | reverse complement strand
GCCAGATAATCGAGATCCCATTTTGATAAGCGGTGCCACTAACGCCGATAAGGCTGAACAGGCTGACATTGGCGGTGGTCAGGCTCGCGGCCAGCATGAAAGGCGTCAACTGGCGGCCGGCCACGTAGAAATCATCCGGGGTGCCGACCCATTTGTAGAACCTCGTTCCGAGCCAGAACACGCCAACCAGAAAGACAACGATGATCGTGTAGTCGACGGCGCTCATCGGCCATCCAGAAACTGTTCGACTTCCGAGCGACTCGGAAAGCCTTCGGTGCCGCCGAGAGCCTGAGTCGAAAGCGCGCCGCAGGCATTGCCCCAACGGATGCACCGCTCCAGGGGCGCACCCTGAAGAAACTGAAACAAGAAGCCGGCGTTGAAGCTGTCACCGGCCCCGGTCGTATCCACTGGCGTGATTCGGAACGCCGCGGCAGACACAGTTGTCGAGCCCGAAACCACCAAAACGCCTTCGGCGCCGCGCTTGATTACGGTGGTCGCGGCCAGATCCCGAAGTCGAGCGGCAGCGGTATCGAAGTCGTCTGCGCCCGTTATGCTCAGCGATTCGTGTTCGTTGGGAAAGAAGAAGTCAACGTAGGGCAACAACTCGCGGATACCGCCATCCCATTTGCCGGTGGCGTCGTGGTCGGGGTCGAGTGAAGTGCTCAGGCCGGCTTGCTTGGCCTCGCGAAAAAGCTTGACCGCACCGGCCCACATGCCGGGCAGCAGATAAAACCCGGACATGTGAAGGTGGCGGGCAGTCTTGACGTACGCGAAATCCACATCCTCTACGCGGAAGGTTTCGCGGATTCCCGCGTAACTCACCATGGCATACTCTTCGGGAAACGACATCGAGATGCAGATGCCAGTGCGTTCGCTGCGATCGAGGGCCAGGTGTGAGGTGTCGACGCCGCGTTCTTCCAGGCGGCGCCGCAAAAAATCGCCGAACTCGTCTTCGCCGACCTTGCCCACGAAGCCGACGCTGGCTCCGAGGCGGGCCACATTACAGGCAAAAATGCCTGACGATCCCCCCAACGCAAAACGCATGCCCTTCGCCACGCGCAACTCGCGATAGGCCGGTAGGCCGGGCAGACCGGTTAGGACCAAGTCTACATTGAGATCACCCACAACAACGATGTCCACAATTCAATCGACCGTTTTGCCCAGCGCCAGCGCCCGGTAATAGGCGAAGAGCTGCACCAACGGCATCACCAGCAGCATGCGGCCATAATCCGAGAGACCGGAGCCGAGCTCCCAGACCCAATCGGAATGCTCGCGGACCTCTTTTACGGCTTGGTCGCAGATCACCAGCACCTGCGCACCAAAGCCCTTGAGCTTGGGCAGTAACTCGAGTTGCCACTTGCGGCCGCCATCGGAGAGAAGAACCACAATCAAAGTGGATGCACCCACCGCGTACCTGGGACCGTGCATGATTTCCTGAGAGTGATATGCCTCGGCGGGCGTGCAGGCCATCTCCTTGGTCTTCAGCATGGCTTCCGAAGCAAGGCCGAAGTAGGGCCCCTGGCCCAGATAGATATACTGGTCGAACTTGCCGGACTGGGCTAGGTCTCGGGCGTCAAGTTCGTATCGTTCGATCAATCGAGCGGCCAGATCCGGCGCCTGCCGCAGCTCCTCTTCTAACTCGAGGTGGCCGCGACGCGCGGCCCATAACAACGTGGCGAGCAGCGTAGTCGTGAAAGCACGAGTGGTGAAGCGGCTTTTTTCGGCAGCTTCCGCCAGAATGACGGCGGCGTCGCATTCGCCCACGATGGCGCTTCCCGCATTGCACGAAACGCCGATCGCCTGCCAGGCCAGCGTTTGCTTCAGGTGGCAAACCGCATCGCGCGTCTCGATGGTCTTGCCGGAACGCGAAATGGCGACGACGGTGCCTTCCATTGGAGCTGGAAAGTGGCATTCCGGACACATCATCACGTCGGTAGCCGAAAGCGCCATGCCGGGAACGCCCGTGAAACGGCTCCAGGCGGCAGCGGCGGACAGCGCAAGGTAATAAGAAGACCCGCAACCTGTGAACAGCACCGGGCCTTTCAAGCCGTAGCCGTCAAGTTCAGTTAAAGGACTCGCGGCGCCCCGCATGATTTCCAGAGTGCGGCGCCAGATGTCCGGTTGAGAATGAATCTCGTCAATTGTGTGTTGGCCCATTTTTCCTTGTCTTGAAACGTTAGAGTCCCCGTTTCCGCGAGAACAGCGCCTTAAGCTCGCGCACGGTCTGGATACACCAGTAGACCAGCAGTGCCAGGCCGAGAGCCCAGATGCTCCAGGTCATCCAGTCGATGTACATGTGCGGTTCGCCTTCGTCCCAGATTGTACATCGCGCAATTCGGTTATCGAGGAACGCGAGAGTGCTTAAAGCGGAACGACTGTGTCGGGACCCGCTCCGCTCGGTGTATCAACCACTCTAATGATGTTGCGCTCAGGCAGTGAGACGATGGCGATTTTGTCGCGATCCTGAAGGCCGCAGTATGCGGTCCGGCAGTCCTGGGAGAGCGAAAGCGATAGCGGGCGGCCCGGCAGGTTGATTCTGCCGGTTTCCTTCGAAGTCGCTACGTCCGCAAAACCGGCGCCCTCACCCTCTTGCAGGTTGTATACGAGACTTCGTTCCCCGGCAGTCAAAGCAATTCGCGCGGGCCCGACGCCGGTTCTGATCTCGCCGGTGACCCGGCGTTGTTTTACGTCGATGATTGAGATCGTGTTGCCGGCGTGATTTGTCACGTAGATCCACTTGCCGTCTCTGGTCATGACGCCGCCCTGCGGATCCTTGCCCACCGGGATGATGTTCTCGACCTCGCCCGATGTCAGATTGATCACGGCGACTTCTCCCGAACCCGCATTGCTCACCCACGCGGTTTCGGCATTTGGCCCAAGCAAAACCATGTGAGGGTGCTCGCCTTTGACGTCGTAGCGCCGCAGTACTCTTCCGCCAACTGGATCAATGAGCAGCAGGCCGAAGGGATTCTCAATCGTCACGACGAGTTGTCCCGTTTTCGGAATGACGGCGATCCCATGCGGACGGCGATAATGACCTAGATCGGTGACCGCGGCGATCGCACGCGACCGGACATCTATGATCGAAACCGTATTGCCGCCATCTCCTTGGTCCGTCATCCAGAGGAGTCCGTTATTGGTCACATAGAGCAGGTGCCGGTCCGGCGACAAGACCATCTCGTGAGGGAACGTGCCGACCTTTACGTCGCTCAGACGTCCCCCGCTGGCCGTGTAGAAAGCGACTTTTCCTGCCTTCTTCTCCACCACGGCAAGGACAGCGCCATCAGTGGGCGATGTTGCGGCCATTCCGGCGGTCAACCCGGCAGCCGTCGCGATCGTTAAGAATTTCCTTCGTTCCAACTCTTGCACAACTTAACCATCCAGCCGGTCGATGAGGGGAATTGGTTTCAGCGAGCTTTTCGCTCCCTCCAGCCATCGGCGCCAGACCTGGGGGTGTTTGCCGTTATCATATCCCGTCAATTCCTCCAGCGACATATGGGCGAATTCGGCGAGGTTGGCGCGGTTGTCGTCCAGATAGTCGATTAGGGTGTCGTAACCCTCGGTGCTTCCCAGGCGGGCCAGTGTCCGGGCAAGAGTTACTTCGGTAAGCGCGCGTTTCTCGAGGTCGAAGTCAATCTGAAATCCCTTCTTGGCGGACTGGTTCTTCAGCGTCGACTGGCCGTGGATTTTCTTCAGAATTGGGATTGCTGCAGGATCACCCAGCAACTCCGCTCCGTAGCAAATCGAGTCCACGTAGTGGAAGGGCCAGGGTAACTCGTTGGAGAAATCCTCCGGCTCCGGGGTGACCAGAGCGCCCAACTGGTCCCAAACAGCGAGTGCGCGCGGGTCGCGAGTCATCCCCAAAGAGTAAACAAGGTCGGCCGGAGGAGTTGGTATCCCTATTCCCGTATGCTCCACGGCGCCTTCGTCCTTCTCGCCTTGCTCACTCGCTCGCAGAGGTACCTTTCCGCTGGCGATGCTGCGTTCAATAGCCGCGATCAGCACCGGCACTCCAGCTTTGGAGCCAAACATAGCCAGTGCCTGAGCCAGCCGAAGCTGGCGGTCACCTGTGGCTTCAGCCATCTCTCGTTCCAGGATCGGAACTGCCAATGCGGGATCAGCGGTGCAAATCTCTACGAACGGGATCTTCTCGCGATAATGCGAATCACTTTCCTTCGCCATGGGGACGTCCTCCCACGCGGAAAGATGGCGTCCATCCAGTCGTTTTACGAACGCTCTGATGGTGGCTTCGTCAAGGGGATCGTCTTTGATTTGGCGTGTGAGCATCTCAGGTGGTAGCGTGCCGACCTCGGTGAGCCTCTTCTGCACCTTGCCCAGATCCACCCGGCGTGCGCTGACACCGTCGCGTACGGCGTAAGCCGCGGCCACGCCCATCGCGCCCCCCAGGTTCTCCATTTCCGGCTGGTTGCGCATGTTGTACAAGACGTCATGGTTTCCCGAAAAGGCCTTGCCTCCAACCAGGATGTTTTCCAGGCTCCGCGGCAAAAGGGCACGATACGGCATTTCCGTGGGTAGGATAGGCATGAGCAGTCCAATACGGATCCAATTCGAGGCGACTCTTCTGTGACAGTCCATCTGGCCAGCACCTAAGTTGATCACGTCGGGCCAGGCGCGGTGCCGCAGCAGGTCGGTCAGAGTCAGGACGACGTCACCCGTGATGTGACGCGACTCGCGTGTGGCGATGTAGTTACCGTGGTCATGGCACGTCGGGCCACGCCGCCGGCCGATGAGGATCGCCCGTGTGTAGTCATCGATATTGCTGACGTCCACCGTGTGCCCGAAGTGCCAACGGCTCTCGGTGGGCCGCAGGTATTGGGCCACGTTGAACCACATGGGGTAATGGTCGCGGGCGGCTCCGTAGAAGAATTTTGCTCCGGCGAAAGCCGCCACGTCGCCGTCACCAGTCGTGTCGGCGGTGATCTTGGAGAGCACGGCCATCGGTCCATAAGGCGTGGCGGTTACGACTCCGCGCACCTGATTGTCCTGAAGCACGGCCGCAATGGTGATGGTGTTGAAGAAGAGCTCCACGCCGGATTGCTCGGCATCCTTGAGCAAGGCGTACATCTTTGCTTCGATGTTCCATGGCCCGTTTAATTCGTTGGCCGAGGTGGGCCAGTGGATGCTCTTGTGTACTTCATCTACCAGGTTGGCGTTGCGAATCGCGAAGCCCGCCCAGTACCTTCCATACCAGTAAGCGCAAACGCCACCCACCGTTCCCGTACCGCCCAGGCCGGGACAGAGTTCCAGCAGGATGGTCTGTGCTCCCTCTCGGCCCGCCGAATTAGCACAGGTGGCCCCGCACGTCCCACCGCCTACCACCAGGAAGTCAGTCTCACGGAGCACGGGCACCCGCGCCGGCGCCACAGTTACTCTTTCATAGAATCGGCCACGCTGGGGGCTGCCCTGAGACTTCACCTCCAGGCCATGCGGCGGGTCGTCGGGAATCCCGTAGTCGGTTTCGTCAGCTGCGCTTAGCTCCCCGCGGCCGAGTGCGGGAATCAATGTCTTGGCGAAAGCCGCGCCAGCCAAGGCTGCATCAACCGGGTCGCACAGAAGATTGCGCCGACGATCGTCCAACCGCGCCGCCTCGTTGAGGCACCACAATCCTTTCACTGGACCGGCGAAGTAGCCCATCGGCAGGCGGATGTTGGCCTCGTACTTGTCGGTGAACTCCAGGTACGGCTTCTTAAACTCGCTCGTCCAGGAGGGGGCGGGGCCAGCCAGCCGCGTGGTCTGGGGGCCATCCAACTCATAAGCGCAGATGCCGAGCTTGGCATCCTTGAAGTTCGGAATGTTCTGAACCAGATAGGTAGCCACGCGCATGGTGCGATGCCGGGCCTCGATCTCCCGCCTCATCACGCCTTCCAGATCGAATCTGCCACCCCTCAGTTCCATCGGACACTCTATCAGCACGTGCCCGTTGCCCCGGTAACCGGAATGAATGGTGAGTTTGTTGCCGGCAATACCCAGTTCCGGGGGCATCTCCAGCGTGCTCTCCTCGGAGGGCAACACATTTTCCATCTCCATCGTGCGGATGAACTGGAAGTCCGCGGCCGTTTCCCGCGCGAACTCTGCGCCGGTGACTCGCGCCACCACTGCCGTGGCTGTCGCGTCTAGGACCAGCCGTCCCAGGATGGCCTGACGGCCCGATTTGTTGCCAATGACCACGCCGCGAATGTTGCCGGCGATTACGATCGCCTCAGTGGGAAGGGCCGCGTAGACTAGCTCGACTCCGGCCTCTAAAAGCAGGTTCTCCAGCGTAACTTTGAAGGCGTCCATCCACAGTGGAATCTCCCCCTTAGCTTCCGTGGTTGCCTGCTTTTTCAGGCACGCCGCGATCACTTCCGGAGCCTGCCCGCCAGCAGCCAGCATGCCCAGGTCCACCCAGGGTCTGAGGGTGGCAGAGACCTCGCGCCCAAGATAGGTCCGGTGTTCCACCAAAACAACCTTGCGACCCGCCCGGGCGAACTCGAGCGCGGCAGTGACGCCAGCTACCGAACCTCCGATCACGACTATGTCTGCTTCGCGGAGAACCGGTAGTCGTGCACGGTGCAACCGAACGCTCGGCCCACTGTTTCCAGTTTCAGGAAATTGATCCTTTGCGAGCGCTGTATGAGGAACGAAAACAGAATGGTGAGCCATCACAATCGTGGCGATCGTTCCGCCGCTCACGCCTTGCAGGAAACGGCGGCGGGATGCGCCTCTACTACTTTTGCCGTGCATGTTCTTCGCCGGCGTCTCCATTCAGCACCTCCGCTGTTGAGATCAAGTCCCGACCATCCAAAACAGACTGGACAGTATTATTACCAAGTATTATGAAAAGCGCAGAAAAGTGATAGGGCTGACTTCGAAAAGGTCATTAGTAGAAATTCATTAGGTGTCGCCGCCTGGTTCGAATAGAATCACGAAATCGATCTAGAGGAACGGACATGCGAATTAAATCGGTTGTTCTCGGTGTCTGCTTGCTGGCGTTTGCTGCGTTGTCCCGGGTCACCGCAGCAGACCAGCAGCGCACGGCTTCAGGCAGCGAAGGTCTGGTGGTTTCCGGCAGGGCTTCCGCTACCGCTGCCGGAATCAAAATGCTGGAGCACGGCGGCAATGCCGCTGATGCCGGTGCGGCCACGCTGCTGGCTCTGAGTGTGACTCAAGTCGGCGCGTTTTGCATCGGCGGTGAGGTCCCAGTCCTCATCTATGACGCCGCCCAGAAGGAGGTCAAAGTCCTGTCGGGGCAGGGAGCCGCACCGCTGGATCCGAAGGCAATCGATTGGTACATGAAGAACAGCATTCCCAGCAGCGATATCCGGTCAGCGGCAGTACCCGCCGCGTTGGATGCCATTGTGACGCTGCTCAGGTTGTACGGCACCACGACCTTCGAGGAGGCCGTGCAGCCGACCCTGGCAATTCTGGACGCAGGCGGCCCGACCTGGTACATCGACACCTCAGATGGCCGGAAGATAGAAACCGGCCATAACTGGCAAGCGGAACTGGCAGTGACTTTCCGAAAGCTCATCGAAGCCGAGCACAACGCGGAGGGAAGCCGGAACGACCGGCTCCAAGCGGTTGCGGACCGCTTCTACCGGGGCGACGTCGCCGATGCGCTGGAGCGCTGGTACATCGAGCAGGGAGGATTCCTCCGCAGAGCCGATTTGGCTGCTCACAGGACCCGGGTGGAAGACCCCGTTCATTCTGATTACCGCGGCTACACGGTTTATAAGTGCGGCCCGTGGACGCAAGGGCCTTATCTGCTGGAGACACTACGGCTGCTTGAAGGATTCGACATCAAAGGGATGGGATTTCTGTCCGCGGATTACATACACGTGGTGACCGAAGCCATGAAACTCGGGCTTGCCGATCGTGACGAATACTATGGCGATCCGCTTTTCGTGGACGTGCCCATGCAGGCCCTGCTGTCCGACGAGTACACGCGAATTCGGCGGCCGCTCATCGATATGAGCAAGGCGTCGCTTGAGGTTCGCCCCGGCGATCCAGATCACATGCGCCCTCTCAAAACGCCAGCTCCGGCAGCGCCGCCACCTGGGGGCACCACCACCATGTGCGTCGCCGATCGGTGGGGGAATGTGATTGCGGCAACTCCAAGCGGTCTGGGAAGCACTGCGGGCGTGGCGGGCGACACGGGAATCATACACGGGTCGCGTCTGGTAAGCCTGAATACCTGGAAGGGCCACCCCGATTGCATCCAGCCGGGAAAGCGGCCGCGCGTCACGCTGACCCCTACCCTGGTTCTGAAGCATGGGAAGCCCGTCCTCGCGATCAGCGTGGCGGGAGGTGATTTGCAGGACCAGGCCGCCATTCAACTCATTCTGGACTACGTCGAGTTCGGAATGCAGCCGGAACAGGCTGTTTCCGAGCCTCGATTCGCAACCACACACCATACGGGCTCTTTTGGACAAGACAAACCCAGGCTGGGCACCTTGCAAGTCAACGTGAGGGTTGATGAATCGGTTCGTGACGAATTGAAGAAGCGTGGACATTTGCTAACCACGACACGGGGCGGGGTCGGAGGTGTCAATATGCTGTTGCTCGACCCCAAGTCCAACATGGCTTACGGAGCTGGACCCGCGGCGGGCAAGGTGGAGTTCGCGGAAGGACGGCATCTCCGGAGCCGACCGACGGATCAGTAACGAGAAACGATAGATTCTATCGGAGGTGCGTCGCGAGCAGAGCGTGCGCGGCCGAACGTTCAGGCCGGCGCACTTTCGATAAGACCGTTTCAAGTAAGCCGCTGGCGTTTACGGCGGACGCGGCAGTTATGGTGGCGGTGGATGAGGCCGGAGACGTACTTGTTTCCGGCTACGGTCAACGGCTCGCGGGCAGACAAACCGATCACGCCCAAAATGTTGTGGGAGGCCTGCCGGGAGGCAGCGCAACGTGCCGGCATGACTAAACCGGTCCGCCCACACATACTTTGCCTATCCACGTTCCCAGCTCAGGCGGTCTACTTGCCGGGCTCGTGGCATTTCAGAATCCGTAGCACTGAGAGTATTGTGTTCCAACTGCGCGTTGTTGCCGGCGCCCCCAAAGAGCGGAGGCGTCCACGAGTCGGCGGGCCGCGTTCCCACCTCCGACGCCTGCGGACAGGGCAGTCACTTCATTCGCAGGGCAATGTCCACAAAGTACCGCGGCGTTTCAAGAACCGTGTCGCCGCCTTTCGAGTTCAGCGAGGTGGAAGCGATCACTGCACCCGATGATGGATTGACCCACTCTACGTGGTAGACGCCGGGCAGTAGCTTCAGCGTAACCCTGTCCGTAAACCAATTCGCCTTGACGTTGAAACGGACTGCAGTCGAGCCTTGTGACCAGTCTTCCCGCTTCCGGTCCCCATGAAACAGATAAAGAGCGTACTGCTTCCCCGGCTCGGCGATCGCCCGGGCCAGTGCCTCGGAATCGGCCACTCGAAACTCGGTGTATTTCGTCATCTTGGCGAAATCGAGGCTGTGCATGAAGGCCATCAAGACGCGTTTCTGCGGCAGGATTTCTTTCTCTGTACTGGTTCCTTGCCCCGAGGGGTTTGCGGTGGAGAAATCCGCGTTGAGATGGATCAACCCGGCAAGTCCGCCCAACATGCCGTACCAACCCTCGGCACGGGTCTCTTCAACAGGATGCGATCCGTACCACCGCGGATAGTAGGCCGTTTCCACGTCGATGATGGGTTTGTTGTCTTGATAGTTTTCGTCCAGCGTCTGTTCCATGGGCGAGATGTACTCGGTGGGAAGCCATGAGATGCGGCTGTCCTTGGTAAAGTCGGGCGTAGCACTATGGGCCGTCTCGCCGTATATGTGCCGGTTATGGTCCACCGCGATGAGAGCGTCCAGCAAAACGCTGTTCCATGGCCATGACTTCTGCCCCTCCATCTCCGGTTCGTCAGATATGTCATAGATGACGTTATCGAAGTCGTACAGTTCGGAAGCCACTTTTTCGACATATTTGCGTTGGACGTCCACGAGCGCTTTGTCGGCAAGTGTCGTGAATAGTTTGAAGTCCAATGTCCCGACGCCTTGGATGTTGTTGGTGTGATACAAGGGCTGCGCCGCCCAACGGTCGTCGTACATCCCGTTGAAGAACGCCACTTCGACGATGATGTCCCGAACCGAGGCTTCGTGGACATAGTCTTTAAGACGCTTGAAATAGGCGTCATCCCATGAGGCAAGATCGTACTTGTATTTACCCAGGTGCGGGTTGGCCCCGGGTTCCCCCGATTTCTTCCAGGGCAGGATATAACGGTCTGGCGCCGGCCCCACCGGATTCCCGGGCGCGTACTGATCCTTGATCTCCACGTAGCCCCCCGGATAGATGCGGGTGAGATTCATCCCGTACTCCCGCAGGCGGTCCAGAAAAGGAACATAGTCAAAATCGAGATTAATCACCGCGCCGTAATGCTCGTCGGTGGTGATCAGAACCAGTGGCTTGCCTTGGTAGACGAAATAGTGAGGATTGGCGGGATGTTTGCCGATCGGATTGGCGAGGACGCCATGGGCCAGACACAACGCAAAAACCAGGCAGATGAGTTTCATCTTGTTCCCTGTCAGACTAACAAGTGTGGAGCTGATTTTGTGTTAGCCATTCGCGTTTGTCAAGCTTTCTTGTGCCTGGAAGCATTCGACTATGCCGTCTCTGTTCGATAGCGAATCGTTGCCGGGCTCCCGCGAGCCTCTGCAAGAAGGTGCCGTCCTATTGCGAGGCTTCGTGCTAGCAGAGGCACCCGCGTTGTTGGAGCAGGTGGTGCAGATTGCGCAGGCAGCGCCGTTCCGCCACCTGATTACTCCCGGCGGATACACCATGTCTGTCGCGATGACCAATTGCGGCCGCGTCGGCTGGGTATCGGATGCCACCGGCTATCGCTACGACACTAAGGACCCTGGCACCGGAGCACCTTGGCCTCCGATGCCCAAGTCGTTCCTAGACCTCGCCATGCGTGCGGCTGCCGAAGCCGGATTCGCCGGCTACGATCCCGACGCATGCTTGATAAACCGTTACGTTGCAGGTGCCAAACTCGGCCTCCATCAGGACCGCGATGAAAACGATTCTTGGGCCCCGATCGTGTCCGTCTCGCTGGGACTACCCGCTGTTTTCTTGTGGGGTGGGAAACGTCGTTCCGATCCAGTGCGCCGCCTTCAACTGGAAAACGGTGACGTCGTTGTATGGGGAGGCCCGGCGCGCTTCGTCTATCACGGCGTGGCTCCACTCAAGCACGGTGAGCACCCATTGACCGGTCCCGTGCGAATCAATCTTACTTTTCGCAGGGTGTTTTGATATCGTCAGCGTCTGTATTTGTGCTAATCGGGAATGCGAACTGAACGAAACTCGACCATGCAGGACAAAGTCATCACGGTTACAGGCGGCGCAAACGGCATTGGCGCCGAGACCGGCAGGCGACTCGCGACCGAAGGTGCCCACATTGTCATTGCCGATATCAATTCGGAGCAGGGTCAGGCGGAGGCCGCGGGCATAGTTGCCAGAGGTGGTAAGGCGATTTTTGCGAGGTGCGACATTGCCAACCCCCAACTGTGCGAAGGAGCAGCGCAGGCCGCAGTCGATCACTTCGGCAGGATTGATGGCTTGGTGAACTGCGCGGGCGTCAGCCGGCCACACGACTCCATCTCTCTGCCGCCTTCCGACTGGGCAAGCATGGTGGACGTTCAACTCAATGGGGCGTTCTACATTGCCCAAGCTTGCGCAAAGCGGATGTGGGCGGAGGGCGGTGCCATCGTCTTCATCACCAGCACCAACGCCGAGGCCGCATTCCCGCGTCGGGCTGCCTATTGCTCGGCCAAGGCGGGTGTTGCCATGCTGACGAAAGTACTTGCGATCGAGTGGGCCGCGAGACGCATTCGAGTGAATGCCGTCGGCCCGGCCTATGTCGCGACGGAAATGACGCAACGTAATATCGAGGCGGGTAACTTGAGTGAGGCCCAGATCAAGGCCCGCATTCCGCTGGGCCGGCTCGCTCAACCAGGTGACGTGGCGGACGCGGTTTCATTCTTGCTGAGTGACCAATCGAAGTTTATTACGGGTCAATCGTTGTACGTCGACGGCGGCTGGTTGGCCTACGGGTATTTCTAGCGCATCAATCTATTTACCGACCCTTGGATCTCGCAGGTGCAAGAAGCCATAGGGGGACACACCATTCTGGATCGTGTGTTCCGCGGCAAGTTTCGACTACACGATCAAAGGGTGGGACCGCCGCCGGCATGCTTGGGCGGAAACGTGCGACCGCTCCGGCGTCCGAGCTTTACGCTTCCACGATCTGCGCCGAACCGCAGTAAGAAACATGGAGCGTGCCGGTATCCCACGTTCAGTGGCAATGAAAATTAGCCGCCACAAAACAGAATCGGTTTATCGCCGATATGCCATCGTGAGCCAGAAAATCCTGGTGCCCGAGAAAGGACTTGAACCTTCACGGCCTTTCGGCCACTGGAACCTAAATCCAGCGCGTCTGCCAATTTCGCCACTCGGGCTAAGTGACTTTTCTCGGATTATAACAACCCGTTCTGGGTGCCGCAGATGCTGACGTCCATTCCCATTTCACGAAAGGTCGCGGCTTTGGCGGCCAGGGCGAGATTGGCGCGCTCGGCGTCGGGCGCGTACGCCACCTGAATGTGGTTGGACTTATGCCGCGCCATCATCTGGTCGCGGGTCACCCCGTAGGTAACAGCGTGCATGATGGGCCATTGCGGCGTTGTGATCTGCCAGCGCCGCTCGGTTTCCTCCTGCGGCAGTTCCACAACTTTGGCGCGTCCCAGATCGGCCTTGAGCGCGCCGTTGTCCACGAAGATCCGGCTCCAAACGATCTCACCCGGTTTGCTGACCCCCTTGACGGTACCGCCGCCGAGACGGAAATACATGGGCGGCTGGCGCTCGCTGACGGCTCCGGCATACCCGCCGGTCAGATGATTAGGTGGCACCGCGCCGGAGATCTCGAACACCCAGACAAACTCCTCAGCTCCGTTTGCGTATGACTCGCCGTAGCGCACATCGTGCAGCGTGGTTTCCGGATCGTAACCAAGAAGAGTCCAGATACGGTTGGTGACCAGCGCGTCCAGCCCCGCACACTCGTCCACTTCATTGAAATGGGGCAGCGCCTGATTCTCGTAGAGCACGCGGCCGCCGGCCTTGCGGACCGGCGGGCGATCCACGTTGTTGAACAGTCCCTCGGCGAGGTCTGAGGCAGGCGTTAGATCTTTCAGTCCCTGTTGGTACTGGATGCCGATGGCATCGCAGCCGAATTCGTCGGCAATGCGTATACCGGCGATGTACATTTTGCACTGCTCCAGGATCTGTGCGTCGGTAAGTTCAGTTTCCGGATCGGCGCCGGTGCGGAACTGCATGCCGCGGGCATCGAGCCACGCACGCACCCCTTGCGCTTCTTCTGTGGGAATCCCTTGCATGGCTGCGTAGAGCGCCGATTGGCTGAGGCGCTCCTTGAATACGCCGGTGGGATGCAGAAGCTCATCAGGAATGATGGCGTTGTACATGCCCATGCAGCCTTCGTCGAAGACCCCCATGATGGCTTTGTTGCGGCGAAGGTCCGCCGCCAGCACG
>Ga0335079_10006295_pt1 | contig 13583 bp, 6 predicted proteins | sample Lox_Sample_33_FD_206719 | JGI IMG/M metagenome (GOLD analysis project Ga0335079, IMG submission 206719) | Soil microbial communities from Loxahatchee National Wildlife Refuge, Florida, United States - Lox_Sample_3.3 | ecosystem: Environmental > Terrestrial > Soil > Wetlands | place: USA: Florida... | reverse complement strand
TTCGCGACTTCGCCGCGCTGCTCAAATACGCGTTACTCGAGAACCTGGGTTATCGCCAACTGATCCTGTTTTTTCGCTTGCAAGGCGTCGTGCAGTTCCTGACGGGATTCCATCGATGGGAGCGCGTCGTTCACGTGGGGCCGCCGGAGGCAGGGATGGCCGTGAAGCCGCACAGACTGGGCGATCAGGGAAGCTGGGTCCGACCAATTTTGATGTTGATGGTGGCGGTTGTATCCGGCGTGCGTCCGACGCGAGCCTTCAGAGCCCAGGAGACCACCGCCGCCGCAGACAGTGCCGGCGTCGCACCGTGCCAGCAGGAGATTGCCGAACACCGGGGCGCCCTCGAGTCTTCGCCCGGAAACCCGGCCCTCGAACTGCCTCTGGCGCGCTCCCTCGCTCTTTGCGGGCAGGATGGAGAAGCGATCTCGCGGTACCTTCGCACCATCGCCGGCGAGCCAGGCGAGGTTGCCCCTCGCATCGAGTTGGGAGGTCTCCTGGTGCGGGCGCAGCGCAGCGAAGAAGCGATTGCCCTGCTGCGAGAGGCGCTCCGGTTAGATCCGGAGAACGACGAAGCCCGGCTGGGCCTGGCCCGCGCGCTGGCCGCCACCGGCAACAACCTCGAAGCCCTGCTGCGCTACGATGAAGTCCTGGCCGCGTCGCCCGGCCACTACGATGCGCTCCAGGGCAAAGCTTTTGTGCTTTACCATAGCGCCCGCTTCGCTGAGGCGCGGACAGTCTTCGAGATTCTGCAACGGGAGAATCCAAGCGACACGGAGAACGCGGAGGCGTTGGCGGGCATTGCGCGCGCGGAGATCGAGGCCCGTGCCGCCGCTTCAACGCCGGTGCCCAGCACCCCGCCGGACGAGCGGCTCGCCTACTATCGGAAGCAGGTAGCGAGCGATTCCAGCAACCGGGCGGCGCTCCTGGAACTCGGCCGCGCCCAAGCCGAGCTCAAGGATTTCCCCGCTGCCGTCGGAACCTACCGGCGGTTGCTGGCCATTAACCCGGATGGGCCGAGCAATGACAGCGCGAAATTTCAACTGGCGCGAACGCTGGCCTGGTCCCAACAGTATGACGCCTCCATCGCGCTCTATCAGGAACTCCTGCGGGGCGCTCCGCGCGACGCGGACTTCCTGGAAGGCCTGGCGCGTGTCGCGACGTGGTCCGGCCGAATGGCGGACGCCCTCAGCGCCTATCAGCGCCTGGCGGACACTTATCCCTCGGAGGCTGTACTGCTTCAGATCGCGAGCCTCGACTTTCGTTTGCACTACAATCGCTCGGCCCGTGCGGCAGTGGAGCGCGTGCTTGCGGAAGACCCGGAGAATCGCGACGCCCGCCGTCTCCGCGCGCAGATCGAGTTGAGACAGGGACACACCAAGGAAGCACGCCAGCAGTTCACGGCCATTCTCAAGAAAGCCCCGCACGATCCGGAGGCGCTGCTGGGTGAGGCCGAGGCCTGGTACTATCTCGGCCGCCTCGACAAGGCGTCCGAGGCCGCCGGCAGGCTGCGGCAGGATCAGCCGCAGAACGCCGACGTGTTGCTCCTGCTGGCCCGCCTCGACCGCGCCCGCGGCGATCGCAAGGCGGCCATGGCACAAGTGAAGGAGTCCGAACAAGTCAGCCCGAGCAATCCCGAAGCCAAGGCGCTGGAGAGCAGCTTGCGAGATGAATCGGCGTCGACCTTGCACACGTCGGCCGCCTACGCGCACGAGATCGGCCTGGGCGAATCCCTCACGACCTTCACTTATGGAACCGACTTCGGGTTCAAGATGCTGCGGCGGACTGACTCCACGTTCTCGCTCGACGAGCTTCCGTCCCAAAGCCCCTCAGGCGCAATCCAGGGGGCGGCGGCACCGAGCCAGTTCCTTTACCGGCAGACCACCAGCCTCTCGCGGCGCCTCACCGTGCGCGCCGGGATCGGCTTGGTTCGCTTTGGGCCCAGCGCTGACGTCAGCGTTCCCGGACAGCCGGAACCCATCACCAGCGCGGGCGTGAGGCCGATCGGCCTGGCAGGAGCCAGCGCCGTTCTGACGCCGAAGATCACCGCTGACTTCAACTGGACGCGCGCCGCCGTTTCCTACACGCCCCTTTCCGTGCGGCTAGGCGTCATCGATCAGCAGTACGACGCAGGCTTGAGCTTCCGGCTGAGTTCGCGTACCGAGCTGCACCTCGAATACTTCCATGGGGTGGATGGTTCGAAAGTGTACGCGCACATCAAGTTCGTCAACCCGCAGACTGTGACCTCAATCCGGGCCGATCGCTTGCCTTACTCGGGCGGTGCGATCACGTTCTCCCAAAGCTTCATACGGTCCCCCCGCTTCTCCTTCGACGCCGGATACTCGGGCCTCGACAAGCAGTTCGTCAATTCCGGTGGGCCGGGAGGCGAGACCTATCTCGGATTCTTCGAGCCGGCCCTTTATCAGTGCCACCTGGCCACGGCGCGCTTCTTCGGCAAACTCTGGGGGCCTGTCGGCTACGACTTCTCCGGCGGCTTCGGCGCGCAGCAGGTGGACCGGCAGGTGCAACGCGTCGGTCCCTTCACGCGCGCCTTCAATCTCAGCCCCGTCTTCACCCTTCGCGCGTCGCCCCGCTTGACCCTCCGCCTCGGCTACACTTACTACAACTTCGCCCAGACCCTGGGCGCGATTCGCGGCGACTCCCTTCGCCTGACCACCGACTGGAAATTCTGAACCGCGTACTGTGCCGCCCCCATTCCTCGCGAGCCTATCCTTCGGCGCGGATACTTCATAGCGTCGGAATCGTTGGTAACAGTACCGGGGCGTTATGGATTCCAGCCGGCGTGTGACGCATATTGAATGGCGCGTCCACCGGTGCCCGACGCGCCAGGGGTGACAGGGGGCGAGCCGGAAGCAGGTTTCGGGAACGCCGGGCTTGCGGAAGAGTGCCGCTGCCTGGAGGTGGATGAGGCCGGGCAGCGACGCGAGCAGTGGCAAAAGACGGCGCCGTGGATTCGGTACCATTCAGGCCATCCCGAATCCACAGAAGGCGCCTCATATTACGATTGCAACTCTGCTCGGTGTCAACCCCCCCTATCACTTTTGAGGGACCAGGCTCGTGTGCAGAGAGCGGAGTAGTTCCATGATTAGAGAGGATTAACGTTCGATGATTTATTGTTAGTATCACTGCTAAATGACGCCGCAACCATCCATTCTGCTGTTATCTACCAGATAATAAGTGATTTAGATCACGTTGGGCGGTGCGACGGGGCACAGACGTCAAATCAAAGAATCACAACAATGGTCATCGGCGGCCAAGTTCAGAAGGCAATCGGAGCTCACTGTTGGGTTCCAAGGAGACATTGTGATGAGCGATCTCCAGCAACGGTTGGCCAGGACTCTGGTGAAAGCCGCCGGCTCTTGGTTTCTTGCCCTTGTAGCCACGGCAGCAGGTTTTGTTTTGTTGCCGTCCTTCGGGGTGGCGGGTGATTTCCAATGCGCGCCGGGGACCCTGGCGAGTTACGAGGCGCTGGGCACCAGCGGATGCACGATCGGATCTTCTTTTGTTTTTTCCGAGTTCAACTTCAGCAGCACCGTCACAAATGAGCTGCCCCCGTCGGCGGGTGACATCCTGGTGTATCCGTACAGTGGCTCCGAGTTGGTGATTCTCCCGGGTGGCTACGAGAACCGGCTGTTTAGCGTCGTTGGCTTGAGTTTTTCTGTTAACCTCTCGGCGTACCCACTGGGAACCGGCTGTTACTTTCCTTACCAAGGACAATGTCTTCTCCAATCAGTTCTAGCAGACCTCAGTTACGACGTGTCGGCATTGGGTGAGTCGTTCCTGGGTGCCGATTTTTCGGCCATGGGTTTTATCGGCTCCGACGCCTCAGGTGGCGCAGGCGCTATCGTTCCGGGCTGTTACCTGAATTTGGATCCTTTCAGCGACGTCCCGTCACCCAGGGAAGCCTCGTGTACCTTCGGACCTACATCCAGCGTGGAATGGGACTCGGGCTTCACCATCCACTCGGCCGACGACGACGGCGGCGGAGCAATGTATTGGTTCTCAAGCACTCTTTTTGTAACGCCTGAACCGCCTGCTTGGCTGCTGCTCGCTACCGTACTTCTGATCATGGGCAAGGTCCTCATCCGACGCAGGAGGACAAGTCAAAGCGGGTCGTAAAGCTCACGCGTCGGCTCGACTTTTCGTCACTCGCCCAATCCCAGGATCGGGAAGGCCGTCAGCGCTTTTCTCGTTCACACTTCACACTTCTATCTTTCACAATTCACAGTTTCACTAATCACCGTTGTTTTGCACGCGCCCTTGACGCGTAGGTTGTTTTACCCTAGATTGATTTGAGCAACTGACGTAGCCAGTGGAGTGTCCGGAAGCCCCGAATGGAAAGGAATCGAGGGCAACGCAGAGACGGTGGCGCACGCGGGAGATTCCAGCCCTATGAAAACCGCCCCAATGAGAACCGCGTACTTGGCCTTGACCGTCTTCTCTCTCTACGCTTGGGGCACGTTGCCCTCCGCCGCGCTCACCCCGGTGGCCGCCCGGCACGGCATGATGGTATCGAGCGAAGAAAACGCCTCCGAAGCCGGAGTCGAGATTATGAAAGCGGGCGGGAACGCGGTTGACGCCGCGGTGGCGGTGGGTTTTGCGCTGGCCGTCACCCACCCCTGGGCCGGCAACATTGGCGGCGGCGGCTTCATGCTGATCCGCCTGGCCTCGGGCGAAGCGGCATTTGTGGATTACCGGGAAGAGGCCCCAGGCAAGGCCGCGCGCAACATGTACCTGGACGCGCAGGGCAATCCGGTGCCGCAGGCGAGCATTGTGGGCGCGCTGGCGGTGGGCGTGCCGGGTACGGTGGCCGGCCTGGCGCTGGCCGAACAGAAATACGGCAAGCTGGGCCTCGCACGCGTCCTGGAGCCGGCCATTCGTCTGGCCGAGCAGGGCTTCCCGGTAAGCTTCAACCTGGCGGAATCCCTGAAGGATTCCGAGGGCCTGCTGGAGAAGTTCACGGACTCGCGCCGGATCTTCCTAAGGGACGGGAAGCCTTACGAAGCGGGCGAGATTTTCCAGCAACCGGAGTTGGCGACCACGCTGAGGCGCATCGCCGCGCAAGGGCCCGATGGCTTTTACAAGGGCCCGGTGGCGCAGGCCATCGTGACCACCATGGAGAAGTACCACGGTCTGATCACCGTCGACGATCTGGCCGGTTACGAGGTTAAATTGCGCCCGCCAATGGTGGGACACTTCCGCGGCTATACCATTGTTTCCGCGCCGCCGCCAAGCTCGGGCGGCATCGCCCTTCTGGAGATGCTGAACATTCTGGAGCCACTGGACCTCGGATCGGCGGATTCCTACCCCGCGATGCACCTGATGGTGGAATCCATGCGCCGCGCCTACGCCGATCGCGCCGCCTACCTGGGCGATACGGACTTCGTGAAGGTCCCCGTCGCCGGCCTCACCAATCTGGAGTACGCCGCGAAACTGCGCCAGGAGATCCTGGAAACAAAACCGGACGCTCCCGTCGCGGCGGGGAAGCCGTTAGGCTGGGAGGAGGAGTCGTCTACCACCCACTACAGCGTGGTCGACACCGATGGCGACGCCGTTTCCAATACTTACACGCTGAACGGCGGCTATGGCTCCGGTGTCACCGCGGAGGGCGCGGGATTCCTGCTAAATAATGAGATGGATGATTTTGCCTCCAAACCGGGGTCGCCCAACATGTTCGGCCTGGTTCAGGGTGAAGCCAACGCCATCGCGCCCCACAAGCGCCCGCTTTCGTCGATGACCCCCACCATCGTTCTCGCTTCGGAGGCAACGCCGTCTCCCTCAGGGAGAGGGTGGCGCGCAGCGCCGGGTGAGGGTCGCCAGGAAACCGTCCGTTTGGTGTTGGGCTCGCCCGGCGGCGGCACCATCATCAACACCGTGCTGGAGGTTCTGCTCGACGTGCTGGCCTTCAAGATGGACGTACGCGAAGCCGTCACCCTGCCGCGATTCCACGACCAGTGGATGCCCGACACGCTGATCCTGGAAAACTGGGGATTCTCCTCTGACACCGTCGACAAGCTGAAAGAAGCGGGGTATCACGTCTCGGTGCGCGGCCACCTCGGCGAGTGCCAGGCCATCGAGATCGACCCCCGGACTGGCTGGCGATTCGGCGCCGCCGATCCGCGCGGGGACGGAAGGGCGGTGGGCTACTGATGGAGTTCGCTCTTTCCACTCATCTTTTCGCGTCGGAGCGCCTGAACGCGCACATCCTGGACAAAGTACTGGCGGCGGGAATCCGCAAGATCGAGATCTTCGCCGCCCGCCAGCACTTGGACTACTCCGATGCCGGCCAGGTTCGTGACGTGGAGCAGTGGTTCGCCGATCACGACGCGACGCTGCACTCGGTCCACATGCCTTTGTTTGCCGATGAGGCATGGGGCCACCTGGGAGGGTTGGCGGTCTCGATCGCCTACCTGGAAAGGCCGAAGCGCATCGATTCGATGGACGAGATCAAGCGCACGCTGGAGATTGCCGAGCGGATTCCTTTCCGGTTCCTGGTGCTGCACCTGGGACTGCCCGACGAGGAATACGACCTGCGCAAGTTTGACGCGGCCTTCACCTCGATTGAGCACCTGAAGATTTTTGCCAAAGAGCGCGGCGTGAGCCTGCTGCTGGAGAACATTCCCAACGAACTGAGCACGCCCGCGCGGCTGTTGAGCTTTCTGGAGTACACCCGGCTCGACCTGAAGTTCTGCTTCGATACCGGCCACGCCCACCTGGGGACCGGAGTAGAGGCTGCTTTCACTCTGCTGCGGAATCGCGTTGTTTCCACCCACGTTCATGACAATAAGGGCGAAAAAGACGAGCATCTGTTGCCCTACGACGGCGCGATCGACTGGGAGCGAACCCTGCTCGGCTTCCGTAGCGCCTGGGCGGAGGGCGGCCAGTTCCCGGTCCTGTTCGAGTTAAGGCACTCCGGCCCCGAGGCTACGGACCTCGCGCGCTTGCAGGAAGTGATGCGGAAGCTGGAGGAGCAAGAGAAATCAGAAATCAGAGGAAAGGAGTGAGGAGACAGGAGTCAGGAGTCCGAACGTCTCTATTCTCACTCTTGTCTCCTGTCTCCTCACTCCTTTCCTCTGATTTCTGGATTTAAGAAAGGTCCCCGTGCTCCCAGTGGTCGAAATTCGAAACGTATCGCAACACGCCGGCCAGGAAGTGCTGATCCAGGGCTGGCTTTACAACCTGCGCGAGAGCGGCAAGTTGCTGTTTCCGCAGTTTCGCGACGGCACCGGGACCATCCAGGGCGTGGTGGTGAAGAAGGCCGTGCCGCCGGAGTTGTTCGAAGCTATGCGCCACCTGACGCAGGAATCGTCAGTGCGTGTCACCGGGCAGGTACGCGCCGACCAGCGTGCTCCCGGCGGCTTCGAGTTGGATGTCACCGGCCTGGAAGTGTTGCAGCGGGTGCCGCCCGAGAACCCCTACCCCATCACACCCAAGGAGCACGGCATCGAGTTCCTGATGGACCACCGCCATCTCTGGCTGCGCTCGGCGCGCCAGCGGGCCATCCTGGGCGTTCGCCACGAGATCATCAAGGCCTGCCGCGACTTCTTCGACGACCGCGGTTTCACGCTGGTGGATACGCCGATCTTTACCCCCGCCGCCTGCGAGGGCACCACCACCCTGTTCGAGGTGAGTTATTTCGACGAAAAGGCCTATCTCACCCAATCCGGCCAGCTCTACAACGAGGCTACGGCGATGGCCGTGGGCAAGTCCTATTGCTTTGGCCCCACCTTCCGCGCCGAGAAATCGAAGACGCGGCGCCACCTGACCGAGTTCTGGATGATCGAGCCCGAGGTGGCCTTCGCCCATCTCGATGACGTTTGCGCACTCGCCGAGCAACTAGTGGCCTCGGTGGTGGAACGCGTGCTCGCGAAGCGCCGCCGCGAATTGCAGACCCTCGAGCGCGACGTGGCCAAACTCGAGCATTGCGTGCTGCCCTTTCCGCGCCTCACCTACGACGATGCGGTGAGGATCTTGCGCCAGAAAGGAAGCGACATCCAGTGGGGCGGAGACTTCGGCGGCACCGACGAGACCCTGGTGTCGGAAGAGTACGACCGGCCGGTGCTGGTGACGCACTATCCCAGCCAAGTGAAGGCATTCTATATGGCGCCCGACCCGCAGCGTCCTGAGGTGGCCTTGTGCGTGGACGTGTTGGCGCCGGAAGGGTACGGCGAGATCATCGGCGGCGGCGAGAGGCTCGCCGACTACGGTCTGCTGCTGAAACATATCGAGGAGGAGAAACTCCCACGCCAGGACTTCGAGTGGTACCTCGACCTGCGGCGCTACGGCAACGTTCCCCACGGCGGCTTCGGCATGGGCATCGAGCGCGTAGTAGCCTGGGTCTGCGCGCTTGAGCACGTGCGCGAGACCATTCCTTTCCCGCGCATGTTGTATCGATTGCGGCCGTGAGTTGGGCATCACGAAGCAAGATCAGCTCCATGGGAAAGGTCTTATAGGAGCCATTATGAATACCTTGTTGAAGCTGGGGCTGGGCTGGTGCCTGCTGGCCCTAGTCTTCACGGGGTACGCGGGCGCCGACACCCTGAAGGCCGGAGTGGCGAAGGTCGACATCACACCCCCTCCGGGACTGCCGCTATGGGGCTTCGAGAACCGCAAGGCGCCGGCGACGGGCACGCGCGATCCGCTCTACGCGCGCGTCATGGTGCTGGAGGCGGGTGAGACCAGGCTGGCGCTGGTGGCCCTTGATCTGGGCCGATGCTTCGGACCGGCTTCGCTCCAGCATCTTCGCGAAGTGGCCGGCCAACGCAGCGGCATTTCGTACCTGCTGGCGGTAGCCTCGCACACCCACTCGGCGCCGGTGATCTCCGACTCTTACCCGCAAGGCGCTCCGGCGTGGGAGACGTCGACCTTGGAGAAGATCGCGGCGGCGATCGACGAAGCCCGGCAGCACGCTGTGGAAGCCCGCCTGGGCACGGGCTATGGCGTCGCCTACATCGGTCACAACCGCCTGGCGCACAACCCGGACGGCACGGTGAGCTGGTTTGAGCGCAACACCACCAGGATTCCCACCGCGCCCGTCGATCCCACGGTCAGCGTGCTGCGGGTGGATAGCGCCGACGGCAAGCCGCTGGCCATCCTGGTGAACTACTCCTGCCATCCGGTGGTGTTTGGGTCGGATAATCTGGAGTACTCGGCCGATTTTCCCGGGGTGATGACCAAAACGGTGGAGGATGCTTTCGGCGGCCAGCCGCTGTGCATCTTCCTGCAAGGAGCGCCGGGCGATATCAATCCTTACTACGCGGTCACCCCCATCGAGCAGGGCGCGGAAAAGTGGCGTGACTGGAGCGGTCGGCGCCTGGGCGATGAGGCGGCGCGCGTGGCCAGGGAGATTCACACCGAGACCGAGCCCGCCGCGAGCCTTGACTACGCCGAGGACCACCTCACCTTCAGCCTGCGCTGGGACCTGGACAAGTTCCGCCAGGCGCTCATGCAGGCCCTGGGGCCGCAGGGCTTCCTGGTGTACGCCACCGGTCTGGCACCCCAATTCCAATTGCCGGTCGCGACGATTCTCATCAACCGGCGAATGGCGTTCATGACCATGCCGGGCGAGCCTTTCGTCGATTTCCAGGTCAACTGGCGCGACCGTTGTCCGGTGCGCGACGCCTTCTTCCTGGGCTACGCCAACGGCTACTACGGGTACTTCCCCACCATCCGCGCCTCCACCGAAGGCGGCTATGGCGCGGCCAGTTCCAGCACCTGGATCGAGGTGGGCGCCGGCGAGCGCATGGTGGACCATGCGGTCATTAAGACGTACCGGATGCTGGGCCGATACCGCGATCTGCCCGAGGACATGCAGCCGAAAACGCGTTAATCGGACCCCTACCAGACGCGGCACATCTTGGGACGCACCATCGGCTGGCCGGGCTTGCAGCCGAACGCCTGCTGGAACTGGGGTAGGTCGGAAACGATGCCGTTGACCCGGTACTTGCCGGGTGAGTGCGGATCAGTCAAGGCGTGCATCCGCAGGTCTTCCGGCCGGTCGTTCTCGCAGGCCCACTGCCCGTACCCGATGAAAAAGCGTTGGTCGGGAGTGAAGCCGTCGATGGGCTTCAGGTCTTGTCCCTTGGTAGCGTTTTTCCACGCGATATAGGCCAGCAACGTGCCGCCCAGGTCGGCCACGTCTTCGCCGCTGGTCAGCTTGCTGTTGATATGAATGTCGTCCACGATCACGTACTGCGCATACTGGTCGCGGACGCATTGGACGCGTTCTTCGAATCGGGCCGCGTCGTCCTTCGTCCACCAGTCGCGGAGGTTGCCCTGGGCATCGAACTTGCGTCCCTCGTCGTCGAAGCCATGGGTCAGCTCGTGACCGATGGTCCCTCCGGTGTTGCCATAGTTGGGCGCGTCATCCATTTGGGGGTCGAATAACGGCGGCTGGAGAACGCCGGCCGGGAAATTGATGTCATTCATCTGCGAATTGTAATAAGCGTTCACCGTGGGCGGAGTCATGCCCCACTCGCCGCGATCGACGGGTTTGCCTATCTTCGCCAGTTCCCGTTTCGATTCGAAGACGGCGCTGCGGCGCACGTTGCCAGCGAAATCGCCGCGCACGATCGCGAGCGAACTATAATCGCGCCACTTGTCGGGGTAGCCGATCTTGTTGACGATGGTGTGCAGCTTGGCGAGCGCCTGTTGTTTGGTGGCCGGACCCATCCAAGGCAGGTCTTTCAGGTCGTCCTCCATGGCCGCTTCGATCTCGCGGGTCATCTTCACCGTGCGGGCTTTGACGTCGGGGCCAAAGGTCTTGGCCACAAACACCTGCCCCAGCGCTTCACCCAGGTCGCGGTCCACCAACCGTACGCACCGCTTCCACCGCGGCTCCATGACGGCGACGCCGCGCAGCGTGTGGCTGTAGAAATCGAAGTTCTCCTGTTGAAAATTCATCGAGAGAAAAGGTGCCCAAGCGTGCGCCAGATGCCAGCGCAAATAAGTCTTCCAATCGTCCAAGCTCTCGCTCTGGATCAGCCGGTCTACTTCCCGGTAGAACTCCGGTTCTGAGACATTGAAGGTCTGCACGCTCGAAAGGCCTTGTTGGGCGAGGTAGGCGTCCCACTTAAAGTCCGGTGTGAGAGCCTTCAACTGGACGCGATCCATTTTGTGGAACTGGCTGTAGGGGTCGCGCTTCTGAACCCTCGTCAGGGACTTTTGGGCCAGCGCGGTTTCGAGCGCCATCACGGTCTTCGCTTCGCTCCCCGCCATGCTGGCCGGGTCGCCCATCAACTCGAACATCCTCTGTACGTGGCCTAGGTACTGGTCGCGAATCTGCTGCGACTTGGGATCAGTCTTGGTGTAGTAATCTCGGTCCGGCAGGCCGAGTCCGCCGGCGCGGGCAAAGGCAATCACCTGCGTTGAATCGGCGAAATCCTGATGCGAGCCAAAGCCGAACAGCATCCCACTGCCCCGCAGGGCCAGATGTTCCTGGCCGAGGTATGTTCCGAGTTCTGCCTTCGACTTTAGTGCGGCGATCTCACTCAGATCCGTTTCGAGGGGAGCCGCGCCAAGTTTCTCGATGGCCGGCTCATCCATGCACGCCTGGAAATAGTCGCCGATCTTCTGCACCGAGGCATTGCGGGCGCGGCCCGTGTCGGACGCCTCGTCCAAAATCCCCCACAGGAACTGCTCGTTCTCATCGGCGAGTTTGGCGTACACGCTCCAACTGGCCTGGTCGGGAGGGATGGGGTTGTTCTTCATCCAACCGCCGCAGACGTACTGATAGAAATCGACGCAAGGGTCGGCGGTCGTGTCCATCGAGTTGAGATCGAGGCTGGGCGTGTAGGGCAGGGATCGGAGCGGATGCTTCTCCACCTTCGCCGCCGGGCCCCGGGACGGCGAAATCTGAAGTGTTTCACCGCCAGTAGTGGATCGGGGTTGAGTTTGAGCAAAAACCACGGTGGCGAAAGCGAGCAGGCCAAACCGCAGTGGGGAACGAATCATGAAACCCTCCGTAGAACAGAAGCCATCGGCCCGCCATTGACCGGACCTATGTTCACAATACACTCTTTCTCACCTGTCCCACGACAAATCCGCTATAATCCTGCACTGACATGGCTTCCCGTCCCGATCCCGACTCGCTCGTCGACCTCCAAAGCGAGATTGAAACCTTTCTTCGGTCTCTCGCTCACCCGATTGTCCGCGAAGACGAAACGGAGTTGCTTGACCTGACCGTGCACCATTGGCGGCTAGCGGTGGAGTTCGGAAAGCTGGTGTTCGAGGCCTGGAGCCCGGGCCGATCGCTGGCGCGCCGCGTGGAAGGCATCGCTTACCGCGACCGCGGCCGACTGGGAGTGTTTGTGCGCAAATCGGGCGCGCAAGGGACCGCCGCCTTGGAGTTCCGCGAGAACGCCGACCGCGGCCGGGGTAACGCGGCCGCCACAGACGCCCCACCACGCGACCGCGCCGGGTTTCGCCGAGCCCTGGCAACGATGATCGAGCGCGAGTTCCCGAGACGGCGACTGGAACGGGTCGCCAACCGCTCCGACCGCGAGTATTCGTTCTCCGCCTGGTACACGCGTGGCTGGGCGCGGCAGGGCCGAACTGCTTGGGCCTTCCTGGGTCTGGCGGAAGGCGAGTCGGTGGCTGCCGGCGACTCGGTGCTGGCCTTCGGCCTCATCTGGCTCGACTGGCTGCGCGCCCACGCGGCGGACACAGTGGTTTCGGGCCTCAAGCTCTTCCTGCCGCCGGCGACGATTGAGACCATCGCCCATCGCGCCGCCTATCTTGATCCGCGAGCGGCGGGCGTCGAAATCTTCGAATGGAGGTGGGACGGCACGGCGGTCGGCGCTGGAGCCGAGAAGCCGCGGCAGATTGACTTGAAGGACTACGGCAACGTCCAGACGCGGTTGACGCCGCGCCACCAGCGCGAAGTTCTCCTGGAAAGGCACGCCGGCTTGGCGCGCGAGCTGTTGGGCGATCTCGCCAGCCGCGTTGACGTGGTACCCGACGCACGATCCAACGCCGTGTGCTTGCGGGTGCTCGGCCTCGAGGTGGCTCGGATCGAAGGCGACCTCGCGCCACGCGTGACGTTTGGCCTCGAGGGCAGCGCGCGCCGACTGGTGGAAGGGGATCCAGTGAGCAAGGATCAGCTCCTCATGTTCCTCCGCCGGGTGCTGGCAGTGCGGCGCGCTCGCAGCGACGATCCGAGTGACGAACTTTATCGCCTCCAGGGTGAGCGGTGGCTGGAAAGCCTGCTGGTCCGCGACATCACTCGCATCGATCCGGCGCTCGCGCCTGAATGCGTTTACCCGCAGGTGCCCGCGTTCGCCGGCTTCGACCGTGGGGTGATCGACATTCTGAGCGTGGCCCGCGACCCGCGATACGGCAACCGCCTGGCGGTGATCGAACTGAAAGTGCAGGAGGAAATCAACCTTCCTCTGCAAGGGCTTGACTACTGGCTGCGGGTGAAGTGGCTGCTGGAGCGGCGCCAGTTCCAGGAGTTCGGCTACTTCCCGGGCGTGGAATTGTCACCGGCGCCGCCGCTGCTGTACCTGGTCTCGCCCGCCTTCCGGTTCCATTCCACCACGGGACAACTGATTCGATACCTCGATCCG
>Ga0335079_10006294_pt1 | contig 13583 bp, 6 predicted proteins | sample Lox_Sample_33_FD_206719 | JGI IMG/M metagenome (GOLD analysis project Ga0335079, IMG submission 206719) | Soil microbial communities from Loxahatchee National Wildlife Refuge, Florida, United States - Lox_Sample_3.3 | ecosystem: Environmental > Terrestrial > Soil > Wetlands | place: USA: Florida... | reverse complement strand
AGATCGGGACCTTCGCGTCCATGAGTGCCGCGGCGGGGGCTGCTTAGCGATGTGCGGCATTTGCGGCTTGTGGGAACGCGAGGCGGCGACCACTGACGCATTGGCGGCGATGCTGCGCCAGATGGTTCCCCGCGGACCGGACGACGAAGGCTCGACAGAGATTCACCCTCACACCGGCGGTTCGCTCAGGCTGGGAGCGCGACGCTTGGCGATTCAGGATCTGTCGCACGCGGGGCACATGCCGATGCAGGATCCGGTAACGGGCGCCTGGCTGGTCTTTAACGGCGAGATATTCAACTTCCAAGAGCTGCGGCGGGAACTGGAAGGGCGCGGCTGCACGTTCCGTTCGCAGGGGGACACTGAGGTGCTCTTGGTGGCTTACCGCGAATGGGGCGAGCAGTTCCTGGGGAAGCTGCGAGGGATGTTTGCGTTCGCGATCTGGGACCCGGCGCGCCACACATTGTTGCTGGTGCGCGACCGCCTGGGGATCAAACCGCTCTACTACACGAGCGGGCCGGGCCGTTTTGTGTTTGCTTCTGAACTGCGAGCGTTGCTCGCAAGCGGGCTGGTAAAGCGTGAGCTGGACATTACGGGCCTCGATTCGTTCCTGAAGTTCGGCGCTGTGCAGGAGCCGGTGACCATGGTGCGCGGCGTCCACCTGCTGCCCGCGGGTTGCCTGCTGCGCTGGCAGGGCGGCGAGGCGCGCATCGAGCGCTACTGGGACCTGCCTCCGGCGGCGCTGCCACTGAACGGCAACTCGCGCATTCGCGCGCAGCACGTGGAAGAGCTTCGCGAGGAGCTCGATACCGCGGTACGCATGCGGTTGGTGAGCGACGTTCCGTTGGGCGTATTCCTGAGTGGTGGTCTGGATTCGACGGTACTGGCGGCGATCGCCGCGCGGCACTCAACGCGGCTGAAGACATTCACCGTAACGTTCGCGGAGCAGCAGTTCGCTGAGGGTGCGAAGGCACGCCAGGTGGCGCGGCTGCTGGAGACGGAGCATCACGAGATCACACTGTCGCAGGGAGACCTGCTGGACACCCTGCCGGCCGCAGTCGCAGCCATGGACCAGCCGACAGTGGACGGAATCAACACGTACATGGTGTCGCGTGTAACCAAGCACGCTGGTGTAACAGTGGCGCTCTCCGGGTTGGGCGGCGACGAGCAGTTCGCGGGCTACCGTAGCTTTCGCATGGTGCCACGCATGGAATGGACTGACCAGCGCGTGCCTGCATGGTTGCGGCGGGCGGCCGCAAGTGCGGCCAGCCCGTTCCTGGGAGGCAGCACGCGCGGACAGAAAATGAAGCTCTGGCTTCGTGGAATGGATGCGTTCCCCCATCCGTTCTATGTCTCGCGGCTGATCCTTTCCCCGTCACAGATCGCGCGGATGCTGCGCACGGAGCGGCTGCTTCAGGTCGATTTCGGCGCGTTTGAAGCCGAGTTTGCACGGCAGCGAAGGGTGATCGAGCAACACGACGCGGTGAACCGCGTGGCCTGCCTCGAATTGCTGGTTTACCTGCGAAACACGCTGCTGCGGGACACGGACTCCATGAGCATGGCGCACTCGCTCGAGGTGCGCGTTCCCCTGCTGGACCACCGGGTGACGGAAAAAATGCTGCTCCTGCCGGGGCAGTGGAAGCTCGAGGACTGGCAGCGCAAGTCGATGCTGGTGGCGGCGGCCGGCCGCGAACTGCCCTCGAAGATTCTGAGGCAGCCGAAACGGGGATTCGAATTCCCGTGGGATCAGTGGATGCGCGGACATCTGCGCAACACGGTGGAGAGCGCTCTTGCCGAGCCCGGGGTTGTGCTGGAATCCGCGATTCACTGGCAGGAAGTGCGGCGGCTGTGGGCGGATTTCCAGGCGGGCCGCTGCCACTGGTCGCGCGTGTGGATGTTTTACGTGCTGCGGCAGTGGGCCGCACGGAATTTGACGGCATGAAGGTCCTGGTAAACGCGGTGTCGGCCAAGCTGGGAGGCGCGGCGACGTACGTGCGCAACCTGGTGCGCTCGCTCGAACAGCAGGCGCGACCCGACGACCGGTTTGTGGTTGTGGTTCCACCCGAGCGCGCCGGCGAGATGAGGCGCGACGGCAAGCTGGTCCGTGTGCTCTCCAGCCGCGCGGCCTCGGGATCATATGCGCGGCGCTGGTGGTGGGACCAGGTAACCCTGCGGCGGCTGGTGGCGCGGGAGAGACCGGACGTGCTGTTCTCGTCGGCGAACTTCGCCATGCTGTCGTGTCCGTGCCCGCAGGCGCTGCTGGTGCGCATCCCGATCTACTTTTCCCGCGAATACTGCGCGCGCGTGCTACCGGGGCAGCCGGCCGCGTTCCGCACGGAGATAGCGCTCCGGCGCCTGCTGGTATGCCGATCCACTGGCAGCGCTGATTGCGTGGTGACCCCATCCGCGGCGATGCTCGAAGATCTCCGGCGTTTCGCCCGCATTCCGGAAGGGCGTGCGCGCGTGATCCCCTACGGCGTTCCAGAGGAAAGAATCGCCGCGCTGGGGCCTGCGCGTCGCGAGCACGCGGACCCACTGCGCGTGCTGTGGGTGTCGCATTACGCCGATCACAAGAACCTCGCCACTTTGCTGCGGGCAGTGGCACTGCTTCAGCGGCGCGGCTCGACGCAAGTGGAATTGCGGCTGACGCTGGAGCCCGCCCAGAACGGCCAGCACACGCCGATGCGGCAGGAGGAGCGAGAACTGCTCCGCAGCCTTGGGGAAAGAGTGCGTTACCTGGGCGTGCTCGGATACGAGCAGGTGTGGCAGGCGTATCGCGAAGCGCACGTGTTCGTGTTCCCCTCGCTTTGCGAATCGTTTGGGCATCCCTTAGTGGAAGCGATGGCCGGAGGCTTGCCGGTCGTTGCGTCCGACATTCCCGTGCACCGCGAGATTTGCGGTGCTGCGGCGCGGTACTTTCCCGTGTTCGATGCGGATGCTCTGGCGGAACAACTGGCTGCGCTGGGGGCGGACGACGGTTTGCGAGCCGAGATGGTGCGGCAGGGCAGCGTTCGCGTCCGAAGTTTTCTTTGGGAAGACCACGTCAGCGGGTTGCTTGGGCTTCTTCGTGAAATGGCCGCGCCGAAACTTGCGAGCAGGGACGCGGCGGCGCAGGTGGCGTGAACTTCTGAAGCAGATTTTGGCCTAGCGTTTTTCCTGCAGTAACCCACACAAACATGTGCGGCATAACTGGCGGCGCGCCCGGCATTGACGCGCGGGTCCTTCAGCGCATGACCGCGACGTTGGCCCATCGCGGGCCCGACGGCGACGGGTTCTTCCACGCCGCGACGACGGCCGCAGGCCGTAGCGGCGCGAGTCTTGGGCACCGGCGGCTGGCCGTGATCGATCTGGAAGGCGGGCGGCAGCCTATGACCAGCGCGGATGGGCGCTGGACGATTGTGTTCAACGGCGAGATTTACAACTTTCGCGAACTGCGTCACGAACTCGAGTCCAGGGGCATCGACTTCCGCACCAAGTCAGACACAGAGGTTCTGCTGGAAGCATGGGCCCAATGGGGCGCGGGCGCAGTGGATCGCCTGCGCGGAATGTTTGCGTTTGCGTTGTGGGATGCGAGGGAGCGCGCGCTGTGGCTGGTACGCGACCGCCTGGGCGTCAAGCCGCTTTACTACGCGCGCACCGGCTCGGGCCTGCTCTTCGGGTCTGAGATCAAAGCACTGCTGGCACATCCCGGCGTTTCGCGGCGCTTGCGGCCGGCGGCCGTCGACGACTACCTGGCTTACCTCTACGTTCCGCCGCCACAAACCATCTTTGAGGGGATTGAGGAGCTCCCGCCGGCGCACTGGCTCCGTTTTGCGGATGGCGCGATCGAGATTCGGCGCTACTGGCAGGCACTGCCGCGCCCAGCGGGAGATGAGGAGCCGGCCGAGGCAGACGAGTTGTGCGCGCTGCTGGATGAAGCGGTGCGTTTGCGGCTGGTGAGCGATGTGCCATTGGGAGCGTTTCTCAGCGGGGGCGTGGATTCCAGCAGCATCGTGGCGCTGGCGGCCCGGGCCCAGCGGGATCCCGTGCGCACGTTCAGCCTGGGATTCGGGGCAGGCGAAGAACACTACACCGAGTTGGACTTTGCGCGCCTCGTTTCCAGCCGGTATTCCACGGAACATCGCGAACTCACCATCAGGCCCAATTGCGCCGAATTGCTGCCGCGGATGGTGGCGCTATTCGATGAGCCGTTTGGCAATCCGACCGCGCTCCTGCTTCACGCGTTGTCCGCCGCGACGCGTGAGCACGTGACGGTGGCCCTTTCTGGTGACGCGGGGGATGAGCTGTTCCTCGGATATCCGCGTTATCTGGGTGCGCGGCTGCAGCGTGCCTGGGGCGCCGTGCCGTCGCCCATCCGCAGCATCGCGTCGGCCATGGCCGAATGGATTCCGGAGAGTACAAACGGCCGCCATACCCGGCGTCGCGCGCGGGAGTTTCTCGCGGCCGGCAATGCATCGTGGCAGAGCGCCTACATCGGCTGGGTGACTTACTTCAGCCCGGCTCAGCGGCGCGAACTCTACACACACGATTTTGGGAGCGTGCTGAAGGCGCGCTCCGCCGAGGATTTTCTCGCGCGGCAGTTCGCGGAGGCTGCGAGCGCTGATCCGCTGAGCCAGGCCGCGTATGTGGACCTGCACTCTTTTCTGCCGCACAACGTGCTGCGATACGGCGACCGCATGAGCATGGCGCACGCCCTTGAGTTGCGCATGCCCTTCACCGACCACCGGCTGGTCGAGTTTGCCCTGCGTCTTCCCGCAGCACAGAAGCTGCGTCGGCGCGAGACGAAACATCTGCTGCGCCGGGCGATGCGCCCTCTGTTGCCGGCACCGACATTGGAACGTTCAAAGCTGGGACTGAACCCACCGCTCGGACGATGGCTGCGCAACGAGCTCGCGCCGTTGCTTGATCGCTATCTGTCGGCGGATGCGGTGCGGCGGCGCGGCTGGTTCCGCCCTGAAGCGGTTGCGCGGATGCGCAGGGAATTTGACGAGGGGCGCAGGGACTACTCATTGCACTTGTGGAGCCTGCTCGTGCTCGAGGAATGGGCGCACCAGTATCAGGACGGCGTGGCGTCTGAGCCGCCGGCAATGCTGCACGCGGAGGCTGTGGCGTGAGGATCCTCTACGTCTCGCACTATTTTCTACCGGAAATGGGCGCGCCGGCCGGCCGCGTGTCGGGCCTGGCGCGGCTGTGGGCCGCCGCCGGACACGAGGTTCATGTGCTGACGGGGTTCCCACACCATCCGACCGGCGTCATCCCGGCGGAGTACCGCCGCGCGTTTCGCCGTGGTTTTGTGCGTGAGCAGATGGACGGAGTGAACGTCCACCGCACTTGGCTTTTTCCCGCAGCGAATCGCGGCAAAATCCGGCGCTCGCTGAACTACGGGTCGTTCATGGCCTCTGCCGCGCTGTCAGGTTCGCTGCTCCTGCCACGGCCCGACGTAATTGTGGCGACGTCGCCGCAATTATTGTGCGCGGTGTCCGGCTGGCTCCTGGCGAAGCGGTTCGGCGCGCCGCTGGTGATGGAGGTACGCGACCTGTGGCCGGAGTCGCTGGTGGCGGTGGGGGCTTCGGCAAGCCGGTCGCTGCTGGTGGGGAGTCTCGAGCGGCTGGCCAAGCGGCTGTATCGCGGCGCCTCTCACATCGTCACGGTCACGGACGCCCAGCGCGAGGTGATCGTGAGAGCGGGAATCGCGCCGGAGCGCGTGACTGTCGTGCCGAATGGAGTGGACCGGGCATTTTTTGATGCCGGAGCCGCGCAGTCGACCGCGGTCCGGCCAGCATCGGGGCGCTTTGTCGTCACCTACATCGGCACAATCGGGATGGCCCACCATCTCGAGACCCTCCTTGAAGCGGCCACGGAACTGCGACCTGATCCACGTTTCCACTTCAGGCTGGTGGGCGAGGGCGCGAGGCGCGAGGTGCTGGAGGCTCGCGCGAGAGCCGCCGGGCTGGCGAACGTGGAGTTTTGCGGGCAGCAGCCGCGCGGCGAGGTTCCGCGCTGGATTGCGGAATCTTCCGCGTGCGCGGTGCTGTTGCGGCGCGACGACGTGTTTCGCACGGTGGTGCCCTCCAAGATGCTGGAAATCATGGCAGTCGGCCGGCCCATCGTGCTCGGGGTGGAGGGCGAGGCGAGCGGGTTGCTGGAGCGCGCACGCGCCGGCATATGCGTCGAACCTGAGAATGCGGCGCAGCTCGCGGCGACGATTCGGGCACTGGCTGACGACCCCCAGCGATGCCAGCAACTCGGTGAGAACGGCCGCCGATTCGCGGTTACAGAATTCCTGCGGGACGGGCTGGCGGCGCGGTACTTGAAACTTCTTGGCCGTCTCGTTCCCGACGCAGCGCCCGCATCGTTTTCCGCCCAGTCCAGCAGTCCTTACCCCTCGGTTGAGGAGCCCGGATGAGAACCTACATCCTGATTCTGATCACGGCGAGCGTGCTGTCGTATTTGTTCACGCTCTGGATATCGCGGCTGGCCTCGGAACGCGGCTGGGGGCGGCGCAGTGAAGACGCCAGCCAGGGGATTCCGCGCCTCGGCGGGATCGCCGTCTTCGCGGCGATCTTGATGGCGATCGGCGCCTCCGTCTTGATGCAGAACATGGTGACGGACCGCGTGATGGCCGCGGGAAGGCTGGGTCTGGCGCTCGCTGTTTCCTGCGCCGGGGTATTCTTTCTCGGCCTCTACGACGATTTGAAAGGGGCGCGGCCCTGGCAGAAGCTTGCCGTGCAGGGCCTGTCGGCTGGGCTGCTCTACGCCGCGGGATTCCGCATTGAAATTGTTTCCAATCCTTTCACGCACACACCGTTGACGCTCGGCTGGATGGCGCTGCCGTTGACGCTGGTGTGGCTGGTGGCCATCTCAAATGCATTCAACCTGATTGACGGTCTCGACGGGCTGGCAGCCGGCGTGGGCATGTTCGCCGGCGTGTCCTTGTTCTTGCTGGCGGCCCTGGTTTCCAACGTATTCGTGGCGGCTGTGGCAGCCGCGGTTGCCGGCGCCTTGCTGGGATTCCTGCCACACAATTTTCATCCCGCGCGGATATACCTGGGCGATTCGGGCAGCTTGACAGCGGGTTTGGCGCTCGCTGCCCTCTCGACGATGAGCGAGCAGAAGGGCCCCGTGATGGTCACGGTGGCGATTCCGCTTCTGATCTTCGGGCTGCCCCTGCTCGAGGTGGCGGTCACCACGACGCGGCGGCTTCTGAGCGGGCATCCGCTGTTCAGCAGGGACGACGATCACCTGCACCACCGGCTGGTGAAGATCGGACTGGCGAAGGATCTCGCGCTGTTTCTGCTGTATGGCCTGGCCGCTGTTTTCGCACTAAGTTCGATTCTGGTCGTGAACTACTCGGGCTCGGTGGTACCGCTGATCGCCGTGCTATGCGGAGCGTTTGCGTGGGTGGTTGTTGGGCAGATGCACTATCCGGAATTTACCGAGCTGGATGCGCATATCCGGCTGTCATTGAGCAGCCAGCCGGCGGTGCTGAGGAATCAGATTGCCATCCGGAAGGCGACGCAGGCGTTGGAACACACCGCTTCAGCACCTGAATCCTGGGTTTGCCTGACCAGCCTGCTCGATCAACTGGGCTTCGCCGAGGCCCATTGCGACATGCGGTACTCGCACGGAGCCACGGCTCATGAATTCAACTGGCGGTCTCCGAGTCCGCGGCGGGGAAAGCCTTCGCGCGAGCTGGCGAGCGCCGTAGGGCAGCACTGGGCGATGGAGATACCCGTGGCCGGCGCCGACGGGTCGCGCGGGATGGTGCGCTTGAGCCACGCCTTTGACCGTCGCGGCATGCTGTTTCGAATGCCGTCCCTCGTGGAACTGGTCTCCGTGAGCTTCGGCAGCGCTTTGGTGACGAGCACATATCAGCCGCCGGTCCTGACCGAGCCGGCGAAGGCGTCGCCGATGCCTGCCTCGCTGAAAGCCGCCGCGGGCGTGCAGCGATAGACGCGGACTCGAGACTCTTGCCGTGAGGCACCTCTGAGCGAGTTGCTTGCCTACCTCGCAGCGCAGGCCCGGACCCAGCCAGGTTCGACGCTGCGCTTCGTCGCCGGAGAGGTCTGGCGGCGAGGCCGCGCGCGCCTCCATCCCGCGCTGGCCGCCGGTGTTGTGGAGTTGAGCGCGGACGACTTTCGCCGCACGGCGCATCTGTTTGTCCCAGACGTTGATCCAGCCCAGCATGCCGCGGGTGTTCCCTGGGTAGCGTCCACGCTGGAACGCGCGACAAGAGTCGCACAGGGCCACGTGGAGGTGTTCGGGGAGTGGGTGGCCACCGGCCTGCGCCCGGATTGGCAGCTTGACTGGAAATCAGGGCATCGCTGGCCACTGGCGGCTGCCGGGAAGCTGCGTGTTTTGGACGCGCCTCCTGGCGCCGACGTGAAGCGCCCCTGGGAAGTGGGGCGCTTCCATCACGGGCTCGCCCTGGGTGCCGCTGCGCTGCTGACCGGCCAGCCACACCACGCGCAGGCATTTGCCGAATCGGCCGGCCACTGGATGGAGCACAATCCGTGGCCGCGCGGCATCCACTGGGCCATGCCGATGGAGGTGGCGCTCCGCGCCGTCAACTGGATCCAGGCAGCAATGCTCATCAGCGCGGCTGGACACCTGGAGCCCGCACCCGCGCGTGAGCTGTCGCGCAGCCTCTTTCTTCACGGGCGGCACCTGTGGGCTTATCGCGAATGGAACCCGGTGGCGCGCGCGAATCATTACTTGGCGTGCGTCGTCGGATTGGTCTGGCTTGGAGCGCTGTTTGAGGGAACCTCTGAGGGAGCGCAGTGGCTTGAGTTCGGCCGCAACGAACTGCTGAATGAGATGGAGTGCCAGACGGGCGCCGATGGCGTTGCCCGTGAGGGGTCGAGCGGCTACCACGCGTTTGTCGCCGAACTGTTTCTTTCTGCCGCGCTGGTTCTGGCGCGCCGCGCGGCGCGGGGGCGCGCAATTGAGAATGACGTTGCCGGAAGCATCGCGCTCGGCACGTCGCGGGCCTTCTCCGCGAGCCTCCTGCGGATGTTTCAATTCCCCGTGGCGCTTTGCGCCGGCCGCCGCGACGCGCCCGCGTGGGGAGACGGCGACGATGGAAGGGTTCTGGCGTTCGGAGGAACGAAGGACTCGCCCACGAGGGTTGCAGCAGCAATCGCAAATGCTCTGGCTGGCGAGGCGGTGTGTTGCTCGCCCGAAACGGACGCGGAGATTCTGTGGCGCTTTGGACGGTTCGCGAAGCCTGCGTCCGGCACCACCTGCGCGAAGCCGCACCACTCACAGGCATTCGCGGATTCGGGTTTCTTCTTCTTTTCGGGCCGCAGGCTTCGCGGTAGTTTGCGTTGCGGCCCGCTGGGAATGCGCGGCTGGGCGAATCACGCACACAACGATCAGCTCAGCATGGAATTCGCGTTCGACGAAGAAGCGGTCGTCGTCGATCCGGGATTGCCCTGTTACGCGGATGACCCTGCGGCAAGGAACCTGTTTCGCTCGACTCGCTACCACAACACAGTCGAAGCCGCTGGAACGGAGCAAAACCGCTTCTGGCCGGCGCTGCTGTTTCGCATCGTAGACGACACGCGCAGCCGCGTTGAACGGTGGCAAACCGGCGGAACGGAAACTTCCTTCGCCGGCTCCCACAGCGGCTATCTTCGGCTGGCGGAGCGAGTCTTCGTGCGCCGTGAGTTGCACGTTCGCCAGGACGATACTCTCACGCTGCACGACTCTATCGACGCTGCAGGACGCGTTCCGCTCGCGTGGTACTTTCATCTTGCGCCGGGCATCACGCCCGTGCGCGTGGTGCCTGGCGCGACCTGGGATCCGGCGGCCGTCGAGGCGCCTCGGCCTGGCATGGTTCCGCACTCGCAATGGCGGCTGGGGCCGGTCAGCCTTCGAGTATGGACCGGATTCACCGCCGAGGAATTTGAGGCGCGACTGACCGACGGCTGGATTGCGCCGCGCTTCGGTCGGAAGGCTCCTGCGGCGATTTTGGAGTTTCGCGCAAACCTTGTGGGGCGGCAGCAAGCTCTGTTCACATTCGCACCGGCGGAATAAACGGACGAAGCTCGGGGAGTACGGAAAGCGGCGATGAAGCAGGTAGCCCAGAATCTGGGAAGTGGTGAGATCGCGGTCGCGGACGTTCCCGCGCCGGCGTTGCGCGGTCCGGGTGTCCTGGTGGCAACGTCGTACTCCGTGTTGAGCCCGGGCACCGAGCGCGCCGCAGTCGAATTGGGACGGTCCAGCCTGCTGGGCAAGGCGCTGAGGCGTCCCGACCAGGTGCGCAAGGTGCTGGATTCGATCCGGCGCGAAGGTTTGAGCGCGACGATGCGCAAGGTGCACGACAAGCTGGACGTCGAGCGCTCCATGGGCTACAGCGCGGCGGGGATCGTGCTGGAATCCCGCGACGCTCCGTTCCTTGCTGGCGACTACGTGGCGTGCGCCGGCACGGACGCGGCGACCCATGCGGAGATCAATTTCATTCCACGGAACCTGTGCGCGCGCGTGCCCCCAGGGGTTTCGCTTGACGACGCGGCCTTCTCCGCCATCGGCGCCATCGCGCTGCATGCGCTTCGACTGGGCGAGCCTTCGCTGGGCGAAGAAGTTGCGGTGGTCGGGCTGGGCGTACTGGGCTTGATCCTCGCGCAGGCGTTGCGAGCCGCGGGATGCAATGTGACGGGATTCGACCTGCGAGCCGACCGCCTGGCTGCCGCGACGCGCGTGGGCATCAATCAGATTTCCGTTCCATCCCCGGAGGCGATTTCCGTGGACGGTGGCTTTGATCGCGTGTTTCTGTGCGCGGCCTCGCGGAGCGCACAGCCGGCGGAATTTGCAGTCAGCTTGGCGCGAGACCGGGGACGCATTGTCGTCGTCGGCGACGTGCGCACCGACTTTCCGCGCAACGCGTGCTACGAAAAAGAGCTGAGTATCGTCTACGCGCGCTCTTACGGTCCGGGACGCTACGACCCGGCGTACGAGGAGCAGGGCCATGATTATCCGCGCGCCTATGTTCGCTGGACGGCGCAGCGTAATCTGGCCGCTTTTCTTGACTTGCTGGCGCGCCGTCAGGTTGTACTCGCGCCGATCGTGACTCACCGATTGCCGATTGAGGAGGCCGTCCGCGCACTCGAGATTGTTTCAGGGGCCGAACCTTCATTGGGAGTGGTGATCGAGTATCCCGCCGGGGATCGTAAGGCGGAGCGCGGCGTGCAGCGGAGCCTGGACCTACGTCCGCGCGAACCGCGCCGTCCCGGTAGCCTGGGTGTGAGCTGGATCGGCGCAGGCAGCTACGCGGTCACTTCGCTGTTGCCACATGTAGCGGCGGACAGGCGCATCCGCCTCCTTCAAGTTGTGAATGCTCGTGGCCTTTCTGCGAAGCATGTTGCCGACAAGTTCGCGTTTGCCGGGTGTTCCACTGACCCGGCGGCCGTGATGAGCGATGCGGATTGCGACGTCGTTTTCATATCCGCGCGACACAGCCAGCATGCCGGGCTGGTGGAGGCCGCGCTTGTGGCCGGCAAGGCCGTTTTTGTCGAGAAGCCGCTGTGCATCACGATGGAGGAACTCGAGCGCCTGGAAGAAGCCTGGCAATTGTACGCGAACGCGCCGATTGCGACTGGTTTCAACCGCCGCTTTGCTCCAGCCACAGACGCCCTACGCGAGTTCCTGCAACCTGAGCAGAAACATCCCGTCAGCATTCGGTACTCCGTGCGGGCGGGAACGCTCCCGCCGCAGCACTGGCTGCGGGATCCCGCCGAAGGCGGCCGCATCGCCGGCGAGGTGTGCCACTTTGTGGATTGGTCCGCGGTGATGGCCGGAGCGCCGGTGGTTCGCGTTTTCGCCAGCATTCGAGGCGCGACGCCGGACGAAGCTCTGCACGGCACGCTGGAGTTTGCGGACGGGAGTCAGGCTACGATCGTCTACGAGTCGACGCCTGCGCACGGCTTGCCCAAGGAACGCATTGAGATCTCACGCGGCGAACGAACGGCCGTCGTCGACGACTTTCGTGACCTGACCTTCCTGTCCGCCGGCCGCCGCAAACGGCGCATGTTTCGAGGCAAGGGCCAGCAGGAAATGATAGCTGCCGTGCTCGACGCCTTTCTGGCCGGCCGGCCTCCCTATTCCTTTGCAAGCGCCATTGCGTCGACCCGCGCCACGCTTCTTTTCCTCGAGTCCGCAGCCTCGGGCTTGCCCTGTAATCTCTAAACCCGGTTTCAACCCCTCCGCTCGTAACCTCGCAGCAAACTGCGGCGGTGGCTCTAACTGCCGGCATTTCCTGTAGTTCCTTCCATTTGTTCCGTTTCCGTTACCAGTGTGCAAACCGCTTGGTGTAATCTGTTTGTCTATCGGTTCGCTTCAGGGAGAATCAAAGCTCGCCCGAGGATTGCGTCAGTCCGGCAAGAAAGACAGGTCATGAAGATTTCGATCGTCGGTTGTGGTTACGTGGGATTGGTGACGGGTGGCTGCCTTGCGGCAATTGGTCACCACGTCGTATGCATGGACAGCGACCCTGAGCGCATCCGCGCGTTGCGCGCGGGACAGATTCCTATTTACGAGCCGCATCTGGATGAAATCATCGCGACCGCGCGGGCGGCGGGCCGCATCGAGTTTTCAGGCGACCTGCCGGCAGCGGTGCGCGCATCCGACACCATTTTCATCTGCGTGGGAACGCCGCCGCTGGAAAACGGCGAGGCGGACCTCTCGGCGATCGACGCGGTGGGCCGTGTGATCGCCACGGAGGCTCGCGGCGCGAAGTTGGTGGTGGAAAAGAGCACGGTGCCGGTGCACACAGGCGAGCAATTACGCCGTGCGCTTGAGGTGTACGGCCGCAACGGCGACGCCAAGTTCCAGGTGGTTTCTAATCCGGAGTTCCTGCGGGAAGGCAGCTCCGTGTTTGACTTCCTGCATCCCGACCGCATCGTTGTCGGCGTAGGCGAGGACTCCGCGGGCGAGAAGATGCGGGAGATTTACCAGCCCATTCTGGAGCGCAAGTTTGCCTGTCCGGTGCATGCCTCGAACGGCGGGTGCCCGCCGGGCCATCGGTCGAGCTTTGTGGTCACCACGATTAACAGTTCGGAGCTGATCAAGCACGCCAGCAACTCCTTCCTGGCGCTGAAGATTTCGTTCGCGAACGTTCTAGCGGATTTGTGCGAGAAGCTGGGCGCGGATGTAGAAGAGGTCACACGCGCTATGGGCATGGACGCGCGCATCGGGCCGCAGTTCCTGAACGCCGGCATCGGATTCGGCGGGTTTTGCTTTCCGAAGGACATTCAAGCGTTCTACCGGCTGGCCGAACGCGCCGGAGTGGACTTCGTGCTCCTGAAAGAGGCAGAGCGGATTAACAGAGACCGCATTGACCGCTTTCTGGAGAAGGCGCGGCGCGCACTGTGGGTGCTGAAGGGGAAGCAAATCGGGCTGCTGGGCCTGGCTTTCAAGCCCAACACCGACGATATCCGCTTTGCGCCGGCCCTGGAGATACTCAAGCGGCTGTTGGCGGAGAACGCCTCGGTGCGTGCGTACGACCCGCAAGGAATGAAGAAAACACAGGCCCTTTATCCCGCGGCGACATACTGCAAGGATGCCTACGAAGTTGTTTCGGGCGCGGA
>Ga0335079_10006293_pt1 | contig 13584 bp, 8 predicted proteins | sample Lox_Sample_33_FD_206719 | JGI IMG/M metagenome (GOLD analysis project Ga0335079, IMG submission 206719) | Soil microbial communities from Loxahatchee National Wildlife Refuge, Florida, United States - Lox_Sample_3.3 | ecosystem: Environmental > Terrestrial > Soil > Wetlands | place: USA: Florida... | reverse complement strand
CGTTTACATGCCGGCGAGCGCGAATCCGCCCCGCGCCTCGCCGCTTGCGCTGCTGAATCGCACCTATCGGGCCCGCACGATGCTGTTGTGGGGGCTCGTCGGTCTCAATCTCTTCAACCTGTACGTGCTCGTCAGCTGGCTGCCCACCATCCTCGAGCAATCCGGCTGGAGCGCCGCAGGAGCAATTCGTGGTGCCGTGCTGATCCAGGCCGGAGGCGTGGTCGGTGGCCTGACGATGTCGCGCTTCCTCGATCGCGGCGCCACCAAGGCGGCGATGGTGACGGGTTTTACGCTTGCGGCGGTCTGCATGGCGCTGTTCGCCGTGTTGCCGAGCGGACCGTGGTGGGTGCTGCTGCTGCTACTCACCGGCGTAGGCGTCTCCGGCTCGCAGACTTCCGTCAACGCGCTCTCCGCGGCGTACTATCCACCGGCAATCAAGGCGACGGGCGTATCCTGGGCGTTGCTCATCGGGGGCATCGGTTCGATCATCGGCCCAATCGCTGGCGGACGGCTCATCAGCTGGGGCCTCTCGCCCACGGCCATCGTGGCGCTGCTCGCCATACCCTCGCTCGCGTGTGCGCTCGGAGCCGCCGTCTCACGACGCGAATGGCAGGCAGACTGATGGACACAGTCGAAGTACTCATCGTCGGTGCCGGGCCCGTCGGCATGCTGACCGCGGTCGCACTCGCCGAGCAGGGCGTGGATGTCATGGTGGTGGAGTCTGAGGCCCAGCTCAATGACTCGCCGCGCGCGGCCGTCTACTTCTCGACCACCCTCGTGGCGCTCGCGGAGCTCGCGCTGCTGCCCGCACTCGAGGGCCAGAGCCTCAAAGTGGGTACGTTCGGCTTTCATGCCCCGGAGTTCGGCTTTCATCCGGTGCTCTCCATGGCGTGCATGCGGGGCATCACGTACGACTATCAGCTGCACTGCGGACAGGACGTAGTCGCCCGGGTCGCGATGGCTCGCGCGACGAGTCTGGGCGCGCAAGTGCGCTTCTCCCACCGGCTCACCGCGCTCACCCAATCCGCTCACGGGGTGAGCGCCGAAATCCAGACGCCCGAGGGCCCGAAGTCGGTGACGGCAGGCTGGGTTATCGGCGCCGATGGCGCTCGCAGCACGGTGCGGCAGTTGCTGCAGCTCAGGTTCGAGGGCCACACCTGGCCCAATCGCTTTGTCGCGACCAATATCTACTGCGATATGGCCGCGCTCGGCTATCAGCCGTCGAACTTCATCTGTGATCCCGTGTACGGCGGAGTCGTGGCGCAGCTGGATGACGAGGGGCTGTGGCGTCTCACGTACCACGAAGGCGGTGACGCTTCCGCGGAGTCCTTCATGGAGCGCCTGCCGGGAAAGTTCGCAGGCTTTATCCCGCCGGGAACGCCGTATCGGATCAAGGCGGCAAGTCCCTATGTGATCCACCAGCGCTGCGCAGAGCGGCTGCGGGTCGGTCGCGTGCTGCTCGCCGGCGATGCCGCACACGCCACGAATCCCTGTGGCGGGCTGGGACTCACCACGGGTGTGTGGACCGGAATGATTCTCTCCGATGTGCTTGGCGCGGTGCTGCGTCAGAGGGAGACTGATTCCATACTGGATCGCTACTGCGCGGAGCGGCGCCGGATTTTCTGGCAGGTGACCTCGCCCGGAGCCACCGAAAACAAGCGAATGATGGAAGAGAGAGATCGTGCCCGGCGCCTGGCGGATATCGAGGGCGTGAAGCAGATGGCATCCAATCCCGAAGTCGCGCGTTTGATGATGGCGTTCCCGTTCAAAGTGATCGGCGATCCGCTGCGCGCAGACTCGCGCTGGCGCAACGCCGATCCCACCGCCAGAGCCGGGATTGCTGTCGCGAGCCGCGCCTCCCAGCTCGCCTGAGGGAGTCTGTCGCATGGCCAATCCGAGTCCACAGGACCGCAGTGAGATCTATGAGCTATACGCGCGCTACAGCTGGGCGCTCGATACCGGCGATACGGACGGCTACGTCGCGCTCTTCACCGAAGACGCCGAGGCGACCGAGGAAACCTCGAGCGGCGAGCTGGAGGTGAGAAAGGGGCGCGAGGAGATCCGCAAGCTCGTGCTGAAATTTCACACGCGTGCGGATTTTCCGGGACATCAGCACCAGATGGCGCAGTTCGTGTTCGAGCCGGATCCGCAAGGCCGGCCGCAGCACTGGGTGGTGCGCTCCTATGCCTGGGCCACCATCAACCGCCCGCCGGCACCGCCGCACCTGCACTGGTGCGGACACATTCGCGATGTGGTGGCGAAGGTGGATGGACGCTGGCTGATCCGCTCCAAGGACATCATGGGCTGGTCGGGCAAGGTGCTGTCGCGCTTCGCACGCTGAGCGGCGTGTTACAGCTAACATTCCGGACTATTTCGGCGATAGAATGCTCAGATCGCACCACAGTCCGGCACAGAGTCCAGCAGTTGAAGAGACCCCGCCGACGCCGTCGAAACGCAGTCACCATGCACGAGGTCGCCAAGCACGTCGGCGTATCGCCGATGACTGTTTCGCGCGTGCTGAGCGGGGATGCGAAGGTCAGGGCGGAAACCCGCGAGCGAGTACAGAGCGCCATCGCCAAGCTCGGCTACTCGCCCAACGTCGCCGCCCGCAATCTCGCCAAGGCGTCCACGGTTCACATCGGACTCCTCTATAACAATCCCAGCGCCGCTTACATGAACGAGTTGCTCGTCGGCGTGCTGGAGGAGTCCAGTCACGCGGGCTGCCAGGTGCTGCTCGAGAAGTGCGGTACTCGCAATGAGCGCAGCGTCATCGACAAGCTGCTGCGCGATGGCGTCGGCGGCATCATTCTGCCGCCGCCCTTGTCCGACTCGAAGCTCGCGCTCGATGCGTTGCGGCAGGCGCGCATTCCCTTCATCGCGGTAGCGACCGGACGGCCGGCTCTCGAGGGTCTTTCGGTCCGTATCAATGATTTCGAGGCCGCGGCCGCGATGACTCGCTATCTGCTGTCGCTCGGCCACCGCAACATCGGCTTCATCGTCGGTGCGCCCAATCAGACCGCCAGCGCCCAGCGCTACGCGGGCTTCGCGACAACGCTGGGTGAGATCGGGCTTGCACCGCGGATCGATTGGGTGAAGCAGGGCTCGTTCAGCTACCGCTCGGGATTGCTCGCCGCCGAGCAGCTGCTCACCTCGCCGCAGCGGCCGAGTGCGATCTTCGCGAGCAACGACGATATGGCCGCGGCTGCGATTGCGGTTGCGCACCGGCTGCGACTCGACGTGCCGAGCGATCTGACAGTCGTGGGTTTCGATGACACGCCGCTCGCGACCACCATCTGGCCGACGCTCACGACGGTGCGTCAGCCGGTTGCGGCCATGGCGCGCAAGGCGATCGAATTGCTGCTCGAGGAGATCCGCCTGCGCGCCGCAGGGCGTACACTCGAGCCGCTGCAGCACATCGTGAATTTCTCACTCATCAAACGCGAATCATCGGCGCCACCGTAGCGGCGGCCGTCATCACAGTTTTTACACAATCGCAGGGGTCGAGTCCGGCGCGGCGGCCCTTGCGCAATGATAGCGCTACCAATAGACTCTGATCGGGGGGGCGGTTCGGATGACGCAACGCACTACAGGGCTCGTCACGGGGCTGACTTTTGTCGCAACGTTAGGCGGGCTTCTCTTCGGCTACGACACCGCGGTGATCTCCGGCGCCGTCAGCTCCATCGACGCCAATTTCATCGATCCGCGGCATCTGTCCGAGACCGCACGCGGAACCTTGTCGGGCTTTACGGTTTCGAGCGCCATTATCGGCTGCATCATCGGTGCCATCGTCGCCGGCTGGGTGGCGCATCGCTTCGGACGCAAGGGTGGCCTGCTCGTCGCGAGCATCCTGTTTCTGGTCTCAGCTTTCGGCTCCGCCTATCCGGAATTCGGTCTGGGTCCGATCGGGGGCATGGGGCCGGCGGCACTCGCGCCCTTCATCTGCTACCGGATTCTGTGCGGTATGGGAGTCGGCATCGCCTCGATGCTCTCACCGCTGTACATCGCCGAGATCGCACCGAGCGAGGTGCGCGGCCGGCTGGTGTCTTTCAACCAGCTCTCGATCGTGCTCGGCATGCTGATTGTCTATTTCGTCAACGCCTCCATCGCAGGCGCTGGCGATGATGCCTGGATCAAGGCGACGGGCTGGCGGCTGATGCTCGCCTCTGAAGCCATCCCGGCCGCCATGTTTCTGGTTCTGCTGCTGTTCGTCCCCGACACACCTCGGTGGCTGGTGATGAAAGGGCGGGGCACGGCGGCGCACGAGATCCTCGTGCGTCTGGTCGGCGTGGATACGGCTCGTACCACGGTGACGGAAATCGAAGCGTCCCTGGAAGTGGTCTCCGGCGAGAAGGCCCCGAGCGTGCTCGCTTTTGGCTGGCTACTGATGATCGTCGGCATCATGCTGTCGGTGTTCCAGCAGTTCGTCGGCATCAACGCCGTGCTGTACTACGCGCCGCTCATGTTCCAGAACATGGGCGCGACGACCGATGTCTCGTTCTGGCAGACCGTCATCGTCGGGCTGGCGAATGTCATCTTCACGGTCGTCGCGATCGTCACGGTGGACAGACTCGGTCGCAAACCGCTGCTGATCATCGGCGGCTTGGTGATGGCAGTGGCGATGCTGGCTCTAGGATTCATGTTCAACGCGAAGTCGATGGGCGTCGGCTCGCTGGTCATGGTCGTGCTGTACATCGCCGGCTTCGCCCTTTCCTGGGGGCCGGTCACCTGGGTGCTGCTGTCGGAGATCTTCCCCAACGCGATCAAGAACAAGGCGATGGCCTGGGCGGTCGCGGCGCAGTGGATCGCGAATTGGTTTGTGTCGGTGACCTTCAAGATCCTCGACGGCAATTCCGCGCTGAACGCCGCGTTCAATCACGGCTTCGCCTACTGGATCTACGGCATCATGAGCCTGCTCGCCGCGGCCTTCGTCTATCTATATGTGCCGGAGACAAAGCGGCAGACGCTCGAAGGTATCCAGAAGCTCTGGTCGCGCAGCGGTTCAGCGGCGTGAGACTCGCCATTGGCAGCGCAGCGCAAGACCGTTGAAGGCTATGTCCTGCTGCTGTGCGACGATGCCCGCCTGGTGCTCGATCCGGAGCATGGCGGCGCCATACGTGAGTACAGCTGCCTCGGGCGTCACGTTCTAAGACCTGCACCTGCGAGTGCGGAGGCGGATTCGTTCGAGTTGTCGTGTTTCCCCCTGGTGCCGTACGCGAACCGCATCGCCAATGGGCGGTTCGTGTCCGGCCACCAGCAAGTGCAACTGATGCCGAATGCGAGGGGTCAGGCTCACCCGCTGCACGGACAGGGATGGCGGGGAGTCTGGCAGGTCGTCGAAGCCTCGAGGACCGAGGCACGCTTGAGGTTCGAGGGCGGCGGCAACGATTGGCCCTGGCGCTACCGCGCCGAGCAGCACTTTCGCCTCGGCGCACACACACTGACCATGGAACTGTCGGTCGAAAATCTCGCTTCCACCCCGATGCCGGCCATGCTGGGATTTCACCCGTACTTTGCAGATGCCGCGCATGCACGGCTGCACGCGCATCTGCCGCGCGTGTGGCGCATGGATGAGTCGTCATTGCCCGTCGATGAGATCGCCACGCCCAAGGAGTGGTCTTTCGATCCGGAGCGGCCGATCGATGCGGTGGCGCTCGATCACTGTTTCGCGGGCTGGGATGGCCGGGCGACGCTGCGCTGGTCCGATCGCATCGTGAAGCTGCAGGCCGCGCACTGCGCATTTCTGCACGTGTACACTCCGGCGGGGCGTGACTTCTTCTGCGTCGAGCCGCAAAGCGCGGCCGTCGGTGCCATCACGCGCGGCGGCAAGGAGGCGGCGCTCGTCGAGCACGGCCGGCAAAGGAACATCCACTTCAGCCTGGATGTGGGAGCGGCGTGAGTGTTCCTCGGGATCGACATCGGCACCTCGAGCGTCAAAGCCGTCCTCGTCGATGCGAAGGACGCTGTTGTCGCGCAGGCTTCGGCTCCCCTGAGCGTGAGTCGTCCACAGCCCCTCTTCGCCGAGCAGAATCCGGAGAGCTGGTGGACGGCCAGCGTCGAGGCGATCCAGCGCCTGCCCGCCAACGAGCGGGCGCAGGTGAAAGCGCTGGGCTTGAGCGGACAGATGCACGGCGCGACGCTGCTCGATCGCAACGGCAAGGTGCTGCGACCGGCGATTCTCTGGAACGACGGACGCTCGGGCGCCGAGTGTCTCGAGCTCGAGCGGCGCGAGCCGCGAGCACGCGCGATCACCGGCAACATCATGATGCCGGGCTTCACGGCGCCGAAGCTCCTGTGGGTCGCCAAACACGAGACCGACATCTTCCGCCGCACGGCCAGCGTGCTGCTGCCCAAGGACTACGTGCGTTTCCGTCTCACCGGCGAGAAGGTGAGCGACATGTCGGATTCTGCCGGCACCGGCTGGCTCGATGTGGGCGCGCGCGAATGGTCTGACGCGATGCTCAGCGCGACGGGATTGAATCGTGCGCACATGCCGCGCCTGGTCGAAGGCAACGCGCCTGGTGGCACGCTGACGGCGGCCGTGGCCGAGGAGCTCGGCCTGCCGCGCGCGGTGGTGGCCGGCGGCGGCGGTGACAACGCCGCGAGCGCCGTCGGCATGGGCGTCGTACTGCCGGGTCAGGCGTTTCTCTCGCTCGGCACATCCGGCGTGCTGTTCGTCGTGACCGATCAGTTCCGGCCCAATCCGGATAAGGCGGCGCACGCGTTCTGCCATTGCCTGCCGGGGCGGTGGCACCAGATGTCGGTGATGCTGTCGGCGGCCAGCGCGCTCGAGTGGGTGGCGCAGCTGCAGGGCGAGACCGATCTGTACGCGCTCATCGACAGGGCGCAGGCGCGCGGCCTGCGGCGCGGGGCGCCGTTCTTCCTGCCGTATCTTTCGGGGGAGCGCACGCCCTACAACGATCCCTTGAGCCGCGGCGTGTTCTTCGGCATGAGCCCGCAGACCACCGCCGTGGATCTGGCGCTGGCGGTGCTGGAGGGAGTCGCGCTGGCGTTCGCTGACGGACTCGACGTGCTGCTGGAAAGTGGCGGCTTCATCGGCGAGATCAGTGTCACGGGGGGTGGCGCGCGCTTTGCATTCTGGGGTCAGCTTCTGGCCGCGGCGCTGAAGCGTCCGCTCACGTATCGTCAGGGCAGTGAGCTGGGTGCTGCAACCGGCGCTGCGCGGCTGGGGCGGCTCGCCGTGAGCGGTGAGGCACCCGAGGCGATCTGTGTCGCACCGCCCATCGCGCATGTCATTCAACCGGACGCCGCGCTCGCCGAGCTCATCGCTGCGCGCCGCTCCGTTTTCACCCGTTTGTATCGGGATCTCAAGGCGTCTTTCGTGGAGTTTGCACAATGACTGTGTTCTCAGGTATCGGCCCGGTCCGCTTCGAAGGCGCCGGCTCTTCCAGCGAGTACGCCTACCGTGTGTACGACAAGGACAGCATGGTCCTCGGCAAGCGCATGGAGGATTGGCTGAAGGTCGCCGTGTGTTACTGGCACTCCTTCAATTGGCCCGGCGCGGACATCTTCGGCGCTGGCACCCTGACGCGGCCGTGGATCGGGCCGCACGTGACCCAGGCGATGGCCGACGAGAAGCTCGAGGCGGCTTTCGACTTCTTCACGCGCCTCGGCGTGAAATATTTCACCTTCCATGACGTCGATGCGATGGCTTCGGCCCAGACGCTCAAGGAGCACGAGAAGAGTCTGCGCACCATCGAGGCCGGCATCGCCAACAAGATGCAGGCGACGGGCGTGAAGCTCCTGTGGGGTACCGCCAATCTCTTCAGTCACCCGCGCTATGCCGGCGGCGCCGCGACCAGCCCGGATCCGGAGATCTTCGCCTGGGCCGCGGCGCAGGTGCGCCTGTGCCTGGAGGCGACACACCGCTTAGGAGGGGAGAACTATGTGCTGTGGGGCGGACGCGAGGGCTACGACTCGCTCCTGAATACGGATCTGCGCCGCGAGCTCGATCAGTACGGCCGTTTCCTGTCGATGGTGGTGGAGCACAAACACCGCATCGGCTTCAAAGGCACGATTCTGGTCGAGCCCAAGCCCTTCGAGCCGACCAAGCATCAGTACGATCGCGACACGGCGGCGGTGTTCGCATTCCTGCAGCGCTACGGTCTCACGCAGGAGGTGAAGGTCAACATCGAAGTCAATCACGCTACGCTCGCCGGCCTGGACTTCGAGCATGAGATCGCGGCCGCGCGCGCCTACGGCATCTTCGGTTCCATCGACATGAATCGCGGCGATCCGCGCAACGGCTGGGACACGGATCAGTTTCCGAACAATGCGCAGGAGCTCGTGCCCTCGATGATCCAGGTCATCGAGGATGGCGGCTTAGGGACCGGGGGCTTCAACTTCGATGCGAAGCTGCGCCGTCAGTCGGTCGATCCGGCCGATCTGTACGTCGCCCATATCGGTGGCATCGACACGCTCGCGCGCGCGCTGCTCGCGGCCGCGGACATCGTTAAAGAAGGGCAGCTCAAGCGCCTGCGCGAGGAGCGCTATCAGGGCTGGAGCAGTGATCTGGGCAAGCGCATTGCTGGCGGCCAGTTCACGCTCGCGACCCTGGCCGATCACGCGCTGCAGAACAACCTTGAGCCCAAGACGCGCTCCGGCCGGCAAGAGCTCGCCGAGAGCGTGATCGCGCGGCATTGCAGGTACTGAGATAAAGGGCAGCCGATGAAGAGCACACGCACGCAACGGTACTTGACGCTCGCACTGGGGATTCTCGCGGGCATCGCCATCGCGGGTCAGTGGCCGCGAGCGGCGTCGGCCGCCGATGCGTTACCGGCGCTCTACACCGATGTGTCGAAGCCGATCGATGCGCGCGTCGATGATCTGCTCGGGCGTCTCACGCTCGAGGAGAAGATCTCGCAGCTCAACAATGATTCCAGGGCGATCCCCCGCCTGGGGATTCCGGCATACAACGTCTGGAACGAGGCGCTGCATGGCGTGGCGCGCGATGGCCTTGCGACCGTGTTCCCGCAGGCCATCGGGCTTGCGGCGACCTTCGATGCACCGCTCATCCGTGAAATGGGCGGCACCATTTCCGCCGAGGCACGCGCCAAGCACGCGCTGGCGATGAACGCCGGTCACAGCCTGCTCTACGAAGGCCTCACATTCTTCTCGCCGAACATCAACATATTCCGTGACCCGCGCTGGGGCCGCGGCCAGGAAACCTACGGCGAGGATCCTTATCTGACGGGCCGGATGGCGGTCGCATTCATTACCGGTATGCAGGGGAGCGACCCCGTGCATCTTCGGGTGGGCACGACCGCCAAGCACTTCGCCGTGCACAGCGGCCCTGATCCGCTGCGGCACGCCTTCGATGCGCGCCCTTCCGCGCATGATCTGGAAGACACCTATCTGCCGGCGTTCCGCACGGCCGTCATCGACGGCAAGGTCGCCTCCATCATGTGCGTGTACAACGCCGTGGACGGAATTCCCGGTTGCGCTAACACTTTTCTGCTGCAGAAGACGCTGCGCGAGGACTGGAAGTTCAAGGGCTTCGTGGTCTCCGACTGCAACGCCGTCAACGACATCAATGGCCCGCACCACTACGTCAAGACGGACGCCGAAGCCGCAGCGGCCGCCCTCAAGGCCGGTGTCGATAACGAATGCACGGTGAAGGCCGGCCCTCACCCGGAGGACTATGCCAAATACGCCGACGCGGTGCAGCAGGGACTGATCACCGTGAAGGACGTCGATCGCGCCGTGCGTCGGGTGCTGCGCGCTCGCTTTGCGCTGGGTATGTTCGATCCCCCGGACGCTGCGGCCGTGGCTGCCGCACCGGCACAGATTGATACCACGGCAAACCGCGCGCTCGCGTTACAGATCGCGCGCGAGAGCATGGTGCTGCTCAAGAACAGTGGTGTTCTGCCGATCGCCGCTGCGCCCCAGCACATCGCGGTCGTGGGTCCGCTCGCAGACAACGCGCGTGTGCTCGAGGGCAACTACAACGGCACTCCCTCCCGCGTCACGACGGTACTCGAGGGTCTCAAGCACCAGTTCCCGGGCTCAACCATCACCTACGAGCCGGGGACGATTGCGTTCCTGCGCGCCGAAGCGCTGATCCCGGCGAGCGCGCTCAGCACCGATGACGGCCAGCCGGGACTGACGCTGCAGTACTTCACGTCACCGGAGCGCACAGGCGCACCTGTGCTCACGCGCGTGGAGAAGGAGGTCAATCTACGCAACACCGGCGACGGACGCGACCGCTATGCGCGCTGGCACGGCTACCTCACGCCCTCGGAGTCCGGTGATTACCGCATCGAGGCGCTGGGCGAGGCGAATCAGATCTCGCTCGACGGCAAGCTCATCGTCAACACGCAAGGCGGCGGCACCGCACAGCGCATGAGCTTCACGACCGTCACGCTGGAAAAGGGCCATAAATACGCCATTCGCGTCGACAACAATCCCTCGCTGACGCGCGAAGTGCGGCTGGTATGGGCACGCAAGGATCCCGATGCGCTGCGCAAGGCCGTCGCCGCGAGCCAGGCCGCGGACATGACCATTGCCGTGGTCGGCCTCACGGCCGATCTGGAGGGCGAGGAATCGGCGCTCGACATTCCCGGATTCAAAGGCGGCGATCGCACCACGCTCGATTTGCCGGCGGAAGAGGAGCAGCTGCTCGAGTCGGTCAAGCAGCAGGGCAAGCCGCTCGTCGTGGTCTTGATGAGCGGCAGTGGACTTGCGGTCAACTGGGCGCACGACCACGCGGATGCGATCCTGCAGGCGTGGTATCCGGGCGAGGAGGGCGGCCGCGCGGTCGCCGAGACGCTCGCCGGCGTCAACGACCCCGCAGGGCGCCTGCCCGTGACTTTCTACACCGGCGTCAGCCAGTTGCCGGACTTTGCCGATTACGCCATGAAGAACCGGACCTACCGCTACTTCACGGGCTCGCCCCTGTATGCCTTCGGCTTTGGCTTGTCCTACACCCAGTTCGCCTACGCCGATCTGATGCTTTCGAGCCACACAGTGCAGGCCGGGCAACCGCTCAACGTACAGGTGCAAGTGCGCAACACGGGCAAGCGCGACGGCGACGAAGTCGTCGAGCTTTACCTGAGTTTCGGCAATGCAGCGGGGGCACCGCTGCACGCCCTGCGCGCATTTCAGCGCGTGCATTTGAAAGCCGGCGCATCGCAGCTCGTGAAAATGACGCTTTCGCCGCGGGATCTCAGCCACGTCGACGATGCGGGGCATCATGTGGTCAGTGCCGGGCAGTACGAGGTCAGCGTAGGAGGAGGGTTGCCGCAGGGCGGCGCCGCCGGCGTGAGCGATCACTTTGCTGTGACGGGGGAGCGGCAGCTGCCGCGCTGATTCTTGCCCGTGGGGAGTCTTGACATACCACTTGCGCGCGCTAGGATGTGAGCGCTATCATTTTGTTGCTTTAGAATTACGCATCGGTCTGCGTCGGCCAAAGAACGCAAACGCAGGCCGGTTGAGTCAGTCCACAAGTGTGCAATGCACCCGGGGGGGGTCGGACACATGAACGAAGCCGTATCGAATGATCGCGTCCGCAGAGCCGTGCGTACGATTCTGGGAGGCGTATCCGTACTCTCACTGAGCGCCGTCACAGCGCCGGGTTTCGCACAGAACGCGCCTGCAGCCGCACCAGCAGCCGCCTCCGGCGATCAGCTGGAAGAAGTGGTGGTGACCGGTATCCGTGCCTCGCTGCAAAAGAGCATGGATGTCAAGAAGGTTGCCCTCGGCGTCGTCGACGCAATCTCCTCCGAGGACATCGGCCAGTTCCCGGATGCCAACATCGGCGATGCCGTCGCGCGCATTCCGGGCATCACGGTGAATCGCGGCAGCCTCAACTATGCGAGCGCTGCCGGCGCACCGACCGCGACCGGCGCCACTCAGGGCGTCAACGTGCGCGGCTTCGGCGGCTCCTTCAACGAGGTGCTGATCGAGGGCCGGCAGATCGCCTCCGGCAACGGCCAGACTTTCAACTTCTCCGATTTCAGTTCGGTTTATGTCTCGGAAGTGGCCGTTCACAAGACGCCAGATATGAGCCTGTCCTCAGGTGTCATCGGCGGAACGATCAACATCAAGTTCCCGAATCCCCTCGATCGTCCTGGCTTCCATGCCCAGGCGTTCGGTCAGTTGAATGAGTACGACCGTGACGGCGGCGTCCGGCCGGGCTTCGGTGGACTGATCAGCAATACGTTTGCCGACGGCCAGTTCGGCATTCTGTTCGATGCGGACTATCTGGACAGCCACATCGAAAATCACCACCAGGACATCGTGGGCTGGAAGGGCACGCATCTCGCCTGTTCCACATTCGCCCCGACGGCGAACCCCGCGGGCTCGGGTTGCGCGAGCGTCGGCCCCGGCGCCGTTGGTACCAGCGCGGTGCCGACCTGGTATCCGCAGGACATGGCGATGTATCTCGAGCGCATCGACTCGATGCGTAAGGACGCACGCCTGTCCTTGCAGTGGCATCCGACCGATTCGGTGCTGGTGACCCTGGACGATAATTACTCCTCGGACAATGAGCACGACTCGCGCTGGCAGCGCAGCACGTGGTTCGGCGCCTTCCCGAACGCTGTGCAGGATGCCAATGGCACCCTCACCAGCTTCAACTACACCGGCCCGACCGACTTCAACGCCTTCGTGGCCGACAACTACATCACCACGAACACGCCGGGCCTTAACGTCAAGTGGGACAGCGGTACGAACTGGTCCGCCGAGTTCGACATGGATCAGTCCGTGTCGAAGTACAACCCGAACGGCGACTACACCGACATCGATGCAGATGTGGGCTTCGGCAACACGACCAACAACTATACCGGCGGTCTGATCCTCAATCCGAACAGCAACGTGCTGCCCTACTGGAGCGCGTATGGTCCGAACTCGGTGGCCGGGCCGGCCGGATCCGCGGCCGTCGCTTCGCCGAATTACAACGGTCTGAACCCCTTCATCATCGGCTCGCACGTGTTCCCGCTGCAGACGCAGCAGAACACGGACAAGATCAACGAGGTGAAGCTCGACGGCACCTGGAAGACCGACAATACGGCCATCAATTTCGGCTTCCAGTTCCTGGACGATGTCTGGAACACGAAGGAAAGCGACACGTTCCAGAACAACTACTGGCAGTTGTGGTCGGGCTACGGCCCGGCCTCGGGCAACGCCGTCGGTGTGGCGCTGCCGTCTTCGTTGTTCACTCAGGTGGGTCTCGGCTCCTGGATGCCGGGCTACAGCGGTTCCAGCAACCTGCCGAACTCGCTGCTGCTGTACAGCCCGTACCAGGTGATGAACTACCTGATCAATCAGCCGATCAACCCGAACACTGCCACGGGATACGTGCCGGGAGCCTATCCGGCGGAAGCGCTGAATCCGGGCTCGGTGCAGCACGTCGATCGCAAGAACTACTCGCCCTTCGTCACGATTGCGCAGGACGTGAAGCTCGGCGACATGACGCTGAAGATCAACCTGGGTCTGCGCTACCAGAAGACGGACGAGGAAATCGCGGGTCTCGCAGCGCCGCTCACGGGCCTGTTGTGGCAGGGCGCGGGCGACCCGACGGCCTATCAGTTCGTGCTGGGCACGTCGACCTGGACTTCGGTCTCCAAC
>Ga0335079_10006292_pt1 | contig 13585 bp, 9 predicted proteins | sample Lox_Sample_33_FD_206719 | JGI IMG/M metagenome (GOLD analysis project Ga0335079, IMG submission 206719) | Soil microbial communities from Loxahatchee National Wildlife Refuge, Florida, United States - Lox_Sample_3.3 | ecosystem: Environmental > Terrestrial > Soil > Wetlands | place: USA: Florida... | reverse complement strand
GCCTGGGTGAGCCTGCACGGCTACCTGGAGATGGCTTGGACGGACATTCTCGATTTCTGGAGAAGCTACAACATGTTCCTCGCCGGCCTGGTCCGCCGGATTCCGGCAGAGTCTCTGGAGCGCGAGTGCATCGTCGGCGAAAACCGGCCGGTGACGCTCGGATTTCTGATCGAGGATTACATCTTGCACATGCAGCACCACCTCGACCACATCTTGAAGCGCGAGAAGATCACGCAATATCCGGGCGCGGCGGTGGGCGTGTAGGGCGTTTTACTCGCGCAGCGCTTCCATCGGGTCCACGCGCATGGCGCGGCGCGCCGGAACGTAGCTCGCCAGCACCGCGATCGCGAGGAACAGCACGGCGCTCGCAGTGAACGCCGGCGGGTCGGTCGCGCTCACATGATAGAGCTCGCTGGTCAACAACCGGGTTACCGCAAACGCACTGGCCACCCCGATTGCGATCCCGGCCAGAGCCATTCCGAGCCCCTGCCGCAGCACCAGCCGCAGGATGTCGGTCCGCTGCGCGCCGAGCGCGATCCGTACACCCAGCTCTCCGGTGCGCTCCGCAACCGAGTAGGCGATCACGCCATAAATTCCCACCAGAGCCAGCAGCAGCGCGGTCCCGGAGAGAGTGCCGAGCAGAACGGTGGTGAAGCGCGGTTGCGCCGCCGCAGCGTCGAGGAGTTCCGTCATCGTCTGCACCTGGGTGACGGGTTGGTCGCGGTCGGTGGCTAGCACCCGGTCGCGCACGGCCCGCGTTACGAGGCGCGGATCGCCTTCTGTCCGCACAATCAGGTTCATGAAAGCCCACGGCAATTGCGCGTACGGCAGGTAGATCTCGGGTTGCGTCTCGGCAGCCAGGCCGACGTTGCGGACATCGCCGAGCACCCCTACCACCTCCACCGGATTGGTCTGCCGCCCCAACCAGATGTGTTTTCCGATCGGGTTGTCATGAGGCCAGAAGCGCCGCAGCGCGGTTTCATTCACTAACGCCACGCGCGGGTCGTTCGCGCCGTCGTGCTCGGTGAAACCGCGGCCGCGCAGGAGCGGGACGCGCAGCGCCTCGATATAGCCGGGTGTGAATGTCTGGATATTGAACAAGGGACGTTGCGCCAGCGGTACTGCCGGCTGCCCTTCGGCCAGCGCCGGCGAGAACCGGTCGGGGTTGGCCGGCAGCGCCGACGCCACAGCCGCTGCGCGCACACCCGGCAGGCTGCGCACGCGCGGCAGCAAGTCATCGAAGAACGCGATCATGCGCGGCCCGCTCGGATACCGCGCGGGCGGCAGCGTGACATTCATCGTGAGCAGATTGTGCGGATCGAACCCCGGCGGGGCGTTCCGCAACTGGACAAAATTCCGGAGCAGCAAGGCGGCCGCGATCAACAGGACCGTCGAGAGCGCCACCTGGCCCACGACCAGCAACTGGAGCATCCGGTTGCGGTGGCGGCCGGGCGTGGCCCCGCGCCCTTCGGCGCGCAGTACCGCATTCAACTGCGTGCGGGACATCTGCAACGCCGGCGCCAGTCCGACCAGCAAGCCGGCCACAGTCGAGAGCGCCAGCGTGAACAGCAGCACGCGCAGATTGATTGCGATCTCCTGCGCGCGCGGAAGATTATTCCCGGCCAGCGAGACCAGCAGCCGGGTGGCCCACGCGCTCAGGGCGGCCCCGGCCGCCCCGCCGGCCATCGCCAGCAGCACGCTTTCAGTCAGCCACTGCCGGACGATGTGACGCCGCCCGGCGCCGATAGCCGTCCGCACCGCGGCTTCCCGACGCCTTCCGAGCGCTCGCGCCAGCACCAGGCTGGCCACATTGGCGCAGGCGATCAACAGCACCAAACCCACAGCTCCGAACAGGATCAGTACGGCCGGCCGGTAGTTCGCGACCGTCTCCGCGCTTAGGATTCCGGTGCGCACGATCAGCGACGGGTCCGTATCGGGAAAGCCCGGGTGCTCGGTACGGTACCGGGCGGCCAAGACGCTCATCTCGACTTGCGCCTGTTCGAGCGTAACGCCGTCGCGCAGCCGTCCCACGTAGTTCAAAAAGCCCGCGCCGCCCTGGACCTGTTGGGGGGTGGCGAGTTTCAGTTCAAACACGCGCGTGGTCAGCAATTCGAGCTTCGGACCCAGAAAATCGAACCGGAACCCGGCGGGCAGCACGCCGATGATGAGGTAGTCCTTCTGGTCCAGCGTGATGGGGCGGCCGAGAATGCCCGGGTCGGCGTGGAAGCGGCGCCGCCACAACCCATCGCTGAGAAGCGCAACCAGCGGGCCGCCGGGTTGATCCTCCTGCGCCGTGAATCCGCGTCCGAGCGCCGGTTGAATTCCAAGCACCGGGAGGAAGTTCCACGAGACGCGCGCCGCCGTAATCTGCTCTGGGTCCTCGCGTCCGGTGAGGTTAAAGCTCTCGTTGGTGGCGGCCGCCAGACTCGCAAACGAGCGGTTCTCGCGGCTCAGTTGCTCGAAACGGATCCACGATAGGGGTCCTCTGCTCAGGGCCGTTCCTTTTTGGTCCGCCGAGAGCAGAACCAGCCGGTCCGGCTGAGCATACGGCAGCGGCCGGAGCAGCAGCGCGTCGGCAACGCTGAAGATCGCGGTATTGGCGCCGATGCCCAGCGCGAGCGTCAAGACGGCGGCAGCCGCAAACAAGGGTTTGCGAACGAATCCCCGGCACGCAAAGCGAACATCCTGGGCGAGGCTCATCATCTGTCATTAGACGCCCGGCGGAGGCATTCGTGAGGGACTAATGCACCGGCGACCCGTCCCCGCGTTTCCCATCACTTTCGCGGTTCGAAGTGAATCTCCACCTCAGTATTCACTCTGACCGGGCGGCTGCGCTCGACCACAGGCCGATACCGGAACTGAGACCAGGGCACTGCTTCGCAAAGTTGCATCCCGGTTCCGAGCTCGGAAACTTTCCCTTCTGTGTCAATCACCACCTTGCAGAGAACCGTTCCGCCGGCGGGCTCCCAAAGCGGCGCGGTTTGAACCGTGGGACCTTCGATCAGAGACGCGCGCTGTTTCTCGGCGGGGACGGAAACTTCGGGTTTGTCCTTTTCCCCGGTTTCAGGCTCACCGTTCTTTTTCGCGGAATCGCCTTCTTTCGCAGGAGCCGGCTCCAGGCGCGTCACCAGGAAGACGGGCCTGGCCGGATACCGTTTGACTCGGGCTCGTAAGACCGACGTCTTCCCGTCGAGCACGTCGAACGGCAGACCGCTCCAGGCCATCCGGACGACGCGCTCACAACTCGACTCGAGCGGATAGCCGTTCTTCCCGCCGTCGGGATCGCCGATCTCGTCGATGGCCTTTTGCGCAACGATGCCCTCGGCGTCATAATCCTTGCCCGCCAATACTTCGATGGCCGTTTTGAAGAACAGGCGATAGTGACGCAGGCCGTCCACAAGGTAGACGGACGGTCCACCCGCGTTCAAGGCCGCATCGGTCGCCGTCGATTCGGCGGTGATCACGGCTTTGCCGTGGATTTTATCCGGTGCGGCCGCGGCCTTCGTAGACTCCTTGGCTGGCGGTGCGGAACCGCAAGCGCCCAAACCGGCAAGCGCGAGTACCAGAACACCAAAATTGCTCACGTTGACTGCCATCCCGGCATGCCTCGCTTTCGAGACGTTTCCGTCCGAATCCGAAGGTATCACGCAACGGAATTCGTAACAACCGGGAGTTGATGTTGGCTATTGCTCGCCCTCGCCGCGGATTGGCGTCAGCCGCAGCACTTCGTGGCTGTGTTCGTGAATCGAGATCAGCTTGCCGCGGTCTTCGAATCGTTTGAGGTAGGCCGGGTCCTGGATCGCGTCTAGATCGGCCGATTGGAACGCGTACAGGCGGTAATCGCCGGGAGCGATACCGGCGAATCGGAATGCACCCTTGGAATCAGCGATGGTCGTTTGTGAGCGCCGCGGGCTGCGCTCGGCTTCCGCCAGAAGGATGCGCGCACCGGGTGCCGGCTGGTCCTCGGCTTCTCCGACGGAGCCGTCAATTCGTCCGCCGTCCGCGCTGATCTCCATATCGAGCCGGCTGGCGTCGCCACGGCTCAGGTCCAATCCGGATTGCAGCACGTCGATGCTCCCGAAGCGGACCGACTTCAAGTAATACCCTTCGGGCAAAGCCGCGCTGATTTCGTAAGTCTCGGGGACTACGTTGTCGATATTCAAAGTTCCGTCTTCGGCCGGGCTGCCGGTCGCCGTGACCTCCGAAGAACGTGACTCGAGATTTACGAAGATCGGCCCCGTTTTCGGCAACCCACCGCTCTCGGTATGGATCCTCCCGACGACGTGGATGGGCGGCAGAAGACTGACTTGCAGCGATTCGATATTCGCCTCGCCGACGGTCACCGTGATCCTCGCGCTGTACCGCTTGCCGGCGTAGAACGAATCGGCGGCGAGGATGTGGCAACCCGGGCCAACGCCAATCAACTCGAACCCGCCGTCTGGGCTCCGGACAGAGGTCGAGACGCGGCCGAGCGGCCCGGAATCGCAAGGTGCTGCGGTGATCGTCACCCCACGGAGCGGCAGTCCGGGCGGCGCCTGGATGACGCCGCGAAGCTTGACCGTGTGCAGATCGGAGAGCGTCAGATCGAGACCATGCAGCTCGTTGCCGGCCGGAACGTGGATGGCGACCGCCTGGCTCGCCTGCAAGCTTCCGGGATAATAGCCGGCAGCGTCGCCTGTCTCGCTGTGATACATCCCGCCGAGAAAGTAGGTACCCGGCGTAAGCCCGAAGATCCGATACTCGCCAAGGTCGTTGGTGATCGCGCTGCCAGCGACAACATAACGTCGCGCCCCGCCTTGGTAGTGCGCCTGGATGGCTTCCACGGTAACGCGAGTGACCGGATCGCCGTCGCGATCGATCACGCGGCCAGCGACCACTCCATGAGGAATCAACCGAACGACAGCATCGTCAACGCTATCGCCACCCGCGAGTACGAGCGGTTTGGCCGCTTGCACGAAGCCCGCACGCTGAACGACGAACTCATAGGTGCCGCCCGCGACCGCCGCAAAAGAGAATGTTCCTTGCTCATCCGTGGCGATGTGATAGGACAGGCTGGATGACGCGGAGCCGCGCAGGATCACCTGCGCTTTCTTGACCGGCTCGCCGGTCGCGGTGCTGAGCACGCGGCCGGCGAACCGGCAGAAGGGCTGAGAGGGAACATCGGCCGCGCGCGCAACCAGGACTACGAATAAGGCCGGGACCGCACGGCCGAGCTTCATTGATTATGGGCCTGCTGGTTTCCGAAGGTGAGAAGCCCCGAGGCGGTCAGGACCAGATTGCCGTTGGCATCACGGATCGTGTAGGCGGCCAGATCACTACTCCCCGGCTCGCCGGCATCGGTGAACACGAAGCTGATCGTCGCTCCGGGCACTCCGTCCAAAGTGCCCGTACCCGAGCCGGTATAGGTGTCCATATCGACAGTGTCCCCGGGCGAGGGTTGAAGGGCCGGGTCGTTCGAGCAGTAGGCCGTCGTGAGCTGGTCAAGGTGGAACTGATGGCCGCTGTCCCAGTTGATTTCGAGCGACTGCGGAACCACCGTGCTGTCGCAGTTGAGCTCAAACCCATGCGTCACACGAATTCCGTTACTGATTATGGAACCGCCGCCGGTCATCCGGCCGGGCAGGCTGCCGCCGCCACCGCCGACAATCGTCGCCAGGGCGGTTCCCGCAATAGACAAACCCGCCAAAACTCCCCACTTCTTCATTGATTTCCTCCGATTGGATTGGGCTGCACTTCAAAAAACTGGGCGCTTCGGCCAGAAGCGAAGAGCGGGACTTCCGGGCCGCAGCATGGGGGATCGTAACGTGAAATATCGCGCCTGCACGAGTTCTCATATGGCTAAGCCGTACCATTTGCAAAGCGAATGCGTGAGGGATGCCGGGATGCAGTGCGTCGCGCCCGGCGAGGGGCAGCGCTCCGCTATTAACCTTCGCCATCTTCCCGGCTCACAGTGTCGACCTCACAATCAGGAGAGAGAGGTGCGGCCTGTGAAGTGGACGGTTCCAATGGTGGCGGCGCTCCTGCTTGCTGTCTCCGGCTGCGGAGTGGACCGCCCTAAGCCGCCTGCGGCAACCGAAGAGATCCGGCATCCCTCGAACGAAATGAATCCCCTCCCGAAGGAAGAGCCGAAGCAGCCTCCGAAGCGGGCCGCAGTCAAACGGGGAGCTGCAAAAACCGCTCAAGGGCCGATATATGAAGATCCGCGAAGAATTCCGCCGGGCATCCAGTACGGCGAGATGGTCCGCCGCTTCGGCCTGCCCACGATGCGAGTCACCGACAGCCCTTCCCGCACCACCTACTCGTATTCCAAGCTAAAAATGCAGGTGCAGGTGGAAGTGCAAAACGGCAAAGTGGTCTCGGTGGCGGCAGTGAATACCGGGTTCTGAGCATCACCGGAATTCGCGTATCTTCAACGGTAGAATGGTAGAAGTCATGCCGCGCGCAATTGTCGCCAATGCCGACATCATGAACGGCACGTCCTGTTTTCGGGGCACGCGCGCCCGTTCAAGAATCTGATCGATTATCTCGAAGGCGGCCATTCCTTAAACGAGTTCCTCCGGCAGTTTCCTACCGTCACGCATGAGTTGGCGATTGAGGCGCTGGAGGAAGCCAAAGATTCGTTACTTGCCCGGATTGGATGAAGATCCTGCCGGATGAGTGCAGACTCTCTCTCATCCTGTTACGGTCGAGAACTAGTCAGATCGAAGACTTATTGCCGCTAGCCGGCGCTGTGTTGCAAGTACTCGAAACCATCCAGCCTGGACAAATCGTTGTGCTTCCCGCACGAAGCAATCCCAAGAACTAGTAGCCAACTGCCGAACGAACGCTCGAACTTACGCAGCTTCGAACTCCTCGACAAGTGGAAGCTGAATGACGAACGTCGTTCCGCGCCCGGGATTTGACTCAAACGTCAGACTGCCGTTATGTTTTTGTACAATCACCGCGTGCGCAATCGCGAGGCCCTGGCCGGTGCCTTTGCCGACTGGTTTGGTCGTGAAAAACGGGTCGAAGACCTTGGACTGAATCGACTCGGGAATGCCGGCGCCGGAGTCGGCCACGCGAACCTCCAGCGTCGTATCGCTATAGCGCGTGGTAATGTGGATTCGCCCTTTGCGGCCGGAATCTTTCACCACATCCGCAATCGCGTGGGCGGCATTCACAATCAGATTCAGGATCACCTGGTTGAACTCGCCAACCACACACGGAACCGGCGGCAGGTCCGGATCCAGATCCGTCGTCACTTCCGCCACATCTTTCCATTCGTTCTTGGAAACCAGAATGGTGTTTTCAATGGCGCGATTGATATCGGCCGAAGAGCGGTCGATCGGGCCGGGATGCGAGAACTCTTTCATCGCGCGCACGATGCGGGCCACCTGATCCACGCCCTCGAGCAGTTGACTCGCCGCCTTCGGCACCTCCGCGCGGAGATAGTCCAGCGCACCTTCTTCCAATTCGGCCGGATGCGCATCCGGACCGGCTCGTCGCAGCGCGTCGGAGAACCGGATCAAATCGCGGAATGCCGCTTCAAGGAACTTCCCGTTGTCGCCGATGTATTGAATCGGCGTATTGATTTCGTGCGCCACTCCGGCGGCCAACTGTCCGACGGACTGAAGTTTCTGCGCCTGCGCAAGCTGGCTTTGCAGTTGCCGGATCTCGCTGATATCGAACGCCACACCCACGATGCGGCTGAGTTCTCCCTGATTTTCAAACACGGGAAGCGCCTTACTGTGCACCCAGTGCGTGGAGCCGTCCCGCCAGAGAACGCGGTATTGCCAGTCGATGGAGGAGCGCTTCCCAAGCCGGTTGTCGATCTCCGCCGCGATCAGTTCGCGATCGTCCGGATGGATGCGGCCGAGCCACTCCGTTAAGGAAATGTGGTCGCGCGGCTCGGCAATGCCGTAGAGCCGCAAGAGTTCTTCGGAGCAGTGTACGGTGCCGGAATGGAGATCCAATTCCCATGTCCCGAACGCGGAGGCGGATTGGAGCAGATTCCAGCGGTCCTCAGCGCGCCGGCGCGTGGTCTGAAGAGTCAGAACCAGTCCGGACAGCAACAGAGAAAGCAGCGCCGTGCATCCGGCCGCCAGCGTGAACGGACCTCGGCTGAGGTATGGGAAATCGGGCTGCGGTCTCCATGCCAATGTCCAAAGCTGACCGCCCAGAGTCAGACGGGTGACCCGCTCGCCGGGGCTGTGCACACTGCTGTCTTGTGGGGATACGCGCAATCGGACCACGTCTTGGGCATCCCCGAGTGCGGAGCGAAAGAAAGCGTCCTGATTGACCGCCACTCTTACCCACGCCTGCTGCGCAACAGCGCGAGACACGGGCACGAAGATCCACAGCGTAGTGGGACCGACCGTCAACGCCGCCGCTCCCGAATCGCGGGCTGGCACCATTACCGGATTGCTGGGAGGCGGCACGATCGAGAGGTCGCTCAGTGCCGGAAAGCGATCGCGCTGGATTGCGCGGCCAGCATAGCCCTGCCAAGCCTCGGAACTGACCGGCCCGGAATTGGCGACGAACTCCGCCGCACGCCAGCCGAGATCTTCATACATGCGGTAACTATCCTGAATGCGCGTTTCGACCATCTGGATGATGTCGTCCAGGCGGTCCTGGTCATAACCGATTCGGATGCGATCCATCCCGGCGTATAGCCAGCCGCTGCACGCCCAACCTGCCACCAGTACGCAGGCCGGCAGTCTCAGATTTCCGATCGCGCGAAAGGCGCCTACCGCCATCCCGGTGAGAGAGATGGCGACCAGAAAAAGCGCGAGGTTCTGTAGATTGTCGCGGAGGTTTCCCCCGGCGAAAGGCCCAATGCCGAAACGGGTGGCTGCGATGGCCGCAAACGAGGCGATGACCGCCGCGAATCGGGCCGCGGTTCCTCCCAGCCAGGCTGCGGCGATTAAAACGAACAGGAAAGTCGAAAACAGGAGATAGCCGTCATTGGAGCGGAAGAAAACCGAGTAACAGGCTGTCGAAACGGCCGCCAAGTAAACGAACAACTGAACCGCAAACCAATAGCTGCATTTCGGGCGATCGGCTCTCCATGAGCGGGCGATTGCCAGCAATGCCGGGGTCCCAGTGAATAGACTGAGGGCGTCGACGGCCCACCAGCGCCGGAACACGACAGCCCACGAGGAACCCGCAATGCCACCAGTCGCGGCCAGGCATGATGCGCCCAGCACGCCCCCGATAGCGCTGGCAACCACGCCGGCCAGCGCGATCCCGGCCATGTCCTCGAAAGGGCCGAGAAACTTCTTCATCCCCGCGACCCAGCGGACCAGGACGACGGCTGCGAACGTACGGCCGAGGCTGGCGAAGGCGATACCGCAGGAAGGCAGCCAGGCCACGTGCTGGGTGATCGCGCCCTCGAAATAAAACGCCAGCAAAATGGGCCAATAGCGCGGGCCGAAAACCAGCAGGACCCCGAAATCCAATCCCAAGCCCGGGAACGCCGGCATGATCTGCGATTTTTCGGTGATCAACAGCTTCCCGAGCGCGAGAAAGCCCAAATGAACGATCGTGATGAATAGAGTTACAACCAGGTAATGAGTTCGGCGAAGCGGAGAAGCGGCGAACGGGTCGTTACCCCGAATATGCCGCCAGAAGCGGTTCCACGCAGGAGTTGGGGACGCCATCTAGGAAACGCACACGGAGCGAACCCCATCGTCCTCCGGCCGCGCTGGAGCGGGCAATACTCCCGTTGGTTAGCCGTTTTAATGATGGTCGTCGTGATCGTGACGCCAGTTCCAGTATTCCTGCTGCTCTTCGGGGCGGCGCCTTTTGTAATCTTCGTGACCACGGTGAGTGTCGGCCTCCCAGCGACCGTAGTATCCACCCTCGTCGGGTCCCCACCGATGATAATCCGCATGTCCGGGATCGTAATACCGCGCGTGCACGGCACAACCGCTAAATAGCGCAATTGAACTGAGAACGCCAACTGCGAGAGATCTTCGAATTTCAGATGGAAGGCGCGTCATGGTATGACACTGAGCAATTCGTTAACCAGAGCAGACCGTTCGCAAGCCGCTCTGTCATGCAATTGTGATCAAACATTTACTTGACCGCATTTACAGCATCCACTTACCATTGGCCTCTGTCCAAAATCCCTTTCCGAGGAGACTTCCGTCCGTGAGAAAATCCATCCGCCGCCTTTCGAGGATTGCTGTCGCCGCCGGCATTTTGACCGCCTCGCTTGCGCAGTCCCAAATCCGCCTGCTCGCGTCCGGCGAGCTCGTGGGGTCGCGCGCCGGCTCCTATGCCGATCTTTCGGGCCTTACATATAAACTCGAGAACGGCGCCCCGGCGAACCTGCTCGGCGGACTCGGATCGGCTCTCGCGTACGCAGGCGGAAACACCTTCCTGGCCTTGCCCGACCGCGGACCGAACGCGGTTTCCTATGACTCGGCCATCGATGACACCGTCAGCTACATCAACCGGTTCCATACGATCACCATGGATTTGGTTCCCAACACCAGCGGCGCCGGGCTGCCGTTCACGCTCACGCCGACGCTCCGCGCCACGACCCTGTTGTGGAGCTTGACGCCGCTTGTGTACGGCACTGGAAACGGCCTCGGCGTCGGCTCGGGCGTTCCGCCTTTCAACAACTTCTTCCTGCACTTTTTCACTGGCCGCTCGGACAACTTCGACCCCAATCAGAACTCCGGCGACCCCAGCGATGCCCGCTTTGATACCGAGGGCATGCGCGTTTCGCGCGACGGTTTAAGCGTCTTCATCTCCGATGAGTACGGTCCTTATGTCTACGAATTCAACCGCCTCACGGGCGTGCGCCTTCGGTCATACCGGCTGCCGGCAGAATTTTATGTAGCTCACCCCGGGCCAGTCGGCAACACCGAAAGTAGCGCCAACACTTCTGGCCGCACCGCAAACAAAGGGATGGAAGGCCTCGCAATCACGCCCGATGGCCGGATGCTGGTCGGCATCATGCAGGCCGCGCTGATCCAGGACGCCAATCAAGGTGGCGCAGCCAAGAAGCTGCTGCGCGTTGTCACAATCGACGTCCTCTCGGGAACCACTCACGAATACGCGTACCTGCTGACGACCGGTTCGGGAGTCAGTGAAATCCTTGCAATCAACAATCACGAATTGCTGGTCGATGAACGGGACGGCAATGGTATCGAGGGCGGCGATAACTCGACCAGCAACAATGCCAAAGTCAAACAACTCTTCAAAATCGACCTCGCCGGCGCGGTCGATATCACTGGCATGGACGGACTTACTGCGGCGACCCATGCCGTCAACAAGACCCTCTTCCTCGACATCGTTTCCGTGCTCGAAGCCAATGGCTACGCGGCCAACCGCATCCCGTCCAAGATCGAGGGTGTCGCTTTCGGCTCGGATGTCAAGACCGGCGGAGCCACACTTCACACGCTCTGGATAGGCAACGACAATGATTTCCTGGTGACCACGAACGATACACCGCCGGTCCCGAATCCGAACGTGTTCTACGTTTTTGGCTTCACCGACGCCGACCTCGGAGGCTCGACGCTCGTCCCTGAGTTCCGGGACTTTAATTAACGTTGTTCTCCGCGTCACCGTCGCCGATTGACGCGCTCCAAACCAGCAAGCCATACTGGGCGCAAATGCGCTGGTTCCTTTGCTTACTCGGTCTGATTGCGATTTTCGTAGCCGCGGCTCACGCCCAAAGTTCGAACGGGTACTTCTTCGCTGCGCCCGGCGGCGCCACCTGCTGCGGCTCTACATTGACCACGGTCCAGCTCGGCGGCGGGGGCGAGTTCGTGTTGGGAAAGGGTGTCGGCGCCGGCGCTGAACTCAGCGCACTCGATGTTCGCCAGAGTCTGTTCGCGCTAGGCGGCAACACCTGGCTGGGCGTGTTCTCGCTGGGCGGATACTATCACTTCATCCATGACAGCAGTGCCCGCTTCGACCCGTTCGTCACGGCCGGCTACTCGCTGCTCTTCCGCTCGGGCACCGCTAACCTCTTCAATTTCGGTGGCGGGGCAACGTTCTGGTTTGCCGACCACGCGGGGGTGCGGCTCGAGTTCCGCGACCATATCCGGACCGATCCGGAGACTGTGAATTACTGGGGATTCCGATTCGGCATCGCATTGCGATAAGCGATCGGCATATCATAGATTCTTCATCTCACGCCGGAGGAAGAATTGCATGACACGCTACGCCGTGGCCGCCCTAGCCTGTTTGACAGCAGGGGTGTTCGCGTCCGCGCAGGACCTTACGATTACGAACGCTCGCATCATCGGACCAGATGCCGGTGTGATCGAGCGGGGGTCTATCGTAGTGCGCGGCGGGAAGATCGTTTCCGTCGCCGCGGGTGCGCCGGCCGCCACGAGCGGCCGCTCCGTCGATGCCAAAGGGATGACGGCCATGCCGGGCTTCATTGACGGGCACCGGCACATCAACACGGGGCCGAATGAGAAGCAGCAGATGCAGGCGCTGCTCGAAGCCGGCTACACCACGGTGCTGTCCGGCGGAGGACCGGCGGAAGGAAACATCACGCTTCGCGATCACATCGAGAAGGGTCTGATCAACGGCCCGCGCATTATCCCGTCCGGCAGCCTGCGGCTAAACAATCAGACTCCGGAAACGGCGCGCGCCGAAGTGCGGAAGATGGCCGCGATGGGAATCAAGTTCACCGGTGAGATCGCGCTGACGCCGATTCCGGGACCAAGTGCGCAAGAGGTGGAAACTCTTCGCGCGATCGTCGACGAAGCCAAGAAAGTGGGCATCATGGTGCAGGTGCACGCGGTGAGTTCTCCGGCGATGGTGGCCGCGGTGGAAGCGGGCGTGCCGCTGCTGGTTCACCTGCCCAATAAAGACTGGGTGAGCAAAGAGGACGCCAGGAAAGTGGCTGCCGCCGGCACGAAGGTACTGGGCACCGTGAGCTTCGGCTCGCCGGTATTCGGCGTATTCGCCAATGACAATGTCCCGCGATTCCGCGACGGCAAGCCGTGGCCGGACGGAATCGTCAACGGCGTCCGGCTCGGCGAAGAAGCCGGCTATATGCCGGTCAATGCGCGGACCGTGTGGGATGCCGGCGTTACGCTCGGCTACTGCACCGATACCACCTACGATCCGCACGCAGGTCTTGATCACGAGCTGAAGATGCTCAACGTGATGTTCTCGATGCGCGACACCATCAAGATGATGGGGCCGAACACGGCATCGTATATCCAGATGGGCGATCAGCTCGGCACGCTTGAGCCGGGTAAGCTCGCCGACATCATTCTTCTGGACGGCGATCCGCTCGAGGGCTACTGGAATTGGCTGAAGACCAGAGTCGTAGTCAAGGGCGGGGTGGTCGTGGTGGATAAACGTTAGCCCGTCCAAACGGGTTCATTTCAGATCGGCCTTCAGGATCGCGGCCATCCGGGCTCCGGCCAGTGCGACCTGCTGTTTCGCCAGGCTTTTAGCTTTCGTGGTGTAGGCTGAGGTCGCTCGATAAGGTCCGTCTCCTTGCTTCACCGGTGTCACGTAGACCTTGGTTTTCGCGAGATTGAAGCTCGCGTCAATCCATTTCTGCGTATCGGCTATATCGGCGGCGCTCACCGAGGGTGGCGTCAGGCCAAGCGCAAATGTTCTAACC